>OIYV01000423.1_pt1 | contig 24628 bp, 14 predicted proteins | sample 1588251 | NCBI WGS metagenome assembly OIYV01 (sample SAMN03283282) | human gut metagenome | biome: human-associated habitat; material: feces | host: Homo sapiens | place: Peru | collected 2012
GCCAGCCGAAGCTGCTTATACAATAGCGTTTTCATCCAGGGGCCTCCTCTCTACGGCAACAATGATATCCTCCAATGTCATAGGCGCATCCCCCTGCCGAAGATAGGCGTAGTGCGCCCTGAAGCCGTCCATAGTGCCGGAAAACTGGATCTGTCCGTCCTTAATAAAGGCAATGTGGCTGGCGCATTTTTCCAAATCAGAGGTAATATGGGTGGAAAAAAGAACACTGCGTCGCCCATCGGCGGCGATCCTTCCCAGCAGCTCCGTCAGTTCATCCCGAGATACCGGATCCAGGCCGCTGGTAGGTTCGTCCATAAAATTGGGTACACCCTCTCCATCCCTTGTAAACACTGGCTCTAACGGGAAACACATCCGTGTATTGTGTTCCTTTTTGTGAGAAGTCTGACCCTTTCTCATGGATTCGTGTTTTATTCCAACCACAACAACCGGGAGTATTTTCCCGGCTGTTGCAGATTATTTTCTTATTTTAATCACAGATTTTTTAGTAGATTCAAATCTTTTTTATTCAATGCTTTTTGTAATCTGACGTTCTCTTTTTCCAGTTGTTCTTTTTCTCGTTTTAATTCCCTGACCTGTTGCTCCAGCAGTTCGATTCGGTTTTTCATCACAATGTCCCCGATATATCTTTTTGGATCAATCATTCCGGCCTGCTGCTCTAATGCCCGATCCATTTCTTTTCTGACGGTTTCGTTCTTGTAAAAGAATCCTCTGGATAATCCTGTCCGCTTTACTAACTTTGGTACACTCACCTTTTCTCTGTCTGTGAGCATTTGTCGGATTTCTGTCACTGCGCGGTTTATCTTTTCCTCACTCATTTTCCGGTTACAAGCTATCATCGTGTCGTATTTGTTCATACTCTTCCTCCCATCCGTCCAGACATTCCAGGACCATCTGTGATAACCTGTTTCTTGCTTTTCTGGTGTCATTCGCCAGTATCTGGTTACTCATTTTTCTGTAATATTTTACGTTCTTTAGGCTTTTGTGTCCGAGCAGCCTTGCTATCGTCCAGTCATCCAGATGCATTTCTACAAGCTTTACTCCGTAGACATGCCGGTACATGTGCGTTCCGAATGTAAAATAATTTCCATTATCGTCCCTGAGATTTTCCCGATAAATTGCTGTTGTAATTCTCCCTTGGATCAGTGAGTAGGTCATCGGTTTTGTATGGTCATTTTCATTTGTAAAAATATATTTGCATTTTCCATACCTTTCTTCCGTATAACGGATGGCTTCTCTGATCAAAGCTGCCAGTTCCTGACTGATCGGTTTTTCATAGTAATGTGTTTTCATCTGGTAGATTCTGATCAATATCTCACCGTTTTGTTCCATCAGGCAGTCAGTCCGCAATGTCAGTGTATCTGAGATTCTTGTTCCCAGCATCTGATGAATCGTCATGACTCTGGCTGTCTGTATATCTACTTTTGCAAGGAATTCATTAAAACGCTTTAATTCTGCATCTGAGTAGACTTTAAATTCTGATCTGATATTGGGTGGGATGTCCCTGTTCAATATCAGATCTTTCACCTGTGGATACTGGTAAATATCTGATACCATATTAAGGATTGATCTGAGTCTTGTTATTTCCGCCCGGTACTTCTTCGTCCCGGTATCTTCTGTTTTCATATATACCAGATATTCCTCTATGATCGTTCTGTCCAGATCAGCGCAGGATTGTACATTTTTCTTATGCTCATTCAGATATCTGGAAAATCTTCGGATGGCTGTCAGTTCCTTTTTTACAGTCTCCAGGCTTTCTATTCTCAGTTGAAAATATACTGCTTTTTTAATTTCTTCCTTCAACTCTGGCTGACTGATTCCTGTAAAAGATATCGTTTTCCTTGGACGTATCAAATCCTGCTTCACCTGTATGTCAAGTTTTTCAATTTTCCAGACATCTTTTGTTATTTCGTTTACATCCACATCTCTTAAGTCGGTTAAATAATCAATCAGGCATTCTATATACCCCAGTGTTCTGGCACGTTGCGTTCCTCTTCCGCCACACTTATTTTTAAATGGTGCTGTCAGGGGCAATCCTTGCTGCAGGAGCCAGATTTTCATCTGCTGCATCCATTTTTCTTTATCCCAGTCCAGAAAACTCTCCGGCCGGTTGTTTTTTTCTTTCAACATCCTGCATAAATGATGGTAAAATCTTCGTTCTGTATAAAATTTTTCTGCTACGAGGTTTTTACCTCTGTATTGCAGGAACTCCCACATTTCTTCCTGCATCTGCTTTGTCGGAAGAAGTTCCAGATCATAATTGGGGTTTGTTCCCATACGTTCTTTGCTGAGATCACTTGCTTTCTGATAAGAATCCAGTTCCTTGATATAAAATCTATTTTCCACGCTTGCACCTCTTTATTCCGGAAGCAAGACTACTTCCTTCTTTTGCGAAAAGTTCCTGATTTGCTTTGGAAATTCTCTTCGGCATATAGTCCACATATTGCTGTGTCATTTCTTCATAATCATGTCCCAGATAATCTCTGACACTTTGAAGCGGCACTCCATCTTCATAAAACATGGTTGCTATCGTATGCCTGAAATCATGGGATTTGAAATTATATTCCTGAAACAGCTCATGATTTTCATTAAATATTTTCTTCATACTCCATCGAAAACTGGAGTAATGATATGCTTTTCCCTTTTGATTCTGGAAAATATAATCCTCAGCACCAATTCCGTATTTTTTTATATATACTTTCATGATTTTATATAGAATTTCCGGGATGGGGATTCGCTTATATGTCCGCATTTTTATTTGATATACCTGTATCCAGGCGTCTCTCCCCTGCCAGTAATAAGCATTCCCTTTCAGGCAGCATACTTCACTGATTCTCAGTCCTAACAGCATAGAGTGCAGTAAAATCAATCTCGGCTTTTCCGGAAAATCTTTTAAATGTTTTAAAATACTTTCATAAGTTTCCTGTTCTACACTCCGGTCATTATGATGCAGGATTTCCTTTTTCAGATAATACTGGTAATTAAAAGGAACTTCTTTTATGATATTTTTCGTCTGCAGATATTCATAAAACTGATAGATTGCTATGATAATATCATTGAAATAGCTTGCTTCCTTGTAGTCAATTATTTGAAAATATTTCTTTATTTCATTTTCTGACACTTGTTTCAAGTTGATTTCCGTTGTTTCTTCCAGCCAGACAACAAATTTTTGAATTCGATAAAATTCAGTATGTATTACACTTAATGCTAAGTGTGTGACTCCCAAACAGTATTTTATATATTCTTGAACAAGTTCTCTGTTATCTGTCCTTTCTATGCTCATAAAAGAAATAGTTTTTACAGGATTAGACGGATTCACCCGGTATTCTTCCAGATATAATCTTTCCATGTACCAGACAGTAGAGTCCCATGCAATATTTTTTGCATGGCAGAAAATATATTCCTGACACGCTCTAAGCTCCTGTTTTGCGCATTTCTTTTTATAGTCCGTGTCCACATAGTTTTCAATTTTGTCGAACTGCTTCTGTGTAAGATATCTGAGATCTTCAATCTGTTCCTGCATGCAAAATTCATATACACTTTTCAATCCGTTTAGATGCCTGGTGCATTCTTTCATTGTTATTTTCTGTTGCACGATATCTTCCAGAACCGTTAAAATCTGCTGTTTGCATATATCTGAACCTTTTATCCTGAAATCCCAGACCAGCTTACTAATATCTGTCGTATATTCATATCGTTTTGCAATCGCCGGATTGGGATGATACCGCAGGAACAGAATGTCATGGAGCAACTCCGGATGATTCCGGGCATTCCACTTTCCTTTTAAGGTCTGCGCATTTTCTATGATCAGCCGCAACTTTACACGATCTATTCCGAGCAGATAATTACGCACCGTCGAATCCACATAATATTCTCTCAGATATTTTTGATATCCGGCTCTCACCTGATAATTGATCTCTGACAAGTGCCAGATTTCATTCTGAATCAAATATGTTTCCAGACTGCCTTTTCCACATTTTTGTTCATAATATTCATCCAATTCCCGTTCCAGTCCTTTGATCAGTTCTTCCCGCTCCGCATTGGATATGTCCTGTTCTTCCGGCACAAAGGCATACAATCTTGCCGGCATTTATTTTCACCTCCTGCTTTCCAAAAATTGATTGACATTATAAAGATTGGAATATCGGCGGTAAAATTCCTGACTCGCTTCTCTGAGCTTATCATCTAAAACATTCAGATATCGTATGGTTGTATCCAGATGCTTATGTCCTAATGCTTGACTGATCATCTCCAACGGCCAGTCCGCTTCCCATCTGGTATTTGCATAATATCTCCGAAGCATGTGTGGGGTGATCTTGATTCCGGTCTTTTTCTCCATCCTCTCAAACATATCGTAAACACTGTCTACCTTCATTGGTTTTCCTGTCGTATCCCCTTTGATGTTGATAAACAGATATTCCTGTTTTTGCAGGATGTCCCAGTATTCTCCGATGTAATAAAGCAGGAATTCAAAGGTGTCATCACTGAGACGCCCTCTTCTTTCTTCTGCATTTTTTGCCCTTGCATCATTCTCGTTGTCCTCTCGGAAATTCACCCGGATTTCATGGGTTTCGTAGTCAATATCTTTTGTATAATCAATTCCTAAGATTTCACCGATACGAAATCCGAGTTCTGATGTCAGCAGAATCAATACCTGATCCCGGCAGTTCGTGCAAGCTTCCAGAATCGTAATGATTTCATTCTTTTCGGCTGCCCTCACATCCCGTTCCTCTTCTTTCAGATACCCTTTAAAAGAGCGGGAACGCAGTGTTCTTCTGACTCCGATGGCATTTGCTTTTGTAATCGGCTGGTTATAAGAAAGAACGGATAAGTAAGAACCGTTATTTCTGACCGCTTCTAAAAAACAATAAAACCTGAACACTTCTTTTAAGTAAGCGTTACAGGTTTTATTCTGTGGTCCATTTTCTAAATTGTCGGTATGCTTTCCGTCTTTCAGCCATTTCAGATATTCTGCGAAATAATCATATTGTGTTTCATAATCCATCTCATAGATATCTTCTGCTTTCTTTTCGTTTTCCAGCAGATATTCCCAATAATAGGCAAGGGCGAATGCATTTCTCCGTATCGTATTCGGAGAACGATTCGCCCTAACTTGGTGCATTAGATATTTGCTTGGGAGCAACACGATTTCCAACGATTCCATATCCCGGATAAAGAAATATTTTACCGAGCCTTCCCTCTGTGTTTCCACTTTGTATCGTTTCATGTTGCTCACCACCTTTCCTCTAACGCTATACACAGTATACCCACTTCATGCCGAAATAGCTATTCATCAATACCAACAATCCCACCGAAAACGCCCTTGAAATACCACCAAACTTTTCGTGCAAAATCTGCTTTTTCTGTAGCAGAACCACGAACGGTTACAGGTAGTATTCCACGCCTTTCCGGTTTCGGATAAAGTGCTGGACATCCTTGATATCTTTTGCCATCTTGCAGCTCGGAAGCGCACACATTACTTCCTCATGATACCTGCCACCTTCTCCTGCACGCTCGTCTAAAATGGACACGACACAAGTATCTGTCTCGGTGCGGAGCGCCCGTCCGAATCCCTGTCTTAGTTTTTTCTGCATGTCTGGAACAATCACTGCCTGAATATAATCTTTCAGGCTGGCATATTCCTTCTTCTGTGCTTCACTGATGGGATCAGGAACAGCAAAGGGCAGTTTTACTATAATCAGCGAAGATACCATATCTCCAGGGAAGTCTACTCCTTCCCAACAGGAGCCGGCTGCAAAAAGGACAGCATTGTCCATCTGTTTAAATCTTGTGATCTCTTCCGGTGAATGTCTCCACACCTCTATCATCGGGAACGGAATTTCATCCCTTAACATCTGGTAAACGTTTCCCATCAAATGATAAGATGTAAACAGCACCAGCGTATGCCCGTAAGTCGAACAGATCAGTGAATGGATATGGCCTGCTATCATCTCTGCCTCTTCCTGACTTTCTCTTCTGCATGTCTTCAAATTCTTTGGCAGATATAACAGACAGTTCTTCTGATATTCAAACGGGGAGTCTGCCACATATTCCCGGACTCTCCGCACTCTCTGTAATCCTGTCATTTTCCGAATGTGGGAAAATCCCTGTCCGGTTTTTAAAGTTCCGCTTGTAAGAATTGCTCCCATACCTCTGCTCCATAACATCTGGTCCAGATACTGTGGAATCCGTCTGCTGGATGCACACAATATAATCCGGTGGTCATGGTCCTGCTTCAGATGCAGCACATACTTCTTATCCTGATGGAAAAAGCATTCCAGCACACTTTTGGTTTCTTCCAGCTTGTTTCTGATCCACTTCGGAATCTTCTTTTCTAATTTTTCTATGATCTTATTCATGGTCTGTATCCCCTCATATAAATACATTGCACACTCTTCTGTCATGTGGAATTCTTCTTTTATCCCATATCTGGTTCTGTGGTTTTCTCCTATGATGTCCAGCACCATACGGATCGTCCCGGACAGTTTTCTTATCTCCGGGCCTTGGTACTCATTCCCAAGATAAAAGCAGATTTCTCGGATATCGTCATAACAGAGGCTCTTCCCGAACATCTGCTTTGCCTCATCCGGCAGCTTATGTGCTTCATCGACAATCAATGCCCGGTAGTCTTTTAATAACGGGCGGTAATCCTGCAGCCTGTGATAACCATCAGCCAGCAGATAATTGTGATTACAGATCTGAATGAACATTTCATTATCTCTGGAACGCTCCAGATACTGCTGATACCTGCATGAGCCTCTTTTCGGGCAGTCTCCCGAACAGAACTTCGGTACACTCACCATCCTTCTGTCAAACCCACTTAAGTTGGACACTTCGTCCATATCATAATGTTCTTTCAACGACAGCAGAGCTTCTTTCTGCAACGCATTTTTGTTTTTCTCTTCGATTGCAGCGATTCGTTGCTCCAACCTCTCATCGCAGACAAAATGCTCTTTCCCTTTTCGTATCACAGCTTTAATGGGGGCCTGAATCGTCCCGTTCTCCTGAAGAATCCGGGAGAGAAAAGGGATATATTCTGTAAGAATTGCTTTCTGGAGTGCAATGCTGGAAGTGGATATCACGACCGGACGCTGCTCATAAGGGGAACATCCTTCTGCAAGGAGGGAATATTTTCTCATCAGAACACAGGCCACCAGATAGGCATACGTCTTGCCGATACCGACACCCGCGTCACACAGTGCTATGTTTCTTCCCAGCAGGTTATCCAGCATTTTGTGGCATAACATAATCTGTTCTTCCCTTACTGCCATTCCATGTTCCGGGAACAGCACTCGGAAAATAGTATCAATTTCTCGATGCGCTCTATTGAGATATTCTCTTGTGTAATACATAATTTGTTACCTGATATGCGTGCTGATATCACATCAATACGGCTGTAAAGGATTTCTCCCTACAGCCGTATGTATCTGATATCAACGACACATTCTTCCTTGATTTCTTATACTTTTGATTTTTGGCGTTGTATTTGTCCTCGACTCCCCCATTGCCTTACGGGAACATTACAGGCGGATGCTTGGCATTGCACCGCTCACGGATTTTCTAAAGGTCTTGCTGATTACAACCCAAAGTCCATCCTCTGCTCACTGGCAGTTCCTATGTATCATTATCCCCTCGTAAGTGATCCTCGCAAAAGACCGCCACGGTCCTGTTTCAGTTAAAGGTGATTCGCTCGAAACAAAAACACCAGCAAAGAATTTTTTATATTCTTTCCTGTCATTTTCATCTGTCCTCGCGCCTTCCTGACACGCTTCTACTTACGGGAACGTACCTGTAATGCTGGTATGAGGTTGTCAAAGTACACTGGCAAAATTTACCTGCCTATTAAATAGCCGACGAAAAACGCCATAATTATTCAATTTTTGATAAATTTTTTAATTTTTTTCTCAAACGGTTTCTTTTGGTATAAATCGTCTGTTCTGCCATTCCCATAATCTTAGCAACTTCTCTTCCAGAATATCCCCATGTACTGAGTAAGAGGATTTCCAGTGTCTGATGCTCCGTTTCTTTCAATAGTTCATAGATTCGCTTATCACCTATGTGATCCAGAAGCTCCTTTACATCCCTTGCAAACAGCTCGCTGTCCTTTTCTTTTATGGAATCCATATCCTGCATCGTTTCATCCAGATGTTCCCGGTATCTGCGCTCTTCCAGAAAATCTTCCCGGTCCATCTGGCGCAGCTTTTGGATCTTCTCTTCTTCCATTCCCAGTTCACGCAATTTCTTTTCTTCCTGTTCTTTCCAATAATTCCACTTTCGTTCTTCACTTGTCTTGTTATAAGCCATTTATCTTTCCTCCGATCTGATTTTTGGTATAGAAATCAAATCGAAGTATGGCGGTGATCGGATATGTGGTGTCCCACGATTCTCGAAAAATGTCGAATAAAAAAGTGCTGCAACCAGTTCGATCACAACACTTTGCTTTTTATTCCCATTTTGTTGTCTTAAGCACTTTCTTTGATACAAATATAATTCTTCTCCTTGCTATGCCTTTCCTTAAAACACCACAAAGAAAAGTATATAAAAAAAGGCTGTCAAAACTATGTTATATAACAGTCACTTAACAGTCATTTTTCGCATTATCCGACATCTTTCGACATTTCTTCTAAGTCCGTTAATATCCAAATAATTTTTCACCTTCTTTCGTTCCTTCGGAATTATCTTGCATTCTCTAAATCATTTTCAGAGCCTTCATCTACAGGAGCTGTCACTGGCAGCTCCTTCCGAACGCATGGCGATACAGAGACCCTGCCACTGGCAGCTTCTCTTGCATACTTTGATATAAAAACTGCCAGGATTTTACCCCGGCAGTCCACTTTTTCCATATTCAGTTATTCTGTTGGAAACATCACTGTCTCCAGCTTGTTTCTTTCGGTTTCAGACAGATCATACGTCCCAGAATGATTCTTTTCCACTTTTACAGTTACTGTCACCGGTTCTCCATAGCTGTTCTTGTCAATGCTCTTCTGCACACTTTCCGTTAAAACAGATGCAAATACACCCGGATCTGTTTCTTTCATTCCCTGTGCAATCTTTTCCTTGCTGACTTCTGCGGAGCTCTGCTGCAATGTCTGAAACACATCGGACGGTTCAACTTTTACACTGACCGTGTAATTTCCATCCTCATCCTTTTTCTCATCCTGCACCTTGTACTTCGCCATTTTTTTAACCTCTGCCATCTTCTCTGTGTAAGCTGCAATCTCCTCTTCTGTGATGTTATCGGAAGAAGCAAATTGCTGACGGATGCTTTCATTGAAATCTTCTACGACCTGTTTCTTCACATCCTCTTCTGAGATCTCCATCAGATTCGCATAATCTGCGTATTGTTCATGATACTCTGCATCGAGAGAAGATTGAACGTAGGATTTGGCATCGAAATCTGGTTGTTTGGAGCAAGATGTCATGCATAAGGCACTAATTGCCAAACCAACAAATAATATATTTTTTTTGCTCATTTTATTCAGCATAATCATATGATTTTATTCTTTCTCACTCCAGTCTTTTATAATTCCTCTATTTATATCAATTAATAAATAATTGATTCCATTTTTCTGTTCAATGGCTACAGTTTTATCATCTACCCATTTTATTCTTCCCAAATATTGTGAAAAATAAAACTCATCTGGATAAGTCGACAATATTTCGAACTCTCTAATATATTCCTTATTTTTATAAATTCTAAGAAATATTTGAGCCGTTTTAACTTCATGAGCAAGAACTATTTCAGCAATAAAATTTTTGTTTTTCTTTTTTTTCCATATCCATTCGTTTTTATAATTACAGTTTTTTATTTGCTCACATGCCTTTTCAAAATCAGTACTGTCAATCTGTAACTCTTCAAATACCTTAATTACAGTTTCCTTGAGAACTTGTAATGTCATCATCTTTTTTTCTATATCAGACAAATACATAAACTCCTCAATATTCAATTCATAATCAACTTCATAAACCCCTCCCACTACTTTATTTTCATTCTTTTCTATATCACTCCCACAATTAATCAATATTTTCCAAAAATTGGGTGTATTTACTTTTTCAACCAATCTTTCAACAAATGCAGTAATACATCTTGTTTGCATTCTAAAATTGATTCTGCTTGCTTTATGATTTTTTTCATAATCCTTTTTCGTCGCTTGAAGATATTCATATCCATCATCCAACAGACTTTGAATATAATCTTCATTTTTTTCATATGGATAATCAAAATCAAATTCTTTTAGTTTCAATTTTTCTCTCCTTTCATGACATTCCTTAACATCTTTCTTAATGTTAAGGAATGTCATGCTTTCTTATGTTTTAACTATTCCGGTTTAGGTCGTTTATGATGGCTTAATGTATTTCTTTCTCTGCTTAATCTATTCGTGTTATTTCTCTCCCACTCCAATGCACTAGATCTATTTTGCATATCCTTTTCAACAATTTTTATCAGCAATTTCTTTCATAATTCTATTTACTACTAACTCTCTATCCCAAACTTCTGCACATTCTAACCCAATACACTCTTCTACAGATGATGATTTTATTTCTCCTTTGTAATATATTGAATAAGAGTTGCTAATAGGATCCCTAATATACCTTTTCGGTGGCCACTCTTCATCTTTTTGTCTAAAAGGAATGTTTTTTACATAAATCCATTGTCCATCCTGAAGCAAATCTTTAAAAACACTTATAATAAATTGATATTTCCATTCTTCATCAATCTCTGGATTGAGTGTATCGCCTAATTTATTGTATACACCAAAACCTGCATCTTTAAAAACTCTTGCATACGCATACAATCCATTAGGTAAAGGTATTGCATAAACATCACCAATTTTTATTCTTCTCATTTTCCAAATTCCTTTTCTGCTTCTCTCATATATAATTCTAATTTAGGATTATTCTTACTGATGCCTCTAATAGCATTTCCTGAAGTTCCACCCTCAGATTTGGCGCCACCTAATTGATCTATGAGTTCCTGCTCTCTTCCTCTAATAGCAGCTTTATTAGTAGATGATTTATCCAATATTGCCTTTTCGTATCCTTTAGAATTCATATGATGATTTTTGTCTCTTTTTGCAATATTTTCCAAAGGTGTTCCTGTTCCACTTGTCCTTCCTGCGTACTTTTCTCCAGTTGACGTATTCTCCTTTATATATGTTTGATAAGTTTTTCCTTCTGCCTTTGCAACCAAACCATACGCATCGGCTGCTGCTCGTTCTTCATCTGACAATGTAGTTGGTATTCCACGCTTTTTCAGCAATTCATATGGATCACCATTCCCTAAATCCAATTGTGGTTCAGATTTATTTCCTATATCAGCCAAGTTTTGCTTTGCCATTTCCGTGATATGCCCCGGCTTTGGTGAACTGCTACTTCCTTTTATTACATTTTTCACAGCTCCTATAGCTTTATCAGCTCCATAGGCAAGACCACCCATTGCACCACCAGCTACAGCTCCTGTCAATCCTCCGGTCAAGGTATCTTTTGCTACCTGTTTCAGGCTGTTTCCTGATAATCCTGAGCTTACACCGCTATATGTTGCGCCTCCGATTGCTCCCGTTACAGCTCCACCAACTATGGCTGCTCCAAGAGTTCCTTCTGTTAACCCAAGCGCACCGACTGCTGCAATACCTACTCCACCTGTAAGGACACCAACTCCAATCGCAGCTCCAGTAGCTACAACTGCAATTCCTACCTTCTTCCAGTCGACTTTTCCTAACTGATCTGAAATACGGTCTGCTGTTGTACACATCTGACGAACAACTTCTGCACGGATTTCTGCTCTCCGTTCTGCTACATATGACTGGAAAGATGTATATGTTTTTCCAGCCTTTTGCAGTCCGCTTCCTACATTTCTGATGAAGTTGCTGCCTTTTGATACGATTTTCTGGTAAGTTCCACTGCTGGTAACACGATTTTTCACAGATTGATATGTCTTCGTGTGTGTGACTGCATTTCTTACCGTTTTTGCTGTTTGCTTTACAGCATTTACAACAGTACGAGCCACATTTTTGACCGTATTGACAACTGTTTTTACAACCTTTTTCGCTGTATTGACAATCTTCTTACCAACATTCTTCACCGCACTCACTGCTTTTTTCCACCATGAATGTCCAGTCGGATCATCATAGTTTACTGGATTATTGGATGTATATGCATAACGGTTTCTGGTCAGTGGATTTTCTGTCGTTCCAAGGTCACTATCTTCAGTTGTAAAGGTTCCGTTCTCTGCGTTATAGTATCTTGCCCGCAGATACTGAAGTCCTGTTTTTACATTTGTGGACTCCCCATTGTAACCGTAGTAATTGACACCGTCTGCTGTTCCTGATGTAAGGTTACCGTATGGATCATACTGATAACTGTTCGTCAGATTAGCTGTTTCGGTCAGGATTCCGGTCACGCTGTTTCTTCCGTCATATAAATAATAACTGCTTTCTGTGGATTTATCAACGCTTATACGTTCTCCGATTCCACTTTCTCCATAAGTATAAGCCTGACGGACTTTCTCGTCTGCCCCATACTCTGCGAGGACTTCTGTATTCTCACGATTGATATCGTTGATATACTCTGTCAGTGTGTATCCTTTGGCATTGGAACCGCCTTTTACCAGAGAGGCAAGCTGCTCTTTCGGGCTGTTCCCATCTTCGGTACGCTGGTTCGCCGGGATCAGGACTTCATCGCCATAGCAGTCTTCCCATTTATAGGTGTTATCAAGTTCGAATACCCGGTTGTTATCTCCATCGTACATGGCTGCCATCAGGACTGTTCCACCCTGTTTTACTACTGCCAGACGATTCTCTGCTGTGTATTCATAAGTAACCGGATCTGCACTGTTTGTCTTATCACATTCCTGGATCAGATTGCCATCTTTATCATAGCTGTAGGTTGTTCCCGGATCGCCCCAGATCTTTGCATTGGTGCGTTTGATGAGCTGGTTGGAATCGTTGTACTTATAGTTATATTTTGCTTTGCTGACACCATCCTCGATCTTCTCGTAAGAGGTCCGGTTTCCAATCTTGTCATAAGTATAATTATGGACTGTCTTTTTACCGCCCTCTGCTTTTTCTGTACAGCGTGTCAGTTCCCAGTTGTCATCGTATTCATAGGTACGTGTCGTCTGGATCTCTTTTTCCTGATGCTCACAGTCTGCTTTGTCTGTCTCTTTCTGTGTATCGCCCCAGTTGTACCAGTCTTCCCAGCTTGGCGTCTTTCTTGTTCCAGCTTCCAGTTCCGTAGCTGTTTCTCCAACTACATATCCCTGATCATTGTACTTGTACTCATAAGTACTGATTACTTTGCCGCAGGAACCACAGGTATTCACAATCTTTGTGATATGATCTTCTGCATCGTAAGACACTTCCGTCTTTGTTCCGTTGCTTCTAACGACTTCTGTCACACGGTTCAGCGCATCATGCTTGTATGTTGTCACCTTTCCGTTACGGTCTGTCAATTTTACGAGGTTATCATTTAAGTCGTATTCATAGCTGACCTTTGTACCATCCGGATACACGATTGCCTGCAGATTATCTGCGTCATCATAAACGTAGCTGACATCCTTTTTCGAACCGCTTGTCACTTTGGTGATTCTTCCGAGCGCATCGTATTCGTAACTGCTCTTACCAGTCTGATCCTTCATGGATACCCGTTCCCCGGCACTGTTATATGCGTAGGTCACGTCCTTTTCGGATGTCTCGCCTTTTGCGTCCTGATAAGATTTCTCCAACAGGTCATTCAGTTTGTCGTAATCATACGTGGTTTTCTTGCCACTTGCCTGTGTATGTCCGGTCAGTCTGCCTTTTTCATCATAGTCGAATTTCTCTGTTCTTCCTGCCGGATCTTTGATGGATGTCAGGTTGCCTTCCAGATCATAAGTATAATTCGTTGTCTTATTTGCTGCATTGGTGAAGGTCACCAGGTTATCCATGTTGTCGTAACCATAAGTTGTTACACCGCCAAGGGCATCAGTTACTTTGGTCAGGTTGTCATTCTTGTCATATTCCAGATGGCTCTTTAATCCGGTCTTATCTGTAACAACCTGAATATTACCATGTGCATCGTAATCAAATCCCGTTGTGAATCCACGCTTGTCTGTAATAGAAGTTACCCTGCTGTCCTTATCATAGGTATAGGATTCCTTCTGCCCCAGTGCATCGGTCTCTTCTGTTACACGGTTGTCTTTATCGTAGACTGTCTTTGCAACATAGCCCATCGGATCTGTTACAGATGTAACATTATAATTCTTATCATATCCATAGCTGGTCTTTCTTCCACCCGGTTTGGTGATCTCAGTAATATTTCCTGCCGGGTCGTAAGTGTAAGCAGTTATCTTACCAAGCGGATCAGCTGCAGAAGTCATCTGACCTGCCAGGTCATAACTGTAGGTATTGCTCCGTCCAAGCGGATCTGTCTCCTTCACCAGATTGCCATACTTATCATAAGAAAAGCTGGTTGTTCCATCCAGTGCATTGGTAGAAGACTTCATGTTATGGAGCTTATCGTAAGTATAAGTGGTGGTACTCTTTAAGCTGTCACTTTCTTTTACCACGTTGTCCACTTTATCATAAGAGAAATTCTTGGTATAACCCAGTGGACTGGTCATACTCTTCAGACGTCCGGCTTTATCATAACTATAGGTATACTCTCCGCCATTCGCCTGTGTCATCTTTGTGACATTGTCATTCAGGTCAACACTGTACTGTGTCTCATTTCCCTTTGCATCCGTTACAGAAATGACATTGCCATGCTTGTCGTAATCATATTTGGTAACTGCTCCCTTTGGAGAAATCTGTTCCGTCATGTTACTCAGGCTGTCATATTTGTATTCGGTAATGAGTCCCATCGGATCTTTTGATTTGGTAAGATTTCCAATGGCATCATAACGGTATTCATTTGTTTCTTTTAACGGAGAAGTCTCACCGATCTTGCGGTCCAGTTCATCATACTGGTAGGTTGTCGTATTTCCATTTCCGTCTGTCTGGGATACGAGATTGTCATTTTTATCGTAAGCATACTTGGTAACCGTACCGTTTTCATCGACAGATTCCGTCACATTATCATTTCCGTCATACTTAAAGGTGCTGGATGCTCCCAGTGGATTTGTCTGAGAAATAACCCGGTCTTTCTTATCGTAAGCGTATTTATATGTGGCTTCCTCTTCTTCTGTCATGGATAACTGGTTGCCGACTTTATCGTAGGTAAAGGTTGTTTTATGACCTTCCGCATCCGTTACCGCTGTAATGCGGTCCATAACATCATATTCATAAGATGTGATACTTCCGTCTGCTTCAGTAAGTTTCAGGAGTCTGCCGTACTGATCGTACTTGTATGTTGCTGTCCTGCCAAGTTCATCGGTCTGTGTCAGTACATTTCCGGCACCATCATAAGTATAATCCATACTGTTTCCACCATTGTCGGAGGAATGGATCAGGTTGCCTGCTCCGTCATATTGATAGGTAATTACGAGTCCCTGTGCATCCGTACATTTTACAAGCTGTCCGATGGCATCGTACTCCATCAGCACCTTGTCTCCTGTCGGCAGTATTATGGATGTGTTATTTCCCTCTTTATCATACACATAGCTGTACGCATTGCCGAGGGCATCTGTCATCTTTGTGCTGTTGCCCTGTGAATCGTATTCGTAAGTGGTCTTTCCTTTCAGGGCGTCCACCGTCTGTTCCAGATTGTCGGTGGAATCATATTTCATTGCTGTAATGTTGCCCTTTGCATCGGTTACCGATGTCATGTTTCCATTACCATCGTAAGTCATGGTACTGGTATTTCCATTTTCATCAGTAGAGGATACCAGATTTCCATTTAAGTCATACTTCATGGATACGGTATATCCAAGGGCATCTTTGGATGTAGTCAGATTTCCTGACTTGTCGTAAGCATAAGTATCTGTTCTTCCCTCTTCATCGGTAGAAGATACCAGATTACCTGCTTTATCATAAGTATATGTGGTAGTTCCACCTTCTGGGTTGGTTTCACTTAAGCGGTTTCCTGTATTATCGTAGGTATAAGTCCAGGTTCTTCCACTGTCATCTGATTTTGATACCAGATTGTCTGCCGCATCATAAGCGTAAGTGGTAACTGCACCTAATTCATCTGTCTCTTTAGCGAGCCTTCCGCAGTTATCATATTCCTTGGAATGGCTGCTTCCATCTCCATAAGTAATCTTTGTTTCGTTTCCTAATGCGTCATATTCATATTTGGTTATATTACCAACTGCATCTTTGGACTGAAGCACCTGTCCAAGAGAATCAAACTTGGATACGGTTGCATTTCCATTTCCGTCGGTATATTTTTTCAGATTTCCTGCTTTGTCATATTCATAGAGCTTTGTTCCAAAATCTTTATTACTCTCTTCTATGACACGTCCCATGCTGTCATACTTATAAGTAATTGTATTTCCTTTTGCATCGGTTGCTTTGACCTGCTGATAATTCTTATCATAAGCGTAGCTGATCTGATTTCCTTTCGGATCTGTACCACTGGTCATGTTGTACATCTTATCGTAAGTATAAGTGGTAGTATTCCCCAGTGCGTCAGTACTTGCTGTAATATTTCCCACACCATCCAGCGTATAAGCGGTCACACCGCCATCGGCTGCTGTCTTGGAAGTCAGATTGCCATTCGCATCGTAACTGTTCGAGGTTACATTTCCAAGTGGATCTGTCATGGTAACTGCACGATTCATCGCGTCATACGTGAATCCCCATGCTGCTCCATTTCCATCCACATATCCGGTCATGTTCGGTCCGTCATACGAATACGTTGTTGTGACACCTCTGCCGTCTGTCTGGGATACCATACGATGTTTGTCATCGTAAGTATAGGTAATGGCTGTTCCATCCGGTTTTGTAGATGTGACCATATTTCCATTACCGTCATAACTGTAAGTAACCGTTGCTCCGTTATATCCGGTTGCACTGGTCAGCTTATTCTGCTCATTATAAGTATAAGAGGCTGTCTTTCCATCCTCTCTTGTCTCCGTTGCTACATTGCCAAATGCATCATAAGTGTAAGTTTTTGTTCCGGCTGCTGTCGTTTCGGAAGCAAGCTGATTTTCTGCATTATAAGTCTTTTCACAGGTTGTTCCATCCGGATATTCAATGGATGTTGTGCGGTACTGATCATCATAATGATAAACGGTCTTATTTCCTTCGTTATCCGTTGTTGTAGTAGAACTCTTTCCGTACTTGAAAGTTGCCGTTCCTTTTTCTGCATCAGTCTGCTCTACGACTCTTCCTTCTTTATCGTAAGTATTCTTTACAACCGTATTGCCATTCTCATCTTTCCAGCTTGTCATACGGCTGTCATCATCATATTTGTACTCTTTTGTTGTTCCGTTCGGGTCTGTTACAGATACCAGGTTTCCCTGCTCATCATATTTGTAAGAAACTTTTCCACCATCTGGAAGAGACAGTTCCTTGATATGCCCGAATTTATCCTGTTTTACCCCGAATGTTTTTCCGGATGGTGTGGTAATCTTGCTCAGATTATAATCATCGTCATAATCTAACACTGTCTTAAATCCATTCACATCCGTTACATAACGTAAAATTCCATATTTATCAAATGACCAGACGCTCTGATCCGCATCTGTCAGTTCCCATCCGATGTAGTCATGGTCTGTATCTTTATAGCTGACTGCTTTTAAATCATATACATAACCATCCGGAGTAGTGTAGCTTCCATCTTCATTCTTATCAAAGATCAGATAACTTCCGTCCCCTCTCATATACAGAAGACTTCCGTCCTCCATTTGAGAAAGTGACTGGTCATAGTTAAAGCTCCATCCACGTCCGAACATGGAATGCTGGTCTGTTCCTTTGGAATTGTAGCTTCTTGTAATGGAGAATTCTCCATTCAGCTCATTCATCGTCGCATCGGACTGATCCATGTAGAAGTTACCAGTATTTAAGTTGACTGGTTCAAATCCAAATTCACAGTGCAGGCCTCTTCCCATCAATGCTCCGTCAATCCGCATCTTATCCTGATCGGTAAGCGGTGCAGGACTATATGGAACATTTGTCTGTGGGTTACGGATAAAGATCGTGTTGTTTGCGACTACCAGTGCATCCATAACCTGATTGTCTTTCATAATGTTCTTAAGCGGAACACCATAATATTTTGCAATCTTCGGGAATGTATCAAACTGCTTCACTTCATAAATCACAAAGCTGTCACTGGTCACTTCTTTTCCCGTTTCCAGTTTGCCATCGATTTCTTTTGATGCTTTTGCTTTTATTTTATAAAGTTTATCTTTTGTCAGTCCTGAATACAAAGCACTCTGCCAGTTGGAATCTTTGCTGTAATACTTATTCGCCTCCGGGAACTGCTTATTGTATTCAGTACTGTCTGGATAGGAATACAATGGTTTTGCATCTGTTTCGTGATGTTCTTCATTTTCCTCATCTGGAAGCAGATAATATTCTACTGTAGATTTGCTCTTTGCAATTCCGTCTGCAAATACGGCATCAAACTTCAGCTTTCCATTTGTATTCTTTTCTGTCATCGGGCGAAGCAGGATCGTTGTTTCATCCAGTGACATATCTCGCAGATATGGATCTTCAGCCGGTGACCACTGGATGCTGAGTTTCGGTCCATAAACGGATGCCCTGTTATTCAGTACCTCACACTGCATAGAAGCTCCAAGGTTATTTGCCTCGGCAATGGCTACCAGTGCAAATCCGTTATTCGCATGAGTTCCCTGCACCCAGTCATTGACCAGATCTTTGACGTCATAATTGATATAGCTGTTCCTGCTGGTACTTGCATTCTGTACATCCTGGAACGTAAGATTTACTGGTTTTGTTTTCCATGTGATGGAGGTGTTCCACGACTGATCTACACGATAAAGTCCAAACTGGGATGCACCACCACTGTATGCAGTTTTCTGACTGACTGCAAATGTTGCACTGTCAATTTTGGAATCTTTCGGAATCTGACTAAAATTTGAATTTACTTTGATATAAGTCCGGCAGTTCTGGTGTGCAGTACCAAATCCTGCAAGGTTCCCAGACTTAATACCATCATCAAATCCGACATACGGATAATTGTTGTCACCAATCTGACTGGTAGGACTTCCCTCTTCCACACCGATCATGTTAAAGGAACTCTTCTGGATTTCCACTGGTGTCGGATCGATTCTGACCGGATACTGACGATCTTCTGCAGAAAGCCAGTCCATATCTGGTTTTACGGTCAGGATTGTTTTCCCATCTTCTTCCCGAAGTTCCAATGTGATCAGGAAACTGATTTCCCCGGCAGCATCTTCCATTGATGGCGTCTCCAGAAGATACTTCGCATCTTTGATTGTCTTCCCTTCCGGATAGATATAGACCTGATTGTCTTTTACTTCTGCCTGATATCCCTGAATCTGCAGCTCGTATTCATAGACTTCCCTGTCTGTTGGCTGCTGAAGTACGATATCTTCCTTAATGCTGGAATCCAGTACCGTATACTGAACATCCGCTCCTTCATAAACTTCATTATAAAGGATCGCATTGTCCTTAATAACGGAATGTGTATAATCTCCATCTACCGGAATGATCCCGATTCTGGTCTTTCCATTTTCAATCGTTACACCATTCTCTTCTGACATCTGTTCCGGAAGAAGGATAGCATAATCGTTTGCCTTGTTCTGATAAACTTCTGTTTTCTCTTCCTTTTCTTCAGTTGCCACTACACTGCTGGCTTCCTGTGCTTCTTCGGATGCCGGAGTATCTGCTTCTTCTGGTTTTACAAGTGTATTATCAACCAGCTCGGTATCTCCATCCTCATTCTTATAAGTTCCGACATAACCTCCATAAACGGTTGTATACTGCTTGTCCCCTGTCTTATAAGTCTTGGAGATGGCATCATAATCAATCAGTTCACCTTCCGGTTCTTCTGGAATCGGATAGTAATCCTGTGGTTCTTTCAACTCCACTTCTTTTTCCTGCGGATTTTCTTCTGTTTCTTCCGCTGGAGTTGTCTGTTCTTCCTGAATCTCTGTATCTTCTGATGGCGTCGTTTCATTTTGTACGTCCGCATCAGACTGCTGACTCTTATCTTGTTCTCCAGATGTGGAATCTGTTATCCCGGCTTCCTCTTCAGTCAAAGCCTCTGGTCTGGAGAAATCTGCATTCTTCTGTACATCCTCAATGGCCTCTTTTGCCTGTACAAAGATAGGTTCTGTTCCCTGTAGTGCCATCAGGAGTGCAAGTACTAAGGCTATAGCCGACTTTCGAAATCTCTTCATAGTCTCTTTCTCCCTCTTGTAATCTTTTTCTATAATTCCTTTACAAAATAACCGCTACCCTCCTTTTTTCTGACTTTGGCACTACTATAATCTAAAAAATCACAAAATTTTCATAAATGGTAAAAATGCCCCTTGAGGTGGCAAAAATAGACGAAATCGGTCGAAAAAAATAGTAAGACACCATCGCCTTACTATTTTTCATCTAATTTCATATATAATAATATTTTCACTTGAAAGGATTTCTCCGTATGGCAGATCTCCATCTGACCATGATACTTTTCTACTACGAGTTTCACATTTTGTAATCCTATTCCATGTCCTTCTTTCCTGCTTTTCGTTGTCAGATAAATTCCATTCCGCACTTTTGGTGTATCTTTTATGCTATTCTCAATCTGGATATTCATGATTCCTTTTCCATAATACATCTGAAACGATAATCTCCTTTCATCTGAAGCTGCTGTCCCACGAATAGCATTATCCATAAGATTTCCCACTATTATACTTAGATCAAATAATTCTTCCCCTATATGATTCGGTATTTCCACAGAAATCTCCGGATTTTCAATTACTGATTTCGAATCTTCCAAAATATAATTCAGCAGATTATTCATATTACGGTTTTCTGTATATAAATGATGACATAAGGCTGTTCCGGCTATATTCTCCATTTGTTTCAGATACGATAGAATCTCTTCATTTCCTCCCGTTTTTGCCATTGCCCCTATCGTTGTAAGATGGTGTTTGTAATCATGATGTATCTTATTCAGCCTGTCCTGTGATTTCATCATCATCTCCAGTTCTTTTGCATACTGGCTCATCTGAATCTTCATCTCTTCCTGTTTTGCTGTTTCAATATAACTTTTCTGAACCTCATCGTGCAGATAGAAAATAAATACATTGATAAACAGTAAGAATAATACAATCGTAGACCGCACACCTCTTCTGTCTGGCAGCAATATCCTGATACAGACTATAATGCTGATCACCGGGACAGAAAGCATAGCAAGCCAATGACGGTTCTTTATATAATAACTTCTCTTTACACCTACTTTTCTTTCAATAATGACTTCCAGTAAAAAGAATATAAAATTTCCCATTACGATAGTTCCCGGTCCCATGTGATGATGTACCGGATTTCTTGCTACCGCATACCGTTGAAAGAACACGATTGGAATCCCATCACATAAAATTCCCATAATATATACCATAAGTGTATTCCAGACATGATGTTGCCAGTCTGCCTGATATGCCACTGTTATAATTAACAGAGCGATCAGCTCAAAGATCAGATCTCCGTACATCGTTCCCCACTGCATACTTCCCCAGCAGGAAAGCAGATATGCACAAAAATATGCAAATAGCTTTTGTGTATCCTCATTTTTTGGATACAGGATGGTATTGTAACGGAACACAGTATAAATCCAGAATAATTTACTTGTCAGATAAGTGATCAAATGGATATTCATAATCTTTTCTTCTCCGTTTGTAATAGTCTTTCCCTGACCTTCTTGCGATTTGCTTTACTGATACTGAGACGTGTCTTGTCTTTCATAACCACGTTGTCATATTCGTAATGCTCCACGTGTTCCATATTGATGAGATAGGACTTGTGAATCAGTAAGAAATATTCTTCTGTTACATCCGCTACATCCTTTAATTTTCCTCGATATTCATATTCTTTTTCCGATGTCACGATATGTACTCTTTTTCCCAGACTATAAAAATACAGGATCTTGTCATAAGAAATCTTGTGGATTCCTTTTGTATCCGTATATTCAAATATTTTCTTCCGTTCTTTTAACAGTTCCCGTAATTCACCTATCACCCGGAAAAGTTCTTCCTCTCGGATTGGCTTTACAAGAAAATCAAATGGATGAATGCGGAATAATTTCATAGCATATTCCTGATATGTTGAAATATAGGTAATCCGCAGTTCTTTTCCATAATTTTTCTTTCGTATCTCCGTTCCGATATCAATTCCATTCTCATGTTCCAGACAAATATCAAGGAATAACATATCGTAGGATTCTTCTTCCAGCCTGTTAAGAAGCTGCTCCGCAGAATAGTATATTTCTATAGATATCTGACAGTCATTCGCTTTCCCATAATGGAGCAGCTTCTGTTCTAACCAATTACATAGGATGATGTCATCATCACAGATTGCAAGTTCCAGCATATTTTCTCACCCTCACTCTTTCGTAACACGACAAATAGGGAAAAGAATCCCCTTCAATTCTTTTCCCGAATGGACATCACTAATTTTGTGTCATTTTTCCGATGCAACAGCACCACTTCCTTTGCTGTCTTATTTTGTCCTCTATATAATAAACACTTGAACAAGAAAAAACTGTCGCCATTTTATAATTTATTTATATTTTTTATGTTTTATTTATATTTTATCCAAATATTACAGCGATAACTAATAATGTCACCCCCTGCATTATTCTTTTTATTTTTAGCGTCATTTGATAAAACATCAACGTTTTTGATGGCAAAAAGGGACTGGCAAAACCAGATCCCCTCTTTAAAATACACGCTGCCGTCGTGATAGATAAAAAAGCAAAACTCTTTATTCGTTTCAGCAGCATACTTTATAAGATTTTCTTTCAACTCATCAATGAGCGTTTCTTCATCATCACAAATTGCTATGTTAAACACTTCTGCACTCTCTTGTAGCTAAATTTCTTCAGTCTGAAAAGGCTCTTTTAGCACTATACAAACTGTGTTATTATACCAAAATCTAAATAATAAAGTCAATATCCCCAATGATTTGTTTATGTAGAATGCTGCAGGGTTACAATTGATGTGACACCTACCCCTACTATAATATGCCCTTATTGCAGCTACAAAGGCATGTTCCAAAAGTGTACATCATATTCCTTTTTTAAATAAGAAAAAAGAATATGCATATGGGATAACGATCAACACTGCCATGATGAAAAATAACAGTATCTTAGAGTCCAGAAATCCATTGGCGATCATAGCCAGGCCACAAAAGATAAACAGTCTGGAGCTGACACGGTGTGTGCGATTCCAGTTTTCTTCACTGGACAGTGTCCATGGAATCCGAATGCCAGCACTATAGTTCTGTTTTGTTTTTGCCAGATAATTGCCAATTACCAAAAGCATGAGTCCAATGAGTTTGTAATATTGGGTAATTGAAACTTGTTATAAGTCGTTAAATCCTTGTATTTACTGGTATTTTTTCATATCGTAAAATTTACTGATTATCGTAATTTATCACAAAATGGTGTAGTTCGATACGAAAATGGTGTAGTAATTGGTGTAGTAAATCGGAGAGAATTATTAAATTGAATGATTGAGAATATGCAGGAGATTGCCAGTAGATAAGTCAATCTCCTGTTTGTTTTTTCAGTAGATATTTTGGTGGAGGAAGAAGTTTTATGTTCTAGTTTATATAGAGCCACTACTAAAAATTTAGATTGCCTTATAAAAGAATGAAAAAAACTTAAAAATCAAAAAAATATTAGACAATATTAGACTTATATGATAAAATAACTGTAAATAAGTGACGGGGGTGATTCCAATGAGAAACAATTACTTTATGTAGGGAATAGAGATTCGTAGCAGATTAGTTAGGAGGAGAAATATGCGTAAATTTAGAAGTTTGTTATCAATTTGTTTGGTAATTATGTTATCATGTTGCTTGTCAATTTCAGCGTATGCTTCAGACCTTTTAACTGAGCCAGAAGAAGTGTGTGTTACAACAACTGAGTCAGAACGAGATGCTGTCTTTGAGAAAGCAATGAGTGAAATTCTAGAAAGTATGGAACAAGAAAATTCGCTTACACGTGGACCTAAATATCGCTATAAGACAGATTATAAACCTTATAAGTATAAAACATTAAGTGGTTATGCAGGTAATCAAGTAGCTGGTGGATATAAATTTCCTACGGGTGGTGGATTTTGGTTTACAGATTCAGGCGGTCCTGAGGTAAGTGGATCTGTTAATGTGGGTTTACCAAAGCCTTATGATATAGTTTCTGTCAGTATAAATTTAGGCAAGAAAGGAACTTCGGGGTTGTGGGTGGCTGTACCTTCTAGCTCTTCTTATTATAAACTATATGTAAGTAAGAAAATGGAATTGCGTCCTTATATTACATATCGTGCTCCTGTTGGAACAGAAAATTGGGAAGTATATGTGGGAGGAGCAGTACCTGTGGTTTATTCTGTGACAGCAAGTGCAAAGAAGATTTAATATGAAAATGAAAAAGAAGTATCTATTTTGTATTATTATATCAGTAATACTTATAATATTTGTAATGACTTTGAAATTCAGTAAAATGTTGTCATATGATTTTGAAGGAACATATAGTGCTGGAAATGAACCGAATAGTGATAATG
>OIYV01000424.1_pt1 | contig 24592 bp, 42 predicted proteins | sample 1588251 | NCBI WGS metagenome assembly OIYV01 (sample SAMN03283282) | human gut metagenome | biome: human-associated habitat; material: feces | host: Homo sapiens | place: Peru | collected 2012
AAAAATAAGCGCCGATTTCTCGGCGCTTATCTCAGTTATACAGTTTGCTGGATGTCCGCTGCATCTCCCGCATGATCTCCGGCAGGCGGCGCTGGACTGTGGCGCGGCCCAGAAACAGCTCTGTTGCAACGTCTACCTGGGGAAGCTTATCCACAAAATAGAGCTGCGCGATCTTCTCGTTTTCCCGGCCAAGATTGGCCTGATAGATTACGGCCTCCATATCCTTTCTGGTCAGCCTGCCAAGCTCCGGCGGCAGATTAACTCGTGCCTGCGGTGCCATCGCGCCGCCTCCTTACTTCATAGCCGCAGCCAATTTTTTCAACAGGTCATTGCCGTACTTGTAATCGGCAAGATATTTGATCGTGTTGTCCGCAAGTCCGGCCTTTGCCTTGATGGTCTTCTTGGCGTCCTCGACGGCCTTATCGACGGTTTCCGTGTCGTAGTCCACCCACGGGAGCTTTCCGTGCTTCTGCCATACACGGCTGTTGTAGCCGCCCTTGAGGCCGATGTTGCCGACGCCGGTGATCTGCACGCCATTATCCCAGATGGGCGTACACTCAACGGCCAAGCCGTCTCCGATGTACAGGCCCCAGTGTCCGGGCATCCAGAGGCCCTCGCCTGGAATCAGCTTGTCCCAGCCGGACGCGGATACGTCCTTACACTTTGCGATCATGCCGTCTGCGGAGACGTCCGGGACGGCGTTTCCGGCGTAGCGTGCGCCGCCGTGGTAGGCGTTTTTGTTGCCGTTCCATCCCCACAGGATCCCCTTTGTGAGATTCACGCAGTCAAAGCCAAAGTAGCCCTTCCCAATCAGCCCGCGGAATCTGGTCTGCTTTGCGGCGTCATACCAGTCTTGGTATTGCTTTGCCTTCTCGGTGATGATCCCATCCGTGACCGGCGAGCCAAAGCAGCCCCACATGTACACGGTTTTGTAATTCTTTGCAACGTCGATATGCCGCCTGACGAGCTCGGAAGCTTTCATGATGCTCATTTCTGCGCGTCCTCCTGCGGCTTGCCTGCCGCATCGATGGCGTCCTGTGCTTTCTGCGACTGCGTGCCGAAATAGAACGTGATGACCGTCAGGAAGATCGTGAGAAAGTCCTTTCCGGTGATATCGCCGCGCAGGGCGAGGACGGCGAAGATGATGGTCAGGCCGAGCGTGACGAGGGATTTGACGCTCAGCAGATTGCCGAGCCGCTTCTTGATGTTTTCCATATGTATGCTCCTTTCAATCTTTCAGCACGATCTCCGCGATACGTGCTGCCGCTTCCGGGCCGTATTTCTCGGCCCATTTATCCATGTACTTCTGCGCGTACTTCGCGCGGTTCTCATTTTTGGCTTTCCAGAGGTAAAAGCCGCTGGAAGCCGTCGTTTCAGCCAGCACCGCAAGCGTGATCTCTGTCAGGTCTGCGCCTGCCGCGCAGGCGATGATGAGCGCGAGGCTGACGAGCGCGCTGCCGAGCATCCACTTTTTACTAAACTCCATTGTGTTCGCACTGTTTTTCAAGCTGGTGCAAGAAAGCTTTTACGTCGCCGTTTCCGCCAAGCTTGACATACTTCTGCCCGGCGATCAGGCGCTCGGACATTGGCATCTCCTCTGACATGATTGTCAGCCGCAGGATGGACAAATACTGCTCCGCCTGATGTTGCTGCATCCGATCGAGCTTCTTGTCGATCTCTGCAAGGTGGGTGTTTTGATTATCGGACTTGTCCTGCTTTTTCTGTCTTGCACTGATAGCGGCGTTGACGACCGCCGTCAGCGCGGACGAGCCGAGCACGGCGCAGATGATCGCAGTGATGGTTCCAGCATCCATTGATTATGTACCTTTCTCTTTCCGGCGGGCTAATCGTCCACCATTTTGATGTATGTCGTGGTGTCGCTTGAATAGCTGATATCCGGCAGCGTCGTGCTGCCGAGGACGGCGTAGAGCGCCGGGTAATCAGTCTGGGAAAACGTCGAGCCGTCGCAGACGTGCCATGTCTCATCGAGATATCGGGCAGTCGTTACGACGTCGCCGGGGCGGGCGCGCGGCGTGGTAAGCTTGGCGAGTGCTCCGTCGATCTTCGGGTCCGCGGGCGCGTCGCCCGCAGGCCAGACTTTCTCGGCAGTGGCGTCCGTCAGCAGGTTTGCTTTGAGCAACGGCGTGCCTGCTTCCAGCGGCTCATCCTCTGGCCGGATCCACTCGTACCGCAGCAGGCTTCCGTCGGCGCTGTACACGCCATATCGCACAGCGCCGTTTGCAAGATCATTCGTTCCGTGCCTGTCCTGCATGGCTTATTCCTCCAGCGCCTTGATGTAGGCATAGCTGCGGCCATCTGGGGTAATTCTTGGGATGCGCTTTGCGGAGTACGAAAAATCTCTTTTCAGGATTTTAACTTGTGCATCGGATGACGTGTCAACGATCCCGGCGACTATGTTTCCGTTGATTGCGAACCCGGTAATATCGTAGTTCGTCTCAATGATCATGGGGGCCGTGTCCAGCGCACTCGTTACTGCGATATAGTGCTGCTCGTTTTTTGTTAACGCAAAAGCAAGTATGTTGCCGTCATAAGCCGCTGTATTTCTGGCGTTGCTGTCGTACGTGCCTCCGAGTGTCGTTGTGCCTGCAAGAGTATCGCCGCCGTCTAGGGAGTATGAAATGCTGGTTCCATTGACGCTTACAATTTTTTCGCTTTTCACGGCAAAACCACACACCGGAGCGACAAGCGTAGCCGCCAAGTCTATAGGGCTTGCGTTTAGTCCGGCAAATTTTCGTAGTGTGCTTCCTTTCTGTGCATAGATCATGGCGTCGCCCGTATCCTGCACGAACGAGTTGTAGTAACTTGTATCCATAATCACGCTTTGTAGCGCTTTCCCGCTGACTAATTTTTCAAAACTTTCTGCGTATAAATACCTGTGGACAGCCGTTGTTGTCACGGAGCTTGATCCAGATCGCAATGGATGCATGACGTAGTATATCCCGCCATAGATATAGATATCTCCTGGAATCCAATCTCCACTGCCTCCCGTCGCCGCTGTGATTCCGCCATTAGTTGTACCATCCCATAGTTCAGCGTATTTCCACGGCCCAGTGGGCGATGTAGCATAATAAATGTAAAAACGGTGTTTGGCGTTGTTCGTGAGATAATACACGAACATATACTTCCCATCATAAAAATGCACTTGGCTGCATCCGACTACGGTCGAGAAATACGCTCCGGTAATGGTAACGGTCGCAGTCGAAAATGTAATCAAATCATCCGATGTTGTGATTTTCAGCGTGGCCGCCGTCTCGCCGCTTTTCGCTACAAAGAACCAATGCCCATTCACATACGAGATTGAAGGGTGCGTGCCGGTCAATCCGGTGACTTCAACCTCATCCCAGCTTACAACGTCTACATCTGTGCGCAGAACATTGTACAGATCCGGGTACTCGACGTTTGAAATCGACCGTCCGTCGCAGGGGAGCCACGAAGTCGAGCGATCCCCGCGGGCGGTCATGGAGATGTCGCCAATACGCGCCGTGCCTTTGGATAACTCGTACAGCGCATCGTTGACAGTCGGATCAGCCGGTTTCTCCTTGTTGCTCCAGATCTTATTCTCCGTCACGGCGGACAAAAGATTTGCCTTATTGAGCGGCGTCCCTTCGACTGTAGGCTCGTCCTCGCGCTTCATGTATTCGTAGTGGTCGAGCGTTCCGTCAGCGCCGTAAATGCCGTATCGGATTGCGCCGTTGGCCAGCACCTGTGTCGGTTGTCTGTCTTTCATATCAGTCCTCCTGCGGCGCATTCCGCCGCGCCGGTGTACCGGAACGCCTTAATGATGTTATCGATCAGCGTTTCGCACAACGCCAAAATGCGCTCGATATCGTTTGCCCCAGTGTACGTCATCCGGTCGATCTCCGGTACAGCAGACGTTCCTGATGGATACGTCAGTGCGTTTCGCACGTCCTGTATCTGCTGCCGGTATACAGTGGCCTGTGACGCAGTTATAACGTCCGTCAGGCTCCAATCCGTCTTGGCTGACCACTGGATATCATTCCCGCAAAGCGGCGCGAGACGCCCAGCCAAATAGTTCAGAGCCGTACCAACGCGGTTCAAATCGATCGCATTGTACGCGCCCTTCATCCCGGCCAGCCATTCCGCCTGCTCGTCTGACGTCATTGCGGCGAAGCCCTTCCCGGCCAGTGCCTTGACGCGCTCCACATCCGCCTGCGTTCGGTCTGTGACGAGGGTGTCAATGATGGTGCTCATATGCGTCCTCCTTACACCCCCACGATCTGATCTGCGAAGGCAGCCAGAGGGTAGGCTTGTTTGTATGATTCGAGGGCTGCGGCGGGGGTCTTGACTACGGTGCTCGGGCCGATGTGCTGCATGTTAACCTCCTTATCCGATCAGAAGAACTCTGTACGGTTGTCCGCCCTTAAAGTTACAACCAATCTTAGCAGCGTCTACGACTAAAGTCTTGTCGTTACGAATCGAAATACCATGTACGGCAGTAAACACATCGCCTCCGGCTGTATCTATATGCGAATAACCGCCGTAACCAGACCCGCCAATATTCTGTACCTGTGTAAAAACTACTGAACAAACTCTCCCAATAGAAAATGCAGTAACACTAGCTGCATAAGCACTATAGCCTGGTGCTCTTGCGATAGCCCGTGTTCTCACTACATTTCTGGCAGCGGGTATATCCATGGTAACAAGCAAAAATTTAGGCGAACTCAGAATAGTCGCGTCGTCCGGCACTATCGTTATCTGCTCCATATCTGATGTTGGGGTAACGGTTGTTGTGTAATACTTGCTGCCGCCGAACCATTCCAGCAGCTCGTTTGCCCCGCCGCCCGCCTCAATGCTGTCAATCAGCGCCGCCATGCTGTCCAGTTTTGTCCCGCTTGGGACTGTCACGCCTTTCCCTGCAATTGCGGTCGTGATCGCGGCTTTGGCGTTTTCAAGCCGGGATATTTCGGTTCCAACGCTCATTATGATACTCCCTTAAATCGCCGCGAGGGCGGTCTCGATGGCGTCGGTCAGGCTGACCGTGCCGCCGGAGGTATAGCCCGCAGGGACCGCGACGCTTGTCTGCGTGAGGCCGTCGATGGTCTTTGCGATCGCGCCGTTGTTGGCCATGGTGCCCTCTACCTTGCTGCCGTCGGACAGCACGATAAATTTACCGTCCAGCACGTCAGCAGCTCCGGCGGTCACGCCAGAGACGTCTTTGTACTTGGCCGGGATAGCGCCTACCGTGACCTTGCCGAGAACTTTACCCTTCGTGGGCGTGATGTCCTGCGCGGCCTCGGCAGGCGTGGCGGACTTGGTTTCCAGCACGACAGATACCTTGCCCGTTCCGGAGTGCTTGCCCGCCGGGACGGTGTATTCCTGATTGCCAGTCGTGGCGTCCAGAACCTTGGATACCGCGCCGTTGTCCGGCATGGTGCCTGCCTGCGTTACGCCGTCGGCGTCGATAAAGACTTTATTCGCCAGCACGTCGGCAGGCGCGGCGGTCGTCGCGGACACGTCCTGATAGTTTTCCGGGATGGCGCCGACGGTGACGGAAGACAGGCCATAGTAGCCCTGATCCGGAGCGACGGACTGCTGTTCCTTTGTCGGTGTGACGGATTTGGCCTGCAGGTTGTAGTTGCCGCCGCCGGAGACGCCCTTGACCGTGCCGGAGCCATTGTGATAGCCCTTCGGGACGGTGTAGCTCTCGCCCTCCTTGACCTGCGCGTCGATCGCGCCGTTGTTTTTAATGGCTGCCGCCTTGTCGGCCAGCGCATCGAGTTTGTCCGTGCTCGCGGCGAGGCCAAGGCCGACGAGCCATGTACGCAGCTTGTTCCGCGCGGTCTGCAGTCTGGTAATTTCGGTTTGTGTGCTCATAAAATCACTCCTTTAGATTGTCGCCAGCAGGGCGTTGATGTTCCCGACCTCCGTATACACGGCGGCGCTGGTTACGGGCTTGGTGTTGTCCTTCTCCACGGCTGCGGCCGTGTCGACGGAAAGGGTATTGGTTGCCGCGTCGAGCTTGAGGCCTGGGCCGATGTTGTAGCCTCCGCCAGAGCCGCCGTCAGCACGCACGGAAACGTTAAAGGAAACGTCGACCGGATCGCGTTTCTTGAGCTCAAATTCAATGCCGCCCATCACAGCACCGCCTTTGAAAGCGCGTGCGCTACATCGACTTGCTTGATCTCCGAGCCGATCACGTCCCCGCTCCTGAATTTCACGCGCACCTGCATCTGACAGATCTTCGGGAGCCGGAAGGTCTCCTGCTGGGTGAGGGGAAACAGAAATTTCCCGTCTTCGTATCCGATTTCACCCGGATAACTTTTTTGCAAATACAGCAGCGATATCTCCACCTTCTCGACAGTTGCGATGTCAAGCGGCTCCCCTTTATTTTTAACGGTAACGATAAGGCTGTAAGCATCTCCCTGTACCAAATGTCGCACCTCCATTCTATGTGCCAATAATCTCGCAGTCCGCCGCCGCGATACCGCTGAGCCGGATCCCCATGCTGGTAATCGTTCCGGTAATCTTCGTCCCCCACGGCGTTGTGGCCTTGACGTAATCGCCCGGAACTTCGCCTTTCATAACGACCTTCACGCTGTGCGTCTTGCGGCGCATATAATAGTCGTAGACGTGCTGCGCCACAGCGGCAACGTTGCTGGGGTTGACCAGCGTCGCGTCCTTGACCTCGATGACGTTCGGTTTTGTGCTGGTGGTGACGTCCGGATTGGTTTTCGCCGTGACTGCTGTCGTGTGGTAGTAAGTCTTTCCGCCAACAGTCACGCTGTCGCCACTGCCGGACGTGGAATAGCTGTGCGCCGTGATGCGCACCTCTGTCACAATCGCGGAGGTGTCCACGCTGCCGCCCGTATAGAGCCGGTCAAGTGGGATCTCTGTTGCCGTATCCGTAGTCAACTTACGCACGCAGATCCCACGGCTGCCGCTCGTATCTACAGTTGCACAGAGCGCAAACGCGATCTGCTGCAAGGCTTCGCGAGAGGTGCAGTCCGGAATGTAGCCTGTGACGGTCTCGGCCTGCAGGCTCTCGTCCATGTCGAGCAAAAAGTGCCCGCCGAGAATGCTTGTGATCAGATCCTTTGCATTCTTGCCGCTGTAGATTGCAGCGGAAAACGGCTCGTCGTCAAGGACGCCGAGCGCATCATGGCACGAAACGTCGTACAGGCGAGCGCTCGACCGGGACGAGCTCTTGATGTAAAACACGCCGATCAGATTGCTTCCGTCATAGGCACTTACTGGCTGCTTCTCTTGGAAAATAAATTCAATATCATCGGAATCGTCTAGAGTGAAATCAAGCGTGTTGATTTCGACGTCGTCCGAGATCACGCTGATACCCTCCGTCACACTGACGCTTCGCAGATCCGCCCGTTCAAACTCGCGAACGATGCCAAAAAAGATCTGGCGAATCTTCGCGTACCGGTACGGCAGACTTGTCTTCGTGATCTCAATTACCAGCTTGTTATAAGCCGATACAGGCTTTGCACAGAAGTATTTCTGTGCGTCCGGTGTGAACTGCTGCGTCGCCGCAACCGTATTACCGTTATACCACGTGAGCGTCAGCTCACTGCAGTAATCGCCCGCTCCGCCGTCGAAGTTAAAGAAGATGCCGGAGGACGCGAACACGCCGTCCAGCGCGACAGTAATCGTTGGGTTTGTATCAAAGGTACAGTCCGCCTTGCTCTGTTCCGCCGACCAGAACGCTGCAGCCTCCACCGTGCGGGTCTTCCGGGAGCCGTCCAATATCCACTGGTTCAGCTCGTTCGTTTCGATTAACAGCTGTTCTGTCCCGTGCGGCAGATTTTGGATGCCGGAAAATGCATTTGCGTCGCTGCTCGCAACGGTCGCGGCGTCAGCCGCGCCGACTGCGACGTCCTCGTAAACGACTTTTACACTCATACTGGCGTCCTCTTGGGCTTCATGGCGACAAAATTGATTGCGAGGTTCTGCCAATCATTGCGGCTGCCATACTTGGATACAAGCTCGTCCTCGCCGTTTGCGACGTACGCGTCAAAGGTGAGCGTAGTCTGTGCATAAGGGACGGTCAGGACGTGGCTGTCTACTGGAGCGGAAATCGCTTCATAAAATTCGTCATATTCAGCAAGATCGGAGGATACCGGATCGATCTCTATGCTGTAATTGTAGTACGTGCCGATGATGTCACGGGTCATCGCGCCGGTCATGACGCGGCCTGCGTTGTCGCCGTCGAGGACGGAAAACGAACGCTTTAGGCTCACAACATGCAGATTCGGGTACGCCTTGCCGTCAAGGCTCAAAATGCTTGTCATGCCTTCACCCCCGCCAGACGAACGCCGACACGCTGCGTTTCATCGTTATTTGCCTGATATACCGCGCGGGCAAACTCACGCTTATCGACCTGCATCACGACTGTAATGCTCCGGCCTCCCATGCTGCCCGTTTCATTCATGGCCTGCTTGAACGCCTGCACCATCGTAGCAAGCGGCGTTTCGATATTCGTTCCGCTTTTCTGGTCGCCGAGAACTGCCATAAACTCCCGGTTTGGCGGGATGACAGCACCCTGCGCGAGACGAGGAAGCGCAACGTTGCTCACAAGGGGAATACTGATGCCGAAAGACCTTCCGCCAATTAGTGGAACCCAATCAGGGACCTCGAAATGAATGGTATTCAGCGCGGAGATTAGGAGGTTTATACCGTTGATGATAAAGTTTATCGCATATTCAACAGCGGTAATGATTCCATTCCAGATTCCCTTAAATATATCCTTTACGCCTTCCCACGCCTTTGTCCAGTCTCCGGTAAAAACGCCACTGATAAACTCGATGATTCCGCTTAGCCACTGCTTTATACTGTTGAATAGGCCGGATATAAAGTTTCCGTATGTCTGGAAAATTGCCGCGAGCATGGGGCTTTTTGATTGTAACCATGTAATGAACATATCCCATGCATCTTTGATGGAGTTTATGATGGCGTTCCACGTCTGCTTAAGCCCTTCCCAAATTTGTTTCGCGCCTTCTGCGGCAAGCTTTAAGTCACCCGTAAACACACCCTTGAAGAATTTCCCGAATCCGTCTATGATATTTTTCAGGCCTTCGATTAGTTCTTCGCCATGTCCGGTAAAGGAAACAAGTGCAACCAGAGCGGCAACAAATCCCGCAATCAGGAGTGGAATCCAGCTACCTGTCAGAAGCGAAATGCCGATACCGGCGGCAAGTAGCCCCGCGATGATCGTAAGCGTATTCACCAAATTAAATCCATTTTCGATAACGTCCTTGATTCCGACAACGAGCATAGCAAGACCGCCCACAACAAGCGCAATTCCTGCCGCGATTGGCCCAAAGGCGATTGCAAGCCCAACGGCAAGCGCGGCAAGACCTGCCAGCATCCCGAGGAAGTTTTGTAAATCAATTCCGTTGTTCCACGCGTCCAGCCAGAAATACACAAGCGCAAACGCACCAGCAACAGCAAGGGCGATGCCCCAAATCTTGCTCAGGTCGTTCGTAAATAAACTCGCGATCTTCCATGCCAGAAGCCCGGCGGCGATAGCACCTACAAGCCCGAGGATGTCATGGAGCTTATCTTCTGCCATGTCGAGATTAGAGAAGTCCGGCGCGATCTCCGTTGATGCCGCGCCGCCGCCGCCAGAAGCGCCGCCAGACGCTTTGTCGCTTGTAATCTGGTTGATCTCGTCAAAGCTTGCCATGCTTTTACTTGCGTCCTCTGCTGCAGCACCAACGCCTTCCAATGCCTTCTGCTCGTCGTTCAGCCCTTGTGCGGCTGATTTCTGCGAAGCCCAGCTTTTCCCGGACAGCATGCCAAAGAACTTTGCAATCGCTGTGACAACCTGTGTCAGAATGTTCACAAGCTTCACGAACACAGGAATGACAACCTGTAAGATCGGCTGCGCGAGTGTCAAAAGTGCCGCCTTGAGCCGCGCTACAGCAGCGCGGGCGGCGTCATTCTGCATAATGGTTTTACCGAGCCATGTTCTAAGGCTTTGCAGCGCTCGAGTGATAAGGGAGAACACCAGAACGCGCTTAAAAAGCCCGGAAACACGCTTACTGAACGTGTTCATGCTGTCGGAAACCTTCTTTGCGGCAAGCTCCATTCGTTCGGACGCGCCGCTTGCGTTTGTAATCTCTCGCGTAAGCTCTCCTGCGCGTGTCTTCGCCGCGTCCAGCGCGGAGGTTTGCTCCATTACCTTGTCCGTAATTTTTGCGTACTTTCCGTCCAAGCTCTCAACGATCTTGTCCTGCTCTTTTAAGATCGCTTCCTGCTCCTTAATCTGTGCAGCGACTTCGGATTGCCGACTGTATGCGGAAATATACGCATCGGGAGATGCAGACACCTCGCCGGACGTGATCTGCCGAAGCCGCTCGGATTCAGCGCGCAACGATTTCAGCGCAGTTTCTGCCTGTTTTGCAGATTCTTTCGCCGCGTCAAGCTGAGATTTCAGCCCACTCTGCTCTCCGGTACTTTTATTCAGCTCGGCTTCCATCTTGTCGATTTTCGCCGTCAGCTTATCAAGATCCTTCTGCGCGTTTTTTGCGTCAACTTCTGCTTTTACGACGATTTTCCCGTCTGCCATTTTCTCACCACCTTATTTTGAAATGCCCCATGCGGCGAGAACGTCTTTCTCTGCCTCTGTGTATGTAACCTTCAGATCGATCATATCCCTGTTCTTCCGGTAGAACTCCCGTTCCTGCTTGTCCAGAGGCTTCCCGTGTGCCTTTTTGTCTCGAATACGAACCACTTGCGCAAACAGGCAGTCTCCGATCTCCTGGTAGAACGACAGGAACGACCACCAGTGCAGATATTCAAGCGCCCGAACCTCGCACCCGGCGATTCTGTTCACGGGGGCAATAATCATGTCGAAGTCCTGCTCCCACGACATTAAAACGGGTTCTCGCTTCTTTTCCTTTCGTTCCTCTCCACGGTCTATGAACCGGAAACACTGGTTCAGAGCTTCCTGATAGTCTCTGGCCGGCATTTCCTCAAAGTTCGGATAGAAGATTCTCAAGGATGCCTCCGCCTTGTCCTGCTCGTCCAGCTCGTTATCAACAAGGGCGGTGAGGATATCCAACACCGCCCGATAGTCAGACCGGATTTCATATTCTGTTCCGTTTACGCTGACCGATGTCGGTAAAGACCAGATTACTTTTTCCATCTTTCCATATATTTCTTGATTCTCGGGTTCGTAGCCTTCTGTTCTCTCGCAAAGGTAGTGTCGATCTGGTCGATGATGCCGAGCATCAGATTGCTCCATACGGGCAAACCGTCAGCCAGTGCGAGGACGTTCATAGAGCCGAAAAGAGGCGTGCAAAGCGGAACCCCGAAAAGGTTGTCGATCGTATCGCGCATCTCGTTGCTTTCGCGACGCGCAATCTCGAAGATCTCTTTTTTATTCGCGTTCTTTTCCACATCTGCCTGATATTTGCGCTGACGATCTTCTAAGCCGTTGAACACGTCAAAAATCTTCTCGACAATTTCAGCATCTGTCGGGTTAAACTCGAGCGTTACCTTGTCGTTGATGTCGATTTTTTCAACGCCAGTTGCAATCTTGATGTCCGCCATCTATCGTCCCTCCTTATGCCGCGTCCGGCGTAAACGTGATTTCTCCGTTGGAACCAACCGACGCAGTGCCGGTGATTCTCTCGCCGCCCGGAGTTACCGTAAGCGGCATACCTACAAAGCCGCCGCCTTCGCCACCAAGACCTGTCGCCTCGATTGCAGCGCCCTTGTATCTCTCCGCAAAAACAGCCGTTTTCTTCGTGCCTGCGTAATGATGCACAATAAGAATGTCCTGATTCGCCAGAGCTGCCGCGTTCTGTTCCTTAACAGCAAGATTCCAGATATGCGTAAGCGCTGCGTCTCCGGCATCGAGTTCGCACGGCTCAAAGTCCTGCGTGATGATAGGCTTTTTCATCGTGGTTCTGGTTGTGCCGAGAATGTCCTTGTTGGAATCCTTCTGCCAGTCGTATTCCATGCTGGAATCCGTGACGCGCGTCCCGAGCGGCGACCACACGGCGGCGGAGTCAGTGCCCGTGTTTACGCAAAGAATCAGAAGCTCTCTGTCTACGGGCTGCCCGGCAACGGTGTTGAACGTCATATTTTCTGCCATAGTTAAATCACCTCATATTTCATCTTCATTAAGATTTGATGGTCTTCCCATCCGCCCTGATACATGGCGAATACCGACGCGCGGCTGACCGCTTCCATGCGCCGGACACGAACGCCATCACCCAGAGACGGATAATTCTGCATCGCCCAATCCCCGAAGCGGTTCAGCACCGCATCAGTTTTCAGACGCTTGTCGTTACTCCCGCCCGGCTTGATACGGGCTATGAGCTTGAACTGGTATTCTGCCTCATGCCCACCGAGTAAGTACCTTCTTGTGATGTACGCGCCTTGAATCACGGACAGAGCCACGCTTGCAGAATCGGCGGCGAGGAACTCATAATTGATGGTTGCAGCCGGGAGATCGTCATCCGAAAACGAATTTACCCAGACCATCATTTTTCGGGATATGTCCTGTTCTTCCTCGGAAGAAACAAGCTTTTTCTCTTTTTCAGAGCCCATTTTTCACCGCCTTGTCTGCAACTCGAATCCATTTGTCAAGGTTCTCAGCCTTTGAAGCCTCGAACCAGTGCGATTGTGCCTGCGCGTGTCCGGAGGTTGTGAACACAAGGTTTTTGTCCGTCACAACCTTCGTCCCGCCCTTCGGCGCGTATGTGCTCCCGGTCTCCGGATCTACCATGACTTTCCCGTAGTACAAAAATCGCGCATACGGGCCGGGGTAGACAACAGCATTTCCCACAACCTGCGTCCTCTCGTCGAGAGAACCAGTCAGGAACGGAACATATGGACTTGTGTCCTTCCGCACCTGCGTTGCAACAATATGCTCCGCTTTGGTGCAGGCCTGCGCAAGCTTTTCCTGCAGCGCGTCAAATCCGTCTGTCTTTACGCTGAATTTCAGCATTACGAGCCTCCGACCTGCCAGTGCTGCATAGAAGGACTGCCGAAGTCCTTCATGTCCACCTTTGTCACTTTGTACACATCATCGTAAAGCATCTCGATCTGTTCTTCCGTCTTGTCCGGCTCGACTACTTCGCCCTTCACAAAGAATGTTGTGCCGCCGTTACCGTCCGTAGATAGCGTCCAGAGTTTGCTTTTATCAGTTGCGCGCCAGAACTCCTGCGGACCGGCGTAGCGCTTCTCCGCACCTGTCACGCCGTCTACAGCAGCCGCAGAAAACGGAATGTAGAGATTCACCGCATCTGCTCCTTCAAGCCCGCTCGCGCGGACGTTAGCCGCTTTTGACGCTTGTAGCATTACACCACGAATTACAGTGATATGGATTTTTTGCGTATCTTTGAACGTTTCCGGATCCTGCTCCTGCGTGACGTTGTAGATTGTTACAGTGTGGGGGGCGTACATGCTAAACACCTGCCTCTGTAAAGAAGCCCAGTATGGGCTAGATATTCACGCGCTACGCTTGCAAGGGCATTCTTCGCCTCGGAAGCTGCTTTCAATGCAGCTACGGAAGAATCCCCGCCGCTGCGAAGCGTCCTGGAATAGCCGCCTACAGTCTCGCTCTGCAATTCCCCTTCGTCAGATGCAAGCCCGGCAGACACATTCTTTCTGGCAAGCTCCTGCGCTGTGTCGATCAGCATATACTGGTCGACCAGAGCGCAGCAGCACATTTTCACAGCTTCGAGATCCACGTAGTCTTTTACTCGGTTCTGCGTGTAATAATCGAGGAAGGAGCTGGCGCGGACAGCCAGACGCTGGAAATCCTCCTCATTGATGCTGCCGTAGTAGCAGCCGGAGTAAAATTCATAGTCGGCATAGATCATTCGTACCAGCTCCTTTCATTTTTTACGAACCGACCGTGACGGTAGCCGTGCCGGTCTTAGTGCTATCCTGCTTCGACTTTGCAGTGACGGTAATGCTCGTGGACGTCTCATTGGACGCGACCTTCAGCACGCCGCCTTCCGTGATAGACGACTTGGCGCCGCTCTGGCTCCACTCGACGTCGCCACTTACAATGCCTTCACCCGCAACAGAGGCGGAAAATGCTTTGCTTGCGCCCTTCGCCACGGTCGCGGTTGCAGGGGAGACAGTCACAGTGGAGACCGTTCCAGCCTTGCCGTAGACCGAGAACGGGAACGGATTGGCAATATCAACGTTATAAGCGTTTACCGGGTTTGCGATTTCCCAGCCAAGCCGCATGACCGCACGCAGCGCAACCATGTCGTTCTGCATGAGGTTATACGTGATGGCCTTCGTGGTCGGATCCTGAATGACGCCCTCGGTGAAGATCTTGAACGTCATGTCCTGCCGGATCGCATAGACCAACTGCGACCAGTCGCCGACGATCATCTGCGCCTGAGACGGGTCAAATGCGCCGTTCATCGGGAAGTACATATCCATGCCGTCAAGGCCATAGCGGGTCGCGCCCTGCATATCGGACTTGAAGATGGGCTGGCCGGTCGTGTCTTTCAAGCCGCGAAGCTTTCCGCGCATCTGGATCGCGGACATAACGCCGTTCGGATTGAAGCCATCAAGCTCGACCTTCGCGATCAGGCCGTTCTCGCCCATGATGTCGTCAAAGACGCTTGTGCCGACGGGTACGCCGTTACCGGCAGCGATGGCCGAAGGAACAACGCCGTCGCGCCAAGTGCTAGGCTTGCTGGTGCCAAAGAGGATTGCCGCGTCGATGACCTTACCGAACGCCTCAGTCAGTCTCGGGCGAACCTCGCCCCAGATGTCATAATCTGCGTCATCCAGTGCTGCTTCGGGGATGGGGACAATAACTGCGATTTCCTCGGCATAGATTTTCTTCTTGTCCCACGCCATCTTCGTGGTCTGCTTGAAAGCTTCACCGGCTCCGGTATCAGTTGCTTCGCCGTTGACGAAGTACGCAGAGGGCAGCGCGTCCAGGACGTTGATGGTCTGCGTCTTGCTGGACATATTCGCCAGTCGCTTACCCATGCGCAGGACTGCGGATTCCGCGATAGCGCCCTGCATGATCTCGCGGGTTACAGGCTCCGGAATAAGACCGGAAAGTGCATTTCTGTCAATAATATTCGGCATATGATTCTCCCTTCGTTATTTCAGAGCGCCCCGAATCAGGGCGTTCATCGTGCTGTTCATGTTTGTTTCTTTGGTTCCACCGCCTGCAGGTGCTGTCCAGTCGAACGTCGCCTTCTTGCGATTCGCTGTAAGCTCGTCGACAGCCTGTTCAAACGTGGTCTTGTCGTTGACCATCTTCATCGCCTTGAACGCGATAAACTCGGCATCCTCGCCGGTCAAGCCCTTGCTCAACACATACTTGTCGCGCCGCAGCTGCTCGACCTCTGCCTGCGATGCAGTCAAAGCAGCTTTGCTGTCCGCAAGGTCCTTCGCCTGCTTGGCCTGCCGTTCCTGTTCGGTCTGCTGGCTGTCTTTCCATGTCCGGTATGCGGTGATTTCTTCCTCGCTGGGGTATTTCTTCCGTTCTCGGTCAAGCCTCGACTGAATCATCTTGTCAACGTCGGCCTGCGTGAACGTCTTTTCCTGCTCAAGAGCAGTGATTCCCGTGCCCTGCACGTTGGTTTCTTCTGCCATAAAAATCTCCTTGTTTAACGTCCTGTCGGACAGTGTTGATAAATAAAAAGAGCCAACCGACAACAAATCGTAGTCAGTTGGCTCATCGTGCCATTCCGCGCGCTCAATTGCGCTGCGGTATCTGTATTATTTTTTCAGTTCTTCCGCCTTGATGATCTGCGCCTTTACTGTTCCGTCCTTCATGCGCTTTAGCTGGACGCGGAACCCGGCGGCAAGCGCCCGCTCAATAGCGGATTTCAGTTTTTCGTCAATCATGCATTCTCCTTAGAAATCAGTCTTGAAAGCGTTCCCTGATCGTCATCTTCTACCACTTCCCATTTGCCCGGCTTGATTTTGCCATTGAGCGGTGCAGGGGCCGAAGCGGAATAAAGGTAATCCTCCCCCTCATCATCGATGATGCGGAGCAAATCATATTCGACCCCCACGCATTCATAGGTTTTCCCATCCGTCAGCCCGAGAACCCCGCCGCCGAACGTCGTTCCTTTATATCTCACCTTCATTTCTTCTTCACCCCTTTCAGCTTTTCTTCGAAGTGTTTCTCGTTGCATTCAAACCAGTGAACATCATACTGGAAATTGTCTGTTTGTATTATACCGCCAATTTTCCGCCATTGCAACGGTTCCCCGCCGTAGTTTTCAGAAAGGAAGCTCGCGACCTTTAGCTGCTTCCCGGACCCTCCACCGGCTATTTCTCGAATAGACCCAATTTCTGACCCTTTCGGGACAACGCCATTCACAATCCCTGCTTTTACATCCAGCGTTTCTTGCAGCCTCGTGATTGGTTTTGCTGCTTTCGCCGCACTGACCGCAGCCTCGGATTTTGCATCTGTGTATAGGGCCTTTGTCCGCTCACGCTGTTCCGGCAGCCCGGCGGCCTTGCTGAACCTGCTATATTCTGCGCTCAGCCGCCGAAGCTTTATGTTTGCGGCGGTCGCGTCTTCGGAAAGCCCAGCTTCTTTGTATGCGTTTCTAAGCTTTTTCTGTGCGCGGATTTGCCGCTCTATGCGGCGCTGCATCTGCGTCGCTTCATAGGCCGTGTAAGTCTTTCCGTCAAACGTGCAGCCAAGACCATCGTCGATATGCTTGAGCTGTTCGTCTGTGTAAGTTCGCTCCGAAACGCTAGGAATAAATGGATATTTATGATGGCGGCAGTTCGCGCCGGTCAGGCCATCAACATATCCATAGCCGGTAGTCGCTACAAGGTCATCGTAAAGCCCCAGCGGGTCAGGTTCGCCGCTTTCACTCTGGTAATAGACTTTCCCTTGCCAGTCTTTGTGGCTTGACCACGGCGAAGCACCCGGCTTGTCACGCGCCCCAGAGTGCGCAGACACTTCAAAGTATCTCGTCTCAAGGTACTCTGCGCTTTGGTTCGTGTGCTGGTCGCAGATCCGATTTACGCCGGTCATGACAGCTCTCCGAACAGCAACGTCGATGTTGTCAACGTGTCCGCTTTCGTAGTTCACGACTTTCAGCCCGCCTGCAAGCTGTTGCACCGCAGACTTAATCGCCTGATTGTAGCTGATTGCCCCGTTCTGAATCTGCATAACAGCAGAATCCAACGCCCACTGATATGCACGCGCAGGCGGGAGCATCGTCCTGCCTTTGTCCACCAAAAATCCCATAGACTGTGTGATGTTATGAAATTCATCAAGCGTCTGAACTCTGATTGCTTCGATGGTCGCAGTGTTCACCAGAATATCAGGCTGTGTCAGCCCTGCCATGTCGATAACCGATGTGTAATACTTCTGGTTTCTGGCAATAACATCGTCGAAAAGCTCCTTGAGCTTCTTCTCGCTGATTCCAGACGTATTGCGGATTGCTTTTTCAATCTCCTTCGTGTCGATACCATGCGAACGAAGCGCCCGGATTGCCTGAACAGTCACTTCGTTCAACTGGTCTTTCAGCGCAAGCCTACTACATATCTCATCGAGGAGCGTATCTTCCAGCCCCCGGAATAGTTTGGCAAGCTCTTCGGGGAGGGTGTCGAGCAAAGCAGGCGTAAATGGGTAATGGATCATGTCTCGTTTGATTCTTTATCGTCAGCATCTTCAGCCGTTGTTCCGAATACTCTCCATTCTGGCGCAGCGGCGTCACCGGCGTTTACCCAGAATGTCGTTCCCGCAGGAACTTTTTCGTCTCCCATTACTCTACCTCCTGTTGCTGTTCAGTTACCATGTCCTGCATCTTCGGCAACGCCGCCTTTGCGGTTTCTTCGTCCTCGTTAAACCAGCGCATACGAGCTTCCCAATCATTCATAATACCGTCAGAAAGCATCCGCTCGTCCTTGTTAAACTCGGCGTCTTTGTCCGCAAAGATGCTATCGTCAAAATCAATGCTGATTTCAACGCCCTCGTTAAGCCCCGCTTTCATCGCGGTATTGCCCAATCTAAGAAGAATCCGGCAAAGTTCAATCAGAACTTGCTCTAAAATGATTTGATGTTTTCCTCTTGTCCTCGCTAGTTCACTCTGCGTACTAACTACCTGCGTCGCAGTTGCCATTACCGCTTGATTAAACTGATAGTAATTTGTCCCGAACCCGCATTTGCTTGCTAGAATATTAAGCTGGTCTTGCAAACCGATATTCAGCTGCTCAGTTCTGAGTGTCGGAGAAATCGTCTCTACCACGTTCCCTTGCTGCGTGTCCTCCGGAAGCAGATAGAAACGCCGGTCGTTGTCATCAAGCGTCGGTTCATCGTCTTCCCACCTTGTGGCGGGCATTTGGACCATCATCATCATCGGGCCGTTTTCGAACTCGTTGACGTAGCAGTCATAGGCGCAGTCAACGCCGCGCAAAACATCAATCGCGTTTGCGTACACAGGAATCCCGACTGGAAGCAGATAGTCAAGATTGTTTGCGATGTTCGGTCTGTCGATGACGAACTGCCTCTTGTCGCTTCCCGTATGTACCACAGGGGGGATTCGCTCAAAGCCCGGAACATCCGTCAAAAGCGCATCAGCAAGCGTTTCGTTTTCGTATCGGTAAATGCTGTTCTCGATGACGTAAAGCCCGTTTTCGTCTTTCCGGTGAATCTGCAAATACAGATAGTTTTTTCCAGCCCGTGTGACCACGCTGTCAAAAGCACACTCTGAAATAAATCCATTCTGCCAAGCCAGCGGAAAGATGTGCTCGATTGTCACATAATCAAGCTCAATACCGGAAACATCACCCGGCACGATCTCACCGCTTTCGTTGACGGCCTGCCCAACCACACGTGGAATGTACGCCACGGTTCCGAGCGCTGACTTCATTTCCTGCATTTCGTTTGCCTTGACCGTGAAGTTGTTCGACGTCAGAACCCTGTCGATAAACTCCTGTTCTTTCTGCCCCTCAAGCGTGATCTGGACTTTCTCGTTCATCAAGAGGTTCGCCCAGTCCTCACAAACCTTTTTCGCCATGCCGAGGCTTGCACGGTTGAACTTTGTCCACTTATGCCCGTTATATCTCCGGTATTGATGGAACCCCTTGACTTTGCCGACGTACCACGACTTCCAAAGGGACACGTATGTATAGAATTCCTCTGGGATTGTCGTATACCCGAGTTCCTTTAATTTATCGATAACCGTCATGCAATAACTCCCATTCTACGGCTCACAGGTTCTAAGGCGTACCGCGTCGCATCAATCAGGTGATTGTTTGCATCCGGGTATCCGCTGATAATATCGCCGTCTTTGTTTCTCTCATATTCATAGCCCACGAACTCATCGTAGGCGTGTGGCGTCCGTTTTCTGTCAATGACAATCGTTCTTCTCTGCAAGAACTTCATGCCGTATTCGACCGAGCCGGGTCCCTTGATAGCCTCATATGCAGGTAAGCCCATTGCCCGGAGGTCAGCTACGCTCTTTGGTTCCGCGCTGTCACAAATGACACGCACATTGCCATATCCGCGCTGTTTGATTATAGTCGCGCTCTGCTCGTTTGAAAGCTTATTCTGGTATATCTCGTCAAGCAGGTAAATGGTTTCCCTTGCTTTGTCGTAATGCAGCCGGATAAATGCAAATGGATCTGGAAACCATCCGAAATCCACTCCCTGATAGATTTTATCGAACCGGGAAACTTCTTCGTCCGTGATCTCCCGAAGTTCGAGCCTGTCAAACACATTGCCGCCGGTTCCGACCGGTATACCGAGGTATTCATGCTGATACGCCCGCTCGTCTGTGGCTTTCAGGTGTTCAGCCTCATCAATAAACTGCTGCCCCAGCCACTCTGACGGTGCTTCAAGGTACGTTGACTTATGGCAAAGTCGGTCTGCCCGTTCCTCCAAGCTGTCCTTGTTTGCCCAATTGTCGCGGCTGATCGGCGGGTTATAGCTTTCAAAGTTCCAGAACTTAGAGCCGCCGCGCATTGTAGACTGTAAGATCGTTCGTATTTCCGCACGCCCCGCGAACTGGTCTTTTTCTTCAAAGTGCGTCACGGCAATATATCCAAACGGAACCTTGATGGATTTAATCTTCATCGGGTCGTCCGCACCCCGGAACATGATCTTCTGCCCGGTTGGCTTATAAATCAGCTCCATCGGGGAAACCTTCGCTTCCCAATATTCCGCCGCGCCGAGTTCTCCAATTGCCCAGACATACTGCGCATAAACGCTATCGCGTATCGTATTTGCGACCTTGCGAAGCACCAACGCATGACAGTTTTTGTTTTCCTCCTGCATCAGCAGGGTTGGGACAATGATGGACACAAACGAGGATTTCAGAGAGCCGCGCCCGCCGCTCTCGTCGTAGTGTGTATGGCCGTGCTGGAATACGTCACGCGCCACGCTATAAAAGGCAGGGCCAATTTTTTCGGACAACCGAACATCAGACATCGATAATCACCCGCACCGCATCTTCCGCGTTTGGCTTAAGTTCTACCGCAGCAAGACGTTTAGCCAGACTGTCTGCAGCCTTCAGGCGGTCAGAAAGCGAAGCGTCCATGCCAAATTGGTCCTTTACCTCTCCGCGCATAACAGCAGAATAAAACTGCAGCACCTCGTTCGCGTCAGCGACCAGCGCCGCTTCTTGTTCACCAATCCTGCGCTTAATATAGGCAGAAATTTGAGGTTTTTTTAGGTTTTCAGCGCCAATAAACGGTGCCGTTTTCAGACTATATCCTGCTTTTTTCGCTGCTTCTGAGGCATTGGCATATTTCAAATATTCTTCGCAGAATCGTTTCTGCTTCGGCGTAAGTTTTTCATCCGCCATTGCTGTAAAGTCCGGCCAGCAGCTTCACCACATCCGCAATCTGGTACGTTTCCAGCAGAGTGACGTTCTTCGGCTTTTCATCAGGTCGATATTCGTAAACCATGTATTTCGTCACCATCCTGTCATTTTTCGAGGAATAAGTCTGCATTTGATTGATTTTTATTTTGATTCCGTTGTACAAGAGCGCTGTTTGCAGCTTGTGTGCAAGGGCGCGCAAACTCGCCATAGACGCTCCTTTCTGCCTCATTCTTTCGTTCTCGTGTCTCCGTGTATGAATAAATATATTTATTCATACCGGAGAACACGAGAACAGGAGGAGGAGGTTTCCGCAGAACGCTGCGGTGCCGATGAAAAGGGGCGTAGAGTTGATCTCTACGCCCTTATAGTAAATGTTAAATTTGGCTCTGGGACGCAGACTTTTTCATAAAAGCCCTCTTTTTTGCCCCACAAGGCGAATAAATTGCCTGTGCCACTCCTGTGCGGTGCGTTCGGATACATAAACCGCCATCGCAGCGCCCTGCAGGGTATGCGTCCGCTTCCAAAGAACCAAGTCTATGAGCCGGAGTCGCTCCGCGCCGTCAACGAGCTGTTCCGTCTCTTCGATTGCATCCTCAACGGCAGCGCGCTCGGCCTTCGTCATCAGTCCGCCGCCCTTATAATTGCGGATCATCCACTTTGCATATGGCCACCAGCCGTAGCGCGGCTTACTCATAGCTGCTCCTTTTGGCAAGCCTGCAGCTCGTCCTTATACGCCGCGCATAGAAACGCAGCATTAGTTATAACATGCCACAGAGCCGGTAAGCCGCTCTCATAGTCGAGCGCCAGCGGATTATCCCAGATATGCAGAACGTGGCGCAGAAGGGCGTCGTGCCACTTCTCACGCGGTACCTTGCGCCAGTCCTCCGCATCGGCGTATTTTGCCTTGCCAAACTCCCGCACCTGCATGATCGCCTCGATTGCCTCTACCGGCACGAGCGACGGGCGAGGCTTCCCGTCGTCGTACTTTGCGCCCTTGATCTGATCCATCAATAGTGTACCCTCCCTTCGCGTTTTGCCCGATCGTATTGCCGCGCTCTGGCGGACATGCCGCTTGTTTCCATCCCGCGCTCTGTGCGCTCTACCTTGCTTTTGTTGTACTCGTCCGCAGCTTTGCGGTACGCTATGTATGCCTCGCACGTGGCATGCTTCGGCCCGCAGCCCTTTTCGGGGCAATCCTTACACGGCGCGGAATACGGGCTAATTTTCAAATCTCCCTGCATTCGTCCCTCCTGACGCAGATCCGCTTCCCGGCAATCTCCACGATATATGAGATCGCATGCAGCCTGCCCGCGTACCGCTCCGCGTTGTACCGCCTGCCGACTTGCGGCTGCAGCTCCGGGAATACGGGGATCGCAGCTGTGATCAGGATCTGCACCGGCGTCCACTGGTTTTCTGGGCTGCTGCCCGGCCTTGTGTTTACCGGGTGCAGTTTGCGATATGCCCCGCTGCATTCCCGGCTGCAAAAGTGCAGCCGGATTTTTTTGTTTCTGGCCCCGGCAATGGGCTTGCCGCAATATGTGCAGCACTCCGGCTCTCTCATCAAAGCTTTACCCCCTTTATGTATTTATCAAAATACGTCACGGCCACTGCCATAGCCGACCACATATCCTTTGCGAAGCCGTAGAAAAAGCCCTGATTTGCCTTTGTCCCGACAACGCCGTACCGATCTATCAGCGCCTGCCGGATATTCTTGTCCTTCGCGCTCAGACAGCCGCACAGGTCGAGCTTTTCTTCTCGCCGGAAGATCTTTACCGGCTCCGCGCCGTCTCTTTCGGCGAACTCCATAAAGCGCCCAATCCAAAGGCAGGTATCAAACACCTCCTGTCCAACCGCCATACCCATTCCGGCGATCATTTCAATCGCAAAATCCGTGCAGTTTCCGTAAATATTTTCGTGCAGGACGTCCCGAATTTCTTCGTTCGGGAGTTTCCCCACATCCAACACGCGGCGGATCTCCTCGCCGTCGTGCTCTACGATTACATAGCCGGATTGAATATTGCCGGGGTCAACCGCCAGTATCGTTCCCACGTTTTTCCCTCGCTTTCCAAAACATACTGTTGTAGATGTCGTATCGGTGTTGGATGTAGGTACTCATGACTTCCGGTCGAAGGCGGGACCAGCTCTCATACATCCCGCAGGTCTGCATCTCCGGGCATCCGCACCGGTAAATGCAGTTTGGCACCAACACGTCCGAGATCTCCGGCTGAATCTCATGCAGCGCCGCTTTGAAATCCTCGGCATACGCGCGCGTCTCCGGGTCTGCCTGACGGCATAACCGCTTGCGCATGGAATCGATCAGGGCTTGTACGTTCGCTTCTCCCTCGAAGATCACCGGCGCGTCCTGCTGGAGCTTGTCCCTCGGCGTTCCGGTTCGGTCTGTTCTCTGCGTAGAGATAAAGCACTCCCACTTATGGCGGCTCCAGTGCGTAGCGATCCAGCTTTTGACCCCCTCCCATATCCACGATACCGAAATCCGGCGGATGGGCGAGTGCTCAGCGATCAGGATCCGCCGCTTGAACTCCTTGCTTGGCTCATGCCCGAGCGGCCCTTTTCCGGAAGTGGCGCGGCAGGTGTCCACGACCTCCTGCCAGCTGCCCTTGATGTTCGTAATGTGTGTGTTCATAGCAGCACGTCCTTTCCGCTCGTGCGTCCATCAGTAAGTGCCGCCTCGCGGCTGATAAATTCTTCAGTCTCAACGTTTCCCATCATCGAACTCCTTCCAAGTGTGGTACAGTGCCCATGCCAGCGGGTCACGGACGAACGGCATCTTTTTCGCTTCCGCATATTTTTTGTCGAGGATGCTCATGGCCTTCTTCCACGCGCGATCTCCGACGTGCAGTTCTGCGGGAAAGCAGACTCTCTCAAGTCTGTTGATTTTTGCGGCAGTCAGTATCGATATGCCGTTCTCGTCAAGAAGGTCTAGCAGGTCCTGATCTTTGATGTAATACACCATTTCAAAGTTCCCCCTCTGGCACTCCGAACATCTCTATGATTTTTTTCATGACCTTCCCTCCATTTCCTGCAGCGCCGCTTCGCGGCTGATGTAATCAGTCATAATCCAAATACTCCCTTACGATTCTGTTTCGCAACTCTGGCGGAAGGGCGTAAAGCGGTGTGCATCTACTCAAGATCTCTGCTTTCAAGAGCCGCTCCGCCTGCCGCTTGGTCAGCCGCCGCTCCCGCTTCTTCGGCGACAGCTCGCCTTTTGCCGCCGCAATGGCCGTAGGATTATGTTTGTGCTGGCCCATCCGTCGCCCTCCTGTTCCAAGCCTCTCTAGCTTCCGTGTACGGCTCTTCTACAAACGTTGCCCGGAACTTAAATTCGGTTCTGCATTTTGTGCAGATCAGGCCAAGCGTGATAATCTTCTTCACATAATTGCACTGCACGGAATTTGGCCCATCGATTTCTCCGCCGCAGAACGGGCACGGTTTCAGTTCAGCCATCATTCTTGCCCTCCATTTCCTCCATCGCCCGCTCGACCTCCACAATGTCAAAAAGCCCCACTTTCAGCCCGCTCGGCGTATTCTGGCCATGTGCGAACGCCGTCAGATGGATATTCCAGTGATCCGGTTTGTACGAAATCCCCTTTCTAACGATCTCAATGTCCGAATATCCATTGCACGGCAGAATCAGGACGCGCCCCTCAACATCCGTTTTCATCAGCTCCACCATACGCGAGATGGAGTAATCATAGCCGGAAAGCGTTTTCTCTATCTCTCGCGCCTCGGCACACGCCTGCGGAGATAATCCCGCATCTTCGTAAGCCTTGAGCCTTTCCCACACCTGC
>OIYV01000426.1_pt1 | contig 24505 bp, 23 predicted proteins | sample 1588251 | NCBI WGS metagenome assembly OIYV01 (sample SAMN03283282) | human gut metagenome | biome: human-associated habitat; material: feces | host: Homo sapiens | place: Peru | collected 2012
AAGTCATAAACTCTTTGATTTTAGGGATGATTCCACAAGTACTAATGGTTATATGCCTTGCGCCAATTGCTAGGCCGTAAGAGTTATTGATGATTTTAACAAACTTGATAATGTTATCGTAATTATCAAATGGCTCACCAATTCCCATGATGACAACACTTGAAATTCTTTCGTTTATATCATTTGAAACTAGAATAATTTGACTAATGATTTCGCCAGCTTCTAGGTTTCTTACTTTTTTTAGTCTACCGCTTTCACAAAAGGCACAGCCCATATTACAGCCTACTTGACTAGATACACAAATTGAAAGCCCATAGTCGTGTCTCATTAGAACGGCCTCTATGAAGTTGCCGTCAAACAGTTCAAATAAGTATTTGTTTGTTAGTTTACTTTCTTGTTTTTTTAAAATTTTAATGTTTGGAAATGCAAAGTTTTCTTCTAACTTTGATATTAACTCTTTGCCTAAGTTAGTCATCTCTTTAAAAGATGAGACTTTTTTTAGGTAAAGCCACTCCCATATTTGGCGAGTACGATATTTTTTTTCGCCAAGCTCTATTAATTTATTTTCTAATTCTTGATAATCATAATTATATATATTTTGCATTAATGCACCCCACTTAATTATATAGCAAAAAAGACTTATTTAAAAGTCTATTTCTTTGTTACCACTTTATTTGTTTCGGAATTTATTCTTTCAATTGTGCCATATTCTTCGTTTTCAGTTGGTAACTTTTTATTTCTTAGTCTATTGATAATTTTGTTATCTAAATAGCCGTAGATAAGAGCAAATACTGGTACTGCTACTAGCATACCTACGATACCAAAAGCGTTACCAAAAAGTAAGATTGATGCTAGAACCCAGAAACTTTTTAGACCAGTTCTTGAGCCACATAGTCTTGGTTCAATTAGGTAACTATCTACTTGTTGTAAGGCTATTATAAATAGAATAAATACTAAACATTTAGCTGGACTATCCATAAGGATTAATAAGGCACTTGGAATGGTACCAATGTATGGGCCAAAGTATGGAATCATATTAGTTACACCAATTAAAACTCCAATTAATAGTGAGTATGGATAGCCAAAGATTGTTAAGAAAACAAAGGTTATAAAACCAATTACAGCACCATCTAGAAGTTTACCAATGATAAAGTTACCAAAGATAAAATCTGTATGTCTAGCATTTTCAATTACTTTATTAGCACTTTTTACTGGTAAGACTGCATAGGTTAATCTCTTAGTTCCATTAATAAAGCTTTCTTTATCAGCAAGATAATAGATAGAAATTACGAAGCCCATAACAATATTAAAGATGACTTTAACAGCACCAAAGACCCCGTCAGAAAGTACTACCAACCACTCTTCTACTTGTGGTAAAAGTTTAGTATTTAAAATGTTAGTTAGATAGTTATTAATTGCATCATAGTTATTTAATACAATTTTTTGAATTTCTTCATGATCTTTTAATCTAGCAAGTAAATAGTTTTTAGCTTCATTAATATAGCTTGGCATATTAAGACCAATTTTTTCAATACTCTTTAATAGTTCTGGTAGGATAAAGCTAAATAGTAAGATAATTATTCCTAAGAAAATAATGATTGTTACAAAGATACTTATGTTATTTATTAGTTTGTTTTTCTTATCTTCTTTTAACTTAGAATTTTTAAAACAGTTAGATATTACTTTTTTATTAAAGAAATTAACTATTGGATTTAATAAATATGCAAAGATGAAGCCGATGATAAATGGTGTAAAGAAACCAATAAAGGCTTTTAGATATGCATAGATAAGTCCTAGTTTAAATATTAAAAAATAAAATACGATAGCTGCTGCTATAACGATAAAAGCAGTTAAACCGATTTGAAAGTATTTATTTTCTTTTAGATTTTTTCTCATTTTTCTTTTCCTCTCCTAACCTTTGTAATAGTGGTTCTTTTTTAGTTTTTTGATAATATTCGGTGTCAAATAAAGCAAATAGTAAATCATCTTTTTTCTTAAGTTGGTACTCTTTGGCTTTTAGGCCTTGCTCTTTGGCTTTCTTGATTTCACTTTTATTTCTTGAACGGTAGTCAGCTGCTACCATGATATCACAGCCAGCACAAACTGATGCAAGTATAGAAATAACTGGTTCTTTATGTTTTATTATGTATGTAAAAAGATTAATTAATTCATTACCTATTTTGGTCGTTTCATTAAATAATAAAATGATGTCTTCTGAATATAGTGTAAAGAAACCAAAGACTATTGCGATACCAAAAATCCAAGTTTTGAATTTTCCTAAGAATGAACTTTCGGTTGAGCCCCCATTTGCAGCTCCATTGGTATTTATTAAACAAATAAGGGTTTCGGTTATAATTGGTAAAAACATTATTGGATAACTAAAAGCTAGAACTGCTAGAGTCGCTATACCTAAAAGTTTATCAGCAACTGCATCTAGAAGAGCTCCAAATGTTGTGCAGGCATTTAATCTTCTAGCCATAATGCCGTCTATGCTGTCTGTTAATAGTAAGATGATAATATAAAATATAACTTCACTAGGAGTCATTATCATACTTACAAATGGCATAATTAGGGTTCCAATAACTCTAACCATTGTTATAGAATTAACAAAGATCTTAGCTTTCATATTCTTCATAGTTTACCTCACGATATAATTGTACTAAAAAAAAAGAAAAAAGTCTACGATGTATGGTAGACTTTGTGATTAATTATTAATTTAAATTAAGCGGCTATTTTGTATGGGGCGGTTGCTGTACCAGTGCCTGATGATATTTTGATATCTGAGACAAGTGATAGCGATGGACATAATCCAAAACTACTTTCAACCCCTACATCGCTAAGTAAAGTACCATAAAACAAGCCAGATTCACCAAATTTAGAAAAAATATCAGGAGATAAAGTCCAACAATAACTTGGATTAGTATTTTTCCCTAAATAATACGTTGAATTTGTTTTTTCAATAGCACCACCAGCAAATGCTACTTCATCTGATGTTAGTAGTCCAATTTTAGCGTAATTTTTTAAAGCTCCATTACCATATTCTGTATCACTTACAGTAAATTTAGATAATTTCCCACCATTATTATCATTTGGGCATATTAAGTTGGGGCCTTTTCCAGAACTTTCACTAGCAGATAACAATCTATAATAACTACCATAATAGTTTATATTTGTTCCAAATCCGTAGTTGGTTCCAACATTTCCGATAATACTGGGAGATGGATTAAATGCTCCATCTGTTACTACACTTTTATCATTACACCAGATTGTATCTGCTAGTTGTTCTTTGTTAAAATTAGTTTGTTTAGAAAGTATATTCGTATACCATTTATTTAAATTAGTTAATATCGTACTTGGAGTAGTATTAGCATGAGCATCTGCATAACTACTTGCACCTGTCGTACCATACATAAAGCCAGCATAAGCATTATCGCTAGAAGCAACATTAAATATTGATTTATAGGTATTTCCCTCGTATCTAGCTAGAGCATAATCTTCACCTGTCGCATTACAGGGAGTACTACTTGTTGGAGTATTATTAGTGGTGGTTAATCCATTATAATTATATAGAACTAATTTTATAGCACCATTGCCTGTAACTCTTACTATTCTCCAGCACATATTGGCATATTCAACGTAATTATTTTCTACTGCACCTCTAAAATAATAAGATGTCCCGTAGTCATCTGCTGTGCTTGCTAGTAATGCCTCAGTATCTCCTGAAATTTCGGCACCAGGTGTTGTTGTAGGTGTAGTAACAGTGTTTTTATTTTTGATTGCTGCAAGTAATGTCCCATCTTCAGGGTTATCCCAAGTTGGTAACTTAGTTTCTGCTACCGCACTAACTACTACGCTACCTTTCCAGGTTTTATTTAAACCTTGTTCTACGGTTACGCTTTCATCCATCCATAGTCTTAAGTCATATTCTTTTTCTTCATTAGCTTCTAGCCAAGTTTCTTTTATTACATAACCTTGATTGCCATTATCTATTTCTTTTAAAGTTTGTTCTGTTAATATTACTGAGGGTGCGGTTGTTTCTCCTTTTAAATTTATATTTTCTCTTATATAACTATCACTTAAATATGATGAACTAGTACTAGTTCTGTATGTGCTATCTATTGTAACGTATACTTTTACTGGCTTATCACAGTTATTTGTTAATTTGAAAGTAAAAGGTGTTGTTTCTAAGCCTTTTTCGTGGGTTAAAGGATAAGCTTTGTCTAATGTTATCTTGCTTGTTGCTTCAGTTAAAGATGTACTAAAACAGGTTCTTGTTGCTAGACTATTATTTTCTGTTTGTTTTAAAAATATCGTAAATAGTGCGTACGTAAGACCAATAAGGCAGATTACAGTCACTAATAGTGATATATATATTTTTCTTCTATTTTCTTTAGATTTGACTATATTTTCGTTCATAATTCTCACCTATTTTTTCTAATAATATTCTATAATATTTTTAAATGTTGGTCAATTATTTATTGCACTCGATGTTTGTTATTATGAATCTATCAGGTATATAATCTACTACTGCGTTACAATATTCACATCTACCATTTTCATGAACTACGATTTTTTCACCACAATTTGGGCAGATTACTAATGGGTCATTACTAGAATCTTTAGCAAAAGTTACCATATATTCTTTGTCTACTTTACTGGTAGAACTTCCCTTTATCACTTTATTAGTGTTTGTATCAATTATGTAATCATATAATATGATATGTATGTATGCCATAATAACTGTTACATCGTTGTCTTCTTCTGCTGCTGGAATTTTAATTTCGATTTTTTCAAAGTCTTTTAAGATATTTTGTTCATTTCTTTGTTTTAGTGTTTCAAGTTCGTTTAGATAGTTAAAGTATGTTTGACCAGTAACATTTTGTTTTAAGGTTTCTTCATCAAAATTCATATATGCTGTTAGTGTGTCAGTAAATATTTTAAAAGCTTGATTTTTGAATTCACTTGTGGTTAGTCCCATTAGTTCCAGCTTATCTTCACAATCTTGATTTTTTAAGTTTTCAAAATCAATGTTTGGATTTTTTCTTTTAGTGCCAACATAAAACACGATTATTGCTATACCTATAAAAAGCACAATGTCAGTTATTATGCTTTTAATGTTAAAGCCAGTTATTTTATTGTTTATTAAAATAAATATTATACCTACTATTATTATTTTAATTATTTGAATTTTTTTATTTTTCATATTACCTCTTTATTCATATTTATAAGTTATATTATACGTGTCAGTAGCCCCTGTAATTGTGACTTTTGTTATTTTATCTTCTTTGGTTGAAACCTCTATTTTAGTTTCGTTGATGTCATAGATATACACATTTTCTTCATCCTTTACTTTTAGGATGTATTCGTTTGCATCTAATAAATTTATTAATTTAGCTGGATTTAAGTATTCTTCGTTTAGATTACTAGTTTGTGATGAATAAAGGGTATTATCTTGATAGATTAGTTTACCTTCTTCTTCGTTTACTTGATATTCTATTTCTAATTTTGATGAAACAAATTTATTTTTTATTTCTTTGTAGGTTATCTTTGGAGTTTCTACTTCTTTTTTTTCGCCGTCATCTAATTTTGGTGATAAGCGCATAAGTAAAATTAGTATTATAAAAAAGATTGCCCATAAAAGTAGTTTTATTAGTGCTTGATATTGAGGATTTTGCCATAGATTTTTTAATTCTTTCATATTAGTTTACTTTCTTTCCTAAGAGATTTTCTTTATAACCGTTTTTAAATTCTTTAATTGTCATAATGTTTTTACCAACTGGTTTAATTTTGGTTATTTTAAGACTATTTTCTTGGCACGCGATGGTAATACTATCTTTTTCTTCTTTAATAATAGTATTTGGCGTTCCTGTTTCACTAGTGACTTCACACTCAGCTACTTTATATTCTTTTTCATCTAGGATAAAGTATGGAAGCGGACTTGGTGATAATGCTCTAAATCTGTTGAAGTTTGCAGTGGCACTTTCTAAGAAGTTAAGTTGTTCATCTGCTCTTTTAATTATTTTAGCAAATGTTACTTTGCTTTCATCTTGCTTTTCGCCTTTTATTTTACCAGTTATGATATCTTCTAGGTATTTGATAATCATGGTTGATCCTAAATTAGATAGTTTTAGTGATAGAGTTTCTATATTATCATTTTTAGTTATTTCTACTTTTTCTTGTACTAAAGTATCTCCACTATCCATCTTTTCGTCCATGTACATTAAAGTAATGCCGGTTTTGGTTTCCCCGTCCATGATTGCTCTATGGATTGGTGCTCCGCCTCGATATTTTGGTAATAGTGATGCATGGATGTTAATACATTTATATTTTGGGATATCTAAGACCTCTTTGGGGATTATTTGACCATAAGCACAGGTTATAATAACATCAGGATTTAAGTCTTTAATTATTTGATGGTCTTCTTTAATGTTTGCTGGACTAAAGACATTGATGTTGTGTTCTAAGGCACATTTTTTTACTTCACATGGAGTTAGAATTTTTTTTCTGCCAACAGGAGCATCTTTTTGAGTTACTACTAATACAACATTGGTATTTTTTATTAGGTTTTCTAGGATTGGGACACTGAAGATTGGTGTACCCATAAATACTACTTTTAAGTCTTTCATTTGTATATCACCTTCTAGTTATATTTTATCAAAGTATATTAAATATTTAAAGAAAAAAAGAAGACTATGCGTTAGTCTCCTTATAAGTCTTACAAGCTTCATCTAGTTCTTTAAATAGTTTGTTTATGTCATCTTCATTTTTTATTCTTGCACCTGAGGCAAATTTATGACCTCCACCGTTAAAGTGTGAAGCTATTTCATTAATAACTGGTCCTCTTGAACGTATATTTACTTTGTAAAGTTCTTGTTTTTCGTCGTATGAGACAAATGACCAGGCAATAACTTCTTTAATGTAATTAAAATTATTTACCATGTTAGAGGCACTTCCAGCATCAACACCGAATTCTTTAATCATTTCATTGGTTATTTTCATGTAAGCAAAGCCATTTTCGGTTACAGTCATATTAATTGCTAGGTAGCCTTGAAAACGAAATTCATTTAGTGGTCTATCATATAGATGTTTGTAGCTTTCTTTTAGATCTATATTATAATTTTTTACTAAGTATGAGGCAACATCTAAAGTTCTTGATGTTGTCGTAGATAGTAAGAATCTATCTGAGTCAGCAACCAGACCTAAATATAGGTTTTCAGCTATTTTGTCATTCATTTTTAGTTTAGTTTTATTTATTAGTAATGAAACTAATTCACAGGTAGAAGATGATGTTGTATCAACAATTTCTAGTTTGCCCATTTTGTCTTCATAGGGATGGTGGTCTATTTTAATTACTTCTGCATAATTTTTGATATTTGCACCATCTATACGAGCGATATTTGGAACGTCTAGTACGATTAAAAGTGCGTTTTCTAGGGTACTATCATCTATGTGATCTAGTGCGCCAAAATATTTAAATCTTGATACACTTAAGCCTACTGCATAAACATTTTTATTAGGAAAAGTTAATTTAATAGATTCTTTTAAGGCTAGCTGACTGCATACCGCGTCTGGGTCAGGTCCTATATGCCTTGCTAATACTATATTATCGTATTTACTAATTTTTTTATATATACTTTTTTCTTTCAATTAACTTCCCTCCTTATTTCTATTTTACTAAGTTGTATGTATCTTTTGCTATCATTAGTTCTTCGTTAGTAGGAACTATGTAGCATGGTATTTTAGATTCTTCTTTAGTAATTAATGTGAATTTGCCACGAGTGTTATTAGCTTCTTCGTCTAAGACAATTCCTAGTTTAGATAATTTATTAATTATATCTTTTCTTGTCATACTTGAGTTTTCACCAATTCCACCAGTAAAGCAGATTGCATCTATTTTGTCCATGAAGATTGCTAGTTTGCCAATGTAGCCAACTATTCTGTTTGTAAATAGTTCTTGAGCTAAAATGCATCTTTCATTTCCTGATTCTACACCTTCTTCAATGTCTCTTGAGTCATTACTGATTCCTGATACACCAAGAAGTCCACCTTTTTTATTTAAGCTGTCAAGTACTTCTTCCATAGTCATTCCTGATTCTTTCATAACATAAGGAACGATAAATGCATCAATGTCTCCTGAACGAGTTCCCATGATTAGTCCTGAGTTAGTTGAGAAGCTCATTGATGTATCAAAGCATTTTCCATCTTTAATACTATACATTGAGCAGCCACCACCTAAGTGACAAGTAATTAGATTTACATCTTTCTTACCTAAATAATTTTGCATGTACTCAGTAATATATTGATGACTAATTCCATGGTATGCGTATCTTCTTACACCATATTTTTCATACCATTCGTAAGGTGCTGCATACATGTAATTTTCTTTTGGCATTGTTTGATGGAAGCCAGTATCAAATACAGCTACTTCTTTAGCATCTGGAATAAATTCTTGGAATGCTTCAATTCCCATTAGATTTGATGGATTATGTAATGGTGCTAGATGGAATAAGTTACGGATAGTGTTTGTTACATCTTCAGTAATTATTACACTGTCGGCATACTTGTCGCCACCATGAACTACTCTATGTCCTACTCCACCAATTTCATGTAAGTCTTTTATTACATTATAATTGATTAATTCTTCTGTTAAAATTTTTACTGCTTCTTCATGATTTTTTAAAACGCAGTCTTTTTTAATTTTTTCACCATTCATTTTAATTGAATATAAAGATGTTTCTTCTCCTATTCTTTCAAAAACCCCACTTATTATTTCTTTTTCTTCTGGCATTTCAAATAAAGTAAACTTTAATGAAGATGATCCAGCATTTACACTTAAAATTTTCATTTCTTTCACCCGTTTTAATTTTATCAAAAAAAAAAGAGTTTTACCACTTTTATTAAACTAATATGTCATTTTTTGAATTTTTAACAAAAAAATAGGACTCCATCATTTGACAGTGTTCATGCAAAAATGATTAAACTTTTTTTCTCACATAGATCCTTACTTGCGTGTGTCAATGACTTAGGCAAGAAAAAATATGACGTGTGGTTGTCATATTATTTTCTTTTGATATTAGTAAAGTTTTGATTATGGGGTTTAAAATATTCTTTGAATATATCTGGTTCTATTTCTTTAAAGTTGTAGCCATAATCGTTAGTGTAGTCTTTTAATCTTTCTTTTTTTAATACACTATAATCTTTCACTTTTAACCACCCATTATATTATGGGTAGATTTTTATAAAATATTAGAAAACTCAGATTTTTCTTCAGGTAATTTAATAGTATTTTTATTTTTTACTGATTGTAAGTTTAGAGTTCTAAAGTCAAAGGCTTCTTCGTATGTTCTTGCTAGTTTTCTTTCGGGGTTAATTACGGGATGTTCAGGAACAAAGATAGTACAGCAGTCTTCGTATGGTAAAATGCTGGTTTCATAAGTATCTATCTTTTTGGCAATGTCTATAATTTCTAGTTTATCTAGGCAGCATACTGGTCTTATTACTGGAGTTGTTATAACCTCGTTAATAGTACTTATGCTGGTTAGGGTTTGACTTGCTACTTGGCCAATACTTTCACCATTAATAATACATTTACAGTTTTCTCTTCTTGCTAGTAGTTCAGCGATGCGATACATTTGCCTTCTCATGATTGTGATCATATATTCTTTTGGACAGTTTTTATAGATTTGTTCTTGAATTTCGGTAAAGTGAATGATGTGAAGTTTAATATCATTTTGGTAAGTAGATAAGATGCTTGCTAGTTCTTTTACTTTGTTTAAGGCTTCTTTGCTGGTATGAGGAGGACTATCAAAGTATATGCATTCTAATTTAATTCCTCTTTTCATAGCAAGGTAGCCAGCTACTGGTGAGTCAATACCACCACTTAACATCAGCAGGCCTTTTCCTAGGGTGCCAACTGGGTAACCACCGATACCTTTGATTTTTTCAAAATAGATATAGGCTTCATTCTTTCTGATTTCAATATTTATTTCTAGGTTTGGGTTATGAACGTCTACTTCTATATTTGAGATATTCTTTAGAATGGTACCTCCTACTTTTTTACTTATTTCCATACTATTTATTGGGTATGATTTATCACTTCTTTTAGTAGTTACTTTGAAAGTTTTAAATTCTTTGTCTTTGAGTAAGTTTAGTAGTTCAGCATTTATTTCTTCTAAGCTGTTAGTTTTTAGTTTATAGCCGATATTTATTTCATGAATGCCGAATGTTTTTTTTAAGATGTTTAAAACGTTTTCGTAGTTGCTTGTTTCAATAAACATTCTGCCGTGGTCATAGATAATCTTGTTATCGATATCTTTTAGAGATTTTTTTATATTATCTCTTAAGGCATTTATAAAAAAATTAATATTATCTTTTTTGGTAGTTAGTTCACCGTATTTAATTATTATTATTTTTTCCATGGTAACTCCTTTGTAAACGTTAATTATTATAACACGGATTTTTTGGTAGTAAATACTTTTTTATTGGGCTTTGTCTGCTAGCTCGCTTAGTTTGGTATAGACATTATTAAAGATTTTTAAGAATTCATCTATTTCTTCGGTGGTTGTTAAGTAAGATAAACTAATTCTAATGGTAGTAAGTGCTCTTACTTTATCACGATATAGGTTAAATACAGTCGGGCTCATTTTACCACTAGCACAGGCAGTGTTGCTACCAACATAAACTTCATGTTTTTCTAGGGCGTGAATAAAGGTTTCTGGTTTAATGTTCATTAGACTTATATTTAGTACATAAGGAATGGTATTTTTATTTTTATTGATTAGTATCTTTGGATATTCTTTTAATTTATTGCAGATTTTTTCGTTTAGTTTAGTTACTTTTTCGTTTTTAGCTGGTATGTCTTCTAAGGCAATTCTTAGGGCTTTAGAGAAAGATGCGATTAGTGGAACTATTGGGGTTCCTGGTCTTAGTTCGTTTTTTGAGCCATAGAATAATGGTTTTATTTTGACTTTAGTATTTTTGTATAGCATACCAATTCCTTTAACTCCATAGATTTTTTGACTGTCAAATGATGCCATGTCTACGTCTGCAAGATTGATTGGTATTTTACCGACGGCAGCAGTCATATCACTGTGAAATATACAGTTAGGGTTTTCTTTATTAATTACTTGTTTGATTATTTTTAGGGGTTGTCTGATGCCCATTTCACTATTTACAGCGCCTATTGTAACTAAAATTGTATCACTCGTTACTTTCTTTTTTAGGTCTTCAAAGTCAATTATGCCATTTTCATCGTTGTTTACATAGTCAATGATAAAACCATTTTTTTCTAGGTAAGAACAAATTTCATAGATGCTTTCATGTTCTAGTTTGCTGGTTAGAATGTGTGAGCCTCTTTTGCCTTTTTCTAGGGCTAGACCGATAATTGCCATATTGTTACTTTCGGTTGAACCACTTGTATAGATTACTTCGTTTTCTTTAATTTTTAGTAAGCTACTTATTTGTTTTGTGGCATTTAAAAGAAGTTCATGGGATTTAATTCCAAGTGAATGAAGACTATTAGGATTGGCAAAATAGTCAGTACTTACTTTGTTAAAGCTTTCTAGTATTTCTTTAAGTACTGGGGTTGTACTACTATAATCTAAATATATCATTTTTAATTACTCCTTTATTTGTTTACATGAGCAAAAATAAGCTTGACGCTTATTTATTACTTACTTTTAATATTTTACTGTGAATGTCTGGATCAGCTTCGCTTACAGCGTTTATTGCTAGTTCTAGACTATTTTTATAATTTCCTTTATAGAATTCTTTTTCAGCTTTTGCAAGGCCAGCATCGACTTTGATGTTTTCACTTCTAAATCTGTTTCCATAGACAATAGTATTTTCACTTAGTCTAGCGGCTTTAATATAGTCTGTTGTTGTTTTGTATAGTTTTAAGACTAGGTCTCTTGCTGTATCTACACGAATATTTAATACTTTAATAGATATTGGTTTTTTGTTTAGTTCATTTATCATATTATCTAGGGCATCAGATGCTTCTAGAGTTTCAGTGTAGTATTCTTTAGGAATTACTGGTAGTTTGTATGATAATAGAGCGTTTTCACATTTTTTAAAGATTTCTCTAATTTCATCTAACTGCTCTCTTGCACGAATTTCATCTTCTTTTAGACTGCTTAGATTTCTAAGTGTTAGTTCTAGTTTGTCTTCTTCTTTAACTAGACGGAAGTTTAGATTAACTAGTTCATCGTTTAGTTTTGAGTATGCGAAAGATTTATTACGATAGTTTTCTACTACAACTTCGTAGTCACTTTGAATGGATTTGATATTTAAATTTAGTTCATCTATAATTTTTACTTCATCATCGTTTAAGTCATAGCTATATTTGATGTCTTCTATTTTTGATGTTAAGTTCTTGATGATTGCTAGGAGCTTTTTGCATTTAACTCCAATTTTACGGGCATTTTCTTCATAGGCTTTTTTGCTATCTTTTTCTTTTTCAAAGTCATTATATAGTTCATCAAAGTAGTTTACGATGGTTTCTAGTTCCATTACACTGTCAGTTAGATTTAGGACGTTTAGTCTATCAAAAACATCAGCAATTTTTTTCTCGGCTTCTGAGATATTATAGTCAATATTTAGATAGTCTAAGTTATAGCCTTCACTAATTAGTTTATTACTGATTCTTTCAATGTCAGCAATTTTTTCAGGAATTAGTTTTTTGCCCATAACAATGACACTAGGAGACTCATCTATTACAACTTTTAGGTTACCTACGGCATCATCTAGGGCTTTTACTATTTTAGGTGCTTCGGCATAGGCATTATTTTCCATTGTTAATTCAAAAGATGCAAATAGTTTATCTACGTTTTCAAATTGGAGTTCAATAGCTTTTTTTATTAGCTCATAGTCATCTATATTATGATGATATTTTAGATATATTTCGCGGTAATCTTTTTTTAGTCTTGTGATTATTTCTCTATTTTTGGTTTCGCTTAAAGTTATTTCTTTGATGTCTCTAAGTAAGAATTCGCTTTTGGATTTTACGTAGTAAAGCTCTAGTTCTAGTTTTGCGATTGCTTCGTTTATTTTGCGAAACTTGCGTGTTTTAAAGAGATTTTCTAATTCGTTTAGTTTATCATCTAAGTCTGGAATATCTTCTTCTTTAATCTTTTTATAACGATTTTGCCAAATTATATAACTTTTTTCTAGATCTTTGTTATTGATTAAAGTTGATAGTTTGTTTAGTTCTGTAAGAATTGAGCCAGATAATATAAGATTTTTGTTACGTTCTAGTTCTCTTAAGATTTCTTCGTATTTCTTTTTGTTGTGTTTATCAACAAGCACTAAACATAAGACAATTAAAATAATTGCCACAATAATATAGATAATTCCTAAAACCATACTTGTTTTATCACTCATAACTATACCTCTATTATCATTTTATCATATTTATTTTATTATTTATACTAAAAGTTTTAGCTCTACTTAGCTATTTTTTTATCTTTGACAGTTTTCACAGTAATAAGTACTGCGACCACCTAACTTGATTCTTTTAATGATAGTGCCGCATTTGCAGGCTTGTCCTTCTTTTTTATGGACTTTTAGAAAATTTTGATAGTTTCCAATTACGCCTAGGGATGAGGTGTAACTTTTAATGGTTGTTCCACCTTCTTCTATTGCTTTGGTTAAAATTTCTTTGGCACTAGTTATAATGTTGTCACATTCTTCTAAAGTGATTGTATTACCTAGTCTAAATGGACTAATTTTTGATTGATATAGTACTTCATCAGCATAGATGTTACCTAGGCCGGCGATGATGTCTTGTTCTAAAAGTAAACTTTTGATGGGTTTGCTTTTGGCGTGAATGTGAGAGTAAAGTTTTTCTTTGTCCATTGTAAATGGCTCATCAGCTAGCTTTTTTAGGGCTGGATAATTCATGATATCTTCCTTATTTACGATGCACATTCTACCAAACTTTCTAGTGTCATGATACCTTAGAGAAACGTTGTCAAAGTTAATTATAATGTGCTCGTGTTTTTCAATGGGGTCAGCTTTTTCTTTAATGAAGTATTTACCTTCCATTCTTAAATGACTTATTAAGGTAAGCGTGCCAAAGTTAAATAATAAGTATTTGCCTTTCGTTTCAATGTCTTTTAAAGTGCAGCCTATTAAATTATTTAGGGGCATGCTTTCTGGTTCAATGATTTTAGGATAAATTATGATGGTGTCCGTAACGGTTTTACCAATAAGTTTTCTTTTTAGGGTGCTTGCTACGGTTCTTACTTCTGCTAATTCTGGCATAATTATCTCCTACTTTGCTTCGTAAAGGTCAGTCCCTGAGTCAATACTTACTTTTAGAGGAACTTTTAGACTGACAATGTTTTCCATTTCAGTTTTAATTAAGTTAACTAGTTTTTCTTTTTCACTGTTTACTACGTCAAATACAAGTTCGTCGTGAATTTGTAAGAGCATTTTACTTTGAAAGTTTTCTTCGGTCATTTTTTCGTCTATTTTAATCATTGCCATTTTTATGATGTCGGCGGCTGTTCCTTGGATTGGCGTGTTAAGGGCTATTCTTTCACCAGCCATTTTAATCATGTAGTTCTTATTATTTAGTTCTTCTATGGTTCTTTTGCGGTTAAATAAAGTTCTTACTGAGCCATAGATATGGGCTTCTTCTTTGATTTCATCCATATATTTTTTGACGCCTGGATATTTTTCTAAGTATTTGTCAATAAACTTTTTGGCATCTACTGGTTTGATATTTAAGTTTTCACCTAGGCCAAAACCACTGATACCATAAACAATTCCAAAAATTACGGCTTTAGCTGTTCTTCTCATAGATTTTGTTACTTCTTCTTTAGGAACATCAAAAATATCACTTGCGACAGCTTTATGAATGTCTTCATCGTTTTTAAAAGCGTTAATCATTTCTTCAGAGTTACTGATGTGTGATAAGACTCTTAGTTCTATTTGAGAGTAGTCAGCACTTACAAAGATGTCTTTTTCAGGGATGAATGCTTTACGTACTTTACGCTCTGTTTCATCTCTAGTTGGAATGTTTTGAAGGTTTGGCTCAGCACTTGATAGTCTACCTGTTCTTGTTAAGGTTTGTTTGTAGATTGTATGAATTTTACCATCAGCTAAAATATAGTTGTTTAAACCTTCTAGGTAAGTACTTTTTAATTTTGCTAAATTACGATATTCAAGAATTAGTTCAATGATTGGATGAACACCAATTAGTTTTTCTAGGATGCTGGCATCAGTACTGTATGATTTATTTTTTACAAGCTTTTTAGGATATGGTAGTCCCATTTTGTCAAAGAGAATTACACCTAATTGTTTTGGACTAGATACATTAAATTCTTCTTTAGCATAAGAATATATTTCATTTTGGATGTTCTCTATTTTCTTGCCTACTTCATCATTCATAGTTTTTAGAATGTCTTTGTCACATTTAATTCCGTTAAATTCCATTTTTGCTAGAACTTTAACTAGAGGCATTTCTACATTGTTAAATAAGTCAAACATTTCTTCCATTTTTAGTTTTTTGATAAGATCATCTCTTGTATCATAAATGTATTTAGCTTTTAAAGTTACGGCTATTTTTAGGTCTTCTTCATTTTTTAGAGCATCACTATAAAAAGGAACATCAATGCCTTCATTGTTCATTAAGTAAGCTAGGTCTTCTTTGATTTGATAGTTTAAAAGGTAAGTTGCTATCATATTATCAAAGATAGTATTTAAGTTAAAGTCTTTTAGTAATATCATATTCTTTTTTAGATCGTAGGTATATTTTATACTGTCCTTTATATAATCAATAACTTCTTTAACTTTTTCTTTTTCTACGTAAAATAAGTTTTCACCATCATATACGCCGGCGCCAAGAATATTTGCTAGGTGATAGTTTTCTTTGTCACATTCTATATAATAAGAAATAATTTTGTCTTTTTTTATTTCGTTTACATCTTTTAGAATTTTGTATTCTTTTTGATAGTTTTTTTCTTTTTGAGGAATCTTTTTTAGTAGTGAATAAAACTCTAGTTCTGCAAATAGTTCATCTAGCATTGGTGTGCTTCCAGTATATACCATGTCTTTTAATTCATCTTTTAGAGGTACTTCTTTATAAATAGTACAAATGTCTTTACTAAAGAAAGCACTGTCACGGTCGTTTACTAGTTTGTCATGGACACTACCTTTAATCATGTCAATATTTGCATAGATGTTTTCTAGAGAGCCATATTCTTTTAAAAGTTTTAAAGCCGTTTTTTCACCAATTCCTTTAACACCAGGAACGTTATCAGATGCATCACCACTTAAGGCTTTTAGATCAATTATTCTTATTGGGTCGATGCCATAGTCTTCTTTAAATGTTACTGGATTATATCTTACGTAGCCTTTTTGTTTTAGGAGTTTTACATCTACTACATCGCTTATTAATTGCAATAGGTCACGATCTGATGAGACAATTGTTGCGTCAAACTCCGGGTCTTTATCAGCATAGGCAGCGATAGTACCAATGATATCATCTGCTTCAAAGTTTTCTACTTCATAGTGTTTAATACCCATAGCGTCTAATATTTTGCGAGCAATTACCATTTGAGATTTTAAATCTTCAGGGGTTTCTCTTCTTCCTTCTTTGTAATGGTCATATTTTTCGTGTCTAAAATTTTTACCGATGTCAAACGCTACGGCCATATATTTGGGCTTTTCTTCTTCAATTATTTTATTAATCATGGTTGTAAAACCATATAGGGCATTAGTTACTACACCTTTGCTATTTTTCATAATAGAGCCACTATAAAGGGTTGCATAGTAGCTTCTAAACATTAGATTATTTCCATCAATTAGAATAACTTTTTTCATATATTTCACCTACATTTATTATAGTATAATTTAGTTTTTTTATAAAGAAAAAATAGGTTTATTTCCCTATTTTATCTTGATTAGTCCGGCTTCTATCTCTTCTAGTGCTCTACCTAGTTCCTTTTTGTTTTTATATTCGTTTTCTTTCATTTGTAACCAGCCAGTTTCCTGGATTTGTTTGGCACGAGTTGCTATTACATGAACTAATTTGTACTTACTGTCAATTTGATTTAAGATTTTATCAACTGATGGATATAACATTTTAATCACTCTCCTATTAATACTAATATAATATAATTTTTTTAATAAAACATCGTTATAGGTTAATTTTAGACATTTTATTGACAACTATTTTAATTTACTATCTCCATTTAGGTAATTTATTTCAATTCCGTCTTGAACATTATAGACGTAGACATTGAATTTTAATCCGGCTCCGTTATCTTCAACGCTTAAGGCTTCCATGTGAATTCCACTTGCTAGAAGGTTTTCGTTTTCAAAGATTGGGGTAACACGGTACATAACATGATTGTTTGTTTCTTTAATATAGTCTGCTACTTTATTTTCAAATTCTAGCATAGTTTGACTGTTGGTTTGTCTTGTGCAGGTTATCAAATTGTTTTTGTTGGCATTTTGGCCAGTTAATTGAAAGCCGATTAGATGACATCTATTATATAGGTATTTACCATCAACTATATCGTATTTGACTGTGTGCCAGCCACTTGGTTTAATCATGCCGATACCAGTACGTTTTTCAGTTGGCATCAAGTCTTTTCCTAGAGATGCATACGCAACAGTACACCTACCAAGATCATCTAAATCACCATAAAGTTCAAAAGACTCAGTTGTTAAACTATTAAAGCTTGGCTCATTATTATTTATTTCGATATAGGCTTTGTCAGTGTATGCGGGAATATTTTCCATAGTTATATTCGTAGCACTTAAAGTATCTGGTACTTTATTATTTTCATTTATATATGTGTATAGGCTAAATACACTAATTAGGATTATTAAACTTAAAAACTTCTTCATTTTCTACCTCACAAAAGAATTATACTTTATTTGATGAAAAAGAAAAAGTCTATTATGTAAGACTTTTGTAAAGATTTATTTCTTTTTTAGTAAATCTCTTATTTCTTCTAAAAGAATAGTTTTATCATCTTTTTTAGGTGGAGCTGGTGGTGTTTCTTTTTTACGATTAAATTTATTAATTATTTTTACAAATATAAAGATGCATAGTGCTACTATTAGAAAGTCTAAGATGTTTTGTAAAAATACACCGTAGTTTACCGTAGCATCCCCTAGTTTTAGGGTGAGATTTGTTAAGTTAATACCACCAATTACGATACCAATTAAAGGCATGATGATGTCATTTACTAGTGATGAGACAATTTTACTAAAAGCACCACCAATAATTACACCTACTGCTAAGTCTATTACGTTACCTTTAGAGATAAATTCTTTAAATTCTTTGATAGTTTTTCCACTTTTAGTTTTAATTTCTTTTCTAATTTCTTTATTATTTTTTTTCATGTTACTTCCTCTTATATTTCTTGAATTACAGCGATTATCATTGGTTTACATTCAGTTTCTACGTAGAAGTATTTACCTAGTTTCTCTCTTATTTCGGCTTTGATGTTGTTATAATCTACGTAGCCGTTATTGGTGTTGTTGATAATTACTTCTAGAGATATTCTTTTAATTTCTTCAATCATTTCTTTACTGTCTTTAACGTAGATGAAACCTCTTGTAGTTACTTCAGGACCCACGATAACATGTTTATCTTTTTTAGATAAAGTTGCACTTACTAGAACTATACCATTTTCTGATAGCATTTCTCTATCTTTGATTACTAGGTCACCTACATCATCAGAGCTTGTTCCATCAATTAAAACATCATCTATGAACATGTGCTCAAAGTTATCTTCTAGTTTTTTATTAGTGATAGTTACTATATCACCATTTTGTTTTAGTAAGATATTTTCTTTTTTGTAACCTAAGTCACTTGCTAAGTTTGCTGCTCCGACCATGTAACGGTACTCGCCTTTTACGGGCATAAAGTATTTGGGTTTTAGAAGATTTATCATTAGCATTAAGTCTTCTGATGAAGCATGAAGGGAAATGCCTTTATCTTTAGGAATACTAATTGTATTAATTCCTTTGTATGCTAGTTCATTTTCTAATTTTACGATAATTTTTTCGTTTTCATCATATTTTGGTTCAGCAAAACAGAAAGTGTCACTGCTTCTTAGTTTGATAAATTTATCATTGCCAGCTACTATTTTTTCTATGGCGTTATAGGGATGAGAACGATCATCACATACTAGTAAGATAGCATTTTCATCTTCAATATTTGATAAATCACCAATTAGATTTTCGCCGACTGTCATATATTTTTCTTTAATAGCCATATTGATAATGTTTTGCAGTTTCTTACCCATGATGACAATTTTACGATGAGTATTTCTAGCAGCATTAAAGATGCCTTCAATAGTATAAAGATGGATATGAAGAACACTAAAGATTACTCTACCATTTGCTTTATTGATAACGTTTTTAAAAAATGAACTCATGTGATGGCTTGGACTAGTGTGGCCAATGTTTTCTGAAAATGATGATTCACATAATAGTGCTAAAACACCTTGTTTACCGACGTAAGCAATTTTCCCTAAGTCCATATTATATGCTCCCATCATTGATGGATCGATAATAAAGTCACCAGTATAGGCGATAGCACCATCTTTAGTATTTAGAACATACATAACAGCATCTGGCACTGAATGATTAACATTTATTGGAAATACGCTTAAATCTTTATCAAAAACAATCTTTTTGTGGGCTTCTATTAGATTTAAGTTTTTATCATTAATTCCTTCTAGTTTCATTTGATTGATAGTATATTTAGTCGCATAAATCTTAATATCAGGAATGTCTTTAATTAAGTCTGATACTCCGCCATAACTTTCTGGGTGTGCGTGAGTGATAAAAACTCCAACTATTTTTTTACTATTTTTTTCTAGATATGAATAGTCTGGTAAAATATAATCTACTCCGTACATACTGTCGTTTGCAAATTTTAAACCAGCATCAAATACAAATATTTTATTATCTACTTCTATAATATAAGTGTTCTTACCATTTTCGTTAAGTCCACCCATACCAAAAATTTTTATTTTACTCATAAAATTCCTCTTTCTATATTTTAAATTAAATTACAAGTTTGGTAATTGCTTTATAAGTATAGCAAATTTTAGTTACTTTTTCAAATTTTTCTCTTTACGCTTAGGAAATGAAAAAAACTTAGTTTAGCTGTCCTAAGTTTATTACAGGGTCGTTAGCTTCTTCTTCAGTCATTTGATCATACTTTTGAACAAAATTTTCAATTAGTTTAATAAAGGTTATATCGTTGTTTGTAAAAGAGATTTCTTGAACATATTTTTTTAAGCTTTTGGGCAAGTTATTATTTAATGAAAAGAATAGTTTTGGTTTTTCTACTTGACTTAGCCATTTAAGTTCTAGCTTTAAGCCAAAAGATGGTGTTGAGACTTCAGCTACTACTAGATCAGCTTTATTAATTAAGTCTTTTGCGTATTTTTCTTTGTAAGTTTTTGTCAGTGGTAGCATTAGTTCATGTTTATTTAGAATGGGACTACTTAAAATGTCTTTGTATAGTAAGTTATTGTAATCGTATCTTGATGAATGGATAAAGTATATTTTTAGTCTTCTTTTCATATTATCACCAAAATAATAATATCATAAGTTTTAAAGTTTTGCTATAATTAAAGACGGAGGGATAACTTTATGAATGTTATTGGAATAGTTGCTGAGTATAATCCTTTTCATAATGGGCATATTTATCAAATAAAAAAAGTTAGAGAGCTATATAAAGATTCAATCATCATAGTTGTTGTCAATGGTTATTTTTTAGAACGCGGTGAGATAAGTGTTTTATCCAAGGAAGAAAAAACGCGAATTTGTTTAGAGTACGGCGTAGATTTAGTTCTAGAACTTCCTTTTGTATTTGGTAGTAATTCAGCGGATATATTTGCGGAAAGTGCGGTTAAGATATTAAATAAGCTTGGCATAAAAAAACTAATTTTTGGCAGTGAAAGCAATAATTTAGATTTACTTTATGAAAGTGCTAGAAAGCAGTTAGACAGTTCTTTTGATGATTTAGTTAATAAGCAGATGAAAAGTGGTGTTAACTACCCTACTACAATTAATAATTTGGTGGGCATTTCTATTTCTACGCCTAATGATTTACTTGGGGTATCATATATTAAAGCAATTCTTAAAAATGATTTTAAAATTCAGCCTATAACTATTCAAAGAACAAATGATTTTCATGATGTAAGTTTAGATGAGCAAGTTGTAAGTGCTTCAAATGTAAGAAATAGATTATTAAATGGTGATGATGTTTCTAAGTATACGCCTTGCACTAAATTTAATAAGGTAGATAAAGATTTACTATTTAAACTTTTAAAATATAAGATAATTACGAGTAAGGATTTGAGTATTTATCTAACGGTTGATGAAGGAATAGAAAATAAGATTAAAAAAGAGATTGGCAAAGCTAATAGTTTGGATGATTTAATTTTAAGAGTTAAGTCTAAGCGTTATACTTATAATAGAATTCAGAGAATGTTTATGCATATTTTAGTTGGCTTTACTAAAGAGGATAAAGAACGATTAAAGTTAGAATATATTAAAGTTTTAGGATTTAACGTGGCGGGAAAGAAATATTTAAAGAGTATTAAATCAGATATTTTAATTAGTAGAAAGATAAGTGAAGAGTTTTTAGCACAAAGGTATGAGCTTACGGCTTCGTTACTATATGATTTAGTTACTTTAGATAATACTTATAATTTTGAGGTTAGTAATAAACCTGTTATTAAATAAAAAAATATCGGCTTAAAATGAGTCGATATTTATTTTGACACGATTTAGTTCATGGATATAAGCATAGGCTTGAACTAGAGTTCTAATACTATTAGCAATTTTACCATTTCTACCGATTACAGCACCCATATCACTTTCATGAACAATGATTTCTAACATTATTTCAGCATCATCGCCACTAAATTCTTGAACACTTACCATGTCTGGTTCTTTACAAATATTTTTTACTAAGTCTAAAGTAAAATTAATTAAATCTTGATGCATAATTACTTACCACTTTTCTTAGTTTCTTTGAATTTTGACCATACGCCAGATTTTTGAAAAATATTTTTTACTGTATCAGTTGGGATAGCGCCATTGTTTAGCCATTTCATAGCTTTTTCTTCATCTACTGTGATATTGTTTTCTTTATAGATTGGTGCATAAGTTCCAACAACTTCAATGAATCTTCCATCTCTTGGACTTCTTGAATCAGCAGCTACAATACGATAAAAAGGTCTAGCTTTTGATCCCATTCTTTTTAATCTTAATTTTACAGCCATTATAATATGCCTCCTTTTTCTAACAATATGTTAGCAAAAAAAAAACATGATGTCAACTATTTTTGGTTGACATCATTTAAGTAGTCTTCTTTAATATCAATATCTTCGTCTTCTATCTCTTCATAGTCATCTGCTTCATCATAAGCATTTACTTTGACTTTAGTTTCGCCAATAACTTCAATACCTAGTTCTTTTTCAACACTTAAGGTTACTACATTTTCATTAATATCTGCCTTAGATACATTTGGTGCGGTTAGGGCTTTGACAGTTACATCAGTAGCTTCGTTTGGATTTTTTAGTTTCATTTCAAATTTTTCTTCATAGTTAATTGTTTTTACTAAGACACTAGTTTTGGTATTATTATCATAAGAGTACCAAAGATTTAAATCATAACTTCCTCTTACTAAGTACCCACTTTCGTTTTTCTCGCCTTTAAATGAATGATTTATGATCCAACAACCAAGCACCTTATCTATTTTTATTTCAGTAATGATTTTGATATCTTCAGTGTTTTTCTTTTTACTTTTGCCAATAACTGCTTTAGTTACTATTTCTTTAAGATTAGCCATTTATATTCCCCCTCAATTTAATTTATGCTTTTGCCTAAGAAAAGTGTACTATTTTATAATAAAAAAAACCCTTTTGTAAGGGTTAATTTTAGGTTCTAAAAAAAATAGTGTGAAGTAAATTTTTAGCAAACCTGTATGAATAAAAGGAAAAGTAGTGATTTTTTATGTAATAAATTTATCACTAGTTTTTTTGCACATTTTTGATGTTTTTAAGAAGTATTTAAAAATTCAGTTTGAGGTAAAAAATATATTTTGCTTTTTTTCGGTTTGAAGTCATTTTTAAATTCTTTACCCCTTCATTTTTTTATTAAAAATATATAATATTCTTGCTCTTAATAATTTAAAACTTCTATATCCAAATCCATTTCTTTTTATAACCTTTATTTTATTATTTATTCCTTCTGTAAATCCATTTGAATATCTATCATCTATAAATGAATTAACTATATATTCTCGCCATCTTGATATTGTTCCAGCTGCTTCTATAAATTCTACTATTTCACTTGCTACACACTTACTTACCCAGACTATTAATTGCTCGCTTACTGTTTCGTATGTAGCATGATTTATTATATCTAAAAATTCTTCTTTTAAGTTATAACCTTTTTTTAACTCTGGAGATATAGATAATATTTTATTTAATAATTCACTTGGAAGTATGTCTACCATATGCCCATTTTTATATCTTTTTACTAATACCCACCAATCTATGTCATTAGAATATTTTCTTAATAAACTAACATTCTTTTTATTTTTTAATATTTTATATTCTTTGCTTTTTATATCATAACTTTTTTGTAACCTTATTCTGATTTTATCTAAAGCATCCATTATGTATGTGATATAATGGAATCGGTCAACCACATATTTTGCTTTTGGGAACATTATTTTGGTGACCAACAAATATGGTTCGTACATATCTGATATGACGAACTCCACTGAGTGCCTATTATTACAGTATGTAAAATACTTTATTAGGTACTCTTTTTTTCTACTTGGTAATATATCTAATACTTTTTTATGTATTGGATCATTTAATACAAATGCATATTTTCCTTCATTTGTATCGGCTTTAAATTCGTCAAATGATATTACTCTTGGAAGATTTATTATTCTCTCTGGCATCAACTTACTTATCTTTTTTAACTCATTTATTACTGTCTGTGACGATACTCCACACTCTTCTGCAATACTCTTAAAATTTTGATTATATTTTAACAATTCTTTCCTAATTTTAATTAATAATGATTTTGAAATATTCCCGTTTTCTTTATTAATATTTAAATCCTCTGTAAAAATATTTCCACAATTATAACAATGATATCTTTTTTTATTTATTATTAAATTCACCTTTTGTTCACAAGATTTTAAATACTTACTCCTTATTGGTTTATTTTTTCCATGCACGCTTGAAGTAAATTTATTACATTTCGGACATCGTACTTTTTTCTTCCTGTTTTCTATACTAACTTCTATTATTCCATCTTTTTCCTTTACATCAATAATTTTAATTTCTTTCTGATTTAAACTTAACAACATATAATATTCTTTCATCTTTACTCCTTAAATTTTACAATTTAAGTATATATTATTTCATGAAAAAAGAGGCTATTTTTAAGGGTTGTATAATTTTTAGTGTGTGTAATGTGTAAAACATTATATACACTT
>OIYV01000432.1_pt1 | contig 24261 bp, 21 predicted proteins | sample 1588251 | NCBI WGS metagenome assembly OIYV01 (sample SAMN03283282) | human gut metagenome | biome: human-associated habitat; material: feces | host: Homo sapiens | place: Peru | collected 2012
ATATCCCATGAAATCATCAAATAAATCTTCTCCAAAAATATTTATTAACCTTTGTTTATACAAAAATGGACTTAGAATTATATATACAAATAAACATTTTGGACAATTACAACACCATTTCCATTCTGCTCCTTTGCTTCCTACATTACAACTTTTAAATATAGTATGATATTTTTCAAATTTTGAAAATGCCATTGCTATTTGTAATTCATTTAATGGTCGTAAAAAGCTAAAATATTCTACATTTCTTTTTAAATATTTATTATAATATTTTCTAAAATCGTTTTCAAATTCGAAACTTTTTGAATATTGATGATTTATTTTTTCTCCTTGAACATTTGATTCATTTGCACTTGATTCATTAGATAATGCCACATATTTTTTACCTATTATATCAGCTATAAAATATGATAAAAACGCAAGTAATGAAGAAAATGGTGTATGACCATTTATAAATCCTTGCTTATTTAAATCTAATAATCTTGAATCTATTGTTCTTTTTACTTCAACAATTCTATTTTCATCATAACCTGCAACTCTTGCACAGGCTAATGTTACAGGCTTCGGATTTATAATTAAACAGTAATTATCTTTTTGATTTTTCAAACATTCTAGTGTAACACAGGAATCCTTTCCACCACCAATTGGAATTAAGTATCCATCATTTTTTTCATTACTATAATCCTCATAAACTTTCGTACTTTCACATCTAATATTCATAAAATCATTGATATTGGTATGTATTCCATTTGTAAAAAATAATTCACCTAATCCATAAAAATACAATTTTTTAAACCAATCAATTTGTTCATTATTAAGATATCCTGCTTTTATTATCACATTAGGTGAACATGTGCATTTCCAATAACTTATAAGTTCAATTAGTCCTATATGAAATATTGCATTATTACAATTTTGAATTAATTTTTCATTTATATCTAAATTCTTTTTTAATATTTTAATTTCTGGTTCAAATGATGTTAAACCTTCTATTGTAAATTTATATTTAATTTTTATCTCACTTTCCAAATTGTTTACAATTGAAAAACCTTCATATACAAATGTATTATACTTGTTTCTTAATTGCTTAAATTTTTCAAAATTATCAACCATTTCTGCTTTCCTCCATTCTTTGCTAATTCTACCATTATTTAAAATTTATTGCAATATTACATATTTTATGATTTCACATATATAAAAGAAGTTGCTAACTATTAGCAACTTCTACATTTACCACTTTATTTTTTATACTTTTACCTTTTACATTTTTCAAAACTTCATCAACATAGCTTTCTGGAACATCTACAAATGAAAAATTATCTAAAAGATTAATACGTCCCATCTCCTGACTAGATAAAGCTGTATATGAACTAAAGCATCCCACAATATCTTTAACCATAACCTTATCTTTTTTTCCAACATTTAAAAATAGTCTTACAAAACCATTTTCATCTACTTCATATGTATTTATTGTTTGATTATTATTTTCATTGTTTATATTTAAACTAATATATGTAATTAGTGCTTTAGAAATTTCTTCTAAATTATATTGTTTTTCTTGTAAATCCTTTATAATATTAATATTTTTAAATTCTTTACTTTTAATTATTTCTTCTATTTTAACAATAATTTTTTTGTTTTTTGCCTCATCAACTTCTTTTAATGTAGGTATTTTTCCCATTTTTATTTTTGTATTAGCATATTTTTCTATTTCTTTTAATTTCAATTTTTCTTTGCCTGTATAAAAAGTATATGCTATTCCATCTTTTCCATTTCTACCAGTTCTACCTATTCTATGCACATAATACTCTAATTCTTGTGGAATATCATAATTAATAACAAGTTCCAAATCTTTTACATCTATACCTCTTGCTGCAACATCTGTTGCTACTAATATTTGAATATTCCCAGATTTTAATTTTTTCATTATTCTATCTCTTTGATTTTGTTTTATATCACCATGCAAACTTTCAGCTTTATATCCTTTTGATTTTAATTCATCAATTAAAGTATCAACTTTCTTTTTAGTATTACAAAATACTATTGCTTTTTTAGGTTGTATAACATCAATTATCCTACAAACGGTTTCATCTTTCATTTTAGATTTTACTTCAATTGCTTCTTGTTTAATTTTTTCAACAGTTAATTCTTCTGCTTTTATTTTTATTTTTTTAGGATTTGTTAAATATTTTTTTGTAATACCCATAATTCTTTTATTCATTGTAGCTGAAAATAATATTGTTTGTCTATTTTCTGGAATATCCTTTAAAATAGTTTCAATGTCTTCTTCAAATCCCATATTTAACATTTCATCTGCTTCATCTAAAATAACCATTTTTACCTGGTTTAATTTAATAGTTCTTCTTCTCATATGATCCATTACTCTACCTGGTGTTCCAACTATTATTTGTACACCTTTTTTTAATCCTAATATTTGTCTTTCTATAGACTCTCCACCATATATTGCCATACATTTGATACTTTCATAATATTTTAAATATTTACGTAATTCTTGTGTAACTTGAACTGCAAGTTCTCTTGTAGGACATAATATTATTGCTTGTGTTTTTCTATTTTCTGAATCAATTTTTTCTATCATTGGCAATCCAAAAGATGCTGTTTTTCCTGTTCCTGTTTGAGATTGACCAATTAAATCCCTTCCTTTCAATATATATGGAATTGATTGTTTCTGAATTTCTGTTGTTTCTATATACCCGATATCTTTTAATGCTCTTTTTAATTTTTCAGATAAATTTAAATCTTCAAATTTTAATACTTCTTTTTCTTTATTTTCTTCCATTAATTAAGATAACACTTTTTATTGCTATCTTCTCCTTTCTAAAATCTAACTTTATTATTATAACATATTTCTTATTGTTAATCAATGATTATTTTACATTATTTACATAATTCTATTTGTGTTGCCACTTGACTTTTCACTTTTACTAATATACAATATTTTCAAAATTAACTATATGAAAAGCTGGTGAATTATGAGTTCAAACTACAGAAAAAAAAATATAAGAAAAGACAAAAGAAGAGATAAAAATAATTCTTCTAATAAGTATAATAAACCAAAAAGATTATTAATTTTAACCACCCTATTTACATTTCTATTATCAACATTAGTTATCAGAATTGGATGGTTGCAATTTGTTCAAGGTTCAGCCTTAAAAGAAGCTGCAACAAAGCAACAAACAACTAGTAGAATAATTAGCCCAAATAGAGGTGCTATTTATGATTCAACAGGCAAACCTATAGCAATTAGTGCTGCAGTTGATACAGTTACAATAAATCCATCAAGGTTTATTGTAGATGATGACGAAGAAAAAACACGTGCTTTACAAGAAAAAGTTTCTAAAGCATTTTCGGAAATTTTTGAATTAGATTATAATGAAGTTTATAGTAAAGTTACTAGTACTAATTCTGTTCAAACAATAGTAAAAAAGGTTGAAGAAGATAAAATCGACAAATTAAAAGAATGGATGAAAAATAACGAAGTCTATGCTGGAATTAATATAGATACTGATACTAAGCGTTATTACTATTACAATAATTTAGCATCTAATTTAATAGGATTTTGTGGTAATGATAATCAAGGTTTATCTGGAATTGAGTATTACTGGAATTCAACATTAACAGGTACTCCTGGAAAAATAACAACTTCACAAGATGCTGCACAAGATATAATTTCTAATGATAATGAAAATTATATTGCTCCACAAAATGGTAGCAATATTACTTTAACATTAGATATTAATATCCAAACAATTGCAGAAAAATATTTAAAACAAGCTGTTATAGAAAATGAATGTAAACGTGGTGGAAATATTATTATAATGGATCCAAGTACTGGTGATATATTAGCAATGGCTTCATATCCTGACTATGATTTAAATTCACCATTTACTCCAAACAGTACATTATCAAAAACTTGGGATTCCCTTTCTGCATCTGCTAGAAGTACTGCTCTACAAGAAATGTGGAAAAATCCTGCTGTTTCAAATACATATGAGCCAGGTTCTGTTTTTAAAGTTATTACAGCTTCTGTTGCTTTAGAAGAAAATATTACAACTACTGATAAATCAAATGATTTTTATTGTAAAGGATATGAAGAATTTGAAGATTCTTCCGCATCTCAACCTTTAAAAATTTCATGTTGGAGAGCAAATCCTCATGGTGTTCAAAGCTTAAGGCAAGCGTTATGTAATTCATGTAACCCTGCATTTATGCAACTTGGAAAAAGAATTGGTGCTCCAACTTTATATAAATATTATGAAGCTTTCGGATTATTTGATTCAACAAATTCTGGATTATATGGTGAACAAAGTAGTATTTTCCAAAAGTTGGACAAAGTTGGACCTGTTGAATTAGCAACAATGTCTTTTGGTCAAAGATTAAATGTCACACCTCTTCAAATGGCAACAGCCATTGCTTGTGTTGCTAACGAGGGCGTTTTAATGAAACCAAGAATAGTAAAACAAGTTACTAATACTGATTCTGGATCAGTTAGCGAAATTCCAGTTACACAAGTTAGACAAGTTATTTCAAAAGAAACTGCTCAAGAAGTAAAATCTATGATGGAATCTGTTGTAACTATCGGAACAGGAAAACATGCTACTGTTTCTGGATACTCTATTGGTGGAAAAACTGGTACATCAGAACCTGTTTATAATAAAACTGAAGAAGGTTATGTTGCTTCTTATGTAGCTATTTCTCCAGTTGAAGATACTCAAGTTGTTTTACTATTAACTTTATATGACCCTCCAAAAAGCAATCACCAAGGTGGTCAATTAGCTGGACCTGTTGTATCACAAATGTTATCAGAAATATTACCTTATTTAGGCATACCTTCTAATGAAAATTCTTCTGATAGTTCTTCATCAGATAACCTAATTGTAGTTCCTGATGTAAGAAATAAAACTGTATCTGAAGCTGAGAAAATCTTAAAGAACTCTGGTTTTTCAACCAAAACATATGTAAACGGTGATGCTAACAATACACTTGTAGTAGATCAAACGCCAAAACCAGGAGTATCTTTATCTAAAAATTCTGTTGTTGTACTTTATGGAGAAGGAAATGACGTTGCTACTTCTGTTACAGTTCCAGATTTAAAGGGAATGAATGCATCACAGGCTTCTAACACATTAAAAGAGAAAAATCTAAATATTAGTATAGAAGGTAGTGGTACTGTTATTTCGCAAGATGCTGCCAAAGATGAACAAGTCCCAGAAGGAACAGTTATTAAGGTTACTTTAAAGCAAAATTTGACAGATGCTCATTAAATAATTAAAATAAAAAAATGGAATAAGAAAAATCTTATTCCATTTTTATATTTCAATTATTTTTTCTACTTTTTCTAAAATTTTTTGTATACTTTCTTCTGGCGTAGAAGCTCCTGCCATAATACCAACTTTATTACTTTTTTCTATTTCTGCTATATCTAGCTGTACAGCTGTTTCAACACATATACACTTTTTACAATTTGCTTTTGCTATTTCATATAATTTTTTAGTATTTGAACTATTAACTCCTCCAATAATAATCATATAATCCACCATTTTTGAAATTTTTTCAGTTTCATTTTGTCTTAATTCAGTTGCTTTACAAATTGTATTTTTTAATATCAATTCTATATTTTTTGGCAACTTACTTTTTACTCTTTTTTCTATTTCATTAAATTTTTCTAAACTATATGTAGTTTGTGAAATAATTAATAATTTATTAATATTTGAATTTTTTAATATTTCTAAGGCCTCTTCTACATCATCTTCATTTTCTATAACATACACATTTTTACCGCAATAGCTTATTGTTCCAATATTTTCCGGATGTTCTTTACTTCCACACAAAAATATAAAAAATCCTTTTCCAGCATATTCTTCTGCAATTTTATGAATTTTTAGAACATTAGGACATGTATAGTCTTTTAATTCTATACCCTTTTTATTAGCTAAATCATATATTTCCTTTCTTATCCCATGTGCTCTTATTACAGTTTTTCCTTTAGCATCTTCAATATCATCTATAAAAAACAAGCCCTTTTCTTTTAAAGAATTTATTACTTGTCTATTATGTACTATCTCTCCTAAACAATATATATTATCTTCTTTATTTTCTTTGATATCTTTATTTACTCCATCAACTGCCCTTTTTACTCCATAACAAAATCCTGCTGTTTTCCCTATTATTATATTTTTTATTCTCTTTAAAAATTCAGTAATAAATTGTACACATTCTTTTTCCATATTTTCCATTTCTTGTTTTGTATACATTAAGTATTCGTGTTTTTCACACATATCAATAATAAATTTTTCTCCATTTATATATTTATTTATATATTGTATTGTTTCTTCAGACTCTTTTTTTGTAATAGCAAATTCATCTACTATCTGATTTACAGATAATATTTTTTCATCAAATTTAAGATCTTCAAATTTACTATTTTTATAAACATAATCTGCATATATTCTAAAATCATTTCTTTTCAATTTTCTTAGCTCTTCTTTGTTACATTTTATTTGTTTTCCATTATTTAGTTTTACTCCTATTATGCTTTCCTTTTGTTCATCCCATATAGCCTTTTTAGTATATGTTATATTATTATAATAATAATCTGTCATTAAATGTGTTAAACTTCCTAATATTACAGGGTCTTGAATATATTTTGCATATTTTATATAAAATCTTCTATATCCTTTAAAATCTTTTTCTCCATCATAATGTGTTATCTTATGTGCTATTATTTTACTTACATTTTTTATTACATATCCATTATTAATATCTGGTGTCACATTTCCAAACATAAACAAATTTTTATCAATATTATCTATATTTTTTAATACTTTATTTGCTATTCCCAAATGTACTCCCCAAGATGGCATTATTATTCCTCCTCGTATTTTATCATTTTTAAAATTTCTTTTTCTAATTCTTCTACTATTTCTTCTTGTTTAACTTTTTTTATTATTTCTCCATTTTTAAATAACAATCCCTCTTTTACTCCTCCTGCAATTCCAATATCTGCTTCTCTTGCTTCCCCTGGGCCATTTACACTACATCCCATTACAGCAACTGTAATATCTGATTCTATTGTTTGCAAAAATTCCTCTACCTTTTTCGCAATTGGTATTAAATCTATTTGGGTTCTTCCACAAGTTGGACATGCTACTAAAGTTGGCACTTTAGAATATAAATTGCAATCCTTTAAAATCTCTTTAGCAACTTTTATTTCTTTAATCGGATCATCTGATAATGAAACTCTAATTGTATCTCCTATTCCTTTTCTTAACATGTATCCTAGGCCTATACTTGATTTTATGGTTCCACTAAATTCAGTTCCACTCTCTGTTATTCCTAAATGAAGTGGACACTTAAATTGTTTCGCAGCTTCTTCATAGGCTTCTATACATAAATCTAAATTTGAAGCTTTTAGTGATAATGCATAATCATAAAAATTTAATTTTTCTAATATATCAATATGTCTTTTTGCACTTTCTACCATTGCTTTAGCTGTTGGTTTTCCATACTTCTCTAACAAATCTTTTTCTAATGAACCTGCATTTACTCCTATTCTTATAGGAATATTCTTTTCTTTACATTTATCTACAACAGCTTTTACTCTTTCTTCTGCTCCTATATTTCCCGGATTAATTCTAACTTTATCTACTCCAGAATTAATTGCTTCTAATGCAATTCTATAATCATAATGTATATCTGCAACAATTGGAATATGTATTTTTTCTTTTATTTTCTTTATCGCTTTAGCATCTTCTATATCTAAGCATGCAACTCTTATTATTTCACATCCAGCCTTTTCTAATTCCAAAATTTGATTTACTGTATCTTCTACGTTTTTTGTTTTTGTATTACACATTGATTGTATAACCACTTTATTTTGTCCACCTATTTGTACATTACCTACCATTATTTTTCTTGTTTCTGTTCGCTTCATTTTTTATTTTCCTTCCTAATACTTTTACATATTCTACAATAAAATTTTATTATAACATAATAAAGTATATAACATATTATTTTATTATGTTATATACTTTATCTTTTTTTATATATCACGTCCTTATTTATAATAATTTATCTTTTAGCTATATAATAGCCAACTCCCCTTTTAGTAATTAATATTTTAGGCGCTGATGTGTCTTTTTCAATTTTTTCTCTAATTCTTCTAACAGTAACATCAACTGTTCTAATGTCTCCATAATACTCATAGCCCCAAACTCTTTCTAACAAAGTTTCTCTTGTTACTACTTGTTCTGGTTGAGAAGCTAAGAATTTTAAAACTTCAAATTCTCTTAATGTTAAATCTATAATTTCTCCACGTACTTTTGTTTCAAATTTATCTAAATCCAACTCTAATTCCCCAACTATAATTTTATTTTCCTTCTTTTTATCTTCTGCTATTTGCTCTACTACTACATTATTAGAAACAGCTTCTACTTTTCTTAAATTTGCTTTTACTCTTGCAACTAATTCCCTTACACTAAATGGTTTAGTAATATAATCATCTGCCCCTAATTCTAATCCTAATATTTTATCTATTTCTCCATCTTTAGCAGTTAGCATAAGAATTGGAACATTTAAAGAATTTTTAATTCTTTTACATACTGACAAACCATCTAATTTTGGAAGCATAATATCCAATAAAATTAAATCAGGTTTTTGTTCTAATGCAACATTAATCGCTGTTATCCCATCACTTGCTTCTATTGTATTATATCCCTCTTTTTTTAAATTATAAACCAATATATCTACAATTGGTTGTTCATCATCAACAATTAATATTGTTTTTGCATCTTTTACAATTTCTTCTTCCACAAAAATTCCGCCTTTCTAATTTAGCTTTATTTTTATAGTATATTTATATCATACTTACATCTTTAATACAAGTTTTTTTTAGAATTTTTAGCTTCTTGTAATGCAATTGCTAATTGATCTGGGCAAGAAGTTCCTCTCATACCGCAAGGCACTCCTTTTAATCTTTTAATTGCTTCATCAATATTCATGCCTTGTATTAAATTTGACAATCCTAATGTATTTCCAGCACATCCGCCAATAATAGTAACTTTTTTTATAATATCTCCATCAAGTTCAATTATCATTTCTTGCGAACATACCATATCACTTGGTTTATATCTATACTCCATATAAATTCACCTTCTATTATTTATTTTTTCTTAATTCAATATGTACATCTTTCAATTGTTGTTCTGAAACTACTGATGGCGCTCTCATAAGTAAATCTCTTGCTTTTTTATTTTTAGGGAACGCTATAACTTCTCTAATATTTTGTGAATCAGCAATTAACATTACCATTCTATCAACTCCTGGTGCAGCACCTGCATGTGGAGGTGTTCCATATTGAAATGCATTATAAAGTGCTCCAAACCTATTTTTTACATCTTCTTCTGTATACCCTGCAATTTCAAATGCTTTTACCATAGTTTCTGGATTATGATTTCTTACTGCTCCAGAAGCCATTTCATATCCATTACATACTAAATCATATTGATATGCCAAAATATCTAATGGATTCTTTGTCTCTAATGCTTCCAATCCTCCTTGTGGCATTGAAAATGGATTATGGCTAAAATCTATAGTTCCCTCATCTGATAATTCATACATAGGAAAATCAACTATAAAACAGAATTTATACACATCTTTTTCTATTAATTCTAATCTTTTTCCTAATTCAATTCTTACCAATCCTGCTATTTTTTGTGCCTTTTCTAGTTCATCAGCAATAAAGAAAATTGCTGAATTTTTTTCTGCTCCTATTTGTTTTTCTAATTTTCCCTTTATATCTGATGTTATAAATTTAGCTATTCCTCCTGTTACAGAATCGTCTTGTTCTATTTTTGTCCAAGCTAATCCTTTTGCTCCTACTTCTTCTGTAGTTGCAAATTCACCCATTTTATCAAAGAATTTTCTTCCTTGAGTTGCTCCATTTGGCACTACAATAGCTTTAACAGTTTTTCCTTTAAAAGCATTAAAATCAGAATTTTTAAATATATCTGTTACATCTTGGATAATTAAAGGATTTCTTAAATCTGGTTTATCTATCCCATACTTTTCCATAGCTTCTTTATATGGAATACGTATAAAAGGTCCTTCATCTACTTTCCAATTCGTAAATTTTTTAAATGTATAAGGTACTACTTCTTCCATTACTTTAAACACATCTTCTTGTGTAGCAAAACTCATTTCAAAGTCTAATTGATAAAATTCACCAGGTGCTCTATCTGCTCTTGGATCTTCATCTCTAAAACATGGTGCTATTTGATAATATTTATTAAACCCTGATACCATTAACAATTGTTTAAATTGTTGTGGTGCCTGAGGAAGTGCATAAAATTCTCCTGGATTTAGTCTACTTGGTACTAAATAATCTCTTGCTCCTTCTGGAGAAGAATTGGCTAAAATTGGTGTTTGAATTTCTGTAAAATCTAATTCGTCCATTTTTTCTCTCAAAGTCTTTAGTATTTTTGAACGAAGTAAAATATTGTTATGTAATTTTTCATTTCTTAAATCTAGAAAACGATATTCTAATCTTAAATCTTCTCTTACTTCCTGATTATTATTTATTTCAAAAGGTAATACATTTTTACATTTTCCTAAAATTTCTACTTGACTTGCTACTACTTCTATTTCTCCTGTTGGAATTTTGTTGTTTTTACTACTTCTTTCCACAACTTTTCCTTTTATGTGGATACAACTTTCTGTGTTCCATTCTTTTGCTTCTTGTTGCATTTTTTCATCATTTATAACAATTTGTGTTATTCCAAACTCGTCTCTTAAGTCTATAAATATCATTCCACCTAAATTTCTTATTTTTTGAATCCAGCCACTTAATTCCACAACTTCTTCTACATTATGAATATTCAATTCTCCACATGTTTTTGTTCTATACATATTTATCTCCTTTAGTTTTATTATTTATTTTTTCTTTTTTCGCTTTTATATAATATCACAAATTCACTTAAATATCAATGTTTTGATTTAAGTTTCAATATTTTTAAATATGCAATATGAGGAAAGCTTGAATTTTTATAACTTTAATGTTATTATTTATTTAATATTTAAAAAAGGAGATTTTTAATATGAATAGTGGCAATTTTGACTTTTATGATAAAACCAGTTTAAAATCTTACAACTTAAACGAAACTATGAAATATCAATTAAATATGCTAGATAGATTAGATGCCTTTACTAGAAAACACTGCGAAAACGTAGCTAACCTAACTTGTAGACTATGCGAACATTTACATTGTCAAAAGGGATTTATAGAATACTGTACCATATGTGCTTATCTACATGATATTGGCAAATTATTTATTCCACCAGAAATATTACAAAAGCCAGCCAAATTAACAGACGAAGAATACGAAATAATGAAAACTCATACCACATTAGGATATAATATGTGTATGAAAGATTTAAAATTAAGACCCTATTCAGCAGGTCCTCTATATCATCACGAAGCTTTAAATGGTTCCGGATACCCTCAAGGATTAACAAAAAAAGATATTCCTTATGAAGGGCAAATTATTCGTGTAGCAGATGAATATGACGCTATTGTTAGTAAAAGGCAATACAAATCACACATCGGTATTTCTGATACCTTAACAATTCTTATTGAAAACGCAAATAATGGAAAAAATAATCCACTTATTGTTCGAAAATTGTTAAAAGTTGTTATTGAGGACATAGAATATGAAATTTACCTTACTCAAAGTTATGTTGAAAATCTTAACGAAGAAATAAAAAGATTAAATGAAATCAAGAAATATGAAAATCGCATGAATAAATCAAAAAAAGAAAAAGATAAAAACTATTATTTAGAAGGAATTAATTTATTACTAAAAGAAAATGAAACTCTTGAAAATCTTTCATTAATATTCGAAGAATATAAAAAAGCTTATGAAACCAGAAAAGCTATTATTGATAATTTATATAATGAAATTAAAATTATAAAAAAATTAAAAGTTTAAGAACTTTCTTTAATATAAATAAGAGGTTAGTTAATACTACATTTTTAGTATATCAACAAACCTCTTTTATTTTTTATTTTATACAAATTATTCTTCTAGTCCGAAACTTACTCCCAAAGCATTATTCACTTTATCAATTATCTTTTCATCATCAATGTGCCCTATTCTCTCTTTTAATCTACTTTTATCAATAGTTCTTATTTGTTCAGCTAAAACAATAGAATTACTTTTTAAACCACATGAAGAAGAATCTATCTCTATATGAGTTGGCAACTTTGTTTTACCTGTTTGAGATGTTATTGCTGCTGCAATAACTGTAGGACTATATTTATTTCCCAAGTCATTTTGAATAATTAATACTGGTCTAACTCCTCCTTGTTCTGAACCTACTACTGGACTTAAATCTGCATAAAACATATCGCCTCTTTTTATTTGCATATTCTTCACTCCTAATATTATTGGATTGCCAAGTATGTTTCGTATTATTTTAAATATCTCTTGAAGTAAAGAAATAGTTTTTTAGCTATTTACACTTACCTCCTTATATAATATGTAAACAGCTATATTTTTGTTATTATCTTTTATTTCCATTTTTTCTGGATTACCACTTTTAGCATCTATGTACAATATTTTTTGTTTACTTTCTCTATTGGCTTCCATAATGATTTTTCCGTCTTTTTCTTTCCATTCTGATTTTTCGCCTTTTTTATAATCTTCAATAAAACTACATAAATCCAAACTATTATCTGAAATATATTGATAATTTTCAAACATAGAAGTTAAATTTAAATTCGAATTTTCTAATCGTAAATTTTTTCCTTCTTTTATAATTTTTACTCCTGCTATATTATTAGGTTCTATTACTTCTTGGCTATTGTCTTCAATTCCATTGTATTTTTGTTTTATAATATATTTATTACTATTCTTATTGCTCTTTACTTCTACTTCTACTTTAGTTTCATAAGAATTAATACTTAAAATATAGTTTACAATTTCTTGACTAGTAGTATTATTTCCAATTTTTAAATTTTTAGACATCTTACCTCTAAAAAAAGCAAATGATGCTATTAAAATAATAACAATCACTAAAATTAAAATTATTATAATTTTTTTATTTTTCAAAATCCCCCTCCTAAAATCTCCGCATATATCCTTTATATTATAGAAAGTTCTAAACTTTATTTTATACCTCCTCTACAATATAAAAGTAGTGAATTTTTTACAATCCACTACATTATTATTCTATAAAGTTTCAAAATATTCATTCAATGTTTTTATTAATTGTTCCTTTGTTTCTATCATATTAATACTATTTCTAAATTCACTAGAATTTTTTAAATTTTTTGTATACCATGCTATATGTTTTCTAAGTTCTTTAATAGCTATTTCTCCTTTTTCTTCTACAGCCAAATCAATGTGTTCCTTTATTATATTAAGTCTTTCACTATTTGTAGGGCTAGGCAATTTTTCTCCTGTAATTAGAAAATGTTTTATATTTCTAAATATCCATGGATTTCCAAAGCTACCTCTTCCAATCATTATACCATCTACTCCTGTTTTTTCAAACATTTGATATGCTGTTTCTTCATCTACTATATCTCCATTTCCGATAACTGGTATTTTTACACTATCTTTTACTTCTTTTATAATATCCCAATCTGCTTTTCCTGTATAAAATTCACTTCTTGTTCTTCCATGTATTGTTATAGCCGAAATTCCTACTTCTTCAGCTATTTTTGCAACTTGTACAGCAACAATATTCTCTTTATCCCAACCTTTTCTAATCTTTACTGTAACTGGCACACTTGAATTTTCAACAACAACTTTCATAATTCTTTTTGCCTTTTCTAAATCTAGCAATAGCTTACTTCCATCTCCATTTTTTACAACTTTTGGAGCAGGACATCCCATATTAATATCTATAATATCTGCTATTTTACTCATATATTTTGCAGTATAGCCCATTGTCTCCTCATCACTTCCAAATATCTGAAAACTAATAGGTCTCTTCTCTCCTTCTGTATTAAGTAATCTTCTTGTTTTTTGGTCATTATAAAATATAGCTTTTGAACTCACCATTTCTGTACATACCATACCAGGTTCAAATTTTTCGCATATAATTCTAAAAGGCAGGTTTGTTACACCTGCCATAGGAGCTAATATTAAATTATTACCTAATTCTACGTTTCCTATTTTTATTTTTTTTAAATACATTTTATTCTCCTGCTATATATATCAAATATAGCCTTTTTTAATTATTTAACAAATATTGTTTTTTGTCTCTTACTACTAATGTTTAATAGTAAACCAATACATATAAAATTAGTTATTAAAGAACTTCCTCCATAACTAATAAATGGAAGTGGAACACCTGTAATTGGTAAAAGCCCCATTACCATTCCTATGTTTTCCAACATATGAAACAAGAAAACACCTGTTATTCCTGATGCAATTAATGCTCCTATTTCATCTTTAGCAGTTTTAGCTACATACAAACATTTCGTAATTAAAAATACATATAATATAATAACAGATCCAGCTACTATGAATCCCATTTCTTCTCCAATTACTGCAAAAATAAAGTCTGTTGTTTTAGGATATAAGAAACCTAATTGCGTTTGATTTCCTTTTAATAGCCCCATACCAGTAAGTCCTCCAGCACCAATAGCAAGTTTTGACTGAATAATATTATATCCAGAACCCCTTGGGTCTGATTCAGGATTTAAAAATATATCAATTCTTTTTTTTGCATGTTCTGGTAAAACAAAATTATATAATATTGGAATTGATATTGCTACTATTGCAGCAGTTATTATAATATATTTCTTATCAATACCAGCTGTTATTAACATTAATGCAGTTGCTATTATAAATGCTGCAGCAGTTCCATAGTCTGGTTGTTTAATAATTAGTAATACAGGTACTCCTAATATTGCTAATAATATTAATAATCTAGTTGGTTTATTAATATCACTTTTATTTCTTTCTTGTATTTTAGAAATTGCTAAAGCTAAAAATAATATAACAAATACCTTAGCAAATTCTCCTGGTTGAAAAGAAAAAAATCCTATATCAAACCAGCTAGTTGCTCCATTTACTGGTGAAGTAAATAATACTGCAATTAGTAATACAATAAATATACCATATAATATTGGAGATATTTTTATTAATGTTTCATAATCAATCAGCATTATTGCTCCCATAATAACAAGACTTACTATAAGCCATATACATTGTTTATTAAATTCATCATAATCTGTTGACTGAGTTGCAGAAAATAATGCAACTAACCCTATTGTACATAAGATTATTGCAACAATTAACAAACTCCATTCTACGTTTTTTAATTCTCTCTTTCTCATTAAACCACTCTTTTTCCAAATTAATCTTCTGATTTAATTTTCTCTTCCGTTTTCTCTGTTTTTACATCTACATTTAAATCTGTAGCTTCTTCTGTTTCAGAATTATTCTTTTTTGATTTATCTTCTTCTATTTTTTCTTCCTCTTGCTTGTTTTCTATATTGTTGTCTTTCTTATCTTTTTTGTTCTCTTTTTCAACTGTTTTTTTATCACTTTTCTTTTCTTCTGCTGTTACAGTTTTTGCATCTACTTTTCTAGCTTCATTTTTTATATTTAAAATTGGAATATTGGCATATAATGCTGGTGCACCATTTGTCCCATCTCCATTTTCCTTATTTGTAAGTCTTACATCAATTGCACTTTCATCCACATCAATGTATTTTTTAATTACTTCTATGATTTCTTGTTTCATAAGTTCTAAGAAGTCTGCAGAAACATTTGCTCTATCTTGCATTAATACTAGATGTAGTCTTTCTTTAGCCGCTTCTTTAGAATTTGAAGCAACTTTAGTTTCTTTTTTATTTAACTTCTTAAAAAAATTCATTATGTTTTCAAACATTATTCCTACTTACCTCCAAATTGTTTTATTGTTTTTTGAATAGTCTTTTTAATTTTGCAAAAAAACCTTTCTCTCTGCCAGGAATTGTTACTTCTATTTTTTCACCTAATACTCTTTTAGCAATTTCAATATATGCTTTTCCAGATGGAGCTCTTTTATTTTGAATAACTGGTTCTCCCTTATTTGTTTGAGTAATAATGTATTCATCATCTGGAACTACTCCTATTAAATCAATTGATAAAAGATCCACAATGTCATCAACATCCATCATTTCACCTTTTCTTACCATATTAGGTCTAATTCTATTAATAACCAATTCAGGATTTTTAATTTCTGATGATTCTAAAAGTCCTATAATTCGATCGGCATCTCTAATTGCTGATATTTCTGCGGTTGTTACTACTATTGCACGATCAGCTCCTGCTATAGCGTTTTTAAATCCTTGCTCTATTCCAGCAGGACAATCTATTAATATATAATCAAATTCTTCTTTAAGTTTTCCTACTAAATTTCTCATTTGTTCTTCATTTACTGCGCTTTTATCTCTTGTTTGAGCAGCTGGTAGTAGGTACAATTCTTTAAATCTTTTATCTTTTATTAGAGCTTGTCTTAATTTACATTTTTCTTCCACAACATCTACAATATCATATACAATTCTATTTTCTAATCCCATAACGACGTCTAAGTTGCGTAGCCCTATGTCTGTATCAATTAATACTACTTTTTTTCCTTCTAAAGCTAAACTTGAACCTAAATTTGCTGTTGTTGTTGTTTTTCCTACTCCACCTTTTCCTGATGTAATAACGATTACTTCTCCCATAATTTTCCTCCTTAGGATTTTAAAAACACATTTTTAATAGTTATATAATATAACGAAACCGCCAAAAAGTCAATGAATTTTACAGGAAAATAACAAAATTGTTTCTAAAATATTACAAAATCTTTACAAAAATATTTTATATCTACTTTTTCTTTTTATCTATAGTACAGAAAGTTGCCCCTTACAGTAAAGCATAAGTTCTAATAGTTTTTATACAATTCAAAAAGCTGTAACTTTATTACTATAAAATTACAACTTTTAAAAACATTTTTCTATTTTATTAATACAAAGTAACTCTAAAACCTATAGTAGAAATACTGCTTGATATGCTTTTAGAATTTCTTTCTGACATTGCCCCTCTAGCAACCGCAATATTCTCACCATCATTTATATTTTGTTCCAATGTCCATTCATACATATTTCCTGATAAATCATAAATATTTAAAATACTTGCATTTTCAGCATTTGATTTTGTTTTTTCTATATATTTTAACATTAAATCCCATTGTATTCCAAACATTAAACTACTTGTTTTATTTTCTATATTTAAGTTATTTGCTAAATTTTGTGCTTGTGATACTGTGACGTAATTATAATCATTTAATCCATCTTTACTTACAGGTGGTTCTATTAATGAGTCTGAAGAATTTGTCCTATTAGCCTCTGTTTTCATAATATATTGGCTAACCCAAAAACCATTATTTTTATAAATACTTGCTAGCATATTATTTTTTTTAGTTTCATACTCTTGTTGATTTTCAATTCCACATCCTTCATAATAAACATCTTTATAACCTTCTTTTGTATAATCTGATACATACAATTTCAAATCATCTTCAATTTTTTCATAATCAGTATCAGAACTAGCTGTTTTAAATATGTTATTTGGGATAGAAATCCAAACATATCTATCATCTGTTGTTGCATTCTTAATTACTAATCCTTTAATTATCGTATCTTCTCCTGTTTTTCTACTTACCTGAAATCCTTTTGGTATCATTACTGTATCTTCATTTATATCTTTATATATAGATACACCATCATATATAGGAGACCAATTTTCTTCTGAATTATTAGTTATCAAATTGACTGCTACTTTATCAATATCATCTTTTGTATAATCTGTATAAAATTTTTCTCCATCCAAAGTTATTCCTTTAACATAAAAAATATTATGACTATCTTCATTGATTATATATATATCTTCTAAGTTATCTACTTGTTGTTCAGATTCTATTTTATCATAATCTTTACCATATGTTAGTGTAAGATTATCAATAGCTGATAAATCTATTATATAAAATTTTCCTGTATCTACTTCATTGCTAATTACACCATCATCTTTTATATTTGTAATATTTGTGTATTCTATTTTAGCTGGTATATTTCCATATTCAATATAATAAGACTCTATTTTATCCCTTAAGTTTTCAATATCTGCTTGCATACTTTTTAACTTTTGAACACCTAAGTTGTCCTTTACATTATACAATACAATTCCTGTTAAAATTAATATAACAATAACAGTTATAGTTAAAGTAACTAAACTAACACCTTTTTGATTATTAACAATTTTTTTTATCATTAGCATTCTCCTTTTTTCTTTAGTATTAGTTTACTATTTATTTTCACTAATTTCAATAGTTTTTTCTATCAAATCATAAATTTTATTTTTATTTTTATCTATTTTATCTTGTTTTAAATATAATCCCCAAAGAAAAATAGTAATTATGAATACAGAAATATTTTCCATGTAATATATCCCTATACTTGCTATAAACGTTAATATTATTAATATAATAAATGAAATTGAATTCGTATATCTTTCTGCTTTTCTTTTTCCTAGAAAAATATGTAAAATTCCCTTTAAAATTCTTCCTCCATCTAATGGATAAATAGGTACTAAATTAAATAATATTAATAATAAATTAGCATAAATTATAATTAAGTTCGAAAATAATTCTATTTTTAAATGAGTTGCAAAAATAATAATTAATAAGTTAGTAAACGGCCCTGCTATAGCCACTAATATTTTCTTAATTTCTAATAAATTTGCTTTTAATATTTTCTTATTGTAATCTTTTGGCTTTAATTTAAATGAAATACTTATCCCATATGGCATCAGTTCTATTTTTTCTGGTTTCATTCCCATAATCAATCCAGCCATCAAATGTCCTAATTCATGAATGATTGCAAATACAATAATTATAACATATGTTTCAATTTGTTTTGTGAAATAAAATAATATTAAAAACAGGAATATTTTTAAATCAATTCTAAATCGCATTTTTTTCTCCTTTACAATTCTAATATACTTTGTGGATCAACTGTTCTTTCTGAAATTCTTATTTCAAAATGTAAATGTGGTCCTGTTGAATTTCCTGTACTTCCTACTTCTGCGATTTCCTGTCCTTGTGTTACTTTATCTCCTTGTTTTACGTATAAATTATTACAATGTGCATAAATAATACTAACTTCGCCTATTTGAATCTTTAAATGTTTTCCATAATCTCCTTCCTCAGAAGCTAAAACAACTTCTCCATCTGAAGCAGATTTTATTTTTGTTCCTAAATTAGCAGCAATATCTGTTCCTGTATGGTTTTTTGGAACCCTTCCTGTTGCTGTATCTCTTTGTCCATATTTAGAACTTATAATCCCTTCAATAGGTTTTATAAAAGTTGTTGTATTCTTTACATTTATAATATCCTGTTCTGACTGAGATAATTCTTTGGTAGTTTCTTCTTTTACATCTGAAGTATTTTGCAAATCTTCTACAGCTCCGCCTATTCCATCTTGCGTTGTATTTTCCTCCTGTTCTTTTGTTTGCTCCGGTTGTTCTTGTTCATTATTGTTAACAATTATTTTATTATATTGATCTTTTATCGTATTATATAAGTCCATAAAATTGACATCATATGATAATATCTCATTTATTTTATTTATAAAATCTTTTGAAAAAACATATTCACTATTGTTTATAAAATATATTACTAAATATATTGAAATACATATTAATATTTGTACAATCATTTTTTTTAATAATCTTATGTCTTTTTTTTCATTATTAACACTTACAGTTGCAATTTGCTTATCACTCCCCTGTTTTCTTCTTTCATATATTTGCTCAGCTCGTCTTATTTTTTCTTCGACAGACATTGTTCTTTCCATAAAAAAGCACCTCTTCCTTAGTTTCTTTGTAAACTATATGTTAGAAAAAGGCGTTTTATTCACTATCTTATAAACAATATTATACTTTCTATTAAAATAACAAAACTACTGATGTATGCATAATTTTTTATTCTATTATATTTTTGTTTTTCTTTTTTATTAGTTATTTCTCTTGTTTTCTTCTTATCTTCTAATTTAGAAATATAAGTATTGACTAGCATTTCAGCTTCTTTTAATATATAATCATCTTCTCTAGTTTTTGTATCTTTGTTTTCTGTTATCTTTTCTTTTTCTATTTTTTCTACTTGCTTTATTTTCTTGTTTGTTTTTAATACAATAATTGCTTCTTCTACAATATTAGATGGTAAGTTTTTTAAAACTACCATATTTTTTAATCCTCCTTGATTCATTTGTACCTCCTTAAAAATATGTATTTATATTAGCTTTTCCATTTTTTTTAGGCTTATACAAATTATCCATAATTTTACTATTTATTCTATATACTCTTTGCATATGTAACCGTAAACAATACACATGCTATTTTTTAAAAAAAGTTTATACTAACGACTAAAATTGTACTCTTATTTTGTTTTTTACATATTATCATTAAAATGTAATATTCATTAATTAGTTTTTTTAAGTTCATTTATAGTAAAAATAACCTCTCATTTACCAAATCTTTAATTTAATAAAAATCCGATAAACAAAAGGTCATTTCTACCTTTAACCATATCCAATAAATAAAAAAGTTAGTTGCCTTTTTCCAAAACAGTTTGTAGTTTTTTTACCTGTTTCCACATTGTTTCAACGCCATAAACTCACGAATTTATCGGTATAATGAAAATATTTCACTATTTTTGTAACATTTGGTGCTCTATGATTACACATAATTTTTACGCACTTTTTAATTCTAAGCGTAATTTATCTGCAATCATTGCTATAAATTCTGAATTTGTTGGTTTTCCTTTAGCAGCTGAAATAGTATATCCAAAAATACTTTCAACAGCTTCTTGTTGTCCTCTTCCCCATGCTACTTCTATCGCATGACGAATAGCTCTTTCAACACGACTTGGTGTTGTATTAAATTTATATGCTATTTTAGGATACAAACTTTTTGTTATTTGATTAATAACATCAATATCATTAACTACCATCATAATTGCTTCTCTTAAATATTGATACCCTTTAATATGAGCTGGAACACCTACTTCGTGAATAATATTTGTAACTAAAGCTTCTAGGTTTTCCTCTTTTTTACTTTCTTCCCTTGAGATATCAATATATTGCTGTTTAGTTGTTTCCTTTGCTATAAAATTATTTGTATTCTGACTTGGTTTAAAAAATTTTATTTCTCTTATTCTTTTCATTAACAATTCTATATCAAAAGGTTTTACCACATAATATTCAGCACCTAATGCTATTGCTTTTTGAGTTATTTTATCTTGTCCTACAGCTGATAACATAATACAAACTGGTTTTTTATTAATTTGCATTGTACTTATTTTTTCTAAAACCCCCAATCCATCTAAATGTGGCATTATTACATCTAATAAAACTACATCTGGAGTAATATCTTGCATTATTTCTATTGCCTCTTCTCCATCTCTTGCCATTCCTACTACTTGCATATCATCTTGGGCATTTATGTAAGTTGATAATGTATGACTAAACTCTTGATTATCATCTGCTATTAAAACAGAAACTTTTTCTTTCATTTTTTACCTCCATACTATATAAGTATTATATCAAAAATAATTATTTTTTTAAATACCGTGTTTAATTTTTCTATATTTTACTTTATATACTGAATTAGTAACGTAAGTTGTCAGAATAACTAATAATATTTTAGCTCCCCAATTATATGCAAAAGCAATTACTTTTTCTTTCATAGTTACTTCTTTAACAACTGGTTCATCCTTTTTTACATTTTGAATTATTTCATTATCATAATTGTATTTAGCTTGTTCTAATATAGTTTCTGTAACTTTATATGATATAAATTGTTGTGAACAAAGAGTTATTTTATCTTCATAACCCAAGCATTTACCAGAACCATAATATGTATTATAGTAAGGAAGCGTTACATAAATTGTTCTAACTGGTGTATTACATCCATCTTTAACATACACTTCTACTGCAAGCCTGCTTCCCTCTTTAAAATTAGTAAGTAGCGCTTTATTTGCTGTATCATGGTTATATTGTTTACCATTGTATTTTACGTACATATCGTCAACTAAATTGTAAATTGTTATATTGAAAGTACTACTCTCTTTTAAATAACTAGTTTCATATGTTATATTTCCAGCTATTTCTGAATATTTAGTATGTTTAGTATAATCACAATCTGCATTAATTATATTTGGAAATATTAATAATAACATCAACATACTCAAAGTTTTCTTCATTACTTTTCACCTTCCTTTAATAGTACTGCATGTACTACTAGTCTTCTATTATTATTTCCAGTACATGTTGATAATGTAAGTATTTTATCTCCATATTTTACAGAATCTTTTGTCTTAAAAATACTTCTATCTCTAATCATTTTAATAAAATCATTCATTTCAGTTTCAGAGTTAAAACTATTTTGAAGATAATCAGTAGTATAATCTACTTTATATATAGAAAATATCTTAAATTTATATGATCCATTTTCTGTATCATAGTTAATAATTAAATTATCTTCATTGCTTCTCCAAGTAGAATTTAGCACTTTTTTTAATGTTCCAAACATTGTACCATTCAACATACTGTGGGCATAAATTATGGTATTATCATTAAAATCTTTAGGATTATTTCTGTAATCCATAAATACCCATCCCATGCCAGATTTCTTTTTATAAAAATCTCTTTTCAAGTAATAGTTATTATCTGAATGTTTAACTACTGGATAAGATATATTTGTATTTTTTACTATTAAGTATCCAACTGTTTCATTATTGATTTTTTTCAATGCCTTAAATGACTTTTCAAATGTATACTTACTTTTTATTTCTTCTTTAGTTGGTTCTTTATCAAGTACTACATCCGCGTCATCTACTAAATCATTGTTAGTATTTTCTTTTGGCTCATCTTCTGTATTTGTGTTATCTGAATCTCTTGATGCTAATGTATCATTAATAATTCCAATGTTAAATTCATCAACGCTTATTTTTTCAACATACTCGTATGATTTTATTATTACTATAATAACCATACTTACATATACACATAATATTGATATTAACTTTAAGTTATTAAATGTTAACTGTTTAAACAAATTCTTTCCAAGAAATGAATTCGAATAAACAATTCTAAATTCACATGTATAATCTTCTTTACACTTATCGCTTAAATCTTTAAGCCATTTAAAATTATTAACGATAAAATCTCCTTTATCATATCCTTGATGTAAGAATACAATAACATTTCTTGATTCATCGTTCTTTACTAAATCAACTATTGTTGAAATTAGTTCTTTAGAATAAACATATATATGAATTGCCTTTAAATTATAATTTATCTTTAAAAATGTTTTTAAATCATTTATCAAAGTTGGATATTCTTCTTTTATATTAATTATTTTTTTATAATATAATTTGTCGGTTTCATCCACTTCTTGCCATGACATAAACTTTTCACTTACTTTACTTCTGCAAGTAGTGTAAACCTCTATACCAGCTTTATCAAATTCTTTTTTTATGTTTTCTGCCATATAGAAACAATATATTTTCTTTAATGATTTAAGTGTTAAAAATAAGTTATAATCTTCTATAGAAACTGTTGATGAAAAACATAAATTTAAACTATTAATTTCTAATTCATCAATTAATTTAGCTGCATATTTAAATGTAATTAATTTTAAAACCATTAAATTATTGTAAGTTTTATTATCTTTTTTAATTATTTTACAAATAGAATTTATATGCTTTTTATAGTATTTTAATGTATAAAAAAGAGAACCTTTGAATACATTGTTTTTATTAATGAACATAGCTTCTTCATCATTCAATGTTCTATAATCAAAGATTAAATCAGAGTCATCAATAGTTAAAACTATATATTCTTTCATATTGCTCCTTACTATATAATATAATAATAACATATTTTGTTATAAAAAAAAATAATAAAACTTAAAACTCACTAATATATTAGTGAGCTCATGATTTATAGATCTTCTATTTCTTTTATTGATAAGCCAGTAATTTCAGAAATAGTATTTAAATCAATATTTTTTTCTTTCATTTTTCTAGCATGTTCTATATTTACATTATTTAGTTTAGTTTTTTGAGTCTTTAATTCTTCTTTGCTGTTTTTTAGTTCTTCTCTACTATTCTTTAATTCTTCATTTTTCTCAGAAATAATGGTTC
>OIYV01000434.1_pt1 | contig 24240 bp, 21 predicted proteins | sample 1588251 | NCBI WGS metagenome assembly OIYV01 (sample SAMN03283282) | human gut metagenome | biome: human-associated habitat; material: feces | host: Homo sapiens | place: Peru | collected 2012
GGCTGCTCGATGAGATTCCGCACTTTGCGACGGTGAGCTACGCCTTCTGCAAGCGTTTTCCGGACGAACTGACTACTGAAATTTTCGAGCACATCCTCAACAAAGCGCTGAATAACCGAATGGTCGACCCGAGCACGATTTTCATTGACGGCACCCATATCAAGGCCAGTGCCAACAAGAAAAAGTTCCAAAAGGAGCGGGTTGCAAAGGTGGCAAAGATATATTCCGGGCAGCTGCGCAGAGAGGTCAACGAGGAAAGAGAAAAGCTGGGCAAGAAGCCCATTGAAGATGAGGACGATGAGGAGCATCGCCAAGGCGGTGGAGGAGAAACGGTAGAAAAGACGGTATCCACCACAGACCCGGACTGCGGAATGTTCGTAAAAGGAGAGCATGAGAGGCAGTTTGCCTATGAAGCGCATACGGCATGTGACAAGAGGGGCTTTGTTTTGGGCGTGGAAGTAACCGCCGGGAATGTCCATGACAGCGTGGCATGGGACAAGGTATATGACGATGTAACAGGAAAATTCAAGGTTCAGTTCGTAACCATGGACGCAGGCTACAAGACACCGTGGATCGCAAAGAAAACCATAGAGGATAGCAAAATTCCGATTCTTCCATACACAAGGTACACCGGAAAGCAAGATCGATATAAGCCATGGGAATACACCTACGACCCCGCAAATGATACCTACATCTGCCCTCGGGGCGGGATACTAAGACATACGACCACCGACCGGGAGGGGAAACGAATCTACCGAAGCACACCGGCGCAGTGCAGAGATTGTCCCTGCAAGGCGAAATGCGGCGCAAATGAAAAGGGGCAGAAGGTATACACAACGCACATCTGGCAGGAGTATTTGGATCTGGTCGAACAGATACGAAAAACGGATCGTGCAAAAGAAATATATGCACAGCGCAAAGAAACCATTGAACGGGTCTTTGCGGATGCGAAGGAGAAACACGCGATGCGTTATACACACCACCGAGGCTTGGCCGCCGTCACGCGATGGGTCAGGCTTAAATTTGCTGCCATGAATCTGAAAAAGCTGGCAAATTGGAGTTGGGAGAACTCCATTCTTGCTTGGTTTTTCTCTTTATTTCCCCATCTTCCAAAGAAAACCCATGCTTTCGCCTCTTGAAAGCATGGGTTCTTTGACAGTCTGAGCAGCAAGAGCCGTGGAACGCGTTCCACGGCTCTTGCTGCTTTGATACCCTTAATACGGCAGCAGCGGCGCGCTGCCGTCATCCTGCGCTGCCTCGATGCTCCGGATCACGGCGTCGTAGCTGTAGCTTTCATTGACGCGGACGCTCACCGTGTCGCCGCATTTTTTCCCGAGAACCGCCTTGCCAAGCGGCGATTCCATGCTGATAAAGCCCTTGTCCGGCATGACGCGCACGGTCGAAACGACCTGAATGACCATTTCCTCTTCATCCTCCGGCAGCCAAAGCGTCACTTTATCATACAGTTTTACCCTGCCGCTGTCGGTGCTCTCGTCCTCGTCCACGATCTTCGCGGTCTTTATCATGTTTTGCAGGTAGCGCATACGGCTGTCGTTGCGCCGCTGCGCCTGCTTCGCCGCCTTATACTCATAGTTCTCGCTCAGGTCGCCGAACTCACGGGTGCGCTTGACCTCCTCCATGATCTTCGGCCGCTGGTTGATGCGGCGATCTTCCAGCTCCGCTTCCATCAGAGCGATGTCCTTCTTTGTCAGTTTATCGTACATAACAATGCCTCTTTCCTTTTATTGCGGGTGACAATGCTCAAATATCACGATCGCGCCCTCGCGCTTTGCCTGCTTGACCTGCTGCACACTGCGCAGCGTCCAGCTAAACTCCTGCACGCCCCAGAGCTTTTTGCAGATCATCAGTGACAGGCGCTTGCGATCCTGAAAACGGTAGGCATAAAAATGCGGGCGCGTCAGGCAGTTGGTAAACAAATTGGTCAGCAGGAATGCCACGGGCAGATGCAGCGCGTTGCGGTCACGCAAAAAGTTCTCGGACAACTGCCCGCGCACAATGTCCGGACGGTTCTTCTTCAGCCAGAGCAGGACGCGCGGGTCGAACGATTCGATGCAGAAGCTGAGCTGTGGGAAGTCCTCCAGCATCTTGCAGACTGCGGCGCTGAGCGCCGCATGATTCTTTTGAAACGGCTTCAGCTCAATCACAAGCGGTGTTTTTCCTTCGAAAAGCGGCAGCACTTCCTCCAGAAACGGTACCTTCTCCTGCGTGTTTTCCAGTCGGTAGGTCTTCAGCTCCTCGGTCGTGCAGTCGCACAGGTTCTTTAAGACACCCGCCGTCCGCTGAAGGCTCTCGTCATGCATCACGGCAAGGCGGCCGTCCTTCGTCAGATGCACATCCAGCTCCGCCCCGTAGCCCTGCTCCACCGCGCGGCGAAAGGCCGCGAGCGAGTTTTCCGGCACGCCGTCTCCGTGCAGGCCGCGATGCGCGTAGTCATACTTGGAAAGCCCGAAAAAATCGCCCCGTTTCCGCTTGCCGCAGGGCAAAATGAACCACAGCAGCAAAAGCAAAAGGAGGATCACCAAAAGTACCATTTTCTTACACCTCCGCGTCCAGCGCTTCCAAGCCGCGCTTTGCCTCCGGCTTGTTGTCGCCGTGCATGACAAAGAGCATCGTTACAAACGCGAACGCCACGGCGACCGCCGCATACGGGAAGAGGATCGTCATGCCGTTTTTGTCCATCAGTCGGCCGGAGAGCACCGGCGTTATGGTCTGCGCAGCCATGCTCGCGGTATAGTAGATGCCCGTATACTTTCCGACATCGCCGCCGCGGCACATTTCCACGACCATGGGGAAGGAGTTGACGTTGATCGTCGCCCAGCCGATGCCGGCCAGCGCAAACATCGCGTTCATCAGCAGGGTCGAATCATCCTGCCGCAAGAATGCCGCGATGCCGAAGGCCGCCGTCAGCATCACGATGCCCGCAAGGATCATCTTCTTCCGCCCGACCTTCGAGGCGATCATGCCGACGGGCAGATAGGAGGCGACCGCCGCCGCCTGCGCGATGATGAGCGTCAGGTTATAGTCCTTGTTGAGGATGCTTCCGGCATAGACGGAGTACTTGCTCGTCACGGCGTTGTAGCCCATGAACCACAGGACGATGGACGCCAAGAGGAAAAACAGGCTGCGGCGCTCCGGCCTGCTGAGCTTGCGGCTGCCGCTCGCGTCTTCCTTGTCCTCCTCGATCCCGTAGCGTCGGCTCTCCTCATGCATCTGCCGCACAAGCTCCGGTTCGCGCACCTTGCGCATGAACACGGCCAGCGCGAGCAGCATGATCAGCGCAATGACGCCGTAGTAGACCGTGTAGCGCATCATGGCGTTTTCCACCTTGCCCGTCGCAAACACCATGCCCAAGATCAGCACGATGATACCGCCGGCCGTACCCATCAGGTTGATCACGGCGTTTGCCTTGGAGCGCAGCGGCTTGATGGTTACATCCGGCATGAGCGCGACGGCGGGCGAACGGAAGATGGCCATGGAGAACAGCACGAGCAGCAGCAGAACGATGAATACGATCAGCGCCGTGGGGCTTTCCTTCGTCATATCGTGCGCGTAGGCCTGCCGCGCCGGAACCACATAGTCCGTGTAGTGCGGATTGGTGAACGTATCGCCCGCCTGATACTTTTCGATCTCCTTCAGCTCGGTATCGCTGAAGGGCAGGGAATCATTCTGCTCCCCCTTGACCATCGTGCTGCGGATCTGCAAAAATTCTTCTTTCGTGAACAGTTCGCTGAGGACGAACCGCTCGCCCTCCGGCGTTTTGAGCGTGTGCGTTCCCTCGGCGTCATAGATGGTCTCCAGCGCAGCGGGATCATCCACCTTGGAGACCTTCCGGATGTTGCGTAGCTGCGCGGCGTCCGCGAAGGACATTGCCGTAAACAGCAGCGCCGCAGCGATCGTCCCGATCAGGATAAACGGCGTCCGGTTGCCGCGCTTGCCCGTGTGTTTGTCGGAGATCGCGCCAAACAGCGGCAGCAGCACAAGCGCAAGGATGTTGTCCAGCGCCATGATAATGCCGGAGGCCGTCTGCGAAAGGCCGAACTTGTTCGTCAGGATCAGCGGCACCGTGCTGTCGTACGCCTGCCAAAAGGCGCAGATGAGGAAAAACGCGAAGCCGACATAGATGGTTTTTTTGTAATTCAGTTTCATAGCTTTCTTCTCTCTTCCGTTGGATTCTGTGCCGCTCCGGCGGCAGGTTCGGGTCCCCCCACAAATGCGTCGCACAGGGCGCGGATGTTCTCAAAAATATGCGTCGGTTTGACCTCGCTTTGCCGCACGTCGGCAAGGGTGCTCTCGCCGGAGAGGACGAGCGCGGTGTCCACGCCCGCATTTTTCCCGCAGGCGATGTCGGTATAGAGGCGGTCGCCAACCACAAGCGTCTCCCCCGGAGAAAAGCCCCACCGGTCAAGCGCAAGGCACACCATCTCCGGCTTGGGCTTGCCGATGAAGATCGGCTCCCGCCCCGTCGCGCGCGTCAGCATTTGGCAGACGCTCCCGCAGTCCGGCACATAGCCGTACCACGTCGGACAGACCCAGTCGGGGTTGGCGGCAATGAAATCGACCCCGCGGCCAAGGAGAATGCAGGCATCCTCCAGCTTCCGAAAGGTCAGCTCCGTATCAAAGCCGCACACCAGCGCGGCCACCTCCGCCTCCGGACGGGTCGTAAGGCGGAAGCCCGCCTGCGCAAGCTGCTGCCGGAACGACGCCGTCCCAAAGGCGTAGAGCAGCTTGTCCCGATAGCCGCGCTCGGAAAGGTAGCACAGCAGTGCATCCACACTGGTCAAAAAATCGTCGCGCTGCGCGGCAATACCGAGACGCTCCATTTTTTCAATGTATGCCTCCACGCTGCGGGAGGAATTGTTGGTCAGAAACAGATACTTCCCGCCCGCGCGGCGCACCGCTTCGAGAAGATCCGTCGTGCCGTCAAACAGCGTTTCGTCCAAATAGATGGTTCCGTCCATGTCCAAAAGGAAGAAACGCTTGCTTGCAATGGAGGGGTCATGTTCCATAGGTTCTTCTCCATGTTCATAGGTTATGCTCATCATAGCACAACGGCGGACAAAATGACAGAGGGGGGACGGAAAAATATTGGCAAACGCCGCATTTTTTGATATACTCCAAGGTGAAAGGAGGGCGTTGTTCATGAAACACTCCCCCATTGGTCTGCGCACCTTAAAAACAGGGCTTGCCGTGTTTCTCTCCGTGCTGCTGGTGCGCTGCTTCGTCACAGACGATCTCTCCGTGTTCTACGCGGGCTTCGGCGCGCTGATCGCCATGGATCGCACGCTTTCCGACTCGCTCCGGCAGGCGGCGACGCAGGTGCTCGGCGTCCTGTTCGGCACCGTTCTGGGTTACTTCGCTCTGCTGCTTTTTCCGGATGTCACCCCCGCGTGGGTCGTCGGGGTGGGCGTCATCCTGCTGATCTTTCTGTGCGACCGGCTCCGCCTGCGCTTTGCGATCAGCCTTGCCTGCATCATCTTTCTCTCCGCCTGCCTCGACACCTCGGACAACATCCTGCGCGACTCGATCTTCCGCGTGCGCGACACCTGCGTCGGCATTGCCGTCGCACTGCTGCTGAACATCTTTCTTCAGCCGTATAACAACAAAAAGCGCATTTTGTCCCTGCTGCACCGTCTGCGCGAGCAGATCCCCGTCCTTTTGCAGCAGACGGTCGTGCAGGAGCAGCTTCCGTCGCTGCACCCCTCCGTCGAGCTGCTGCGCAGCGTCGATCAGGAGCTTTCGCTCTACCGGCGGCAGCGCTTCCTGCGGCGGCGCAGCGATGACGACGGGGCGCTGCTCTTCGGCTGCCGCCAGCTTGCCGAGCGCATGGTGCAGGAGCTGGAGGCCATCTGCGGCATGGACTCGCTGGGCGATATTGCGACCGAGAACGCGGAGGTCATGCGCAAGCTCGGCATGGAGCTGCCGGAGGTGCCTTCCCGAAAATGCACGCGGCACGACACCATTGTGATGAACTACCATCTGGAAAAGCTCCTGACCGCTTACCGTTACCTCGGAGAGCTGATGGAAGCATAAAGCGATCCCCTCCGGCATAGTCTCTGTCGGAGGGGATCATTTTGACTTTGACCGATTTGGCTCTGCGGCGCGCGGGCGCCGCAGACTTAAAAGCATTTCAGGCAGCGGAGGGACTGTATCCCTCCGGTCAGGAGGATGTCCTGACCATGCAGCGGCTCATGCCCTACCTGCTCGGCTACGAGCGCTATCTCATTAAGGCCGGCGACACATTTTTCAAGATCGCCCGTGCCTACGGCACGTCGGTTCGCGCCATCGCCGTGGCAAACCCGGGGCGCGTGCCCGACCGTCTGCCCATCGGGCAGTATCTGGTCATCCCGCTCGGCTTTCCCGTCGTACCGACGGACGTTCCGTTCACGTCGGAGCTGATGCAGCTTTGCGCGCAGGGGCTTTTGGCGCGCTACCCCTTTCTGACGCAGCGCACCCTGACGCGCACGGCCTACGGCAGGCCGGTCACGCTCCTGCGGATCGGTGAGGGGCGGCGCTCGGTGCTCTATAACGCCGCACACCATGCGAACGAATGGATCACCGCGCCGCTGCTCATGAAATTTCTGGAGGACTACGCCTACGCCTACGCCATGCACAGGCGCATCGGAGAGTTTGAGGCCGCGGCGCTCTACCGCAAAACGCAGCTCTACCTTGTCCCGATGGTGAATCCGGACGGCGTGGATCTGGTCACGGGCGCGCTGCCGCCGGACAGCGCGCAGTACCTCGCGGCACAGGAGATCGCCGCTTACTACCCAGCGATCCCCTTTCCGGACGGCTGGAAGGCAAATCTGCGCGGCGTGGATCTGAACCTCAACTATCCCGCCGGCTGGGAGATCGCGAAGCAGAACAAATATGCCCTCGGCTTCACCACGCCCGCGCCGCGCGACTTCGTCGGGCAGGCGCCGCTCGACCAGCCGGAGAGCGCCGCGATGGCGGTCGTCACCCGCGAGGTCAACCCCCGCCTGACGCTGTCGTACCATTCGCAGGGCGAGGTCATCTACTGGAAATATCTCGACCAGTCCCCGCCGGATGCGGAGCGGATCGGCAAGGTCTTCGCCGACCTGAGCGGATACACGTTAGAGGACACGCCCTATGCCTCCGGCTTCGCGGGCTACAAGGACTGGTTCATCAGCATCTTCGGCCGCCCCGGCTACACCGTCGAGGTCGGTCTCGGTGAAAATCCGCTGCCGCTTTCGCAGTTCGACGAGATCTACCGAAAAAATCTCGGCATCCTGACCACCGCCTTGGTTTTATAACGGAAACACCCGAGGATCCTCCGATCCTCGGGTGTCTTTGTCACTCGGTCAGAAGCGGGCTGTGCATCTATCAAAGCGCCATCACGCTGCCGCTTGTATGCTCCATTCCAAAACGCCGCATGAGTGTATCCAAGCACCGGACGTTTTTTAGAATCAAGGCTGCATTGTCCTGAAGCGCCTGCCTTGATAGAAATATCTCTCCTATTGTCATATAGTCAAAATAATTCACGCATTTATCATAGTACTGGTTTGCAAGTCGTTCCATATACCGTTTCATCTCCGGAACACTTTCAAACATTTCTTCCCAGTCCAGATCGAACGATAAGAACAGCATGAGCAGATTTTCATCATAAAACCCGTTTTCGGAGGCTTGTGCCCGTTTTATCATCTCATACGGATGGTATAACCTTCCGCATTCATCAAAAAGGAAGCGGAGCTGCCGAAACGTTCCCAGCAGTGTCTTTTCTTTCTCAACACTTCTGGCCAATTCCAAAAAATCACCGGTTTTCCGATCATACGCACTTCCGACGCGCGTGTAAGAGATTTCCATGTGTTTCAGGCAAAACTCGGCACTTTCCACTATTTTTTCCATTCTTTCCCACTCAGGTGGTGAAAGAGCAGCCGACAGTTGCGCCGCCGCATGGCTCAGCCCAATATACGTGCAAAACAGTTTCTCAAGCGAAACGGCTCTCCTCTGTTCGTTTTTCCTATAAAAAATCAATTGAAAGAGCAACGGCACTCCATCCGTTTGCCTCCGCCCCACGCAGAACGTCTGTCCAACACCCGCCCAAAATTGCTGATACGATGGGAACTTTTCTGACATGAGGTCATCTTCCAGCAAAATGTGTGAAAGCTCATGCGTAAGCACGGCATAGAGGTAAAAATAGCTCAGCGCCACCGATTGCGTCCTGCGCCGATGTAGCACAAGAAAGGGATCTATCGTAATACATTTTTTGCTTCCCTTTCTCCTTACGATCCCGTTGGCTCTTCCAAACAGGAGCCGCAAGCGAAGCATCGGGCGCTCCGCAAGGCTGAGCGTTTTCAGTTCCTGCTCCATCGCCATTTCGCAAAATCGGCGCATACTACGCATGGACAGCGGCTCGTTCGCCGCAAATGCGCTCAGTTCACTTTCCCGCATGAGCGCTCAGTCACACATGACAGTGTTTCTTCCAATACCATCAAGGTTTCATGCAGCTTCGCCGATGTACAGGAGCCATTCAGCAGCCTATGCACACAGTCATACGCCGCGCGATCTTCCATGACCAGCGCCGGAGCGTCCCAGCTCTTTTGCCTTTTCCCATGCACCATTTTATCCACCGCATCAGCACGCCTTTCAATTTCACGATAAGCCGTTAAGTCCTTTTTGAATAGCCAGAATTTGAATCTATGCAAATTCCCCCCGCCGTCCTTGACCAATACTTCTTCATCTGGACTTGAGGAAGAGGAAGTTAAAACGCCCCCTGTGCCAACACCCAAAACGCCAAGTCCGGTACCACCGATTGGATTTCCGGTCGTCACATCAAACGGTGCTACAGTCAAACCGGAAAGCAACTCGCCAACACTGCCCTCGGATGTCGCGGCAGAGGTGTTGCCAAACGGATTTGACGTCCCGATCTCTTCAAAAGAGGAGTCAACGGCAATGTATGTTGTATAACCCGCTAAGCCGACCGCTCCAGTGCCAAGAAGTGCACCAATTGCTGCCAGAAGCTTCTTGAAAAAGTCATGTTTATTCATCTTCATATTTACTTCCTTCTGCGCCGTACAACAGCGTTTGCAGTCTCTTTAACCGTATTTGGTCGGATGCACGTACGATATAGCTCTCACGTCCCTCAATGCTTTGTCTCAATTTCCGAACAAAAGATAGGTCTTCCTCCGCGTATGACATATCGTAGTCTTGCAGATGTTGAGACGTTCTCTCTGCCCGTCGTTCAACACGCAGTCTTTGCTTGTTTTCCAACACATTTTTTCTTTCAACGATCTTCAGATAATTATACCTTTGCAGCATGACACAGTACGCGTCTTTCACTCCCAAAACAGCGATCAGCACATCATACCACGCAAGCTCTTTGGCGCACACCGCGCGCAACGCAAAAAAGGCAGCAATGAAAAGGAGATTTCTAACATGGATAGACGCATTATAAAACAAATACTTCCGGAATCTCACCAAACTTGAAATTTCGAATGAACCGATATGGTAATTTGCGTTTTGGCGGCCGTCTTTATGATGGATCAAGCGTTCCAGCCGAAACGTAAGGGCACGGAACTGTTTTATACCAGCCAATTCATAGGCCTTTTTTTCGATTCTGTTCATCCGCTCTTTCCTGCTCATTTTTTTCTCTCTCCGCGGTACATTCTTATCTTTAACACAATTATAGCCGTTTCCCGTGTTAAAGTCAAGAAAATTTCTTATCTTTAGCGCATCGGAGAATGAAATGATATGAAGATATATGATTTTGAAGGCAAAAAGAATATTTGCGGCAGACGAATTAAGGAGGCGCGTCAAAAAATGCAGCTCTCACAAGAAGACCTCGCTGCGCGGATGCAGGTAGCAGGGATCATTATCGAACGCGACAGCATAAGCCGCATAGAGATCGGCACACGTTTTGTTCCGGATTATGAATTGCCGGTCTTTGCCAAAGTCTTGAAGGTCAGCGTTTTATGGCTTCTTAACGTAGCAGAGCAGGCCGGATAAACCGGTATGCTCTTCCTCTTCATAGTATATAAGACCCTGAGATGCGCTTGCGGCATCTCAGGGTCTTTGTCACTCGGTCAGAAGCGGGCGCAGGACGGTGCGCGCTTCAAATCTGGTATCGCGCGAATTGGCAAGGAAGACCAGTTCCTTCAGCTTCTCCGCCGAGCCGTACAACTGCGCGTAGCGCTCGACCTTGGATCCGTCGACATTGCTGATATACAGCCGCCCGCTGCACGCCGCTGCGGGGAAATCGTCGCGGTCGGTCACGTAGGACAGCGTCAGCTTGCTGCCCGCGAAGAAATCGTCCAGCGCCTGCGCCGCGTCCGTCAACGCCTGCGCTCTGTCCACCGAATAGACGATGCTGTCCGTGTCCGGAAAGCGGAACTCGGAAAACGCGATCTCGGAAAACCCCAGATCATACAACTCGCGCGCGACCTGCATCAGGTGCGACTGCACCGTCTCGTTGGCCGGATCGAGCCAATAGCACCCGAGATCGTCCATCCACAGCGCCCCGCCCGACAGCGGCAGGCCGCAGAACTGGTTGTCCAGCGCGAACGTCCGGTCGCGGAACGCGGGCACCACCGCGATCATATAAAAGCCGCGCCGGTGCAGATAGTCGATCATCGCGTCGATCGCTTCGATGTCCACGTCCGCCGTCTGCGCGCCGCTGACGGAGCTGGAGTAGTAATAATTGCCGAACACGCTCTTGACCTCTATCATCACCGCGCAGGGCTGCTCCATCTCGCGCAGCAGCGCAAGCAGCTTCTCCGGCTGGCGCAGCATGGTCGTCGTGATATAGTAGCCGCCCATCTCGCCGATGGTCTGCTCCGTCTCCGGCTTCTGCTCGATCTCAAGGGTGATGCTTCCGGCCGTCGCGGGAACGTGGGTCGTCTCCTCGCTTGCAGGGATCGTCCTCTCCGGCGCATGGAGCGCCGCGCTGCCGCCGCGCTCATAGGTGACGAACCGCTCAAAATAGATCAGTACACCGATGACGACCACCGCCGCCACGGCCAGCACAATGCCGAGCAGCTTCAGGATTTTGCGCAGCAGCAGCCGTTTTCGATAGGAAATACGCATTGCATTTTGCTCCTTTATGCCTTTTCTGCCACAAGGCAGCACCACTGGTCGCTCTGCGCGCGGTCGACGATTGCAAGTCCCGCCGCCGTCAGCGCGTCGCGCACCTCCGCCTCACGCGAAAGCAGGATACCGGAGCAGACCAGCCGTCCCTCCGGACGCAGCAGCCGCGCCGCCGACGGCGCAAGGCGCACGAGCACACCGGCAACGATATTGGCGCACACGATGTCATAGCCGTCTCCGAGCCGCTCCATCAGCGCCCGATCCGTCACGACGTCTCCCGTCATGGAGGTAAACCGGTCGCCCGCAAAGCCGTTGCGCGCGGCGTTGTGCGCGGAGATATGCTCCGCCGCCGGATCAATGTCCACGGCGACCGCGCTTGCCGCGCCCAGACGCAGCGCCGCGATGGAGAGGATGCCGCTGCCGCTGCCCAGATCTGCCACACGCTCGCCCCCGCGCACCAGCGTCTCCAGCTTTTCCATGCACATCCGCGTCGAGTCGTGCTCGCCGGTGCCGAAGGTCATCCCGAGGTCGAGGATCACGGGCAGGCGACCCTGCGTGTCGTCCACCGTCATCCACTCCGGCACGACCAACAGCCGCGCGCCGACCGGCAGCGGGCGATAGTTCTTCTTCCAACCGTTCTCCCAGTCCTCGTCCGGCACGTTTTCCAGCCGCACCGTCAGGGGGCCGAGGTCGCAGCTCGGATACTTCTGCGGCAGCAGGCGCAGCAGGGCGCGCAGGCGCTCCATTGCCTCCTGTGCACCGTCCTCCGGCAGATAGAGCCGCACCTGAGAAAGCCCCGTCATCCGCTTTTCCAAGCTCTCGTCCACATAGTCCCAGTATGCCTGCGCCTCGCGCAGAAACGCGTGAAACTGCACCTCGTCGTCGATCATCAGGCTGTCAAAGCCCTGCTGCGTCAGCTCGGCGCACAGAAGGTCGATCCCCTCCGAGGCGGTACGAATGGTCAATTCCGTCCACTGCATCTGTTCCGTCGCTCCTTTTCTTCGTTGCCCTATATTCTACAGGATTTTTCCGGAAATAACAAGAATTATTTGCTTTCTTTTTTCCAAAAAGTGTGTATAATGGTACGCAAGGAAAGGAGAAACGTCATGCTGCAAACGATTTCTCTTGCCCCCGGCGTATCGCTGCGGGCAATGCAGACCGATCAGTTCAAGACCGGTTTTTTCAGCGTTAATTTGATCTGCCGCCACGACCGCGCCACGGCCGGTCTTGCCTCGCTTTTGCCCAACGTGCTCCTGCGCGCGACGCAGAAGCACCCGAGCATGGAGCGCGTCTCCTCGCATTTGGACGCGCTCTACGGTGCCTGCGCGGGCGCGCTCTGCCGCCGCAAGGGAGAGATCAAGCTCACGGGGCTGTATTTTGACTATGTGGAGGACTGCTTCCTGCCGGAGCCGATCTTTGACCGGATCGTCGACTTCCTGCGGGAGCTGCTCTTCGAGCCGCTGACGGAAAACGGCTGCTTCTGCGCGTCGGTCTTTGAAAGCGAGCGCGCCAATCTGATCGACGCCATCGAGGCGAGCATCAATTCGCGCCGCTCCTACGCGGTCATGCGGATGCTCGAAACGATGTGCGCCGAGGAGGACTACGGCGTCCCGCAGCTCGGCTCCGTGCAGGACGCAGAGGCGCTGAGCGCGGAAGCCCTTTGGGCTTTTTATCAGCACCTGCTCCGGCACGCGCGCATTGAGGTGTACTACGCGGGCAGGCTCCGCGCCGAAGAGGCTGCCGCGCGCTTTGCGCCCGTTTTCTCCGCGCTCGGCGCGCGCAGGCTGACCGAAGTCGCGCCCACCGTCATCCGCGCGGAAGCCCCGCAGGTGCGCCGCGTCGAGGAGACGATGGACGTGACGCAGGCAAACCTCGTCATCGGTCTGCGCACCGGCCTGACTGCCGCCGATCCGGACTATCCCGCCATGACGCTGCTCAGCGCCGTCTACGGCGGCGGCATGACAAGCAAGCTCTTTTTGAATGTTCGCGAGGCGCGTTCGCTCTGTTACTTTGTCGGCTCGACACTGGACAAATACAAGGGGCTGATGGTCGTCTCCGCCGGTATCGACGCGAGCAAGCGGCAGGAGGCCGAGGAGGCGATCTTCGCCGAGCTGGACGCCTGCCGATGCGGGCAGATCACGGACGAGGAGCTTTCCTCCGCGCGCACGCAGGTGCTCTCTTCTCTGCGCCGCGCCATGGATGTCCCCTCCGATCTGGATGATTTTTATCTGGGTCTTGCGCTGACCGGCGCCGACGATCTGCCGGTGCTGATGAAAAAGCTGCAAAACGTCACCCGCGACGACCTTGTGCGCGCGGCGCGGCGCTTGCAGACGGACACGATCTATCTGTTAAGGAGGGAAGCATAATGGACTATCCGCGCATCGGCGAGCGCTGCTGGGCGCAGACGCTTGCCTGCGGGCTTCCCGTCCGCATCATTCCGAAGGCCGGCTTTGCGCAGAAGCGCGCATTTCTTGCCGTCAACTACGGCTCGATCGACACGGCCTTTTCGCTCGACGGTGTTCCCCACCGCACACCGGACGGCATTGCGCACTATCTGGAGCACAAGATGTTCGACCTGCCGGATGGCAGCGCGGCCAATTTCTTCGCCGCCACCGGCGCAAACCCGAACGCCTTCACCTCCTACGACATGACCGCCTATTATTTCTCCTGTACGGACGCCTTTGACGAAAATCTCCGGCTCCTGCTGCGCATGGTTCTCACGCCCTACTTTACGGAAGAGAGCGTGGAGAAGGAGCGGGGCATCATCGCGCAGGAGATCCGTATGTACGAAGACAGCCCCGATTCCCGCGTCAACGAGGATCTGCTGGAAATTCTCTATGCCTCCCATCCCGTCCGCGTCCCCATCGCAGGAACGGTAGAGAGCATCGGGCACATCCGCGCGGAGGATCTATACGACTGCCACCGTGCCTTCTACCGTCCGGAGAACATGGTGCTGTGCGTCGTCGGCGACGTCGACCCGCAGCACGTCATGGAGGTGGTCGACGCCTGCGTGCAGAAGCACGAAGCGCCGCTTCCGGTGCGCGATTACGGCGCGCCGGAGACCATGCATCCCCTGCGCGCCACTAAGGAGCGCCGCATGGAGGTCTCCATGCCCACCTTCGCCCTCGGCTTCAAGGCCGAGCCGATCCCCTTCGGGCAGGACAGTCTGCGCGCGAGCCTCGTCGGCGCGATGGCCTCCGACCTTCTCATGGGCGACTCGTCCCCTCTGTTTGAGTCGCTGTACGACACGGGACTTATCAACAGCGAATTCGGCAGCGGCTTTGACAGCGGCAAAGGCTCCTGCGTTCTGATTGCGAGCGGCGACAGCCGCGATCCGCAGGCGGTCTGCGCAGCCGTACTCAAGGAAGCGGAGCGCATCCGCGCCGAGGGGATCGACACGGAGCGCTTCACGCGTCTGCTGCGCGCGCAGTACGGTTCTTACCTGCGCGCTATTGACAGCTTTGACCGAATTTGCTATCGTATATGCAGCGGTTATTTCAGCGGCGCGGACGCCCTGCGTTTTCCGGAGGCATTCGAGCGCATCACGCCGCAGAGCATACTGCAATTCATCGACACGGTCGTGCGCCCCGAGCGCATGGCGCTGGCCGTAGTACGTCAGGAGGTTTAGCTATGCAACTGTCCGATACGACTGCCATTCGCTTCCCTGGGCTTGGCATCGAGGTAAACCCCAGCGACGGCTTTTCCATCGGCTCGCTGGAGATCAAATGGTACGGCGTCATCATCGCGCTGGGCGTGCTGCTCGCCGTGCTCTACGTCATGCGGCGCGTGAAGGAGTTCGGTCTGACCGAGGACGACATTGTCAACATTCTTCTCATCGGTCTTCCCTGCGCCATCATCGGCGCGCGCGCCTACTATGTTCTGCTGGAGCCGGATCTGTTCTTCGGGCCGGAGAACAACTGGTATGACTGCATCAATCTGCGCGACGGCGGCCTTGCCATCTACGGCGGCGTCATCGGCGCAGCCATCGCCACGCTGCTCTATACGGGAAAAAAGCGCCGCGCCAAGCTGCTGCCGCTGCTCGATCTGATCGCGCTCGGCCTGCTCATCGGCCAGCTTGTCGGCCGCTGGGGCAACTTCTTCAACCGCGAGGCGCACGGCGGCGTGACCGACTGTCTGCTGCGCATGGAGCTGTATGAAGACGGTATGTGGCAGGCCTTCCATCCGACCTTCCTGTACGAATCGGTCTGGAACCTGATCGGCCTGATCGGTCTTCACATTTTCTCGAAGCACCGCCGCTTTGACGGCGAGGTCGCGCTTGGCTATGTCGCTTGGTACGGACTTGGCCGCACATGGATCGAGGGTCTGCGCACCGACAGTCTCTGGATCGGCAGCTTCCGCGCAAGTCAGGTGCTTGCAGCCGTCAGCTGCCTTGTCGCCACCGGCCTGCTGCTGTATTTCCTGCTTGTCCGCAAGCCGGACAAAAACCGTATGTTAGTCAATCGTCTCGCCGCCGAGGCAGACGAACCGTCCGAACCAATCACGATACCGGAAAAGGAGGATACCGACCATGAATGAAAACTTGGAAAACCTGAAGGAAAAAGCGGCAAGCGCCGCGCAGAGCGCCCAGCGCACCGCAAAATACCTCGCGCTCGTCTCCCGCAACCGCATCGCCATCGCGCGTGAGCAGGAACGCATCCGCCGCGCCTATCAGAAGCTCGGCAAGGTCTACTACAAGGACTACGTGACCGACGAAGAGCCGGACGAAGCGGAATATCAGCCGCTCTGCGAGGCGATCTCCGACTCCTTCCGCCTGATCAACGAACTGCGCGAAGAGATGGCAGAGGCAAAGGAGGCCTACGCCGCCAAGGGCGAGCCGGAGGCACCGGAGACTGCGGAGGAAGCGCCGGAAGAGGCGCCGGAGGACGTAACGATCGTTCCCATTGAGGACGCAGAGGAACCGAAAGCCGAATAACAGAGAAGCAGCTGCAAGGCCTTGCAGCTGCTTCTTCATCTTATTTCGGATCAATGTGTACATCAAGCTGCGGGAACGGAATGTTGATCTTCCGCTCGTCAAAGCAGTGCTTGATCTGTTCGAGCAGCGCGTAGCGCACCTCCGCGTAATCGCCGGAAGCGACGGGCACCTCAATGCGGTACTCTACCGCGCTGTCGAGAAACGCGTTGACGCGCACGGTGCACGGCCCCGCCGCCTTCGGGTGCTTGGCCGCCTCACGCAGCGCGGCATAGACCTCCTGCGTCGGCGCGGCGTAGTCCACCGTGACCATCAGCTCGATCAGGCGCTTGCCTTCCATGGAATAGTTGCAGATACGCGCGGCAGCCGCATCACTGTTCGGGATATAAATGCGGCGTCCGTCGCGGGTCAGCAGGACGGTGTAGGACATGGTGATCTCCTCGACCGTGCCGCTGTCGTCCCCGATCTGAACGAAGTCACCGGCGCGGATCGGCCGCGCGGCAAGCAAATGGATACTGCCGACAACATTGGTCAGCACATTCTGCATGGCAAGCGAAATTGCCAGCGACAGCACGCTGACCAGTGCGATCAGCGAGGTGACATCCACGCCGAGGCTGCCGAGCGCGATGAGCACGAGCAGACTGTAGAGCAGCACGCGCAGCAGCGTGTGGAACGTGCTCTGCAAGGTCTTGTCGATCTTCCGGTCGAGCTTGGTGCGCAGGAGCGATTTATCAAACAGGCGCAGCAGCAGGCGGATGATCACCGTGCCGATCAGCAGGATCAGCGCCACGGGAAGGAGCTTTTTCAGCGTGATCCCCGCAAAGAAATCCGCGATCGCTTCGGTACTCACGTCGTCTCACCTTCCGGTGCGGGCAGGCGGTTGTTATCGGCGTTGACATAGGCCATCAGCTCGTCGCCGGTGATGGTCTCCTTTTGCAGCAGATACAGGGCGATCTCGTCGAGCAGCCCACGCTTCTCCTTGAGCAGCGCCACGGAAGCCGTGTAGGCCTTCGACAGCAGCTTCTGCACCTGCGCGTCCGCCTTCGCGGCGGTCTCCTGCGAGCAGTCCATATAGGCCTGTCCCTCCAGATATTCGTTCTGCACGGTGGCAAGCGACATCAGGCCGATCTCCTCACTCATGCCGAACTGCGTGACCATGCGCCGCGCAAGATCCGTCGCGCGCTGGATGTCGTTGGCAGCGCCGGTCGTCTGAATGCCGAAGACCGTCTGCTCCGCCGCGCGGCCGCCGAGCAGCGTTTCCAGCTGCGTTTGCAGCTCTTCCTTGGAATTGAGGAACTTTTCTTCCTCCGGCATCTGCATCGTATAGCCCAGTGCGCCGGAGGTGTGCGGGACGATGGTGATCTTGGAGACGGGCTGCGTATGCTTGCGCAGCGCGGCAATCAGCGCATGACCGACCTCGTGATAGGCAACGATGCGCTTTTCAATATCCGTCAGCACCGTGCCCTTCTTTTCCGTGCCCGCGATGACGACCTCGAAGGAGGTCAGGAGATCCTGCTGGTTTACCGCCATTCTGCCCTGCCGCACGGCGCGCAGCGCCGCTTCGTTGACAAGGTTCGCAAGATCCGCGCCGACCGCGCCGGCCGTCGCCTGCGCGAGCTTTTTCAGGTCTACGTCCTCTGCCAGACGGATGTTGCGCGTGTGCACCAGAAGCGTCTGGTAACGCCCCTCAAGGTTGGGACGGTCGACCACGATGCGGCGATCGAAACGACCCGCGCGCAGCAGCGCCTTGTCCAGAATTTCCGGACGGTTCGTCGCCGCGAGGATCACGACGCCCTTGGACGAATCGAAGCCGTCGATCTCGGCAAGGAGTTGATTCAGGGTCTGCTCCCGCTCGTCGTTGCCGCCGAAGCGCGAATCGCGGCTGCGGCCGATCGCGTCGATCTCGTCGATGAAGATGATCGCAGGGGCGACCTTCGCCGCCTCTTGGAACAGGTCGCGCACGCGGCTTGCGCCGACGCCCACGAACATCTCCACGAAGTCCGAACCGGAGATGGAGAAGAACGGGACGTGCGCCTCGCCCGCGACCGCCTTGGCAAGCAGGGTCTTGCCGGTGCCGGGCGAGCCGACGAGCAGCGCGCCCTTGGGCAGCTTCGCGCCGATCGCGGCGTATTTTTTCGGATTGTGCAAGAAGTCGATGATCTCCTCGAGCGACTCCTTCGCCTCATCCTGACCGGCAACATCCTTGAATGTCACGCCGGTCTCCTTTTCCATATACATCTTGGCCTTGCTCTTGCCGATGTTGCCGATGCCGCCGAGACCGCCGCCTCCGTTTCTGCTGATGACAAAGCGCGACAGAAGCGTCAGCAGCAGGAAGAAGCCGATCGGGAAGAGCACCCACGAGAAGATGAAGGAGAACGTGCTGTCCTCTTCAAATTCGCCGCTGAAGTCGACGCCGTTTTCCATCATGGTGTTAAACGCATCGTCGAAATTGTAGCCGTTGATGAGCGCGGCGTAATAGGTCTTTGACCGCGCGTCGTCGGAGCTTTCTCCGCGCCGCCGGTAGCTGATGCGGTCGGCGCTGAACGCGGCCTCCTTGATCTTGTTCTCGTTCACGTCCGACAGGAAGGTGGACAGCGAGACCTCCTCCTTTGCGGCGGAGGCCACCCAGCGGTAGAGCTGGTTGCCGATGAGCGTTACCGCGATGACGATCAGGACGATGGTCAGCCATGACATTTTCGGCTTTCCGTTGTTCCCGCCGTTGCGGTTGTTGTTTTGATTTCTTTGATTTGCCACAGGTTTTCCCCTCCTTTGGCTCTTGTCCAGTGCATCATAACATATTTTACCCCGCTGTGCAATCGCGCAGCTGTTTTTTTTACGGTAAATTTTCTGTAAACAGCGAAAGGAGGTTGTTATTGCGGCGAAAATCTGCTATAATGAGTAGAAACTTGCAAAATGCCACAAGATGTTGGGAGTCACATATGAAAATGGATAAAAATCTCCGTCAGGATAACGAGCTGTCCGAAGGGCTGATCGAGGGCAGAAACGCCGTCACGGAAGCGCTCCGCAGCGGCCGCGCCGTCAACAAGGTCTACCTTGCCGACGGCGACACGGACAAGGCGCTGGGCAGGCTTGCCGCCATGGCGCGCGACGCCGGTGCCGTCGTCGTCCGCATCGATCGGCGCAAGCTCAACGAAATGAGCCCCACCGGCGCACATCAGGGCATCATTGCCTCCGTCGCCGCCCATGAATATGCAACGCTTGACGACATTCTGGCGCTTGCGGAAAAGCGCGGGCAGCCGCCCCTGATCGTCCTGTGCGACGAGCTTTCCGACCCGCACAACCTCGGCGCGATCATCCGTACGGCGGAGTGCGCGGGCGCGCACGGCGTGGTCATCCCCAAGCGGCGCAGCGTCGGCCTGACCGCCGTCGTCGGCAAGGCGTCCGCAGGCGCACTGGAATACCTCCCCGTCGCCCGCGTTTCCAACATTTCCGCCGCCATCCGCGAGCTGAAGCAGCGCGGCGTCTGGGTCTACGGCACGGCCGCCGACGCGGATACCGACCTGTACCACGCGGATCTGAAAGGCCCCGCCGCGATCGTGATCGGCAACGAAGGCGCGGGCATGAGCCGCTTGGTCGCGGAGAGCTGCGATCTGCGCGTCAGCATCCCCATGAAGGGTCAGATCTCATCGCTCAACGCCTCCGCAGCCGCGGCGATCCTACTTTACGAAGCCGTCAGACAGAGAGGTTAATCACCATGAAACGACGCGAGCCGGAACAACTTCATATGCCGGAAGCGGAAGAGCCGAAGTATTCGCTGGAAGACATTCTGCGCGAATTCGGTTCTCCGGAGGCAGCGGATGGTTCCGCGCCCGCCGCGCCGCCCGTTGAGGCCGCGCAGACGCGCAGTATGCCCGCCATCGTGCCGCCCGCGCCCGTCCCCGACCGTTCCAAGACGATCCGCTTTACGCCCGTCGTCTCACCCGAGCCGGAAAAGCCCGCAGAGGAGCCGATAAAGGAGATTCCGCCGGAGCCTGCGAAAAAGCAGCAGAAAGCGGTGAAAGCACCGGAGCAGCCGCCTGCCGAAGCGACGCGGCGCAAGAAGCCCGAGCGCGCAAAAGCGCCGCAGCCCGCCGCAAGACCCGAGCGCGCGGACGCGCCGAAGGCAGCTCCGAAGCCTGCGCACGCGGCAGTAAAGCAAGCGCCCGCTCCCAAGCAGCCCATCCGGCTGATCAAGACCGCTGCGCCGCCGACGCCGCAGGAGGCCTTCCGCCGCTGCCGCGACGGGATCGGCAGCACGCAGCTGCGCCAATGGCTGCTGTTCTTCCTTTTATTCCTGCAAGCCTTCCTGCTGCTGCGCGGCGCGCTTGACTGGAAGCTTTTCCCGTTCCTCGACACGCTTTCCCCCGTCGTCTCCTTCGTGCTGCTGTGCCTTGCCGTCCTGCTGGGCTATGAGGTCACGCTGCGCGCCGTCCGCGACCTTCTAACGCTGCACATCAGTCTTTTCACCCTGGCGGCGACCGCCGTCGCGCTGTCTCTGGTCGACGCCGTCTCCTGCATGATCTCCGGCGGCGCGTCCTACTGTGCGGTCGCGCAGCTGCTCCTGACGGTGATGTTCCGCGCCGCCGTCAATGAGCAGGTCGCCCGCTTCCACACGCTGCGCGCCGTCTGCTCCTTTGACCGTCCGATGGGCATCTTCACCGCAGCCGGTCTCGCGCGCTCCGGCAACGGGCTGCGCCGCGACACCGGCGATGTTCCCGATTTTATGCAGCAGCTCTCCCGCCGCGATTTCCCGCAGCGCTTTTTCTCCGTCTATTCCACGCTGCTGCTGCCGCTGACGCTCCTTTTGGCGCTGCTGCTCTCCGCGCGCACGGACGCCTCGTTCGCGCGGCTCTGGATGCTGCTCCTCTTTGGCGCGATCCCCTGCGGCGGTATGCTGTCGTTCTTCTCTCCCTACGCGGCACTGGCGCGGCGCGTCAGCGCCGTCGGCGGCGCGCTTTGCGGCTGGCACAGCGCCAAGACCTTTGGCGGCCCGCACACCATCATCCTGCGCGACGAAGACCTCTTCCCGCGCAGCCACGTCACCTCAAACGGCATGAAGCTCTACGGCGCGCTCCAGCCCGCGCGCGTCATCGCCTATGCGCTGGCCGCCCTGCAAGCGGCGGGCAATCCGCTCACGGAGCTGTTTGACTCCCTCCTGCAAGCGCAGCACGGCAAGCGCTACCCCGCCACGACCTACCGCATCTATGACAACGGCGGGATCGGCGCGGAGGTCGCGGGCGACATTACGCTGGTCGGCACCATGGGCTTTATGCGCAGCATGGGCGTGCATATGTCGCTCGACGCGCGCGTGCGGCAGGCCGTTTATGTCTCCGTCAACGGCGAGCTTGCCGGAATTTTTGCCGTCAAGTACAAGCCGAGCGCCTCGACCCGCGCGGGTCTGCGCAGCATCCTTTCCAACCGCCGCTTCTCCGTCGTTTTGGCGACGCGCGATTTCCTGATCTCGCCGGATCTGATCGCCGCGCGCTACGACGTGCAGACGGCCTCGCTCATCTACCCCGCCTACTCCGAGCGCCTGCGTCTGTCCGAGAACGATCCGGATCACACGCACGAGCAGGGCGCGCTGATCGCGAAGGACACCTTCGGTGCCTTTGCCGCGACGGTCGCGGCCGGAAACACGCTGCGCCTTACCTCCCTGCTTGCCTTCGGGCTTTGCCTGTTTGCGGGTGTTCTGGGGCTGATCTTCTGCGCGCTGCTGCTCATCTGGGACGCCGCCGCGACGGCCTCGCCCCTTAATTTGGCAGCGTTCCACCTGCTCTGGTCGTTCTTTTCCTCTCTTGTGACGTTCCTGATGCTCCGCTTCTGAGCGGGCTGTTGATTTTTTCGAATTTTGCTTACTTTTTCCAGATTTCTCGTTGCATTCTAAACAAAGCTCATGTATAATAGGACTAATTGCGGCATTATTATTCGATATGCCCCGCAGTCTTTCCCCGACTGCGCAGAAAGGAGTTTTTTTCATGTATACAGCGAAGGACATCCGCAACATCGCGCTGCTGGGTCACGGCGGCGACGGCAAATCCGCCCTGTGCGAGAGTATGCTCTTTCTTACCAAGGCGATCACCCGTCTGGGCAAGCGCGCCGACGGCACGACCGTTTCCGACTTTGACGACGAAGAGAAGAAGCGCCAGTATTCCATCAAGACTTCCGTCATCCCCGTGGAATACGCGGGCTGCAAGCTCAACGTGCTGGATAACCCCGGCTACTTCGACTTTGCCGCCGAGATCGTCCAGTCCCTGCGCGTCGCGGACGCCGGTCTGATCTGCCTCACCGCTAAGTCCGGCATCGCCGTCGGTACGGAAAAGGGCTGGAAGTCCCTTGCCGACGCGGGTCTGCCTGCCATGTTCTACGTTTCCAAGCTCGACGAAGAGCACGCAAACTTCTTCGGCACCTTCGATGCCATCCGTTCCACCTTCGGCGCCTCCGCCATTCCCTTCACCTTCCCCATCCTCAAGGGTGAGCAGGCGGTCGGCGTGGTCGATCTGCTGGCCAAGAAGGCCTACGACGTAGACGGCAAGGAGATCCCCCTGCCCGCCGACGCCGAAGAGAAGATCGAAGAATACATGATGGAGCTCAATGAGCAGGTCGCCGAAACGGACGAAGCGCTCATGGAGAAGTTCTTTGTCGAAGAGCCGTTCACGCCGGAAGAGCTGACCAAGGGCGTCAAGGACGGCATCCGTCAGCGCACCATCACCCCCGTCTTCTGCGGCTGCGCGATGAATGGCCTCGGCACGACCCGTCTGATGGAAAACATCGCGAAGTATGCTCCCTCCCCGCTGGAAGGCAAGCCCGTTACCATCGTCGACGAGGACGGCAACGAGTCCGAGCTTCCGCTCGATCCCTCCGGCAGCCCGCTTGCCTTCGTGTTTAACACCGTGGCCGACCAGTACGGCAAGAACTCCTACTTCAAGGTCATCTCCGGCGACATCGAAGACACCATGACCGTAGTCAACGCCCGCACCGGCGACAACGAAAAGCTCGGCAACACCTTCTTCCCGAAGGGCAAGGACAACACGAAGACCTCCAAGGTCTGCTGCGGCGACATCGGCGTGTTCACGAAGCTCGCCTCCGTCCGCACCGGCGACACGCTGGGTCTTGCCGGCAAGGTCGTCACCGTGAAGCCCATGACCTACGCCGAGCCTTGCTATCGTATGGCGATCTATGCCAAGACGAAGGGTCAGGAAGACAAGGTCGCTGCGGGTCTGGTCAAGCTCAACGAGGAAGACGCTTCCTTCACCTATGGCAACGATCCCGAGACCAAGGAAATGATCATCGCCGGTGTGTGCGACATTCACCTGAGCGTCATCATCGCAAAGCTCCTGTCCAAGTATAAGGTCGAGGCAGAGCTGCGTCCGGCAAAGATCGCTTACCGCGAGACCATCAAGAAGAAGGTCGAGATCCACGGACGTCATAAGAAGCAGTCCGGCGGCCATGGCCAGTTCGGCGACGTATATATCCGCTTTGAGCCGCAGACCGAGCAGGAAGACATGATCTTCGCCGACGAGACCGTCGGTGGCTGCGTGCCGAAGAACTTCATTCCTTCCGTTGAAAAGGGTCTTCGCAACTGCATCGGCAAGGGCGTCCTCGCCGGTTATCCGGTGGTCTTCCTGAAGTCCACCCTGTACTTCGGCTCCTCCCACCCCGTTGACTCCTCCGATATGGCGTTCCAGACCGCTGCCGGTATCGCCTACAAGGAAGGCCTTCCCACCGCCAACCCCACGCTCCTCGAGCCGATCGGCGAGCTGAAGGTCTACGTTCCCGATGCCAACATGGGCGACATCATCGGCGACCTGAACAAGCGTCGCGGCCGCGTGATGGGCATGAATCCGGATCCTGACAACCGTGGTTGGCAGGTCGTCGAGGCGGAAGTCCCGTTCGGCGAAATGAGCAGCTACGCCATTGACCTGCGCTCCATGACGCAGGGTCGCGGCTCCTACTCGCTCAAGTTCGTCCGCTACGAGGAAGTTCCTCAGATGAATCAGGCGAAGATCATCGAGGAAGCCAAGAAGAACGAAGAGGAATGATAAAGCACCACAGAGGGCGGCTCAGCGAGCCGCCCTCTGTGTAGACTGTCAAAAAAGTCCGTAACCGTCAAAATGGTTTCACTATTTTGTAAAAATCTTGCTGTTGAAGTTCAAAACGATTGAACGCGATTTTTTCAATTTTTATAGAGCAATCATTGCTTGCTTCGCAAGAATTTTGACTTACTTCGCAACTCACGCCCTACCGTATCT
>OIYV01000435.1_pt1 | contig 24208 bp, 25 predicted proteins | sample 1588251 | NCBI WGS metagenome assembly OIYV01 (sample SAMN03283282) | human gut metagenome | biome: human-associated habitat; material: feces | host: Homo sapiens | place: Peru | collected 2012
TGCCATTTCAATTGCTTGTTTTATTGCCTCTGTTCTATCTACTATAACTGAATATTTACCTTTTGTCTTTTTCATTCCTTCTTCTATTTGGTTCACTATTTTTTGAGGATCTTCTGTCCTTGGATTGTCTGATGTAATAAAAGTATAATCAGCTATTTTCCCTGAAATTTCTCCCATGATAGGTCTTTTACCTGAATCTCTATCTCCTCCACATCCAAACACACTAATCACTTTTCCTCTTGTATAACTTTTTACAGCTTGTAATATATTTTGTAAGCTTTCTGGTGAATGAGCATAATCTATCATTATTGGAATTTCTAATTTATTATCTACTAATTCTGACCTGCCTGGTACCCTAACAGTTTCTAATGCTTCTTTTATAATTTCAGGTGAAATTCCAAATTTTTGTGCCACACAAATAGCAGCCAAAGAATTATAAACACTAAATCTACCTGGTATTCCTGTTTTTACTCTTTCATTTCTATCTTTTATTTTCACTCTAAAATCTACATATGAATTTGTAATTGTTATATCTTTTGCTAAAACATTTGCATAATTATCTATACCATATGTTGTTATATTACTTTCTGGAAATAATCTTGGTATCTTTGCTCCATGCAAATCATCTGCATTTACTATACCTGTATTGCACATCTTGAATAATTTTAGTTTTGAATTAAAATAATCTTCCATATTTGGATGTTCATTTGGACTTATATGATCTTCTGAAAAGTTTGTAAATAATACAATATCAAATTCACACCCTGTTACTCTGTGCAATTTTAAACTTTGAGAAGATACCTCCATTACTACTGTTTCCACTCCTGCATCTACCATTTGTTTAAATATTTGTTGTAATTCTAAACTTTCTGGAGTTGTTCTATCACTGTCTTTTATTCTTTTTCCATTTATATATGTTGCTATAGTTCCAATTAATCCTACTTTTTTTCCTGCTTTTTCTAGAATTTCTTTAATCATAAAAGTAGTTGTTGTTTTTCCTTTTGTACCTGTTACACCTATTAACTTGAATTTACTAGATGGATTTCCATAAAAATTACTAGCTATTATTGCTAAAGCTTCTCTTGTATCTTTAGTCATTACTACTGTAATTCCTTCAGGAACCTTAAATGCTTTTAAGTCACATCCTTCTTCTATAACAATTGCAATTGCTCCTTTTTTTATTGCATCTTCAATAAATTTATGACCATCTACAGCAAATCCTTTAATAGCTACAAATAAAAAACCTTCTTTTACATCTTTTGAATTTTTTTCAATTCCATTTATATCTAAATCTAAGTTTCCCTTTACTTTTAAACCTTCTAACCCTATTAATAACTTTTTCAATTCCATTTTTATCAATCCCTTCGATTATAATTTATTATTTTGTGTAATAAACTATATCTTTTTTAATAAACAAAAAGCACCAAAATTTTGTCGCCAATTTTTTTACATTATATAACTAAATTACTATTTTGTATAGACTTTTTTATAATTTTTCTTATTAATACTTCCTAATATTATGCATATATCCACTCACTAAAATCAAATTATAATATCTTTACTACATTTTATTTTTATATTATATAACATAGAACTAAAAAACATTAAAACAAAAAAGCCAAGGCTAATTATTAACCTCTTGGCTTTTAAATTAATTTAATTATCTATCTTTTCAAATTTTCGATTTTTTATAAAATACAATGGCCAATACCCCAGCACCTATAATTGCTAATATAATACAGAAACCTTTTACTCCAGCATTTGGCAATTTGCTTGGCAAGTTTTTTTCTGTTTTACTAATATTATCTACATGAACTTCTACTTTAATTGAATTTCCTGCTAAATCATATACATTTACTTTTTCTGATTTATTTGTTGTATATGTTTTACTTAATGTTTTTTTATCTTCTGACAATTCCCAGCCTTCTATTTCTTGTACTTTTTCATTAGCTGTTATTTTTACCTCTACATCTTTATTGGTTATTTCTGTTTTACTATATGAAACTTTAACATCAGGTGCTATTTTATCAATATTTATTATCTTTATATTTGCTTGTGCACTATTTCCAGCTAAGTCATATACCGTTATTTTTTCTTCTGTATTTTCTGTATATGTTTTACTTAAACTCTTTCCATCTTCTGATAATTTCCATCCTTCTATTTCTTGTATTTTTTTATTTGCTTTTATAGTTACTTCTACATCTTCATTTGTAGTTCTTGTTGTACTATATTTTGTTTCAATATTCACTGCTGTTTTATCAATATTTTCAACTTTTATATCTACTGAACTATTATTTCCTGCTAAATCATATACATTTATTTTTTCTGATTTATTTGTTGTATATGTTTTGCTTAATGTTTTTTCATCTTCCGACAATTTCCAGCCTTCTATTTCTTGTACTTTTTCATTAGCAATTATTTTTACTTCTATATCTTTATTTGTTATTCCTGTTTCACTATATGTAACTCTAATATCAGGTGCTATTTTATCAATATTTTCTACCTTTATATTTGCCTGAGTACTATTTCCAACTAAGTCATATACTGTTATTTTTTCTTCTGTATTTTCTGTATATGTTTTACTTAAGGTCTTTCCATCATCCGACAACTTCCAGCCTTCTATTTTTTGTATCTTTTCATTAGCCGTTATTGTTACTATTACATTTCCATTTGTTTCTTTAATAGTACTATATTTTACTTGAATCTCTGGAGAAATTTTATCAAGATTTATTGCTAACGATTCAGCTGTTTCTTTTCCAATTTGACTTAATGCTGCTGATGTAAAATGTATTGTATTATCAGGATAACATACACTAGAAGTTGAAATATCAAGTGCTTTTTTGTATGATATTTTTTCTTTATTTTTGTTAATAAAAATATTATTGCTATAAGCACTACTATTATATGTATCTTCATCTGGTATATAATATCTATATGCATAAGATGAACCTATAATAATATCTTCATTTTCTGAAGCAAGTTGTTCTTGAGCTTTATGTATTTTCTTAACATTTGAGTATTTTGTAGAACCTATTGTATAAACACTCTCTACTATCGCACCTTTGGTTATTTTTACATCTTGTTTTAAATAATTATGAACTTTTAGAAACAATCTTTTATACTCAGAAGTTGACGTTCCCTTTCCTACGTTAGATTCTCCTTGAAAACATACCCATATTTTGTTCCCTATCTTATATCCATTTTTTTCCATATACTTTATAGCTAATTTATATTTTTCAACCATTGATTCGTAAATCATCTGCTTATTGTTATCACCATATTCTGCGTCTGTTGATGGTAAAAAGTTTTCTATTGCCTCACCCCCATTTGCAGCAAATACAGCAACTACCTTGTGACCTGTCTTTTTATAATAAGTTTGACTAAATTGTGGAATCATATTAGTTCCATATGATTTTTGAATTGAATATTTAGAAGTTGCATCTTCTAATTTTTTAGTAGTTGAATTATAAACCAATTTTTCTCCTAACGCCTGTGTTCCTTCTGTTAACTTTTCCAAACTATTCGTTGTATACTTATATTCATAAGCTGTATCACTTTCTTGTTTTACTTTTGTATAATTCATTCTTACAGAATTAGCTAAAATTTCTTTATCAATTCCTGTTTTGTTTGAAAAGCTTTTTATACTATTCGAATCAGAACTATTATATCTAGTATCAGCTTGTTTTTCATTATCTTTAGTTCCACAATATCCTACCATATTTGATTGACCCCAAAATAGTATTACATCATATATTTCTTCATCCTCCGAATTTGATGAATTACTAATATTAAAAGGTACAATAATTTGACTAATTATACTAAACAATAACATAAAATTTATAATTTTAATTCTTATATTCTTCACAAATTTTTCTCTCCCTTTATTCTAATAATAGTATATATGATTTCATTGTAAAATTCAATTATTTAAATATTACATTTACATTACATATATATTACATTTGTATTTGTAAAAAATATATCATTATATATTTATTCAATAGTTATATATATCTTTCCTCCCTTATTTACTTTAATTCCAGCCTTAGGCATTTGTTCTTTAATTAATGTGTTTTCTTTATCTAATTCTTCAGGTGCATTTTCTATCTCTAATTCTAATCCACTTTCCTTCAAAATACTTTCCGCTTCTTTTATGGTTTTGCCAACAATGTCTGGTGTCTCTATTTGTTCTACTTCTTCCACTTCCTCCGCATTTCCCTGATTCACTTCTAAATATGGTAAAATCTCACTAAACACTTGACCTCCTACAGGTGCTGCAACACCACCTCCTTGGGTAATTTTGACAACACAAAATCAATTTATTATTTCGCCACTATTGTTATCTTACTTTTATTATAAGCTTGCTACTTGTCTAAGTAATACATTTTTATTATTTTCTATGTATTCTTGACATCTTTTAAATTCATCTTCAAACTTAAATTTTATAGTTATATCTCCATTTTCATGCACATAAATACAATCTATTAACTCCATCATTATATCTCTTGAAAGTTCTGTTATGCCCTTTTTTTCTTTGAATTTCTCTATCCATTCATTGCTGCTTATGTTTTGACTTTCATACTTTTGTTTTTCATTTTCTAATCTCTCAATGTTTTGCTTTATTCTTTCTATATCATTTTCATATTTTTGTTTATACTCTAAATATTCATCTCTTGTTATATCTTCATTTTTCCAATCTTCATATAATGTTCTTTTAAAATTTGATATTTTAGAAATTTCATTCTGTTTTGCAATTATCATATTTTCTATATTTTCATTTTTAGTATTTTGATAACTACTATCATTTATTTGTTTCACAATTTCTTCTGCATCAATTAACAAGTCAATATGCAAATTAATAGCTTGAATAACAGCTTTTTCTAGCAATTCTTCTTTTATGGTATGCTTAGTACATAACTTATTAGATTTTTTTCTATATGTACTACAAATATAATATTCATATTTATTTCCACTTTTATTGGTACTGCTTTTTTTATTCATTGCTCTTTTGCAATTTGCACATTTTAGAAAACCAGCCCATACTGATAATTCTTTTGTCTTTTGAGATACCTTTGTATCCCTTCTACTCATTTCTTGTGCTTTTTCAAAAGTTTCTTTATCGATTATTGGCTCATGAGTATTTTCTACTCTTACCCATTCTTCTTTTGGAACTGCCTCAACTTTATGCACTTTATAACTTTTTGTTCTTCTTTTTCCTTGAACTGTATTGCCTATATAAACTTCATTTTTTAAAATATTCCTTACTGTAGATGGTGTCCAAGTATATGTATTATCTTGAATTCCATAGTTATTATAATTTTGCTCAAGTTCTAACTTCTTATGTCCTGTAGGATTTAAAATACCTAAATCATTTAATCTATGGCAAATAGCTATTTTCCCTAATCCTTCATTTACATTCCAATCATATATATTTCTTATAATATCAGCAACACTTTCATCAATTATCAATTTATGCTTATCTTTTGGATCTTTAATATAACCATAAGAAGGAAATGCGCCTATAAACTCTCCTTTCTTCTTTTTTCCGTTTAATGATGTCCTAATTTTAATTGATGTATCTCTACAATATTCATCATTTATTAAGTTCTTAAATGGTACTAAAATTGTATTTGTACTTGCTGGATTTTTAAAACTATCTACTGAATCGTTAATGGCAATAAATCTTATATTAAATAATGGAAATACTTGCTCTATATAATTTCCAACTTCTATATAGTTTCTCCCAAGTCTTGATAAATCTTTTACAATAACACAATTAATATTTCCGTTTTCTCATATCTTCTAGTAATCTTTGAAATGAAGGTCTATTGAAATCTGTTCCTGTAAAACCATCATCTATATAAGTATCATAAACTATCAAATCACCATGTTCTTCTATGAATTCGTTTAGCAATGTCTTTTGACTTGTTACACTATTACTCTCTTGCTTGTCTGTTCCATTGTCGCTATCCTCTTGTGAAAGTCTTATATATAATGCGACTGACCATATTTTTTTACTTACAATATTTTCATTAGAAGAATATTTTGATTTTCTTGCCATTAGCTTTCAATTTCTCCTTTCTTTCAAATTTTAAAATGAAATAAACAATTCTTCATTTGTTTTATTGTAACGTGCTCACTAATATTTGTCAGCCCATTTCACTGAAACTATTAAACTTTATTTTCTTGAAGTTGTTAGCCAATAGGCTTTACAAATTCATGATACATTAACTGTTACAGTTTAAGAAATGCAAAATTATGTAATAATTTTGTATTTCTATTTCATCTTTGCTTTTAAAATATTTACCATACATTCATTAAACTTTTTATTAGTTATGGTATATTCCATTGTTACAACTATATTCTCTACATTTATTTGGTACGGATTTTGAACTCTAGATAAATAATTTTTAAGTTTTTCATTTTCCATTATTCCTCAAATCCTTTTTAACTTAACCATTAACTTATATGCCAATAACGGCATTTATAAATTTTATTGCATTTTTTCATTTTTTATTACTAAAAATGTTCTTCTAATTGTTTCCTCACAAATACTATCTTTTTAAGGTCTAATTAGCAAAATAAGTATCAACCCTTTTACTTTTTCAAATTATATAGTCCAAAAATCATTTCAAAATGTTGCATTTTAATAAAAATTTTCCGCCCTCTAATAAGTACATGCCATTAAATTAATAGAAAATTAAAATTTTCGCAAAAAAATAACTAGAAGATAGTTCTCACTAAATTCTAGTTTAATAAAATATATTCAAATTTAATTTAATGCTTTCATTATATTTTCAGCAATTCTATTTATAACTGGAACAACAACACTGTTTTCTGCTTGTTTATATAACTTGCTATCTGCCATATCTGTTGGTAATTCATAATATTTAAGATAACCTTGTGCATAAAAACATTAAATTGGTGTTAACTTTTTTAATCTTATAATATTTCTTTTAACACCAATATTTTTTCATCTTGCATATTTACTAATGCATTTCTAATTCTGCCTATAGAACATCTTATAGCATTTGGTGTAACATTTTGCAACCTCGCTATATCTGTTAACCCATATGTATTTTGTTGATTTTGCTTTAAATTATAATATAATAAAAATCTTTGTTTTTGATTTTCTGTTCTATTATCAAGGTTCATCACTATATTATACAATTTCTGTTTTTGAGTTTCATTTAACAATTTATTCTTTGCCAACTCTAAAATTTGATATACGTCATCACTTCTTTCTTCAATATTCAAAATCCTCACCTCATTTTTTATAAAAATAAAGTGTATACACTATAAAATAATTAATTATCAATCATGGTATAGCGTATATTTCAATATTTGTCAGCCCTTTTTTTTTAAAATTTTTAAGATAATAAAAGAAGGAGCTTAAATATCCCCTTCAAAAATTTCTTATAAGAAAAAAATATATTATCTAAATTATTAGCACTCATATTCCTCACCTATATAAAAGTATTAAAATTTGCGTAGCGAAATTTAATACAATAGAACAAATCTTATTTGTTCTTGAATATTGATGGCATTTTTTTATGCCCAATATTCGCCAGCTTGGTGTCTAGACCCCTCTTTTGCTGTTTAGGGAAAATCCCTAAAACCTTTTTTGCTCTCCGAGAGATAAAAAATGGATACTTTTGTTGCAAAGAAATATCCAAATTTTAATTCATTTCTTTCTTTAAAATAATTTCTTCTTCCTTATAATTCGCCTAACATTATAGCAGAATTCACTCCAAATTTATTTATTAAATCTCTATTGGCCATTATAAAATTCGAACCTATAATACTTATATTATTTATCATTTTCTCTCTATTTTCTAACAATTTATTTTATATAATCTAATATATTTTCATTATGTGTAAAACTTTCAAGCCATTTATTTAAATCTTTTTGCTTTTTGAAAACTAACAATTTTTCATCGGGAATATCCTTTATAATTTCTATAACTTTAGGTCTTTTTTTTCTATTATAAGTTGCTACATATTTTATAAAAGTAAAATCAAAACGTTCTTTACAACCAGGAATATCTGGCTTTTCTTTATTATAATTTTTAACAATTCTTTTAATTACACCTTTAAGATGAGCAAAGCTAGAATAATCTAACCAGATTATTAAATCAGCTCTATCTAATCTTTCTTTTAATGTTTTATTATAATTGCCATCAATAATCCATCTTTGCTCATCTGCTTTTGAAGAAATAATTGAATCCCTTTCATTTTTATCTGTTTCAACCCAATTAGCATTATAATTTATGCTATCCAAATGTATAGCAGGTATATTTAATTCTTTTGATAATACATTTGTTAATGTACTTTTACCGCTTCCTGAACCACCTATAACTGATATTCTATTTATCAATATATTAAAACAATATAATTTTTCTCCATTAGATAATACTTCTAGAAATTTTGCACCAAATTTTTCGTAATAGTTCTCTAAATCAGTCTTTAAATATAATCTACTAATGTTTCTTTTTCTAGCTTCAGCCAAAATAGCATCATTAAGTATTTTTGAATAACCTCTCCCTCTATATTTTTCTTTTACATACATTGTTGCATACCAAGGTGATAAATCTTTTCTTTCTTCTCCATCTGTAGGAAATATTGAGATAAAACCTACTAGAATATCGTTATCTAATAATATCAATTTGCAATAATTATACTTATTAAAATAAGATTTTATTTTAATAATCTTATTTTTTACTTTTAGTTCAAATTCTTTTTTTGATAAATCTTTTTGTCCCCATTCTTTTTGCGTCAGCATTGCAACTTCTTCTATATATCTAGGTTTATCTTTTAGATTATATATTTTTAACATATCTCATTCTCCTAAAAGCTTTATTTTTACAAATTATACCATATTTTTCTTTGCATGTATATAAAAATTTATGGATATTTTTTATATAAAACTATAAAGATAGTATAAAATATTATGAACTTTATACTATCTTTAAATTATTAATTTTTAATTCTTCCATAAAAACTTTAGGAATATTAGTTAAATTACTCTCTATGTATACTAAATTTAACAATAATTTAGGTAATTGTATATTAACATTTATTTCTTCTAGCTCCTTGTTTTTTAACTCTTCCTCAATTGCATTTCTCATAACATATCCTATACCCATATTCTTTTTTATTGCATCAATTAGCATTTCAGTAGTTTCAATTGTTATAAATGGTTTTAGTTCTATACCCTCATCTTTTAATACCTTAGTTAATTGTTTTCGTGGTGTACTTCTTTTAACAGGTAATATTAAACTATAATCATTCAAATCTCTTACTTCCATATTCTTATTTTTTATTGCATAATTTCTAGAACTTACAAAACAATGTTCTAACTCCATTAATGGTTCTATAATTAAATTACTGTATTCCGTTTCTATCGGTGATGTATCTATAACAAAATCAATATCGTTGTTTTCTAAAAGTTTTATTAATTCTGCAGTATTCCTACTGGAAATATTTATTTCAATATTAGGATATTTTTTATGAAATTCCTCTATGTATGGAAAAAGAAAAAATCTCCCTATATGTGATTGAACCCCTATTGAAATTTTTCCACTATTTAAGTTTCTATTTTCTTTTAAACTTCTTTCTCCCACACTAATATCATTATAGGATTTCTTCACATATTCTAATACTTCTTTACCTTCAGGCGTTATTTTAATCCCTTTATGATTCCTTTTAAATAATTTAATATTTAATCTATCTTCCAATTGCTTTATAGAATAACTCACAGATGGCTGTGTTACACAAAGTTCTTCTGCCGCTCTAGAAAAGCTATTATTTTTAGCAACTACATAAAAAACCTTGTATAAATTCATATCAAAATCAAAATTCATATATTACCTCTTATAAATACTCTTTCAATATCTCATAATTTTTTTCTTCAATATTGTATATTTTTTTATCTTTCATATTTTCCGTAATAATGAAATCTCCAACTGAATTTATTAATAAGTACTCTGACTGTATTTTATCTTCATCGCGTTCACTTATTTGTATATGTTTTCCATATAAATCCTTTACATTTGACATTACTTGCCTAAATTCTTCATTACTAATTTCAAAATTTATACTATTACTAATTGCACAATTTCTTAATGGCATAAATTTAAATAGTCTCCATCTTTCTATACTATATCTTTCTAATGTCTTTCCAATATCCGTAATTTCATCTTTATTAATTTTACTAACCAATGTATTTATTTTAACCTTTACATTAATCTCATTTTTTTGTATAAAATCCAATGCTTTAATAACATTGATTCCATGTCTTTCTCCTCTACCCATTATTTTATATGTATCACTACTATTGCTATCATACGATAAAGTTATATAGTCTAAATATGGTTCTAATTCAATTATTTTTTCTTCAGATAATAATTTACCATTGGTTAATAAATTATTGATTATTCCATATGACTTTGATATCTTTAATAATTCTATAAGATTTGGATATAGTAGTGCTTCTCCACCTGTCCAACTTATTTTATCAACTGATAACTTTGCAAGCACTTCTAATATTTTCTTATTTTTTTCTATATCATTATCTTTTTCAGTTAAAATTCTATAACAAAACTTACAATTTTCGTTACATCTTGATGTAATATTCCAACAAACTGATCTTTTTTCCATATTTTTCACCTATAATTCTATACCTTTATCTTTTTCGTTAAATCTTAACTCTCTATATTTATATATATCAATACCATATTTTTTATAAACTTCGGCAGTATTACAAGAAACTATTTCTTTATCAGATAGAGCTAATTTTCTCACAATGCTATTTATCTTTTCATCGGACTCTCCTTCTACTTCTAAATATGGAGGTATTAGAGGCCAACTATCTATATCAACTTCTGTATTATCTAGAACATATGTAGTTCTCTTCTTTTCTTGATAATTTCTAAATGAAAATCCTAATTGTTCTAAAATTGCATTACCACTCTCAATAGATGGCACTTCCATTTCTGTTTCTAATACTGGTTGCATTTTGGTTCCAAATTCGGCTTGCAACTTTTCATTTAAAATATGTTTTATAGTTATTGTTGTTTTTCCATTAGTTTCTCTTAACCTCACCCATTTATTTGGATTGATACCAAACTGTTTAACTAATCTAACTACTTCTGCTGTCGATAAAGTTTCTTTTAACCTATCACCATCTTGAATTAATAACGTATCGTTTAAATGTCTATATCCAATGGCATTAAAAGTACTCTCCTGTTGCTCTAATGTCATCAAATTATCTATTTCTAAAAATAATGTTCTTAACTTACTTTTGCATACTTCTATATCATATGGTTTTGAACATTTTTCTAATTGCATCATGCAATCATAAAATCTAGAATAAATTGATGGTAAATCATATACATATATTTTTTGGATTCCATCATTTTTTAAAACTGCTCCTAAACTTTCTAATTTCTTTTTTAATTGTTCTATTTCTATATCTAATACCTTTACTTCTTTTTCTATTTTACTCATAATATCCTCCATTTTCTTATGTATAAAATTATATCATGTTTTACATAATATTGTCAATTAAAGACTACCATTTTAATAATTCTTTTCTTTCTCCTTCTATAAATCTTTTGGAAGCTATTGACAACCTCAAATATAGTTCATCTCCATTCAAATAAGATTCTACGAAATTTTCCAATGTGACTTCAACATTTTTTTGATTATTATCTACACCAATAATGCTTGTTTTCTTTTTTAAAAATAGGTCTATGCAATTATCAATTCCAAATTCTATAAAACCATTCACCTCATCATCTTGGCATTTCAGATTAGTTATAGAGCCATTATATGGAACAATAAATATTCTTTGAAATTCTCTGACTATATAATCCTCTTTAACAATAGTTGAAACTTGTCTTTCCCCAAGATACACTAAATCTCTAAAATCTATTTCAATTCCACTCTCTTCTTTTATTTCTCTTATGCCATCTTCTATTTTTTCACCTGCCTGATAGTGACCTCCTACTGAAATGTCTATTTTATCCATATCATGTACTTGATTATGTTTTGCATTTTTTATTTGAAAAATTATGCTTTTGTTCTCTTTATTAACTATAATTCCATTAAAAACTTCATGCCATAACCCTAGTTTATGTGCTAACCCTTTTTCGCATGCTCCTAAATATTTGTGATTTTCATTAAATATATCAATAAGTTCCATTTTTCCCCCTATCTAATTATATCATCTATAATTTCTTTTTTATTACTTTCTAGACCATATTCAAGCTGTAGTAATTGTTTTTCTCTCATTATTTCTTTAATAATATCATATTTATTTTCTGTAATCTCATCAATATTTTTCTTTCTTTTTCTAATCCATTCTAACCTTAAGCTTTCTGAATCAAACGGCGTAAAACATGTTCTATCCAGTGAAGTGTATTTTTTTCTTGTGTCCATTTCTTCTATCTTAAATGAACTTCCCATGTCAAGATTAATTTTTGGAAAAATAATAGTATCTATTTCTCTTTGAGGTTCCAATTTAATTCCTTCAAATATTTTCTCTATATCTGTTAATGGAACTGGTACTTTATCATTATTCGAAGTACATTCATATACTCTTCCTGTTCTTTTTTCATATAATCTTGTTTCCTTAAAATACTCATCTAAATATCGATTGTTTTTTGCTGTTCCACTTGCAAAAACAACTGGTATAGGAAAATATTGCATTTTTCCATCTCTCATAAAAATTCTATCATTTGAGACAAATCCTTTTTCTTCCATATCTTCTGATATCATTTCAACTGCCAATGTAGTTTTTCCACTTCCTGAATTCCCTAGAAGCAAAATTCCACTTTCATTTAATGATATGCCAGTACCATGCATAAATAAATTGCCTTTATCTTCTCTTTCTCTGACTAATAATTCTCTTAAAATTCTAAAAGGCCACTTTACTCCTTGTTCTCTACCATCTGTCAATATTTTATAATTACAATCATCATCTTTAATGCAAATATATTCTTCATTATCAATTAGATAAATTCTTTTAGATTTATTAGGTACTTCTATTTCTTTATGTACTTGATTTTCAAAACTTTGATATAATTTACCTTTTCTCTTTTTACATTCTTCTAGATACTTTTCAAATATATATCTGTCTGTTGAATAATCTATATTTATTGTCTTCACCTCTTTTTTAGGAATTCTACAAGGAATATAAAATTCTCTAACATGTTCTAACTGTTTGTTAAAATCTTCTTTATTAAATGTATTTATACAAAAAATAATATCTCCAAAATTACATTCTATGCTTTTCTTCATATTCTCTTAAAAATCCCTCCGCATCTTTTTTCATTTTTTTAAATTCTTCAATAACATTTATATTATTTTCCTTTGCATAATTTATTGTCAATAAATAAATTTTTAATATTCTATCTCTTATAAAATCTAATCTTGTATCAAATCCAACTCTTTCCTTCTTAAACCTATAAGAAGTTTCTTCCATCATAGTTTCTACCAATTGTCCATATAGAACCATTATTCCATCAATATTCGAGTATTCAAAATCAATTTTTTCTTTGAAATCAACTTCTTCTAAATATCCTAAGTACATAGTTTGTAGCAATACATCTGAAACTTCATCTCCTAAATCACTAATATTTCTCATTATTTCTTTTAAGCTATCATTATTACACTTAATATCAAAAATATGTCCAATTTGAACACCTAGTTCTAATAGAACTGTAATTGCATCCCATTCTTTACTTTCTGTTATTTTAAATTTCTCTTTTAGTGTTATTGCGTCATTATAACACTCATCAATAAATCTTATCCTTAAATCTTCCATATCTATCCTCCTCATATTACTAACGGTTTTGAACCATTTAGTGGAGAGTTCCAATAATTTAAACTATTTGACTTTTCTGAAATAATAATAGACTTCAATGCAAAAGTCAAATATGCTATGTCTCCAACATTTAAGTTTACTCCATATATTTTAATTTTATTTTCTTTTATTTCTATATTTTCTTCACTTATTTCATATCCTATCTTAGTTATTTGTTTTATTACTTCTTCCTTTGTTTTCAATCTTATTTTTATAAATTCTTTTCTACATTTTTCCCTCTGCTCTATTGGACAAATATTACAATTCTTGCATTCATTTGTTCCATAATAAGATATTGCTGGCTTATTTAAAGTCTGCATTAATGCACAATAGTTTGTTTGATAAATTACCTGTTTGTGATTATAATTGCTATAGAAGAAATCATACGCTTCTTTAGGCCATATCGCATCTGCCAGTAAACACTGCTTTTTCATATCAAAAAGTTTTGGCCAAAATCTTATTAATTCGAAATAGTCTTCTTTTATTTTTAATCCTCCTATAACTGATGAATTTGAATATTTTGATACAAAATCCAACATTTCTGTTATTTCTTCTTTTTTAGAATTAAGTGGTGTAATTGGTCTATAATAATGTATTACATCTATTCCGTTTTTGTATAAATTCACAAAATTCTCTCTTATTAAATCATGATTTACATTTGGTTCTAGCTCTTGTGGTAATCCAGATAAACTTAAATATATAACAATTTTATGTCCATTATCTTTAAACTGTTTTATATATTTAATAAAACGTTCAGGTATATAGCATTTAGTTATTAATATAATGGGATTTTTTAAATTTCTATTGTCAATTTCATATAATAGTTCCCTCAAATATTCCATATTTTCTTTATTTAGAAAAGTATCTGTATTTGGTAATAAACAAACTGGAATATCTTCCAAATAATATTTTGAACTTATCAAATCATCTATTGCCATTTTACTACTTTTTAAATATAGAGGCTTGCTTATATTTTTATTTGTTGATTGCAAAAAACAATATTTACAACCATTAGTACATCCTATAACTGAATTTACAGCTAACCATGTTGCATGCATTTGAACGACCGTACCTTTTAATTCATTTTTTTCTTTTGCTTTTTTCAAACAACTTTCTGCTACTCTCATAATATACCTCCAATTTGATTAGTTGTTTAGATTATAAATTGCCATTTGTTATAAATCAAATAGTTATTTTTTATATCTGTTATAAATTCATTTTATATAAAAGTAATACTATTATTTATAATTTATTAAAAATCAATACCACGTTTTATTTTTATGCATATAGTTATTTTTTAAGAGCGATAAAATCGCTCTCATTTTTGATTTTATAGTTTATACCATTATTGATTTTTCAATAGTTTCACTGTGTGTTGTTAAAATCACTCACACACCTCCTTGGTGTCCCCCCTCTCCTGTTGGATTATATAAAGTAACTAATACCACAACTTGTGGATTATCAATAGGTGCTACTCCACAAAATGATGTAACATATTTATTAGTATTAACACCATCTTCTGAAGTACCTGTTTTACCACCTATTCTATATCCTGCAACTTTAGCATTTTTTCCGTGTTCCCTCTGATACTACTGATTCCATCATACTTAAAACCTTTTCTGACGTTTCTTTTGATATTACTCTTTCTTCTTTTTGAACTGGAATATCTTTAACTTCCTTTGTTTGACTATCAATAATTTGTTTTACAAGTCTTGGCTTTACACTTTCGCCACTATTAGCAATTGCAGATACTGCCGTTACTAACTGAATTGGTGTTATTTCAAATCTCTGTCCAAAACTAATAGTAGCAAGTTCTACTGGTCCAGCTTTATTTTCCGATAAAAATATACTATTTGCTTCTCCTGGCAAATCAATTCCTGTTTTGTTCAATAATTTAAATTTATTTAAATAGTTATAATAAGTATGTACTCCCATTTTTTGTCCTAGCCCTATAAAAACCGGATTACATGAATTCATAAGTGCCTGTCGCAAACTTTCTGATCCATGTGGTCTATAATATCTCCAACATTTTATTCTTACTCCAGCTACTTCAATTCCTCCTGTACAACAAAATTCTCCTTCTTTATCAGTATCAGTTATTCCTTCTTCTAATGCTGCAGACGAAGTTATTAACTTAAATACGGAACCTGGTTCATATGTATCTGCTATCGCTTTATTTCTCCAAACAGCTTGCAAATTTTTTGTTTTCTCGGCTTGTTCCATTGAATCCCAACTTTGTTTTAATTCTTCTGTATAAGCTTCATATGGTGTATTCAAATTATAAGACGGATATGTAGCCATTGCTAAAATATCTCCATTTTGTGGATTCATTACCACAATATTTCCTCCATCCGTACATTTATTATCAATACATGCCTCTTCTAAATATTTTTCTACAATAGATTGAATTGTAAAATCTACAGTTAAAACCAAATCATTTCCATCAATAGCAGAAACATAATTTTCTCCTTCATGCCCAATCTCTCCGCCCTTTTGCATCTGCATGTCTTTGAATACTTCCCTGTTTTCCTTTTAATTCTTGATCATATTTTGCTTCTATTCCATCTAGCCCTTGATTATCACTCCCACAAAATCCTATAATTTGTGCCGCAAAATTTCCATATGGATAATACCTTTTTGTATCTTCATCTATATTTATCCCTGTTGTTATATTATTTTCTTGCATCCATTTTCTTAATTCATCTGTTTTTTCTTTTTCAACTTTTTTACTAATCGTTTCTATTGAACTTCTTTTAGTTACTTTTTTTAGAACCTTTTCATAATCAATATCAAATAATTCTGATAATTTTTTTGCTACTTTTTCTTTGTTTTCTTTTGCTATATTCCCAGGATTGATTGTTACTGTTTCTACTGTACTACTAACTGCTAAAATCTTTTTTCCTGTACTATCTAAAATTGTTCCCCTTTTTGGATTTATTTTTCTATCTAATGTCTGTTGTTGATATGCCAAGCTCGACAATTCTTCTCCTTGAACAAATTGTATTATCCCTATTCTTCCAATCAAACATAATAAAATTAGAAAACAAATAAAAAGTGTATTTCGCATTTTTTTCTTACTTGAAAGTTTTGTTGTAGCCATAAAAAAATCCTCCTAATTAATTTTATTAGGAAGATTTTTCTTTATTCTCAAAAATTTCATTCATTTATTTATTAAATATTTTATCTACAAATTTTTCAAACCAATTTTTATCTTTTTCAATTACAACTTTTTCAGATGCTGATTCTACATAATCTTTTTTTGGCAAACTAACATATACAGTTTGTTTATTGGTTAATTTTTGCATTCCTAGCTTTTCTTTTGCTAATTTTTCAATATTATTAAAATTTAAACTATTTTCTATATTTACCTTTAGTTGTTCATTTTCTTTTTGAAGAGAAGATAATTCTTTCTTTAAGCTTTGTACTTCTGTAAATTTTTCATTTATCTTTGAGTTTCTATAACTTATGGTCAATAATAATGCAAATATAGCAATAACTACTAGAGTTGCCTTTGTTCTTTTTTTCTTTTGTTCTGTTGATATTTTTATCCCTTGTCTTGGTAAATCTTCTACTACATGTAATTTTCTTTTTTTATTTTGTTTTTGTTGTGGTTTATATTCTGGTTCCAATTTTCGTGGACTAGTACTATATTCATATCTGCTTCTTGCCATAAGTTATTCACCTCCTCTTTTCTTATGTTTTCTCAAATATTCTCAATTTTGCGCTCTTACTTCTTGAATTCTCCAATTGTTCTTCTTCTGAAGCTACAATTGGTTTTTTTGTTACTACTTTTCCTAATGATTTTGCTCCACATACACAATATGGTAAATCTTTCGGACAAGTACATTTTCCCTTAGCTTCTATATAGGCATTTTTTACCGCTCTATCTTCTAAGGAATGAAATGTTATAATACATAACCTTCCTCCTGATCTTAATGAATCTATGCAGTCCTTAACTGTATTATATAATGGTTTTATTTCATCATTAACTTCAATTCTAATTGCTTGAAATGTTCTTTTAGCAGGATGCCCTTCTTTTTGTTTTGATTTAGGAATAGATTTTTCTATAATTTCAACTAACTGTTTAGTTGTTGTAATTGGCTTTTCTTTTCTTTCTATGCAAATATTTCTAGCAATCTTTCTTGAGAATCTTTCTTCTCCATATTCATAAATAATATTAGCAAGTTTTTCTTCTTCATAATTATTTATTACTTCTTTTGCTGTTAATTTTTGTGTTTTGTCCATTCTCATATCTAATTCATTTTCACCTAAATAACTAAATCCTCTATTTCTCTCATCTAACTGATAAGAAGAAACTCCTAAATCAAGTAATATTCCATCTACTTTTTCTATATTTAATTTTTCTAATATATTTTTTATATTATCATGATTATCATGAACATACTTTATGTTATGAAATTCTTTCAGATTATTTTGAGCAGCTTTTAAAGCTTCCTGATCTCTATCTATTCCTATTAACATACCTTTTGATGATATTCTTTTTGCAATTTCTTTGCTATGCCCTGCTCCTCCGAAGAGTTCCATCTACATAAATTCCATCCGGTTTTATTTTTAATCCTTCTATACATTCTTGTAACATGACCGGCATATGTTTAAATTCCAATTTAACACCTCTAAATAAAACTTTTTAACGTATTGCAGCTGGTAATTATTGAACTACCAGCTGTATTTTCTTTTTGTTTTTTCTTTTGGTTCTTAACTTTCTTTCGTAGATATATCTTTTGCATATATATCATATCTTTTGTAAATTTTTCTTTTGTACTATCATCTTTCGTTTGATTTTTATCTTTTGTATTAATTTCTTTTGTTAATTATAATATTTTTCTTTTGTATTAGTATCTTTTGCATTATTGTCTTTTGTACATTTTTCTTTAGCACCTATATAAACTTTTACAAGTTATATACCTAACATTGTCATATTTTCTGCTATTTCATCTGCTGATATATTTTCATCACATTTTTCCCATGTTGCTTTATTCCATATTTCTAATCTTGTTCCTACTCCAATTATAACTGCTTCTTTTTCTAATCCTGCCGCTGTTCTTAAATTACTTGGAATTAAAAATCTGCCTTGTTTGTCTATTTCACATTCAGTTGCTCCTGATAAGAAAAATCTTACAAAGTTTCTAGCGTTTCTATCAGATAAAGGTAATGCTTTTAATTTTGTTTCAAAATTTAACCACTCATTTTGTGAAAACGCAAATAAACATCCATCTAATCCTTTTGTTACGATGAACTTCTCTCCCATGTCTTGTCTTAATTTTGCAGGCATAATCAATCTACCTTTTGCATCTAGAGAATGCTCGTATTCACCAATTAGCAATTACCTTTCACCTCTTTTCACTTTTCTACCACTTTGTTCCACTTCTCTCCACTTCAATTAAATTTTAATATAACTTTTTATATTTTGCAAGCTTTTTTGTAAATTTTTTTATTTTTTTTATTTATTGCATTTTTATTAATAATTATCTAAAATTACTTTTATCCCAACAGTAAAACTATTAATTGTAGTTTTGAATCGTTTCTCTTATTAATAGTTCGTTTTATTTTAACTTTCTAATTGCTATACTTTTGATATATAAAATCAAGGAGGAGCTATATGAATGATGTAGAAAAAAATCTAAGAAAAAATATAGGAAAAAAAATAAAATTAGCAAGAACTAAAGCAGAATACACACAAGAACAATTAGCTGAAAAGCTTTCTCTTTCGGCAAGGTATATCAGCCAACTAGAACGAGGAATAGCTTTTGGAAGTGCAACAACAATAACTAATATTTGTAAAGCTCTAAATATCACTTCTGATTTCTTATTTTATGACCTAATTAAAAGTAACTCACCTATTATGAATGATTTAATTGATGAAAACTTTTTAGAAGATTATTTAAAATTAGACAATTATAATAAAATAATTGTAAATTCTATAACAAAAGAGCTTGTTAAATTACAAAAAGAAAATTTTGAAATAAATAAGCAATATAAAAAGGCATAACCTTTTTATATTGCTTATTTATTTCATTTAATTTATAGTTGTTCCTGTAGCACCAGTTCCAACAACATCTTCTTGTAAAGAGCGCCATGTATTGCACCCAACAATTCCATCTACAGTCAATCCTCTTGAACGCTGATATGCTACTACAGCATTATAAGTAGCAACTCCAAAAATCCCATCTAATCCATTTGTTCTATAGCCTAATGTATTTAAATCATCTTGTGCTATTAATACATAATTACTCAAACTTCCTTTCTTTAAAAGCGGAAATCCTCCAGTAGAACATGCTGGTTTCCCGAAATCTTTTATCAAAATGTACCCAAGTAGGAGTTAATGAAATTGGTTCAACATAATACCATACCCCAGAATTTTTTGCACTATTCCATAAACGTGTTCTTTGAGTGCTAGTTAATGTTTGCCCAACATCAAAAGCTACTCCAGCATAATGTTGACTTTGATTTCCATGACCTCCTTCATATGGTCTTTTAAATGCAAATCCAACCGGTATTGGGCTTCCATAAATATACCTTTGACTATTCCAACTTTGCATCGTTCTTTTCGTCGTCCATAATATATTACTTTTACTTGTTCCTCTAAATTCTCTTACTCTTAACGTTCCATTTGTATTATATGGCATCGGCTCTGCTTCTCCCCTATAATACGTTTCCATCCTATCTGTATCATTATTAAAAACCAAGATTTTTGCCATAATAAAAAATCCTCCCATTTATATACTATTTGTATATATTATGAAAGAATTTTTAATTTGTTTATAATTTATTTTATATTCTTATATATTATACTACCCTTGCTTTTACAATAACCCTCTTTTTGCTATCATTAGTACATGTAATCAATGTAATCTCTTTTCTTCCATTTGTTAATTGAGATGTACAACTTAAATCTTCTGGAATCACCTCATATTTATTATAAACTGAATATCTAAGTGTATTTCCACTTGTATCTGTTATCTCTATAATATCTCCATTTTCTAAGCTAGGGACCTTACTAAAAAATCTAGTATTACGATAATTATGACCTACAATACAGAAATTTCCTACTTCATTTGGATCTGCTCCCCAAAATTTTGTAGGAGATATCTTCAACAATGCTTCTGTCTCTGCTTCTGAATCTGTTTCTCCATCTAATATCGGATATTGCACATTAATTTTAGGAATATTAATTGTAGCTATTGTAGTATATCTATATCCATCATTTGTTTTTTGAACATTTTTCTTATTTGATCCATTTTGAGTTTGTTTTTGTGGCGTATTATCAAATTCATTGTTAGTTGAACCATTATTTTGTTCCGAGTCATCCAAAACAACTATTAAAATATTATTTTTTGCAACTGTAGTATCTTCTTGTGCATCTGTATTAAATTCACTCATGATTTCTTGTGAAGTTTCTTCACTCTTATTTCTGTCATATTCTGCATAAATACATAGAGAGATTAAAATGCATACCAAAAAAATAGACAAAAGGAAATCAAACTTATAGATTTTCTTTTTTCTTTTTAGTTCTGGTGTTATATATAATTTCTTAGTAACTAAAATTTGATTCATTGCACTCTCCCTACTTTATATTTCTATTTTATTATAACATAGTTTTATACATTTTTAAATACCTTTTTTTAAAATCTTATTAGTAATATCCGCAAAATTTTCTAATGTTAATTTTTCCGCTCGTACACTCTCATCTAATTTAAGAGATTCTAAAATTTGATTTCCTTCTTCCTTATTTTGAAATATTTTAGCATTATTTAACGCATTTATTAATGTTTTTCTTCTTTGCATAAAAGCACTTTTTATTATCTTAAACATAAGCTCTTTATCTTGCACTTCTATTGGAGGCTCTTTTCTTATATTTAACTTGATAACTTTTGATGTCACTTCAGGTTCTGGAATAAAAGATTCTTTCGGAACTTCTAATATTGCTTCTGCTATCGCATAGTAATATACTGCATATGTAATAGCTCCAGTCTCTTTTTCTCCCGGAATAGCAATTAATCTATCAGCAACTTCCTTTTGTATCATAACTGTTATGCTTTCTAAATCTAATTTTTCTTCTAATAATTTCATAATAATTGGAGTAGTTATATAATATGGCAAGTTAGCTACTATTTTTACCTTCTTTATATTAGTATTTTCTTTTTCTTTCTTTATAAGATGTTTTAAATCTATTTTTAGAACATCTTGCTGATATAATTCAAAATTATTATATAATTTAAATCTATCCTGTAAGATTTCTACCATTTTTTTATCTAATTCAATACCTATTACCTTTCCTGCTTTTTCCAATAAGTATTTTGTTAACGTTCCTAAGCCTGGTCCAATTTCTATTACCAAATCTTCTTTATCTATTTTACTACTTTCTACTATTTCATTTACTACCTGTTCACTAATTAAAAAGTTTTGGCCTAATGATTTATTAGCTCTAATATTGTATTTTTTCATAATAAACTTAGTTTCTTCTATTAATGTTTCCATATTTTAACTCTCCATATCTTTGTTAATTTATTTTTTTTGCACTTATATTTTATTATAAATAGGCTGTTTTTTCAAGTTTTTATTGATTTTTATATTTTTTTCATATAAAATATAATCACTATTAGATTCTTGTATATTTTAACATTATATTTTTTATCTAATAGTTAAAATTAATTTAAACAAAAGAGGCTAGTTTATGGAAAAAAATAATAATAATTATAAAAAAAATAAAAATTCTTTATCCAAAGATTTTTCTAATGATTCTAATATAATAAAAATGAAAACATCTTTTAATTCCAAAAATTTAATGCATTACAAGAAATTAAGAGTTACTTTAATTGTAGTAATATTAATACTTTTATTATTGATTGTAAGAATTGGATTTTTACAATTTGTTCAAGGCAATTATCTTAAAGAACTCGCTTATAATCAGCAAACAATTAATCAAATCATTAGTCCAAAAAGAGGAAATATTTATGATTCTACTGGAAAAGCTTTAGCTATTAGTGCTCAAGTAGACACAATAACTATTAATCCTAATAAATTAGTAAAAAACTCTAATGACGAAACCAAAGAATTTAGAGAAAAAATAGCAAAAGGTCTTTCTGAAATTTTCGAATTAAATTATGATGAAGTTTTAGAAAAGGTAAATAGTTCTTCTCAAGTTGAAACAATTGCAAAAAAAGTTGAACAGGAAAAAGTTGACACTTTAAAAAAATGGATGGAAGATAATAAAATTTCAGTAGGAATCAATATTGATGAAGATACTAAAAGATATTATCCTTATAATACAGTTGCTTCTAATGTAATCGGATTCTGTGGTAGTGATAATCAAGGATTAAGTGGTGTTGAATCAAAATGGGATTCTATCCTAACAGGTACTCCTGGAAAAATAGTTAGCTCTAAAGGAAGTAATCAAGAAGAAATACCTAATGCAGAAGAAACTTATATCTCTGCTGAAAATGGTAGCGACTTAACCTTAACTATTGACTTAAATATTCAAACTATTATTGAGAAATACTTAAAGCAAGCTGTTGAAGATAATGATTGTAAAAAAGGTGGAAACGTTATAGTTATGAATCCTAAAAATGGAGACATACTAGGTATGGCTTGTTATCCAGATTATAACTTAAATTCTCCATATACTCCAAATTCTACATTAGCCGAAACTTATGATTCTCTTTCTAGTGAAGAAAAAAGTGAATCTCTTTATAAAATGTGGTCTAATAAGTCAGTAGCTGAAACATATGAACCAGGTTCTGTTATGAAAACTTATAGTTATATGGCTGCTATGGAAAATAATCCAACTTGGGATGTATCAAATACAACCTGTTTTACTGCACCATATACGATAGGTGATGATGTAGTAAGCGACTGGAATAAAACTGGTTGGGGAGAAATTAGTTATAGGAAAGGTTATACTTTATCATCAAATACATGTGTTGCAAATATGATAAAAAATTACCTAACGAAAGATAAACTAATGGATTTTTATAAAAAAATAGGCTTTGGTTCTAAAACAGGAATAGATTTGCCAAATGAATATTCAGGAAAAGTTAAGTTTAAGTATGATGTAGAAGTTGTTAATGCAGGATTTGGCCAAGGTATTACAACAACACCTATACAGCAGGTAAGAGCGTTAACAGCAATTGCTAATAATGGAGTTATTCTAAAACCTTATATAGTATCTAAAACAGTTAATTCGTCTACTAATGAAGTTACCTATGAAGGAAAAGTTAAAGAAGAAGGAAGAGTTGCATCGGCTGATACAGTAAATAAGATAAAAGATCTTATGTATGGGGTAGTTAATGGTGACTCATCTGAAACAACGGGTAGTGCTTA
>OIYV01000437.1_pt1 | contig 24174 bp, 26 predicted proteins | sample 1588251 | NCBI WGS metagenome assembly OIYV01 (sample SAMN03283282) | human gut metagenome | biome: human-associated habitat; material: feces | host: Homo sapiens | place: Peru | collected 2012
TATAGGTGCTCAAAGTATTTATTTTAAATAATTTGTGACAAATGATTGACTAACCTACAGTTAAAAAACATAAAATTTTAAAAAACTATGTACATTTTTTAATTTTTGGTGTATAATTAAATAAATTAAGGAATAATATATATTGTAGATATTATTCTACTTGGTCTGAAATAGTTTACTAGATTAGGACCTGACCCGTGCTGACGGTAGTCGTCGCAAAAAGCCATTCAAACGAATGGCTTTTTATAATATTATAATCTTTTATTTTTTAATTTTCTTTTTATGTATTGAATATCACTATTACTAAAGAAATACTTTTCTGCATTAGTAAAAGGCATATTATTGTGGTATTTATAGTCTAATTTATCAATAAATGTAAGCATATCAGATACTTGAAATAATCTCTTTTTTATATGATCAAATTCAATTCTTCTTTCAACTCTTTCATTTGTAGCAAATATAATATCTAAAATAGTTGCTAATGTTTCTTGTCCATTATCATAGTAAATTACGATTTTATCAAATGAATCTAAATACTTTTTATTTTCGTTTATAAATTTATTTACTTCAATGGATATTGCTTTATTTAATTGACTTTTACTATTTATATATCTTTTATCTAATATTATTGTTTTTAGTTTTACAGGAACTTTTCTTGCAAAATTAAATATAGTCCAGAATATCTTTTGTCTTTGTTCTAGGTCAAAAGAAGAATAATCTCCTCTTTTAGCTATCAAATAAGCTAAATGAAGCATTCCATCATATTCTAATTTGCTTAATCTATCATTTAAATATTACAATTCGTTTGCTATTGAATTATCGCTTTCGTGTATTGTAAATGATACTGCATATAGTTCAGAACTACCATTTACAAAACCGAAATCTCCACTTTCATCTATAAATATGTTAAGTCTTTTTATCATAATCACCTACTTTGTTCAATGTTTACATATCCTTTTAGATATTCTTGCAATTCGTTGTCGTCTCTTATAATTTTTAATGCTAAATCAATATAATTATCCTGTTTTAGTCCTAATTTTATATTTAAATTAGATTCTTGAATTAGTCCTTTATTATTAATTATACATAAAGCTTTTTCGTAATTATTAGTATTTAGAACATCTTCTATTAATGCTATATATTTAAGATTTATATCATTAAATCTAATATTTGATATTTTCTCTTTTATGTCTTTTTCATAATTTTCTAAGTTAGATATTTTAGTATCTTTTAAAGATTCAATGCTATTATTAACCTCGCTTTTTACAAATAATAAAGATTGTTTTTCTTTATTTAATTTTAAATATTCCAAAACTTTATTTTTTGTGTTTTCTAATATTTCTTCTAATTCTTCATCCTTTTTTAATTGTAATATAACTTTTTCAATTACTTTAGGTAGTAAAAAAATATTCTCAATTTCAGTTACTTTGGGAATATAAATATTTTTCTTTTTGTAGTTTTCAATCTGATTTTCATCTAGTCTATCCTTATCAATAATCCCTTTTGCTGTGATATAATTTAATTTTTTATTTTCATTTGTCGATGTAGTATATTGGATAACCTTTGAACATCCATTAACTGGAATAACATTATAGTTATTAAATAGTATATTATACAATTTAAAATCATAACTATTACTTTCTCCTTCTATAAATAAGACATTTTGCCTATTACCCAATATTTGTATTTGTAAAGATTCTGGAATAGTATCATCTTCTATTAATTCAAAATCCCAACTTTTATCTTCAAAATAATTTTTTACCCATATTAATTGAGAATTAATTCTTGAAGTAGCAAAATCTAAATTGTGAGTAACATAAATAAAGAGACAATCACTTCTACTTTTTTCGAGTAAATCCCATAACTTACCTAATATAGAATTATGAAGATGATTTTCTGGTTCATCAATTATTATAATTGAATTTTCAGGTACTGCAAATACAGATGCAATAAAATAAAATATTTCTCTTTCTCCATCACTCATTTGTGCTCCATTGTAATATGTAATCGAATCAGAACCAGCTTTAATACAACCAGCATCAATTTCTAATTTTCTATGTGGCAATAATTCTTCAAAAATATTTTTTGTTTTATCTAGTATTGTTTCGTTATCAAATTCAGTATTTAATAAATCTCTATGTTCAGATCTGTATTCACGAGACTTTTGATAATCCTCAGTGAACAGTAATTGCATTAGTTTTTCAAAATCATTTAGTAAAAAGATTTCCGGTTTTGAGTTCCATCTACTATTATTTTTCCCATAAGTTTTCATCCAATTTCTATCTTTGCTTGTAGCTCCATATAAGAACTCATCATTTGCTTTATCCATTGAAGACGGTTGCACACTTTCTGGCATACTAAGAGATTTTTGAGCTGATATTCTATGAACATTAGTGTTTGTATTATTTTGTTCTATCCAAACACTAAATCTTGTTTTTCCAGAACCATTGGCTCCAACTATTACAATAGATTGTTTGTCACTAATTGTCATATTGTTTGGTAATTTAACATTCAATTTGTTTATCCTCCTATAATTTCTTTTTATCCTCATTTATTAACTTCATAACTTTATTGAATAGTTTATCATTATCCTTATCTTCTTTGTATTGTTTTAACATCTCTTGTATTTCTATTTTCCAATTATCAAAGTTCTCTTTCTTTTGTTTATCTCCATTACTTCTTGAAACTTCCATAAATTTCTTTTGATATGCTTTCCTATATTCTTGCAATACTGGATCTTTTTCTAATTTTTCTTTATATGTTTGTTTTGCTCCTTTTTCTCTACAGCTCTTTCCATCAACATTAGGTAAATCACAATAAATCTCATCTTGTCTAATTGAAGGAATAAAATATCTACCACAATATTGACAAGTTTTAATTGGTAAATTGTAGTTTTTCGTTAATTGTTCTAATACTACAAAAGCAATATTACTTAATTTAGTGCTTGTATAAACATTATCCATTTCAATAAATGAATTGTTTTTATCAAGTTCTTTAGTTAAATTTTCTAAAGAATAATCTCCATATTTTAAGTATTTATCTGAATATGTATCTAAAATAACATCTATATCACTTGAATAAGAATAGACATCATTATGATGAGTAACTAAAGATGCTATAAACTTTGAACTAGGTTTACTATTATTTAATTCTTCATTTCCATTTAAGTTATATACAAAATCTACACATTTTCTAACATTATCTTGTACATCTTTTAAATAGCCATAACTATCTTCATAAACTGTTTGCATTACTTTTAATAATTCTACTTCATTTTGATATGAACCTATTAACTCTTTATCTGGAGTATATTCTTTTAATAATTCAAATCCATATAGATAGAAGAATGTATTATAAGCAGTTTCAAAAGACAATAAATCAGCATTTAATAAGCTAATTAAAAACATTCCAAATTGTTCTGCATAAGGATATAAAATAGTAGCAGGATGTTTTCTTGTTATTCCTTTTTTACTTGGTGTATATGTATAGAAATCTTTTTGCCTAATTATCTTTCTTCTATGATTTTCTAAATCATCTTTAAAATCGGTTTTATACATATATAAAGGTGTTGAATAATATTCTTCCTTAGCATCTGCATTAAACCATATGTAAAACCCATTATCAAAAGTTGATTGAGGTAGTTTATTCATTTGTTGATTCCCCCTATAAATAATTGTGAAATATTTCAAAATATTTTTAGAAATATGTTGACAAATATAAAATATCATTATATAATGTTTTTACAATTTCTAAAAGATTTGATAAATCTTTCACAGTATAGTTATATAATACTATATTATTTTAAAGTTGTCAACGAAAGGAGGGAGAAAATATGCAGAATTTACAAGAATTTGAAATAAAGCTTTACTCAACAGATGATGTATGTAGATTATTGCATATAGGAAAAGAAAAATGTTTGAAATTATTTCATTCTGATGAATTTCCAAGTATAAAAATAGGCAGAAAATTTTGGGTAAAAGCTGACTGCCTAAACGATTATTTAAGCCACAAAAGAATTATGGCGGAATAAAAAGAAAGAAGACTTAAATCTGCAATATTTAAATCTTCTAAACAAACAGGAAATGCCCTGTTCAATTTGATTGTAAAATTATTATACTATAAATTAAAAAATAGAGCAAGGTATTTCCTCAAAATTTCACAAAAAGGAGGAAAATATTTTGAAAACTAAAGGGATAACAACAGGAACATATACAGAAAAGAAAATTAAAAAGAGTTCTGATCTGCCTATATGTCCTACTTGTAAAAAGTGCAAAGATAGAAGTATATGCAAAAATAGAAAACTACTAAAGAATTGTAGTGTATGCAAATCTTGTACTGATAAAGACAATTGTGATAAGTTTTATCATTATACAAAAGGCAGAGCTACACTTACTATTGGAAAGAATATTGAAACAAAAGAACCAATAAGAAAATCATTTACTGCAGATACAATAGATGAAGCATTGGATAAACTATATAAATATAAAATTGAAATGCAAGAAAATGGAAAAGATTTAGAGGCAGAACTAAAGAAAACAACGAAATCAATAGCAGATATTGGACAAGAAATTGAAGATTCAAAATTTAGAAAAGGAAAAACTAAAGGAAATGCTTATAGAACAAATATGGCAACATTAAATAGAATAAAAGAAAATAAATTTGCTAATATTCCTATTGATAAAGTAAAGAAAACACAAGTAGAAAAGTTTTTAGAAGATGAAAGAATAAAATCAAATTCAGTTATAAAAAAAGATTACTCAATGCTAAAAAGGATATTTGAAGTTGCATTAGATAACAACTATATTTCTAATAACTTATTTCAAGGAATTAACTTAATAGAAAAGCCTAAAAGTATGAAAGAAGATAAAGATGTAAAAGCATTAAGTTATACAGAACAAAACAAGTTAGTTGAATATATAGAAAGTAATAATATTAAACACAAAAATATTATTCTAATGTGCTTATATACTGGAATGAGAATAGGCGAGATATTAGCATTAAATTACAAAGAAGATATTGATCTAGATAGTATGCAAATAACTGTAAGAAGAACACTAACAAAAGATAAAGAAGGAAAAACAATAGTTGGACCTCCTAAAACAAATAATGGAAAGCGAATTTTACAAATAAATGAATTAACTGAAAAAGTAATAAGAGATTCATTAGAAAGAGTTGTAAAGAATAAAAACAATGTATTGTTCTGTCATCCAGATGGCAAACTTATTGAAACTAACACAATAAATTCAGCATTTAAAAGAATGATTAAAAATGCAGGAATAACAAATAAGTATAGTTTGCATTGTTTAAGACATTCTTATGCAACAAGATGTATAGAGGCTGGTGTGGAATTACCAGTATTACAAGTTATGATGGGACATGCAGATATTCAGACAACAATAAATGCTTATGGAGATATTTATAAATACCTCGAAGTACAAAACCATCAAAAATATGTAGATTATGTTAAAAATGGAAGAATATAAATAGTGATTAGAAAAAATGTTTAGAAAAATCATTTCAATATATAAAGGTATTGAAATATAAGGAACATAACCATTAGTACTCAATTGTCACCTCGACCATATTTAGAGCTGTTTTCAAGAAAATTCGAAAGAACTTGAAAGCAGTTTTTATTATATAAAAGTACTATTTTCTAGGGTTTTAGAAAATAGTATTTTTTTAGTTTAATTCTAAAAAGTTCTTAAAAATTCTTAAAAATCCGATTATTTTGTTCCGCAAAATGTTCTGCAATGAATTTTTGCTCTTAAAAAAATGTTCAGAAATGTTCTGCAAAACAAAATTAATTGATATTTCAATACTTTCAGGAATTTCAAAACTGAAAGGAGAACTATTGTTATGGATTTTATACCTTACAAATCAAATGAAACATTAGAGCATAAATACTATCAAATTCCACAAGAATTATTTATAAATGAAAAATATAAAAACAAATTAAATTCAGATAGTAAAATTCTATATGCTTTTTTGTTAGATAGATTATCTTTATCTCAAAAAAATCATTGGATAGATGAAGAAAATAATGTTTATCTAATTTTTACAAGAGAAGAAGTACAAGAAAAATTAAATTTATCAGATAAAACAGTTACTAAATCATTCAAAATATTAATGGAAGTAAATCTTGTTCAAGAAAAAAGACAAGGTTTAGGAAAACCTAATTTAATATATGTTGGAAAGATTAATCTGGTGCTAACCATGACAAGGTCGAAACCCTTATTTACAGAAGCCATGTTCGGTATTACGAAGCAGTTTCTGGATACGAAGTGAAGTATATCAAGGGTAAACCTACCTGCTCCAAGAATCGCTGGTAAGCAAAAGAAAGAGACTCTTTTCCACATATTGAGGATTAGAGTCTTTTTCGAATATTTAATTTGCTCTTGCTTTAACAATAAATCTTTTAGTAGCATGTGTATTTTCTTTTTCATAATAACAGGTTATTAAGGTTATTTCTATATTTCCATTTGTTTTTTGACTTGTACAAGTATTATCGTCATCTTCGATTATATCTGTTTTATATACAGTATACTTTAGAGTTTTATTGTTTAAATCAGTTATTTGAATATTCTCTCCTATATTTAATTTTGACAAATTTCCAAAAAATTTATTGTTTTTATAATTATGTCCTAAAATAACCATATTACCAACTTCATTTGGATTAGATCCCCAATATTTGGTTACAGAAATTTTTAGTAGCTCATCTGAAGTTGTAGATAAGATTGGATATTCAACGTTTATTGTTGGAATTTTAATAGTTCCTACAATATCATATGTATTACCGTTATCTGCTGTATAAGTATATGTTTTAGGCTCTATAATATTTTTTTCTTGTATGATTTGATTTTCTTTTAAATCTTTTGTGTTTTCAACTTCTTCTAATTCATCTTCGATTAGATTTATATTACTTTCATTAGTGTTTTCAATATAAGAGTTATTATTTTCTTCAATATCATTAGATAAATTGGTATATTCCAAAGACCAATCATATAATTTTAATGAAAGAAATGTTAATATAATTATAAATATAATAACTGCATATAATGGTACTGAAAGACAGTTTGTTTCCTTTTTTGTGTTCATTTGTTGCTCCTCTTTAAAATAGAGGATGTATCATCAACACCCTCTCTAGTTTAAATATCTTTTAATTTATTATATTTAAAATAAGCAAATATTCCACCGAATAATATAATACTAATTGAAATTGCAAATATTCCTACTTCTTGTCCTGTGTAAGGTAGTTTTCCACCAGCTATTGTTTCGTCGTTATCTGTTGGTTCTGTTTTACCTGGTGTTGTTGTTTCTGGCCTAGTATTTTCTTCTTTTGAAGGTTCTTTCTCTTCTGGAGTTGGAGTATTTGTTGATGGCCTTGTTAAATATACATATTTGATTTTATTATTTATAGCATATGTAGCAGGTACTGAATCCTCATAACAATAGAAAGTTAAATCTTCGTTATGATTTTTGAAAACAGAATCTCCTGCAGCAGTATTATCTTCTCCCCAACCCATATTTTTAATTTCTCCTAAAAATGTAACCTTTTTTAATTTAGGACAATTTGAGAATGCTTCTACACCTATATTAATTGTGTTAATTGGAAAAGTAATATCTTGTGCTAAGTTTGAACATCCCTCAAAAGCATACCCTCCAATTTTTGTTACTGAGCTAGGAATATTAAATTCAGTTAGTCCTGTTAAACTTTCACAAATGAAAGCAGGTATTTCAGTAATACCATCTTCAAAAGTAACTTTAGTTATATTAGTACATCCTTCAAAAGGGTGATTTCCACAATCTTTAGTTAAACTTTTGGGAATAGATAAAGATGTTAATGCTGTACAATCTTTAAAAGCATTTATACTTAAATACGTAATACCTGTTCCAAAATTTATTCTTGAAAGTTTAGTACAACCATCAAAAGCATATCCTTCAATTTTTGTTACTGAATTAGGTATTGTTATTTCAGTAATACCTGTTAAGTCTTCACAAATGAAAGCTGGTATTTCGGAAATGCCGTCTTCAAAAGTAACACTAGTTATATTAGTACATCCTGAAAAAGGATGGTTTCCACAATCTTTAGTTAAGCTTTTTGGTATAAACAAAGTTGTCAAACCAGTACAATTTTTAAAAGCATCTAATCCGATACTAGTAATTGTATTTGGAAAAGTTATTCCTGTAATTTTAGTAGAATTGGCAAATGCTGTATATCCTAAAGAAGTTACATTTTTTCCTTCTAATGAAGATGGAATTGTAATATTTCCTGTAAGTTCAGAAACATTAGTACATTTTAAGTTTTTAATTTCGTTAGAATCATTTAATTCATATGACCATTGAACAGTTACTCCATTTATAATAGAAGTTGTAGTATATGTTTCTGTTGCATTAACTACATTAGAAGCTAAAAATAAGAATCCAATTACTAAAAATATCGTTACTAAATATTTTGTTTTCTTCATTTTTTCACCTCCTTTTCTTTTGTAAATATAAATCAACAATTATTTTATATCATTTCGAAAAATTTTTGTCAACACATTTTTCGCTTTATTAGAGACAATATTTTTTAAAAATATATTAAACTAAAATCGTTAATAAAGCGAATGAGGTTGTAAGATGAAAATTAAAAAATATAATGAATATAGAAATATATCAGGAATAAAGTTAAAAGAATTAAGAATAAATTCAAAGATGTCGCAAAAACAAGTTGCAGAGAAATTACAACTTGAAGGTATTGATTTAACAGAAAAAGAAATTTCTAAAATAGAACATAATAATCGTCTAGTTCATGACTTTGAATTATTTGCATTTGCAAAGATTTTTAATGTATCAGCAGATGAGTTTAATATTAAAAATGATTAAAAAATATAGGTCGAAATTTTTGATGTTTTTGACCTACAATTTTTTATAGGTCAAATTTTAAAAAATTTTTGACTTATATTTAATATTATTTTAAAAATAAATCTGTATATTTTTGAAATTTAAAAATTTGATTTCTTGTATATCCTGTTGTTTCTATTAAAATTCCTTTATCTACAAAGTTGTTGATAATGTTTTTTATTGTACTTTCAGCTATTCCCGTTAATTAAACTAATTTCTTTCTATTAACTGCTGGTTCATCATATAATACATCTAATACTTTTCTTGCATTTTCAGGCTTTACAGTCATATTTAATATTTTCCTATCCATTTACATTGTAAATTCAACAACTTTTTTAAATTTATCTTTTGCAATTTTAGATGTTTCTATAACAGCTGTTAAGAAAAATTTTATCCATTCAATCATATCATTTTGAGTTCTATCTCTTGTTAAACAATCATAATATTCATCTTTATTTCTTTCAATATAATCAGAAATGTATAGACAAGATTTATTTAACATTCCTTTACTTTGTATATATAATGGAATAAGTGTAATCTTCCAATTCTTACATTTCCATCTAAAAATGGATTTATTGATTCGAATTGATAATGCAAAATCGCAATATTATTAACACTCCTTATCAAATTTATTTAATTATAATTAGAGTATTATAATAGAATAGCCTTAAAGTTCTTAACTTATCAGGCATAGTACCACCTCTATTTTAGAGATTCAAAAAGAGTTGAATCTCCCTATATTTAAAGGGCGAATCAACTCCGATGTACCACCTTTATTCACAATAATTGTTATTGTCTCATTTATAGCTTTTCGTAGAAACACGATAGTTACTATAAGAATTGTAATTCAAATTTTATATATTTATAATTTCCACCACACATTACCTCTCTATTAGTTACTATAAGATTCTACTGAGTTTCTTTTTAATACATAACTATATTCAATTATTTTATATTTTAGCTGTATTATAAAGTTTTGTCAAAATCATTTTTTCTTGCAATAACTTCAAATGTATGCCAATGTTTCATTTTACATAAAGCAGTTGGTCTATCTTTTTCAATTTCCTCAAATTCTAAAATATCAAAATCTTTAAACAATTCAATTACATCTTCCTTACTTAAAAATGTTCTTTTATCTGCCCCTGTATTCCATTCATCTTTTAATCCAAAGAAATTACCAACAAAAAATCCATTTGAATTTATACTATTGCATATTTCTTGCCACATATTATAAAAATATTCTTTATTACAAAAAGGTAAAGCATTGTTTGATATAATTAAATCGCATTTAGGTAAATGTAATTTTTCGAATTTTTGAACTTGAAAATTAAATTTATCTTGTTTTCCCATATTTTTCTTATATACTTCAAAGATAAAGTTGATAAAGTAAATCCAATTACTGGAACTAATGAACTTAATAATATATTGTCATATTTTCTAATTACATAAGAGTATATAATAACAACAATATATGTTAATACACATATACAGATTTTTCTTGTCCAACTAGTTTCCCATCTTTTATCTAATTCAACTCTTTTATTTCTTTCTTTTATATTTTCAATTTCTTTTTCTAAATCTTTTAATTCCATTTTAAATCTCATTTCCTGACATATTATACAAACTTTTCCATTATTCTTTATTTTTAAATAATAATCCATATATATCTTATCATAAATAATTTTTTTTCACAATAATTTTTGAGTTAATTTCACGAACATCTCAAAAGCATTTGATAAGTACTAAAAAGTAGTATTCTTTAGCTATTTAAATGAGATTTTTGAAGTTTATAAGCTGTCTGTAAGGTAGCATTCTGCTTATAAAAAGAGATTTTACGAATTTTTTGACATATAATAAAATTAATGTTATAGCTAACACTAGCTAGCAAATCAAATGAAGTCACAAAGGTTTGCACGAGACATGTACTCGCATATCTCTTTTTTTGCATAAAAAGAATATTCTAATGAAATGGAAAGATATAAACATACATTCAAAAAAATACAGATGGGACATATTATTGGTATAGTATATAACCAACTAAATAAACTATAAATTAAAAAGTAATAAAAAAGATAATATTTTAAATATAATAAGAACTAGATTACTTTTTAAGGAGAAATCTAGTTCAATAAACAAAAAATAAACATATAAATATATGATTTATTATTTGCATTGTAGCAAAAAAACAGCTACAAGTCAACAAAAATAAGCAAAACAAAGAAGAAAAATTTAAAAAAAGGAAAAAAAGAAAATTATTCATCTAAATTGTAAACTTCTAAATCTTTAAAAGCAGGATCATATAAGCTTTTTCCATCAAAATTAAATCGAGAACCATGGCAAGGACAATCCCATGTTTTATCTACATCATTCCAAGACAGCAAACAGCCTAAGTGAGTGCAAATAGGCTTTACGGCATATATTTTTCCACTAGCATTTTTATAAATTCCTATTTTTTCATTATTTATTTCAATTATACTACCTGAATCATTAGCAATTTCATCAAAATTCATGTTAGCACGTTTTAATTTATTTAATAAAAGAGAATTTGCAGATTGAACTAAAATATTTTTCATTTCATCTGCATTTTTAAGAGGCTTTAAGCGAGAAGAATCAAACAAATAAGAGAATTTATTTTTTTTGTTGTTAATTATATCTACAATTATATTGGCAGCAACATTAGATAATGTCATTCCCCATTTTTTAAATCCAGTTCCTACATACATGTGTGGTAATATATGAGAATATAAACCAATATAAGGTAGTTTATCTAAAGAAATACAATCTCTAGTGTCCCAACGAAATAATATTTCACAATTTGGATAGTATTTTTTTGCTTCTTCTTCTAACATACCATAACTATTTTGATAACTAGTTGGTTGACCTGTTTTGTGTTCGCCTCCACCAATTAGTAACAATTCTTTACCATTGTAATTAGCAGTTCTAAATGATAGTATAGGATTTGTAGCAGAAATATACATACCGTTAAATAATGTTTTTTTTGTATCAACAGCAATTAAATAAGATGTTGATTGGTACATTTTTGCAAAATAAAATCCGGAAAAATTTATAAAAGGATAGTGAGTAGCTACTATTACATATTTAGATTTTACATTAAAATTATTAGAAAAAGTAATGTAAAAATCATTTTCTTTTTGTACATCAAAAACAGTACTATTTGTATAAATTTCATTATTATTTTTTGCAATACAGTGGAATAAACCATTTAAATATTTTAAAGGATGAAATTGTGCTTGGTTTTTAAAACAAATAGCACCTTCTATTTCAAAAGGAAGTCCTGTTTTTGTTACATATTCACAATTAAAACCTAGATTTTCTATTGCTTTTTGTTCTTTTTTTATAAATTTTAAATCTTCTTTTTTTGTTGTATATACATAACTATTTTTATATTCAAAATCACATTTGATTTTTTCTTTATCTATGATATTTTTAATGTTTTTAATTGCTTGTTCATTTGCTTCTAAATAATCTTGGGCAAATTTTTGACTGTAGGAATTAGCTAAGTAGCTATAAAATAAACCGTGTTGACTAGTGATTTTTGCGGTAGTATGACCAGTTGTTTTTTCTCCTATTTTATCTTTTTCAAGAACAGTAACTCTGTAACCTAAATTTGACAAATAGTAAGCACAAGTAAGCCCAAATATTCCAGCACCTACAATACATACGTCAGTTTCTAATAAAGTTTTATTTGAAGTATTAGATGTATCAATTTCTTTAATAAAGTTATTATTAATTAATTTATTATTAGATAACCATAAAGAATTCATAAAAATTTCACCTCTAAAATAGTATAACCAATTTTTTGGAATAAATCATTGAAAATGTAGCAAAATAATTTATAGAGTGATATACTAATAAAAAACAAAGGAGGATTATTATGGAAGAAGAATTAAAAGAAAAGCTTTTTAATAAAAAAGATAATGGATGGGAGTCTTTAGATTCTAATCAAAAAGAGGAAGTTTTTGACTTATCAAAAAAATATATGGATTTTTTAAATGTTGCAAAAACAGAAAGAGAATTTATCAAACATGCAAGAAAATTAGCTAATGAAAATGGATATAAAGATATTATGGAATTTGATACTTTAAAGCCAGGAGATAAAATTTATTTTGTTAATAGAGAAAAAAGTATGTATTTAGCTATTATTGGTGAAAAATCAATAGAAGAGGGATTGCATATTATAGGATCACATGTAGATTCTCCAAGATTAGATTTAAAACCAAACCCACTTTATGAAGATACAGGATTAGCATATTTTAAAACACATTATTATGGTGGAATTAAAAAATATCAATGGACTACAATTCCACTTAGTATTCATGGTGTTATTGTAAAAGCAAATGGAGAAAAAATTGAAGTTAATATTGGGGAAGATGAAGAAGATCCAATTTTTACAATTACTGATTTATTACCACATTTGGCTCAAGAGCAAATGGAGAAAAAATTAAAAAATGGAGTAGATGGAGAAGATTTAAATTTATTAATTGGAAGTATTCCATATAGCAGTTCTAAAATTTCAGAGAAAGTTAAATTAAATATTTTAAATATTTTAAATCAAAAATATGGAATTACAGAAGCGGATTTAACAAGTTCTGAGATTGAATTAGTGCCAGCATTTAAAGCAAGAAGTTTAGGATTTGATGGAAGTATGGTTGCAGCTTATGGCCAAGATGATAAGGTTTGTGCATATACTTCGCTTCATGCAATGATGGAATTAGAAAATGTTAAAAATACAGCAGTATGTATTTTATCAGATAAAGAAGAAATAGGAAGTATGGGAAATACAGGAATGGAATCACATATGTTTGACTTCTTTATTTCTGAGATATTAAATAAATTAGGTGTAAACAGACCAAATTTATTAGATAAAGTATTTTGTTTTTCAAAAATGTTATCATCTGATGTAGATGCAGGATTTGATCCTATTTATGCTTCTGTTTCAGACAAACATAATGCTGGATTTTTGGGAAAAGGAATTAGCTTAAATAAATATACAGGTGCAAGAGGAAAATCAGGAGCATCTGATGCAAATGCAGAGTATGTAGCATGGGTAAGAAATATTTTAGAAAGAAATGATATTAAATATCAAATAGCAGAATTAGGAAAAGTCGATATTGGCGGTGGAGGAACTATTGCATATATTATAGCTAATAAAGGAGCAGATGTAATAGATTGTGGAGTTCCAGTTCTTTCTATGCATGCACCATATGAAGTTACAAGTAAATATGATATTTATTCTGCATATAAAACTTATAAAACATTTTGGGAAGAATAATATAAAAATAGTAAAAACCAACTCGGTAGAGTTGGTTTTTACATATCATTTAATAAATCTATAACTGAAGTAATAAATACTTTTTTATCTTCTGATAAAGAACAGATTTTTTCAGTTAATTCAATATTTTTCTTTGTTTGAGAGTCTGTAATAAATTCTTTATACAATGTATTAGGAGTAATTTTTAGAATATTCATATATTTAATTAGAGTTTGAGTTTTAATTCCATTATTACCATTTTCAATTCTAGATATATATTTTAAAGAAATACCCAATTGCTCAGCTAGCTGTTCTTGAGTAAGTCCAGATTTTTTGCGAAATTTTCTTAATATTTTACCGAAAATTTTATCTATATCTGATTTTGAAATAGAGTCCATTTTCATACCTCCATAATAAATATTAGTATTAGTAACAGTATAACAACTGCAATAAAAATGTTGAACACAGTAATACTGCGAACAAAAAAATGGTAAATTTTTCTAAAAAAGATAAAAAAACTTGAATTAACAAGTAAAATATGATACTATCATTAAAAACTTAGTATCACTATTAGTTATACCCGCAAAAGGAAAAAATATAGATATAAAAAAAGAAGGTATGAAAGAAATGATAAAAGATGAAGAATATATATGCTTTTTAAAGAGGGTAATTGCATGTGTTAGCAATGGAGATTATTACTCGGTAAAAGAATTATCACAGTTAGAGTTAGAAAAAATGGAAAAAAAGCAAAAGACAAATAAAAGGAGAATATTGATAAAAGATTGAAATAAGAGTATACTAGAAGTAATAAAAAATGTATGTATTGTTAAAGTTTAGGAGGAAACAGATGATAAGGAAATTTAAAGAGGAAGATACAACTCGAGTTATGGCACTATGGACAAAGGGAAATTTTGAAGCTCATGATTTTATAGATAAGGATTATTGGTTGTTAAATTATAATGAGGTAAAAGAGAAATATTTAAAAAATGCAGAAACATATGTATATGTAAAAGATAATGAGATTATAGGTTTTATAAGTTTATTAGATGATGGATATATAGGAGCACTTTTTGTATGTAGAAAATTTCAGAGAAAAGGAATTGGAAGAAAACTTATTAATTATTGCAAGGATAGACGTGATAGCTTAATTTTAAAGGTATATGAAAAAAATGTAAGTGCCACATTATTTTATGTTGCGCTTGGATTTACTAATACAAAAATACAAATAGATGATGAGACAGGAGAAAAGGAATATATAATGCAGTGGAAAAAGGAATATGATGTATTTAGATAAAGGGTGAAAGATATTGCTATTTTTATATTGTTATGATAATATAAAAATGTAAATAATATAAAATTACAGGAGCATGAATACTATAGTTTTTATGAGAGGAACGAAAGAAATGGAAGAAAAAAAAGAAACAACAGAAATTGTAATTGCAAGTGGAGAGTATATGGAAGCATATGCTCCATTTCCTGGTACTAAAGAGGAAAATGAACAAAAAGTAAAAAGGGGAATTCTTGCTCGACTTGGAATGAAGCAAGATGAAATTGATAAGTTGATTAATAGTGTAGAAATTGAGTTTGATAATGGTGGTGCGGATGGAACGTTTGATGATGGTCCATATACGCCAATTAAATTAGTAAAAAAAATCTATAAAGAGCCAAATATAGATATAGATTTTGAATCAGACTTAAATCCAGAAAAAAATCCAGAAATAAATAAACCAAGGCAAACGATGCTACAACAATATTATGGGGATAAAAAAGCAGAAGATAGAAGGAATAAAATATTTGATAGATTTAAGTCACATGTTATTCAAAAAGAAATAGATGTATATGATGAAGATGGAAATAAGAGAAAGATAAAAGTATATACAATAGAGGATTATGAAGGAAAAGAAAAAGATTCTAATGAATTGCTATTAGATGGATATCAAACACGATTAGAAAGATTATCTAGGGCACATCAAAGAGATTTTTCACCATATAAAAGGGAATTTCAAAGATTAAGAGTTAATGCCATAAAAGAGATAATGCAACGATATGAAGAAATGCATGAAATTGATCCAAAACAAGCTGATGAATTTAAAAAAGAAGCTATTGAGAATATTTCCAAATTTAAAGATCCTGAATTTGAAAAAAAAGCAATACAAGCGTTAATTGATAAAGATACAGAATTTATAGAAACAAACAATTATACATATAATTCTCGTCAGAATACAGCAGAGAATTTAAAAACAATGGGAAAAGATGGGGAAAAGTCAGTAAAAGCTCAAATATCGGATGAACAGTCAAATCTTCAAAAAGCTGGCCTAAAAACTATGAATTTTTTTATTAACATTAGAAATCATACAAGAGTTCCAATAAATAAATCTATAGGTACTTATGTCACATCACCTATTTATAGAGCACTTATGAAAATAAAACAGCCAAAATCTAAAGAACCTGTTAGTGTTGATGGATATTTTATTACACCTATTGAAGATATGCTAGCAACTTCGCAAAAACATTCTAGAGGAATGTTTAAAAATAAACAATCCCACAGATATCATGCAAGAAAGGATTATTTTATAGCTAGAGAAAAAGAAAAGATGAAAAGTCAAGAAGGTGTACCAAAGGTAACAGTAGGACAACTTATCAAATTAGCAATTATACCAAGGGTTAATGCTATTGTTAAATATAAAGAAGGTAATAAAGCCATTTTAAATGCTGGGTTGCACGATATTGAGATGGCTACAGATGAACGACATACTCAAATGAGTCAAAAAAGACATACAATAATAGATTGCATGAAGAGAATTGCTTCATATGAAAAAGAGATTGAAGATTTAAAAAGTTTAGAAAAAGTAACAAAAGATCCTGAAAATAAAGAAAATATAGAACAAATTATAAAACAAAGAGAGTTGTGTAAATTAAAATTAGAAGGAAGATTAGCTGAGACCGAGAGAATAGAAATAGATAGTGTTTCAACAGATGCTGTTTCAATGTCACAACATGATAAAGCCAATAAGGCAAATATGTCAACAGTAGTAAGAGGATTTAAAATTGCAGCTAAAGCAGCTATAAGTACTTACATAAGCAAATATCTTTATGAAGAAGTGGCTCATCAAGCTAAAACACCTGATAAATTAGAATATATACCAGGAGAAACAAAAGAAATTGAAAAAAGAGTTAATGATACGATTACAGAATTTGTGCCAGGAATGGATAAAGCAGATGTAAAAAATATAACATTAGAAGATATATATTCTAAAGGTAGTGGACTTTTAACATATGACGCATATGGAGGACGTCAAATAGAAGATAAAACATCATTTTTTAGAGGGCTAGCTTTTGAATTAGAAGGAAAGTTATGTTCAGGCTCAGATGGAAAAGGATTTGATCCTACAGTTTTAACAGATGTACAATTAAATCAAACTTTGGATAATAATACAACAGTAGTATCTTTAATTCAAGAAATAATACAAGATAAGTATGGAAAACAAATTCCAACAGACGAAATAAGTGATATGATAATAAGTGGTAAAATTTCAGGTATAGATATTTGGAGATCTACTTCTAAAGATGGGGTTCCAATGGGATGGCTGAATGCTTCTGAAATAGTACCAGAGATGGTAAATAGTGGAACACATGAAATTACAAAAGAAGTTACAAAGAGTATAAAAGAAGTAGTAACGTCTCCAGGAAAATATATATTGAGACCAGGAGTTGAATATGAATATGCAACAACAGAATTAAATCCAGTAGTACTAGCAGCAGAACTTGGGCTTACTGCTTCAGAAATATCTGATTTAAATGAGTTTTTAAGATTTACAAGAAGTCAAGAATCAATTCAGAGGAGACAACCTAAACTTATAAGATTAATGGCAGAAGAAAATGCTAGAAAAATGGAAGAAAAAGCCCAAAAAGAAAAAGATAAAAAACAAAAAATACATGTAAGAGGTACAAGTGAGAAAGACATAATACCAATTGAGAAAAAAAGAAAGATTAAATCATTTCAAAGAAGTAATAAATCTAAGACTAGATATTATGAGCATCACAGTAAAAAGATGACGGAATATTCAAAAACTGAATCTAAAAAAAGAAAAGGAGTTACAGTTTTTGAAGGATTTATAGGAACTAAGAAAGATGATTTTACAAGTGGGTATGATGAAAATTTAATAGGTGTAAACGATACAGAGCAACCTATAGAAGAAGAAAGGTATTAAAAATTATGGATAAGTCAAATGATAAAATTATAATAGAATTATATGATGATTCAAAACAAGGTTATAAGTATGAATTGTTAGATATTGTAAATTATAATGATAAAGAATATGCAGTTATGATTAAAGAATATTCTTTTGATGGTGAAGTTGAAATTTTTCAATTAAAACATTCAAAAGATAAATCAGCTACATTATATAAAACTGAGCCAGATAATTATATAGCTTCACAAGTTTATGAAATGTTTAAAGAAAAATTAAGGGCAAATTATAGTCAGCGCATAAAATTTAAAGACTAAAAAGTCACAAGAAAGAAAAAGTGAAGTATAGTATGTATATTTGATAAATAAAAATAAATATTTCAATATTTAAGGTCAAAAAATTAAGAGAAAAAATTTATATGTTTTTTCTCTTAATTTTTGATATTGCATTCAATATTAAATTTTGGTGAGCCAGGAGGGATTCGAACCCCCGACCCCAGGCTTAGAAGGCCTGTGCTCTATCCAACTGAGCTACTGACCCATATCTAATGGACAATAAATATAATAACACAAAAAAATGAAAGTGTCAACAAAAAACAAAAAATTCAATAAAAAAATAAATACTACTTATTATTCATAATCTTATATTTTAATTAAAATATAAGATTATATACAAAAACAAATGCTAAAAAGTAGTATAAATTTATAATATATTAAAAAAGCATGTTAACAAAACCAAGTAATCCAAAAATAATAAAAATAATATTAGATAAAATTTCTACAAATTTTGGTTTTAATTTACTTACTAAAAATCTTCCAAAAAATAGAGCGATAGAATTACTAGCAACCATTCCAAAAATAGAACCAAGAATTAATGAAATCTTATATTTAGGATACTGAACACCAAGACCTAAAGAAGCTAAAAATGTTTTATCTCCTAATTCACCAATTACTATACTAAGAGCAATAATAGCAATATAATTTAATTTTATAAAAGAAATTTTTTGCAAGAGAGAGGTTTTAGAGTCAGTATCTACTTTTGTTTTTCTTTTTGGTAAAAAACCAATAATTCCAAAAAGAAGAAAAGAAGAATAAGTTAAAAGTTCTAAATAAAATTGAAATGTTTCATTTTCTAAAGAACCTATTTGACTTCCAAATAAAATTGCTAATCCATGACTAAAGAAAGTGCCTAGGGCAACTCCAAAAAGAATATTTTTAGCCTTATCTTTAGTAGAAAAAGATAAAACTAAAAGTTGAGTTTTGTCACCAAGTTCAGATAAAAATATAAGAATAAAACTAATAAAAAAAGGATAAAGAAAATCCATTAGTTTAAACACCTCACTATGTTATAATGAATATTCATAAATTTTTAAAATATGTCTCAAGCTTACGGCTATTGTGAATTTTTTGTGAATTGCTTTACTTTAGATAAACAAAATGATAAGATATTAAAAATTGATAATTAGAAAAATATTAAAGGAGGAATTTTTTGTGATAGAGGTTAAAAATGTTACAAAAAAGTATGGAAAGTTCATTGCCGTAGATAATATCAGTTTTACTATTAATGAGGGTGAAATTATTGGTTTACTTGGGCCAAATGGTGCTGGTAAAAGTACAACAATGAATATGCTTACAGGTTTTATTGAACAAACAGAAGGCGAGATTATTATTGATGGATATAATACATTGAAGAAGCCTAAAAAAGCCAAAAAGGAAATTGGATATATGCCAGAAGGAGTACCACTTTATACAGATTTGACAGTAAAAGAGTTTATAACTTACATGGCAGAGATTAAAAATGTTGATCGAAAAAATAGAAAAGAAAAAGTTCAAGAAATTATAAATAAAACAGGATTAAAAGATGTACAAAAGAAATTAATTAAAAATTTATCAAGAGGATATAAACAAAGAGTAAGTATGGCAGGAGCTTTAATTGGGGATCCTAAAATATTAATTCTTGATGAGCCAACAGTAGGATTAGACCCAAAGCAGATTACGGAAATAAGAAATTTGATTAAAGAATTAGGAAAAACTCATACTGTTATTCTAAGTTCTCATATATTGTCAGAAGTAAGTCAAATATGTAATAAAGTAATTATTATAAATAAAGGAAAAATAGTGGCTATAGATACTCCAGAAAATTTAGAGGCAAAAGTATCAAATAAAAATTGTTTATATGTTACAGTAGAAGATCCTGAAGATAAAATGAATACAATAAAAAATAAAATAAAAGAAATAAAGAAGATAGAATTAGTTGAGAAAAATGAAGATGGAACTAAACAATATATGATTGAATCAGAAGATAATGCAGATTTAAGAAAAATGATTTTTTCAGAGTTAGCTAAAGAAGATATTACAATATTTGAAATGAAAAAAGCAGATACTACTCTAGAGGATGCATTTATGAAATTAATAGAAGGAGGTAATAAATAATGTTTGCAGTTATAAAAAAAGAATTTAAATCTTACTTTTATTCACCAGTAGGGTATGTGTTTATAGGCTTATTTTTAATTATGTTTAGCATATTTTTTTATGTAGATGTTTTTCAATATCAAAGAACAAATTTTGAATACATATTTTATTCTGGTGCTACGATATTAACATTTATTGTTCCAATTCTTACTATGAGAGCAATAGCAGAAGAAAGAAAAACAGGAACAGAACAATTATTACTTACTTCACCACTTAGTATTACAAAAGTAGTATTAGGGAAATTTATTGCAGCAACATTAATTGTTGTTATTACAGAAATTTGTACATTTTTATATTTTGGAATTTTATGTTATTTTGGAACACCACACATTACAACTGCACTTGTTACATTATTAGGATTTTTATTATTAGCTATGAGTTATATTTCATTTGGAATATTAGCATCTAGTATTACAGAAAATCAAATTATTGCAGGGGTAATTACTATAGGATTTTTTATATTAACATGGTTTTTGCCACAATTTAGTAGCATATTTACTAATTTTTCATTAATTAATATGTTTTCTAAATTTCCAACAGGGCAAATTGACATTGCAGATACTGTAACTTTTGTAACATTTACAATTTCATGTATACTTCTTACTATAATTGTTATGCAAAGAAGAAAAAGTGTAAGATAGAAGGAGGAAAAATTAATTGAAAGAGAAAAAAGATAAAAAGACTAAAAAAGTGGTAAAAGAAGAAAAACAAAATAAGTTTATAGAAATTATAAAAAAGAAATGGTTAGTAGATGGATCAAAAACTTTTTTATTAGTTGCTATTATTATAGCTATATTTATTGGTGTTAATATTTTAATGCAAAAGTTAGAATTAACTCCAATTGATTTTAGTCAGGAAAAATTATATACTCTAACTGATGAAAGTAAAGAAAAAGTTAAAAACATAGAAAAGGATGTAAAAATTTATTTTGTGGGTTATTCAGATGATGATTCTAATTTAGATTTAGCAAAACAATATAAAAAAGAAAATGAGAGAATTACAGCAGAGGCTGTAGATACAAATAATAGACCAGATTTAGTAGAAAAATATGGAATCGAAAGTGGAACACAAGGAATTATTGTAGAATGTGGAGATAGATCAAAAGTATTAACAGCAAATGATTTGGTAACTTATGATACTTCAACATATGAAACTATTAGTATTGCTGAAGAAAAATTCACAAGTGCTATTCTTTCAGTAACAAGTGATAAAATACCAACAGTATACTTTTTAGAAGGTTATAGCGATTTCTCATTAAGTAAAAACATGAATTATTTAAATATGTATTTAGGCAATGAAATTAATGAAATTAAAACTTTAGATGTTTTGTCTGTAGGAAAGATTCCAGATGATTGTGATACTTTAGTTATTACAACTCCATCAAAAGACTTTGATGATATAGCAACAAATGCCATTGTAGATTATATAAATTCAGGAAAAAATATTTTATGGTTAAACTCAGCAATGACTACTCAAAAAGATATGACAAATGTAAATAAAATTTTAGCAATGTATGCAGTAAATCCATTTGAAGTAGGAATAATAAGAGAAACTGATAGTAGTAAAATGGTAACAAATTCACCTGATTTAATTATTCCAGAGATACAAAATACTACATTAACTAAAGATTTATATAATTCTAAAGGAGTTATTTTTGTAAATGCTACAAAAATAAATATAAACGAAGATAATTTAGAAACTCAAAATGTTAAAAAGACAGAATTAGCTAAAGCTAGTGAAGGAGCATATTTTAGAACAAACTTTAATAATCAACAAAATGCAGCAGCAGATGGAGAAGAAAAAGGAACATTTACAGTAGGAGCTGAATTAGAAAAAACACTAAAAGAAAAGAACGAAGAAACTGGAGAAAATGCAGTAACTTCAAAACTAGTAATTTTTGGTGAAAATTATTTCATATCAGATTATCAATTAAGTGAAAGTTCACAATATGGAGCAATTCAATTAGCATATAATAAAGATTTAGTATTAAATTCAATTGCTTATTTGGTAGATAGACCAGAAGATATAACAGCAAGAAAAAGTACAGGAACTGTAACATATACAGCAACAGAAGAACAAGATACAATTATAAGAATTATAATATTTGCTGTTCCAATTATAATTATATTAGCTGGAATTATAGTATGGCAAATAAGAAGAAGAAAAAAATAGAATAAATAAAAGAAAACCTCATAAACTATTATGGGGTTTTTTATTATGAAAAATGTTTTAAAAGTAGTATTTGTTATTATTGGAACTTTAATAGGTGCTGGATTTGCATCGGGGCAAGAAGTATATTTATTCTTTTTTTCTTATGGAATGAAAGGATTAATAGGCATCTTAATTTCTAGTATTATAATTGGAGTTGTAATTTATAGTACTTTTAATATTTTAAATAAATATAAAATAAACACGTATAAAGATTTTTTGAATATTCTGATTCCAAAAAATACTAAGTTGAAGATAATTGCTAATTTTATAATTAATATATTTATATTAATTACTTTTTTTATTATGATAGCTGGATTTGGAGCTTATTTTGAACAAGAAATAGGAATAAATAGATTGGTAGGAAGCTTGGTTTTAGCAATAATAACTTTTATTGTATTTATGACAAGTATTAAGGGCGTTGTAAAAGTAAATGAATTGTTAGTTCCAATATTAATTGGTTTTATATTTATAATAGGAATTATAAGTATAAAAGATACACATATATTAAACTTAGAAAATTATGTTATAAGAACTAATTATACAAATTTTGCTTTAAGTGCTGTTTTATATAGCAGTTATAATAGTATTTTATTAATTCCTGTATTAATAACCTTAAATAATTATGTGAAAAATAAAAAACAGATTTTTTATATATCATTTATTAGTGCCATAGTTACAATTTTATTGTCTGTAATAATATTTTTATTATTAGTGAGAGTAGATGTTGACATTTCAAAGTTAGAGATGCCTGTTGTTTATGTAGTTTCTAATATATTTAAAATATTGAGGTATATTTATGGGGTTATTATATTGGGGTCTATTTTTACAACAGCTATTTCTTTAGGAGTTAGCTTTTTGCAAAATACGGCAAAAAATAAGAAAGGTTATACACAGATTGCGATAATAATGTGTATAACTTCTGTGATAATTTCTAAATTTGGATTTTCTAATTTAGTTAGTTTGTTGTATCCTATTTTTGGCTATTTAGGTTTAATCCAAATTTTAAGATTATGTGTTATAAAAATATCGAAAGTTACAGTTCAGTAAGAAATGATTATGATGTCCAAGCTTTGCCTCCAACTATAACACTTAAATTTTATTTAATGTCTTTTCATTTCATTCAAAAAGAAAATCTAATACAAGAAAA
>OIYV01000438.1_pt1 | contig 24120 bp, 35 predicted proteins | sample 1588251 | NCBI WGS metagenome assembly OIYV01 (sample SAMN03283282) | human gut metagenome | biome: human-associated habitat; material: feces | host: Homo sapiens | place: Peru | collected 2012
GTTTGTTCCGTCAGTCACAAGACCACAGAATGTTTCGTTTAAACGTGTATCGATGATACATGTTTTCGACAAACTTGCAGCGTTACCAGGAACCTGGATGATTGCTAAAATAATTTCATAAATACTAGATGTTCGAACACATGCTTTTGGCATAGACATATCACCACGAATGTATACTAATTGGCATGAATTTGTAGCCTTTGTGTAACGTACTGCGATGTAATCGTAACGAGTGTTTGATGATGCAGTATCGACTGTTAATGTGACACTTGCGGTATTTGCGTATGTAAATCCACCAAATCCATTCACATCCGTTAAAAGATATGCAGTTCCTGGAGTTACGGACACATTCATTCCACTGACATAAGATACTTTTAAATCATCACCAGTGACATTGAATATACCGGTTGTTCTTCCTGCATGATAAAGTTGCACGTCTTCTGAGTCATAATCCACATCATTCAATGGATAACATTTTTGTGTCATCTAATCACCTCCTGATTAGTTATTTCTAAAACTAGAGAGACCTCCATATCTTGATCTCCCTCTTCAATAAAATTTAAACCTACTATTCTTACTTCAATAAATACGCTGTATAAGCTACTGACCACAGACACAATATCGCCTATATCGTAATCAACACCAAGGACCATAAGCGTGTCATTCTCTTTTAAATCAAATTCGAAAGTTGATGCATTCTGCCTAGTTTCATTCAGTTTATCTTCTCCGCGTTGTGTTAGAAGTTGTTTGATTTCTTCCTCAGTTCGTTCTTTGGAGTTTCCGCTTGAATCTGTATACGTTGTTTGAATATCTCTAGCATCCACATACAATTCATACATAGGCTCATTCTCTGCACGCATATCAACAGTCACCATCGTTCTGGTTCCGTCTTCTTTTTCTTCACCTAGAACATATGCAAAGTTTTTGTATTCTGTCATATCCTCAGTGTATTTCTGAGATAGTACGTTTCCGAGTCTGTCAGAGAATCTGACATTCTTTTTCTTTTGGCCACTGTAGATTTCTAGATAATTCAAATTGCCATTCTTGACAATTTCACGATAGCCATAGCCAACAACTTTACAGTACATCTGTACCATCTCTCTGAGTGTTTTCCACGTACTGTCAGAGCCATCAACGATTGTCGCAGTCAATCCAGTCGGACTTCCTACAATGATATCCAGGCCACGCTTATTTGCGGTCACCGCATTCAATAAACTTTTTTCAACGTTCGTCACTGTGACAGTTGATATATTGATTCGATCGTCTAGGCTATCCATGAACCCTCTGATTTCCATATCGTCATCATCTTCAACACAGTGAACATACTTGATGAAGCCTATCTCATTTCTATCTCTGCAAACGATACGATTCTTCTTGCGTAAATATTGCTTATTGAACTCCGTTGGCCTTGCATGAATTTCGAACTGGCCACTGTCATAATATCTAGGGTTCCACTGAATAGATGTAACTTCTTGCAGTAATCCTTGTTTGATTCCTTTAGTGTCATAAATGTAATATTGCATATCTATACACCCACTGTGATTTCTTCAAATGTAACATTTGCAAACAAACTTTTTTCGTTCAGTGTAGCTCCGTATCTTAGAATATTTTCGCCTAGATCCAACTGGAAGAACGTACTGTCATAACTCAATTTGTAGAATACATTTTCTACATTTTCACCTCTTATCAGATGGCAGTAGCATGAGTTTTCATACGTACTTACTTCCAGAATGTCTCCTGCTTGCATATCTAGGCCACCTTCTGCAGTGAAAGAGATATGTTCTTCTGTCTTGACGTTTACAAGACTTGGATTCTTTGTGTCTGCTTCGGCTTCAAACTTCAAAATAAAGCCAGTAGGTTTATCACCTTTGTTTGTGATTGTTAGAAGTGGCTTGTATTCGTGATAGCCTAACTTCCATTTTTTTGTTTTTGAGTACGATCTAGGAAATCTGTGACATTTGACCAACGTTGTAAAGTCGATGCTTGACTTCTCACTGTTTTTCCAATAAGGGAATGGCACATGGAATACAAACTGCCAGCTTTGATATACCTTGGCACCTTCCTGAATGATAGGTGTTGTTGTTGCATATCCGTCTAGATACAGTGTCTGCTTCTTTTCTGTGTCCTCTCGAAAAAGTCTGCACATTTCTCCTGGCGGTATCGTCTCGATGAAGAAATCTCTGTTGGCTTGAGACTCTTTCATGTCTCCTTCAACAGTGATATCTTTAGAATTTACTTTGATACCAGATACTTTTGTACCGGTAAAGGTTGTACTGTTACTTTCAGTGATAGAGATGGAGTTTGAAGAGACTCCATCTATCGAAGTGATTCGGAATGGAGATCCATCACCGAAAGATATTTTGTTTCCTTTAGCATTTTGAATACTGTAGATTATCATTTTTTGTTCCTCCATTCCATTCGTCTAGCCATAGCCTCAAGCTCTCTAGCGTTCTCACTTGGCTTGATTGGACCGTTGCCGACATTTGTTTGATTCATATTGTAGTTGACTGTATTGTTCACGACTGGCTTCTTGTCACCATATCCACCAGGATATGATTGTGCTGCCTTTTGGAAGTCAGAAGCCACTGTGTAGGCAGAGTTTCTCAAACTTTGGATTGCTCCCAGTTTGCTTGATTCACTCATACCCCAGTCAAACTCTATCTTTTCATTCGCACTTTTAGCAGAATTAATAGCACTCTTTATGAACTTTCTAGCGGTCTTTTGAGCATCCTTGGTCTTTCGCTTAATACCCTCGATGTAACCTTCACTACTCATCTCACCGACTTCATCTCTCCAAACACGAGAAGGTGAGTGCGAATTCTGCTCTTTCTTGGCTGCGTTGATTGCACTTCGTACTAAGTTAGCAGCTGCGCTTGCAACTCTTGATACTACAGATCTGATACCAGCTGCAAAACCATTACCGGCATTCGCGCCTTCTGTGTGCATTCCACTGTAGCCACCACTGGCACCGCTCTTAGCGTTGTCTTTCAGAGATTGTCCACTTGCTTTGGCACCACTTTTTCCAGAACCTACACCAGATGTATATCCTTTGGCACCTTTAGCACCTTTTGACTTCATCTCAGATTCCATTTGTGCAGCGTTTACCGCATTATTTTTCATTTGCTGAACTGCTTGAGCAGGTGACATTCTTCCTGCCATAACTGCATCTTTGATGCTTTGTGGTACTGCGGCACCAGCAAGAGATGTGTTATTCAATAAATCCTGGAACTGGATCAAGTTCTTCATTTGTTGAACTGCATCTGCAGGAGCAGTCTGTCCGTTTGCTACATTCTCTGCAAGTCCAGCCGGAATATCCACTCCAGCATCCTTTGCCTTCTGAACCACATCATCGAATTTGATAGCATCCTTGATGTACTGGTTAGCTTCTTCAACTGTGACAGTTCCATTCTTCAAGCCTTCGGCCATAGATTGTGGAATCTGCACACCTTTTTCTTTTGCTTTGGCACTGACTTCCTCAAAGCTATCCATATTGATCAGTGCTTTCATTTCTTCTACAGACTGAGGTATTGCATATTTGCCTGCTTTGATTCCGTCAACTACTGACTGCGGAATCTTGATTCCAGCTTCTGCACACTTCTGTGTGATATCTGCCAGCGCATTGTCTACATCCACATCATTCAAGGCTTTTTCAACACTCTTTCCAGTATCTTCATATTCCTTGTTTAACGCGTTGATTTGCTTCTGCAATTCCTTGGCAGTATCTTTAGACTTCTTATGAGCTTCTTGAACTTTGGCTTGTGCTAGAGTTGCATTGATGTATGCCTGAGTTTCTTTGGACGTTGTGTCCTGGACCGACTTTCCGGCCTTAACCATTTCATCATAGGCTTCATTCGTTTTTCTCTTAGCTTTTTCTAGAGCCTTTTCGTTCTTTGTGGATTGCTCTGTAGCTTTATTCAATTGAGTCTGTGCCTTGGCAATATCGTTGACAATCGCCTGCTGTTGTTCCTGGTATGCCTTGACTAACATCAAATCCTTTTGAGCATCGATGTTTCGTCTGACAGCATCTGTATCTTTGTTCAGTTTATCTGTTTCTTCATCGTATTGAAGATTCAAATCAGGCATTGACTTATTTAGTTGATCAACAATATTTTTAAGCTCTTCTTTTTCTGCTTTTGTCTTATTCGTTTTCTTGGCCAATTCTTCCAGGCGGTTTGTTAAAACCTCTGACTTTGTGGCCTCTTCTTCAACTGACTGCGTACTTTCTTGACGTGCTTTCTTGTTCTCTTCAAGTTTCTTTGTCAGCTTGTCATGACTGCTTACGAGCTTTTCTGTAGCGATAACATTCTTATCTGTCTCTTGATAGCTTGCAATCGTTGCAGCAGTATATGCTACCAAGGCCACACCGATTCCGGCTACTGCTGCTGCAAGTAAACCTGCAGGAGTGGCCATCATCGCAAGGCTCAGAGCCTCTTGCGCTGCAGTTGCTAACGTAATCTGTCCGGTTACTGCCTTGACTGCCACCTCGTAGATTAAAGAAGCGGCTGCACTTGCTTTTGTGACTGCGGCACAAATCTTTTGGTAGTTTGTGAATATCTTGAATGCAGTATATGCACCAAGTACTCCAGACGCTACTTTCTTCGCATTGTCCACAATGAAAGCAAACGCATCAATCACCTTTGGAATTGCCTTGATTGACAAGTTGACTGCAGTGGATGCCACTTTGGCCATACTATCAGCAACTTTGTCAAAGCTCTTTGAAAGCTTTCCGCTGCTCATCGATTTGTTCAGGTTATCAACATTCTTTGTGACAGAATCGACTGCGTCCTTCATAGGAGTCTCAAACTTCTCATACGCAGATATTCCAAGAGCTTCCAGTGCACTTTGTAAGATTGTGACCTTTCCTTTAAGATTGTCGTTCATCGTATCTGCCATTCGCTTAGCAGCACCATCTGAATGATCAATCGCATCGGTCAATTTATCAAAGTCCTCATCCGAAGCTCCGACAATGGCCAATAATCCTGACATAGCTTCCTGGCCACCAAGTGCCGAAGCCATCTGTGCTTTCTGAGCCTCAGTCAGGTTCGAGAACGAAGATCTCAAATCCTTCATGATTTCTCTAAGTGACTTCATGGAACCATCACTGTTTGTGATTGAGATTCCTAGAGCGTCCATAGCTTGTTGAACTTCGTTTGTTGGTGATGCCATTCTGTTCAGAATAGAGCGTAGTGCAGTACCTGCTTGACCTGCTTTGATACCACTGTTGGCCATCAATCCAATTGCCAGTGCACAATCCTCTGCACTGAATCCTAGAGCACCTGCAACGGGTGCTACATATTTGAATGTTTCACCCATCATTCCAACATTCGTGTTGGCATTACTTGATGCCTGAGCTAATACATCGGCAAAGTGTGCCGAATCACTCGCTTTCAATCCGAATGCAGTCAATGCATCCGTAACGATATCAGACACCTGGCCAAGATTCTCTCCTGATGCAGCTGCAAGGTTCATGATACCTTCAATACCACTCAACATGTCTCCGGTCTTCCATCCGGCCATGGCCATGTACTGGAAGGCTTCTGCAGATTCTGTAGCCGAGAACTTCGTCTTGGCGCCCATTTCTTTAGCCTTATTTGTCAAGGCCTGCAGTTCTTTGCCAGTAGCTCCTGAGATAGAAGCAACCTTAGACATTCCAGACTCAAAGTCTGAGCCTGCTTTTAATGCATAAGCACTCGCGCCAATCAATGCAGCACTTACTGCTTTGACTCCTTTTTTGGCAGTGCCAGCTATCTTGCTTAAACCACCACTGAACCCACTGGAGTCGATTTTTGTGTCAAATAAAAGTGAGCCATCTGCCATATATACATTCACATCCTTTCTGACTCGAAAATCGTGAACATACGGCTCAAAGGCTCATCTAAGTATGTTATTTAGATTTTAATTTCTACATCTTTTTTGCATTGCTTGCAGAAGACGTAGACACCTCTGCATTTTGCGTTGTTATCAAATAGAAGTAGCTTCTTGCCACAATGCGGACATCTGAACCATTTCTTTTCGAACACTGGTATTTTGATTACCATAACGCTTCACCTATATCCTCATCAGACATAACTCTCTGATTATGTGGCAATGCGATAGAACGTTGTATTGATCGTATACGTGCTCTTTCTTTAGAGTCCTTGATTTTACCCGCATCAATACTTCGTAAGCGCACACGCTCCTTTAATTCACACTCACCACTGATTGAATTCATCAAAGCCACAAACTCCCACCAGTGCATATCAGACTTCAATAAATCGATGCCATAGAACTGTTGGAAGGCAGACAATATATAGTCACTATCATAGGTAAATGAAAAGTTGACTTGTCCTTTTGAATTGCTTTCACTAGATTCTTCTTTTCCACATCTTAGAAACCAAGATACTTGATCCACGATTTCTTCTCCGTTTCGAATGAATAATCTAGTTTTGTTGCGCTTGTTTTCGAATACATCCAGAATCACTTTCATGATCTCATCTTCTGTCGCATCATCACGAATAACAGTCTCGTTCAATTGCATCCAGGTTCTGAAATCTGTCTTGATTGGATGTTCTTTTCTTCCTATACGTAAGCTTTTAGGCAAGCTTTCCAACAGAAGGTTCACTGTAATCACCACCTGCATCGGCTAATTTGATAACTGCGTCATCGCTTTCTTCTCTGCATCTGTCTACAAACTTCACAAAGTCGTTGTGGACTGCATAATAGTAGCGTCTGTTGTTTGGCTGACCTTTAAAGATTTGTGTTCCTGCATTGTGGCCAAACACATCATTGAATAATTCCTTGATGATCTTCATTTCGAATTTAAGCAACCCGGAACGACCACCATCCTTAGGTCTGTGTTTAACTTTATCCTGGAATGCTTTATAGGCATTCTCGTAGCGTACCCACGTTGATGGATCTTCTGTATCGAATTCAAATTCCAATCCATTGATTTTCCAGATTGGAACATTGTAGTCTAAATTAATTTGGCTCATGGCTCTTATCTCCTTTTTTCATTCTTAATTAAATAAAAAAGGACCTATGAAAAGGTCCTATTTTGAAATTGTGCAGGTCTTCCATTCATCAGTTGATGTGACAGTGACTTCTTCTTTTGCTCCAGAAGCTTTGAAGTTTCCAGAATAAGTATATGCATTTTCATCGCCACCATCTGAATCAGGAATAACTGAATAGTTACGTTTGACTGCCTTGTATTTAGTTGCATCTGATGCAGTTACTGGTGCAGTGAAATCTACAATCAAAATTGTACGGATTGCATCGTCTCCAACTTTTTCTCCCTCAGTGATTGAGATGATATCATTGTGCACTTCGTTGTTTTCATATTGGTCAAAGCCATATGCGATAGATGGTGCATATCCAGTCACATCACTGCGCTCAGCTGCTTCATCTACATATGTACGTGAATATTCAACTGGATTTGATGATTTGCTCATCGATGTGAACTTAGTCATTCGTGTGAAAGTTGTCTCTTCTTTGCCTCCAACAGCCATGAATGCAACCTTTTTATCACGAGTTACTAACTTTTCGTTTACTGCCATATTTTAGTCCTCCTTTAAATATAGAATTCTGCATTGTATCTGATACGTTGCAGAGTTGGCCTCGGCATCAAATAGATACGCAGGTGCTACCACTTCGATAGTCTGTATACCTTCGATGTCTGGTAATATACCTAGTTGATTTTGCTTTTCAATCCAGTCTTGCAGGTCTTCGTATAAAGAAGATGCTGCAATCTGTGACTGGACTTCTGGTGAAAAGTCTTCTTTTGACATGATTGAAAAAAGGAACTGTCTCAAAGTACTTCCATCAGTATACTTTTTCACGATCATGTTTGAATTTATCTCTGACATGATACTGTATTCAATCGTTTCATCGATTCGCTCATTCAAGTAGTCGATATGAAGGATTGAATGTTTGTCAAACACCGGACAGTTCAGAAAATAGTTTCGAATCTGTTCCAGATTATTTTTTCGTTGCGACAATTTTGCCAGCTCCTTTCAATATGTTTGTTTTGTTCTTTGCTTTCATTCGTTCAAACCATTTGGCACCTCTCTGTGGTGCTCCTTGATACTTTAAAGGTGTGCTCGTAAGCTTCTTAGGCGCTCGGCCAACCATCAACATTCCGTAATACTGATATCTAGCATATGGAACATTATACTTGACTTCTCCTGAGCCGATTCGTGTTGAAGATGTTGAAGACTGTATCAACTTTCCGCTGCGCATCGGAGTGTATGGTGATGATAGTCTGATAACTTCTGAATCGACAAACTTTTGAGCACGCTTATAAGCGTTATTGACACCAGGCCCAAGTGCTGGATCAAACTTGAGTTTTGCCTGGACTCTGCCCATTTTTGAAGCAATCTTGATGTCGATATCGCTTGGCACCTTGATAGGTTCTGTCATACTCCTTGAACTCTTATGTGATTACTGTAGCCACCTACAGAATTAAGGTTGTATTTTACAGTTTGAACTTCGAAAGATTCTGGATATTTTCGTTGGAGTTGAGCCGACGTCATGCCTTGGATGTCGACTTCTCCAAGAATTAGAATATCGTGTTTTTTAATATCAGGAATGTCATTTGCTACATTCACTTCTATGCGTACAGTAAAGGAATCATCTTCTGTATCTTCCTTTTCTCCGTCCCTGGTGCCATAGACGTGATTCCACGAGCAATTCTTTATCAGTTCACTGACAAGTACCTTGTCTCGCTTTTCCTCGTCTACGACCCAGTGTGCATGTGTGACAGTGTTATTGCAATCAATCATAAGCAACCTCTGTACAATAGATTCGTATTGCACAACCATCGATTGATTATATCCTTGATTAAAGGTTTCAATTGAATAGTTGTCTTTCTGCGTTCGAATGATACGGAATGGCCATCGACGCTTTCGGATGTGATTCCTTTTGAAGAAGGTAGATGATCGTTTTCATATAGTTTTTCTGCAATCTCGCAGATACAAAAATACACATTCTCTTTTTCCTGATCACTTAAAGTGTTCTGGATTCTAGTGAATGTGTATTGATTAACATATGATTCTGACAATCTAGAATAGGCATTGAATTCTTCTTCTGGAATTGATTTTCCAAAGTACTGTTCCTGATATATTTCATAATTTACTAACATTTATGGACCATCCCATCTAAATGACTACGCAGCTACTTTCTTTTTGATTGTGACTGTTTCTGGACGTGAGATCATATCTCCATAAACTTGTCTACCTTGTAATGCAGAAGCGCCGATGTGCTTTCCGTCTGCGATTGCATTGACCGCAACTTTCTTCATCCAGTCGTTTACAAAGTGACAGAATACGTTGTTTCCTAAAATGTATTCGATGTTTGAATCATCAGGAATATTGTTTGTTTCATATACATTCAATCCGAATACAGTTCCTCGGAAACCTTCTACTGCGTTCTTAACACCTGAATCAGAAGCGTTGATGAACTCAGGTGCCTTGCATAATAATCCGAATGTTTCGTTAGTTACAACTAACCACATCTCATTTAAGTGTACACCTTTCTTTTTCAACGCTTGTACTTCATCAACAATGTTTGCATAGACAGTCTTTGCAGTCAATGTAGTAGTGTTAGTTGATGCAGTTCCTGTTGTAGCGCAAACGTTGATTAATTCGCTATCAAGCTCTAATCCCATCGCATATCCTGCAGAATCTAAGCGGTCTGCAGTCAAGTTATCTGGTACTGCGTCTGCTTCATATCCATCGATTAATTCATTGACATATAAGCTCTTGTCGATTGGTAATGTTTTATAAGTTGTTTTTGATGTTGTCAATTCTCCACCTGACTTGATGTCATAATCTTTGTTGACTTTAACTTCATCATCACGTACTGGAATTTTAACTGCACCAGCTACTGGTGAACCTTCATATTTTCTGTTAAATAAACCCATCATGACTGATGTGCTGCGCAATTTTGCCAATACTAAGGCAGAATAGCGTTCTTGTTTTTCGTGTGTTCCGTTTAATTGTGCCATTTTCTTATCCTCCTATAGCATTAAATTTGAATGTCTGGATTCAATTCCTTGAATCTAGCAGTGACTGGATCTAAAGTATCTGAACCAGTTGCAGAACCTTGCGCCATTCCAGAACTGAATGGATTTGTTGTCTGCTGTGTTTGTTGTTGTTGAGTTTGGACTTGAGTTCCTTCATCGCTTTTTTCTGTGACAAAGGCAGTTGGATTGTCCTTCTTCAACTCATTGATGAACTCGTCGGCTCCTACAAATTGACCTTCTTTGAATTCAAGATTCTTTTTGTCGAATTCTGCCATTGCAGCACTTTTAGCTAACTTTGACGTGAACTGGATTCCATTGAAGTACATCTGCTTTGCAAAGTCTTTATCTTTGGCGGCCATGTCTGAGTTGTACTTGTTCTGCATGTCAGTTAGATCCTTTTGTAGCTTGGCTACATCGACACCATCGAATTCCTTAACCTTTGCGTTCAAATTCGTAATTTGTGTCTCCTGCGCTTGAAGTCTGTTGTTCCAATTAGTCACGTCATTTTGGTGCACATTCATGATCTGATTAATTTGTTCTTCTGTTAGTCCTTCAATTGCTCTTAATTCTTCTCGTTTCATCTTTCTTTTCCTCCTACAGTTTATTAACGTGAGTCTCTTCTCACTTTGGATTGGTGCCTTTTATCGCCTTGCCCATGGCATATAAAAAGCGCCTATTGCTTAAATAGACGCTAATTAATAAATTTAGTTTTTAAATGATATTTGCTATTCCTTTGGCTAATTCCGCAGCCTTTCTCATGAGACTGTTTTCTTCCAGGTATTCTAGACCTTTCAAGGTGATTTGGATATCCTCTAGTCCGATGATATTTTCATATGGATCTCCGATATACTTCTTGACTTCAAATCCAGATACATATCCATTCTCAAGAAGCATTTTCAACACCTTTTTGAGACGAACATCTGTGATTCCTAGTGCAGATGCGGATATTCTTTGAACATCAAAAACTTCGTGATCCATAGATGATTCTAGAATCTTTAATATCTTATAAATGATTTTGAAGTTTTCTGACATGTTCCAATCAACCAAAATGATGATGCGGACAGTGCCAACAAATATCTCTGAAATTTTCTATTTCCAATATTTCTTTTGGGAGCACCGATGGAATTCTAATTCTGTGAACTACGTCATGTATATCAACACATCGGTCAATATTGACAATCTTGCCATATAAAGGACATTCAACGTGATCGTCATCTAATATCTTTTGATTTTGCATATTGTCTGTACACCTCCATCATTTGTTTTGTGTAATCATCGTATTCATTTGATTTGAATGCAGTTCTGATTGTATTGGTTCTCGTATTAACGTATGCAGCGCCAAATTCACTGTAATACCTTTCAAATTGTCCATCCCATACAGTCATAGAGAAACAAGCGTTATTTATGAATTTTTTTGCTTCTTCTTCGATTATTTTATGTTCTCTTTCAACATTAACATGGTAATCATCGAAGCTCAGTGTATCAACGTCAATCGGCTCAGTGATAGGATGAACCAAGGCTTTATTCATTCCAGATAGCCTTTTTATTTCTGATTCAAATATAGCATCTTTTCTCTCTTTTGTCATGCCAGGATTATTTTTCCACGATGCATTCACCAATTTACCTAATCCGTCTGCAGATATGCGCTCTTTCTGTTGTTTCAATCCCATTCTATCAGCGAATTTTGCGTATTCTGCCATCTGGCCACGATAATATGCCTGCTCATTGAGTAAATCATATCTATTTGCTTCACCCTGCTTCAACAAATAGATTTTCTCACGTTGCGCACGCATATTTGTTTCCATTTGCCTCATGCGTTGTGTGGCTTCATATCCGTTGTATTCCTTGCCGTTGTATTCGATCGGCTTGTCTGATTTCCATTCATCTAGTTGATCATCAGTGTATGCTCGCTTTGATACACCAGGAATGAATGGATAATACATGTGGTAGCAGTTAGCACCTAGAAGTCCAGTCACTTCACCAAGGTGGCACACAGTTTCCAATTCTTTTCTGGAATACACTTTTCCTTGCCATTCTGCATGACTTGGACGAGCGTTTGCGTGTGCAGTCACTTCAAAGTAATCTGTTCCTAATTCGTTGGCATTCATTTCTGAAATCTGCATCGTTATCTGCGATATTCCAGTCATGACCGCTCGCCTTGCAGCAACAGTCACTCTGTTGTGCCATCCGGACTGATAATCAATCCAACGAAGGCCGGAATGCGTCATCTTTCGAACTGCATCATTTAACACTCGATTGTAGTCAAATGTGCCCATCATTATGTCAACAACAGATTGATCTAAAACGTTTTGATAGAAAACTCCGACCGGTTGAACCACTTTACGACTTCCAGTCTGCACAACGAATCCCATAGATTCCGTCAACCTTCTCATCTCGTCTTTAGTCTGCAGCTTGATAGCTTGAATCCATTGTTGAATCATCTCGTTGTCTTCAAACGGAATAAACTCCTTACCTTGAGCTTTGTACAGTTCCTTATTGTCGATGTAGTCTGTCTCGATGGCATTTGCGAATACTCTATCCAGGTAATCATCTGAAGCCTGAATGTACTGTTCTGCCATCTTCTTGATTTCATAGTCTGACATTCCGAGCATCTTTAAATGATTCAATTGAAAATCTGCAGAACGTGTGATCACATCAGTTTGCTTGATTCTTCGCACAATGTCAGACATGATGGCTTTCTCAAGGTCTTTGAATATAGCTTCATGGCCAAACCCAAAGGCCTCGATTTCTCTTTCTGTTAGCATCTTATTCCATCACATCCGCACTCTGTGGAAGATTCTTTGTAGCTTCTTCAATCGTTTCGTTTCGCCACTTAGCTCGATATTCTTCTGGTCTAAGTGTTCCGTTGGCCAAGTCTGCCTGGTCTTGTTTTCGTTCAGTGTCTTTGTCTTCGATGATTGAGTCGTCAAAATCAATTGTGATCTCGTCAATTTCCATCGGATTTCCAATCTTACCAGATAAGAATGAGATAGCTTCAATCATGTTTTCCAGGGCTTCGCCTAAGACGATTTCGTGCTTCTTCAAATTCGAATACATGTCACTGTCTTCAGAAATAACTTCGGTCGCAGTCTTAACACCTTTTAAAGTGAATTCGAATTGATTCGTTCCCATTCCACACTTCTCACTCAACAGATTCAACTGCATTTGAATTGCCTGGTTGATTTCGCTGATTCTTAATGCAGGGGAGAAATCATAAACCATCGCTTTCCCATCTTCATCTGCATCACCGACGCTTCTGAATATCGTCTCGTGATTTCCAATCATGTTGTGAGTGATTCCATCTGAATCTGTCTGGAATCCCTGAGCCTGAAGGAATATGATTCTTCGGCCAGTATTTATTTCTGTGTCTAAAGAATCAAAGGTGGTATCGATTTCCATCAATACATCTGTAGCATTTCCATACACACTGATTCCCATCGGCAAAGACAATGATTCGTCGGCATTGTTGACGATGTTCGGTTTAAGGATTTGGAATAACGGAGTTTTAGATCCAGTGTTGATGATTTGCTCAACACCGAATGGCAATTCCATTTCTTTGTAACCTTGGCCTTCTAATCCTAGAATGTGATTTTCAATGATATACTGTCCTTTTTCTTTGATGTGCATTTGAATGTAGATACAGTCTTGATTCATGTATCGAATCACTGAACCGAACGCACATTCCTCTACACCTTTGCTTGACCATGTGATAGGAAATATCAAATCAGCCTGGATGTAATCAATCTGAACTTCATCCTTACCGATATACTCAACGAAAGCTCCAGTTCCTAGAGCGAAATACAATTCGCACAAGCGATTCGCATTCGTTTGGAATTTATTGTCTTTCAAAATATCATGCAGGACATCATTACTATGTTCATTCCCTACGTTGATTTGAACCTTTTCATTCATTAATAAATTGGCCCAGGTTTCGGCTACAGTCTTGGCCATGCCTAGTGATTTGATTTCTTCTGTTACTACAGTCCTTCCGTTGTAAACCATGCGCGTGTGCATCTTATCGGTTCCGTTGATATACCAGTCTTTCCATTCTTCAATCTTTCCGTAGAAGTCTTCTGGAACTGACTTATAGCCTCTCTTTTCAAGAAAGGTTCTTATCACACCTCTTCCGCCTTGTATCATTGACTATTCCTCCTTTTCTCCACTTGCGAGCACTGGAAGAAGTCTCTTCATATCTTTCCATGCCCCCATTACCGCATATCGGATTGCATCCATGCAGTGGTCATTCTCTTTGATTGGTTTCTCGATTCCTTTTTCAATCGAATCCTGGTCATATCCATACAAGTACATTTCTTCGATTGCATGTTTCTGATCAGGAGAAAATAAAAGAGCACAATAGTTCAACAACTTTTGTACTCGATTGATTCCTAGGTTTACATCATTCTTAGCTTTACGCATTGACACCTCCGGACATACTCGTTTGATTTCTTCCGCAAGACCTCTTGCAGATGGATCATAGAACACTGTCACCGCACATCTAGAATGTTCTTTGTATATTTCATCAAGGAAAGCTCGGAAGTCCTTAGCGTAATCGCTAGGACTCTTCTGCTTTCCGGTTTCTCTTCCTGAATAGTAGTACTCCTTGAGTCCATCCATTCGCTTTTCTTTGTAGTTGATGCCGAATGCCTGATATGTCGTGGCGTTCATCTGGCCATAGTCAACACCTATGACGATTTGATTGTATGCAGGTTCAGGAACACGAACATGCTTCTCTTCGTCAAACATGTAGTAGATCAGATCATCCAGTCCAACTGATTCGCCAAGCCATACCCAGCGATACATCTTGAAGTCAACCTTTTTCATGGCCTCTGCTTCTGCAATTAACCTTTGACCAATCCATTGCTTCGGAACATCAAGATATGTCGCATGGATATGTATGCAGTCCTCACGTTGCTCCATCTTTTTACACCATTCATTGATTGGTGCCTTTGGATTCTTCGGAGGATTGTATAAATACATCATTCTGAAATCAGATTCATTACCACGAACGAATGTGGCTGTGATATTACTGATTTCATCTTCACCTTCACCTTTGTCAAAGAACTCAGTCAACTCGTCCAACACTACCAGCTTGATCGTGTTCTGATCATCAATCATACCTTTTGTATCATCGATGGAATCGGAACCGGTAAAATAGATCGTGTTTCCGTTCTTCTTGTACGTTATTTGCATAGGTGAGCTGGTTATCTTAAACAAACTCTTATTGAGGCCTAAGCGCTTCAAAGCTCTCAGACACTCTTTGTATACTGTCTTTCTAAGTTTGTTGTGGTGCTTTCTCATCACGACAGCAGCAGTTCCTGGCTCAGAGACTATCAAATAGTCAACCAGTATAGCCATAGCACTTGACTTTGTTCCTGCACGACCAGATGTCAATATCTGGTGCATGTGGACTCTGTCATTCACTAAAGGCAAGAACTTTGGCATGATGATGTCTGAAAGCTTTATGCAGTTGCTACTTAGGGGCATCGTTCACAATCACCACACTATTCGCATCATCTTCTTTTGTATCTGATCCAGTGAATAAAGCATATCTTTTTCCAATCAGTTCGGCTGCTTTCAGTCGTTCCTTTTCAGATGGTGCTTTCGAAACCTTGCGAGGCTCAGAACATCCTTCGCCGGTTCCGACGACCAGAACTTCTTCGGCACTGGTCTCGCCTCGCATCACACCAGTAAGGTACTCCATGACTTCCTGAATGTCTGCAACCTTATTGCTATGTGCTTTTTCTAGACAAGTATCAACATATGCTCTGATATGTGGTGATGCCAACAACCTGGATGCATGCTTCGACGCATTATCTCGGCTTTTACAATTCTTGTAAACTGCCAAATAGGCATCCACTGCGTTCATCGTCATCAAGTAATTCTCACAAAACAACTTCTGTTTCTCAGTCAGTTTAGCCATGGAGCACCTCCTTTCTGTGCAATATAAAAAGCCAAGACTTTTCGTCCTGGCCACAGTTCATATATATCATTTTATCACACTTGACTGCGTAGTTTTATACGACTTTTCTACTTCTCAAAGTCTTCTTGATAAGTGCCAACACGCTCTGATAAGGGTTCGCATATCCATATACACGTCTTAGCTTATCTTGAGACCATCCTTCAATGTATGACTGCAGGAATTGATTCTCTCTTAAAGAGCAGTGTGTGCATATTTTTGTAACATAGCCGTTTGCCTTACTTAGACTAAGTGAGTAGTAGTTCCGCTCTTCAACATACATCTGCTCGTCAGATAAAAGAGAATTGACGATAGATGATTTCTCTTTGTGGTTGTCTATCTTTGTGCCATCACCACCTAGTGGACATGAAGGCATTTGGATTGATTCGATGCGCTCTGAAATGTCAATCAATAGACATCTCAGTTCTGCCAGTTTATGCTCGTAAAAATTAATGCTTTTCATTTCATGCAGAATGTACGCTGCTTCTTCATTTGTCATATTGTAATGCCTCCAAATCCTATTTCATTCTTTTCTTGCCTACGACAGAACCACGATTCCATGGTTCCTCATAGCAGTAGTGTCTGCGCTCGTTCGCTTTTTCTTGATGTAGTTTGTATTCTTTCAATCCCAGGTTCTCACGCTCAAGTTTTGTGATGTAATCAATGACGTGATCCAGTTTATTATCCAGGTCAAACGATTCGTCTTTCGTTGCATTTCGAACGAAGCGAAAGTAATTCAATAATGAATCACATTCATCTTTGATTTCTTTGTTGTGAATTTCAAAACTCATTTTGTATCGTCGAATCCTTCATAGTCGTCAAATTCATGCGATCCCATTACAATCAGGAACAACATACATGAAGCCAGTGTCCCTACAAGCACACCGCCAACAAACCACAATGCGCTAGGCATTCTTCGCCTCCTGCCAAGCTGTGTAAGCTTTCTGACATTCTTCGTATGAACTATCTAGGATTTCCGCTGCATTCTTCACTTCAACCTTATTAGATCCAGAGTGTGCAAGAGCGACAACTGCGCTCTCGTACACTTCTTTCTTTTCCAGATAGTCTTTTTCTAATTCTTCTAAAGTCTTCATTTCTTTACTTCTCCCATTCATCCAACTTTTCATTCATCTTCTTCGTCTGAGTCCTCGCATTCTTGTTCTAAGCTATCCAACAACGTTACCAGTTTATCGTACGCATATTGGTATTCATTCATTTTCCAATCTCCTTCAAAACTTTAATAAGCATTGCGATTTCTTTCCAAATTGCCCATAAAATAACAATTGGAAAAACAAACATGATTGCAAAACAACATTGCTCAAATTTGAAATCATATTTACAACAAATCTGTGCTACAACACATCCAATCATTAAATAAATACATATCATTTGCAAAATAACACATACTTCCATACGTTACCTCCTAAATCCTAATTTAATTGCTCAAAATCAACGCTGTGCAATATCTTATACAACATATCCGCTTCTTGGCTTCTCCATGCTGTCATTGCATACGTTGTCGCATTATCTGAATAATGATAGTAATTTGCTCTCAAATGTTCTTCAGCTGCTTTTTGCGTAAGGAACATTCCAGAATACTTTGGTACAATTTCATATTGCATAACAGAAAAATCTAATTCTTCTAATGCTTCAATCAGAGAGTCCAAATCCCAAGTATCATAAATTCTTTGTCTATCCTCTTCTGATAATTCATACCCTTGTTTTTCAAGTTCTTTTAATATCTCGTCTGCCATTTTGGATGAACCAAATATTCGGTATTCTATTTCGCATACTTCGTTACCATCATCAGAATTGTACACAGTAAATCCATCCTGGTTATTTAGTTTTTCTCCATATACCTTGTCAAAATCTCTTATCACCCAGTATCGAGGATCAGCTTGTCCAAGATTATCCTGTGTATTCATTTCTTTCTGAAGTTCTTTCAAAAACCGTATCTCATCTTCAGTTATTTTGTGCTTTTCAACAGTATCTTCGTGATACTCTAGATTTTTCCAATACTTTGCCATTTCTCCTTACCTCTTCTAATCCACATAATTAATACCCACTTTCCAGTCTTTGATAGTTGATTTTGTTCTTTCCGCAATAAGCTTCATATACTTGTTCAATCGTGAAATTTAAGTATTCTGTGATTGCAATTAAAATTTCGATAATAGGGCTGTTATATCCGACCAATGTAACTAACATTTCAGGCAGACTTACATATTCGCCTCTTAAACGTTCTAGAAACATATCTGACATCTCTTTTTCGTGTAAAAAGCTATATAATGTTTCTTTACCGAAATTAAAATGATTTTGATAACTTAATACGAAATGCCAAACATCAACTAATTCGCCTAAAACTTTTTCATCGTCTACAGGAGCTTGAGTTTTCTTCCACCAACACCACTCACCTTTTAATTCGTGAGTTAATTCTCCTACTTCGTCAAGAATAGCCATCTTTAAATTCTCTTTATTAATTTCAGTTAATTTGTATTCTTCCATGATTGCTTTATCTAACTTAGCTTGTTTTTTTAGCATTGTCTCAATCATGCTTAGTTCTGAGTCTTTCATTACTTTTCCTCCTTGTTGTCTTTTCTCCTTTAAAACTTCGCCATTCTTCATCAGAAAGGCAAATCATCCGATGCAATCTCAAGAGCATCAACTTCGGCTTGTTGAGTCAAGCTTTGCGCATACTGCACATTCGATTGATTGTGATTCCTTGTCTGAGCTCCATACGATTGATTCTGAGCGTAATTTTGAGCGCCATAGGTATTTGTAACCCCTAGAGTATTTTGCTTGTTAAAATCATTTCTAGGTGTCAAAAACTGCACGTTCTCTGCGATGACTTCTGTGACATAGACTTTCTGTCCTTGCTGGTTGTCGTATGAGCGTGTATTGATTCGGCCCTCAACTCCTAGCTGATTGCCTTTTTTCTGGTACAGCTGGATGTTGTCGGCCAGTTTGTTCCATGCTACGCAGTTGATGAAGTCCGCTTCCTGCGTTCCGTCTTGATTCTGTCTTCGATTGACTGCCAGGGTAAACGAACACACGCTTGTTCCGCTCTGTGTCTTTCTGAGCTCTGGATCACGTGTCAATCGGCCAATCAGAACGACTCTGTTAATATCCTGCATAGGCTCACGCTTTCAGTCCGCAATCATTCGCGATTGCCTGCATTGATTTAGCCATCATCTCACGCATCTTTTTTGTGTCTGCAGTAACCAAGTCGACCAGGTCGTTGAATTCCGCCATGTTGATCGTGCTCTTAAAAGCCTGATACTTCTCGACGAGTGTTTGTTCGGCCTCCTGCTCTTGCTCATGAACCTCGTTGCACGATGGTTGCTGAGGTTGTTGCAGTGGTTCTTCTTCCTGGATGGATTCAACCACCTGAGTTTCTTCTGGTTTCTGCTTAGGTTCTGCATTGACTACGACCTCCGGTTTTTCTTCGACTTGCTTTTTGGCAGCGGGTCTTCCACGTCGCTTTGCCACTTTCTCGACGATATCCGATTCACGAATATTCATGCCGTTGATTCGGTATGGTGCTACGTTGTCTGTATCGTCAACGTAAGCGATAAGTCCTTCTCTGTCCACTCCTGCACAGTGATAAACGACTTTATCACCAGGAGCGTATTTGAGTTCTTGTTTTTCGGTTTGTTTTTTAGTTTTCATTTTCACAGTTCTCCATTTTTGATTTTTTCCTGCAGCTGCGCTAATTCGCTTTGCAGTTGCTCTTCTGACATCTGGACTGGTTTAGCATAGAATTTCTCATCCAGCTGGATCGCTTTGATTCCTGGATTGTCCTCTTCACGTTCCGCTTTGCTCCATTTCTTCAAAAGTCCTTTCCAGTCCCTGATAGGGTCATTGCCTGTCTTCCATCCGGTGGATTCGTAGTGTTTCCAAAACTTTTTGGCATCTACGTTCAAGTTGTGTTCCTGGATGTAGTCCACGATTTCTGAAATGGACGGTTTAACAAAACAGTCAGTCCAGTCAGTCTGCACATTTTCGTTTTCTGCACTTTTTTTCGCAGTCGTACTATCTAACTTTTGACTACTGACTGACTTATTTCTAGACTCTAGACTCTTATCTCTAGACTCTAATCTCTTATCGGACAATGTCCTTTTTTTGTCCGGGACAATGTCCTCTACTTTGTCCTTCGATTTTTTCTCTGTTTTTGAGCTCGTTTTTCGAGTGTTTTTTGAGCCTTTTTTAGGACTCTTTTCAGACGGATTTTTCTGTTTATTTTCACGATACAATCGCTTTTTTTGTGCCCATCCGGTCTCTGATCCAATCATCGATTCATAATTTGCAATCTTCATCACATTGTTCTCAGATACTTCAATCAGTCTTAAATTCTGGAATAATTCAAGGGCAACTCTGACTATATCTGCGGAAAAAAACTTTGTGTCACGTGCAATTTTATCGACACTGTATGGAACTAATATATTGCCAATTTTTGTAGCTAAAACACCATTTGTATTTGATGTCATGGTGCACAATTTTATGTATAGGGTTACGTATTTACATCCGTCTTCCTGGGATAAAAGAAAATCGATTGCGTCACTTTCGAAAAAATCAGTCTTCAACTTGATCCAATAATAAACTTTGCTATTATCCTTGATTTCCGACATATGCAATCCTTTCTATTCTTCTTCTGGTTCTATTTCATTGATAACTACCATTACGCATTGTTTCTGTGCATATCTCTTGAAGACATGCAGGTCTGATACTTGCTTATCATCTTCGAAAGCCACTTTGTTTAAAGAGTCCAGTACAACCTTTGCAATGTTGTCGGAATCTGGCTTCTTTTGTGGTTGGATTTTATTTGCGAGCATCTTATTTAGTTTCACTTTTGATACATTCTTAGGTGGTGAGAAATACGCGAAAATCTTCACTTCCAGGGACCGTTCCAGCATGCTTGGAGTGCCACACTGTTCCATGAAGCTTAATCGTACTAGATTCTCATATTCAACTGTTTTAGGTGGTGTATGCACACTTACATACTTACCACGATTAGAGAATCGAGGTCTTCCTTTGGACCCCGGTTCTCCTGGTACTACAAACTGATAACGCATTATTCTTTGATTTCTCCGGTCACTGGATCTTCACCAGGTTGTTCCTGATATTCTGCATCAAAGAATTCATTTGGAACATCTGCCATATCTTCTTCAATCGTTGTCTTGATTGATTCATCTGTATTCATTTGCTTAACGAATTCAGTTTTCAAAGGAGCGTATTTTAGCAATTTCTTTAAAACTGTTTTCTTGGCCATTTCATCAAAGTTTGTTTTCCATGGTCCACTTGAAAATGATTTTGAATATTTTTTCGCATGATCAAGAACATCTTCATACGACATGACCTGGAATCCTTGGCCACCATTCACTAATTTGAATGTTGCATAATAATAGATTGGCTTACCTCGATTTGTTCTTGCAGGTTTATGCTTTAGCACTGGATCCATTCCAAGTTCATACTCAAACTCATCATTTTCATAAACGACTTGAGCATCAATCATTTTGACCTCGCCTGAACGATATGCCAGGTCAATCAATCCCTTGTAGCCAATCTGGAACTGACAAGCTCCACCATACGGAATCAAATAGGCTTGTCCTAACGGAGTGTTAGGTTCCAATCCTAATTGTGCTGCATTCATCATTGCAGCCAAGAATGACTGTGGAGTACATGATGCTAGCTTGGCATTATTAGATACTGCAGATAATGCGATTCGTGTGAATCGTTCTGGAGTCATTACACTAGGCAATGCCTTCGCGATTTCTCCTGACATCACAGAAATGTAATCTTTAATTGTTTGTGGCTGTTTTTTGGCCACAGTGCTTGATTGCTTCTTCGCAATCATTCCTTGTTGATTTGTTGTTGTCATAGATATTTATCCTCCTATTGTTCTTTGACTAAAAATCTTCTCATTTTTCTTTGAGTTAAGTATTGATCATAAAGTTCAGGCTCATCTTTTCTGAATTCTTTAGTATCGAATGTATTTGATACCGATGTTTTCCATGTAACTTTGAATTTGTCAGATGTTCCAATACCAGAATCACCTAAGTAGTTCTTAACTTCATTCTCATGTTTCTTTTGAATATCCTGAAGCTCTTTGATTTTATCTTTGACCATCTTCAATGCGTCCAATTCCTGCTGCAATGGAGTTAGATCCACAATGCTATCTTCATCATTCTCGACTGGATGAAGTTCACTAATTGCTTGTGCAGTGGAATCTGAACCATCGATTGGCGGTTCAATATCCTTCTCCACACAGTTCCAGAACTCTTTCTCCTGCTCGATCAGTGCATTGACTTCATCATCGCTTCTAAGGACTTCATAGCAGTACAAGTCAACCCCTGGAATATAAATAGCTATATACCACTTAGAAAGGCCAGTAACCGCCATATAATGCATGCACTGTGCATTATACTGAGGTGGAATGTTTCCTTTCTGATACATATCTTTGTTGTATTCAGACGTGGTCTTGATTTCTAGACCTGCATCCTCTCCAACGACCAATCTGTCAACGTTGGCCAACATGAATGGATGATCCACAGATTGAAATGAGAAGCCACTCTTTCGACATTTCTTGCCAGTTTCTTCTTCCCAACGCTTGGCCACATAAGCTTCCGCATCTCGACCAAAGCGCATACGCTCATTGTCAATGTTCTTATGGATTCGGCCAGTCTTTTCACACCATAATGCATATGCCGATTTGTATTTGTTCATGCCTAGAACAGAACCGGCATCAGATCCACCGATTCCCTTTAGACGATTGTCCAGCCACTCTTCATGAGTAGCTGGTAATTTATGTTTGATTACTTTATTCATCTTCATTTGATTCATCCTCTTTTTCTTCTTCTGGTTCACCTGAATCATCGATGTACCGGTTGTCATTCCATTCTCTCCAGTCATCGATATCCTTAAAGAATGGCATTACTATTCCTCCTTGAATGGTGGATGTTCCGCTAGAAATCTGTCCATTTCATCATCGTAGCATTCTCTACAGACTGCAAATCCAAATCCGTATGCAGTATGTACTTCTCTGGATGTGTACATCTCACCACATTTGTGTAATCTTCCACATTGTGCACATGGCACCATCTTCTCCATGTCTTCTTCATACGTTCTGCATTCATCAGGAAGAAGAATATCTTCATACTTATGCAGCTTCGTATTGTATTTACGTGCCTTAATGGACATAACACTTGCCTCTTCTCTTTCCACTGTTGATTTCACAATAACTTCTGATTTTTTGATTCATCCTAGCTTGGAACGCATCTACTGCACTTTCGAAGCAATCAGCTATCTGATCTGCTTTTAAATCGAATATAGATCCAATTGCATATATACTAGGATTTGCATGTGCTTCAATATCCAGCATAGGCGAAATACTAACTTCGTACGCACTGTCTAAAGATTCCAAATATTCTTTAAATTCAGATTTGACTTTTGCAAGATCATCAGAATTGTTAGATTTTGCGATATCTTCCTTCAGCTTGTCGAACCTTTCCTTGATTTCATTGATTTGAGCATTTCTTTCAAGTATTTCCTCTAAGCTCGCTTTTATTGGTTCGCGGTATCCCTTTTTTTCCATGTTGATATCCTCCTAATGAATCTGATGATCACATTTGTTCATGTTGATTTGTCTTTCCAACTCTTTGGAAAAAGCCTGCGCACACGCTTTGAAGCATTCAGTGATTAGATCAAGCTTCATGCTTGTAGTAATTCCAAAGATTAAAGCACCGGCTTTTGATTCACCGGTAACAACCGGACTATCAAATCCAGGAATCACTCTCAATTCAAATGCTGATCCGCAATTCTTAATTAGATTCTGGAATTCTTCTATAATTACATCGCCTTCTTCTTTTGATACATCACCTTGTAGCTTTTCATATAGCTCATTTAGTTTGTCATTCATTTGCTCATATTTTTTCGATTCTTCATCGAATTCATTTCCGCTCTTTTTTAATACGAACTGTTTCATTTTTGATTTCTCCTTTTATTACTCAAACCCTGCAACCTGGATATCACAGTCTGCTAATTATTTATGCCCAAATTCAAACGTGTTTTTTTTTGCTAATTTTAGGAAAGTTTTATCGATTACGATTATGGATTTTTTGACGTGCTTGCATTTATGACAATGTTTTAGGAAGGTATTGAGATATCGATCTAT
>OIYV01000442.1_pt1 | contig 24057 bp, 19 predicted proteins | sample 1588251 | NCBI WGS metagenome assembly OIYV01 (sample SAMN03283282) | human gut metagenome | biome: human-associated habitat; material: feces | host: Homo sapiens | place: Peru | collected 2012
CGGCAAAGCCTTAATCCACCGCCGGGCCACGCCAACAAGCTCCGACTTTTTCCGCGCTGCCGGCGCCCATGTTGGCGTCGCCATCCCGGCAAAGCCAATGAATTCGGTTTCCGAGCGCGAACTCCGGTCCGGAAGAAGTAGGAAAAGAAAATAATCCTTTTATAAGAAAAATTTATTTGAAAGCCCGTGCCTTCATGGTAGAATAAGGCAAGTATGTGTGTGACTTGGCAAAGAGAAAGGGGTGCAGCAATGAGAAAGCGGAACCTGCTGATATTTACGCTGGTTGTTGTACTGATGACCGCAATGTCCGCTCCGGTTTTCGCCGGTAGTCAGGGCGAACGGCCGGAACATAAAAAGACTCATACGGATAAGGTCTATGTGGCAAAAAAAGGCTCCATTTCGGTGGATACCCGCCTTCGGATTCGGGAAGACCGGGCGCATGTTCGGGTCCGGGTGAATCAGGGTGCCGCAAAGAAGACCACGCTGTACACCACGGTGTACCTGCTGAAATCTTCGAAAGGTCACTGGACCACCGTGGCCAGATGGACCGGGCGGGCCAATGGGAGAACCTTGAACCTGACCCGCAAGCGGAAGATTGTAAAGGGGCGGTATATGGTAAAAAGCGTTTCTACCGTCCGAAGCGGCCGGGGCAGCGATACTTTGGTGGACTACAGCAAAGAGCGTTCCTGCAGGAAACATTGATTCTTTGATTAAACAATAACGATATTATAGTCGGAAGTTCTGTTGACTTCCGATTTTTTTTTGCTATTATTGTAGTACACAAACACACCTAATCATTTCACTGCACTAACTTATTTTATTACACAAGGAGAACAGTAATGGAGTATAAGTTAGCGAAGCAGGTTAGAAATGCACACCCAACAGCAATTCGTAAGATCTACATGTATGCGTGCGACCATCCGGAGTTCTTGGATCTTTCCATCGGCGAGCCGGCACCTGAGACATTCCCGTTAGAGGAGATTAAGGCGGCCAGCAAGAAGATGTACGATGAGGAAGGTTACAAGGCTTTGGCATATGGCCCGTATCCAGGAATCGACTCCTGCATTGAGGAGATTCGTAAGTGGATGGTACGCAGAGGTTTTGACATGGAGAATAATGCCATTGAGATTCTTCCGGGTTCCGGCCACGGAATGGATAACATGGCGAACACATTCTGCGACGAGGGCGACGTAATTCTTTGCGAGATGATGGCATACCCTGGTATCCAGAACGCAGCAAGAATGGTAGGCGCTAAGCTGGTAGGAGTTGAGATGGATGAAGATGGTATCAACATCGAAGCTCTGGAGAAAGCACTCGAAGAGAATGACCGTGTTAAATTCTTGTATCTTTGCCCTTCCTTCAGCAATCCGACAGGAATCACAACCCCGGAATGGAAAAGAAAAAAAGTATACGAGCTTGCACAGAAGTATGACATCATGATTTATGAGGATGATCCATACTCCATGCTGAGCTTTGACGGTACACATGTCACTGAAATCAAGAAACTTGATACGGATGGACGTGTCGTTTGTGCTGCGTCTTTATCGAAAATCGTATCTGCGGGTATGAGAATCGGTTTCTTCGTATGCGACCCGACGCTGCGTCCGTTCCTTGAGATGTCTCAGGGTAATGCCGGCGTTCAGTCCGTTCCGGTGATGATGACCGTTGCGAACTATATGAAAGACAATGACATTGATAAGCACTGTGAAGAAGTCGGTAAGTTCTACAAAGAAAAGGCAGAGTGGATGGTATCCTGCATTGAGAAGTATCTGCCGAAATCCTGCAAGCCGGTAGAGCCGAAGGGCGGTCTGTTCCTGTGGCTGAGAGTTCCGGATTCTCTGGATTTGGAAGTTGTCTGGGACGATCTGATTCACGCAAATGTAGGCGTTGTTCCATCCACAGGTTTCTCTGCAGATCCTGTAAATCACCCTGGAAATGCATTCCGTATGTGCTACTCCACTCCGGATAAGGAGACCATCGAGGAAGCTTGCAAAATTATGGGAGAAGTATTGAGAAAGCATCTCGGAGAAAACTAGGATGTTAGAACGTTTTGAGGGTCATTCGTCAGAACTCGAAACACTGGTTAACGGTAGGAATCCGTCCTGCAGACTACTGCGCCTCAAGGAGGAAAACGGTCTGGATAAGGTTTATGGGTCGGTGGCGGAGCGCCTTAGTTCATCGGAGCTAAGGCGTCTCGCCCACCTCTTTGAAAATATGGATAAGATTAAGCCGATAGTTCAGAGAAGAGTAGGGTTGTTGTTCACAGCACTTGAAGAGAAGCATGCCGTTGAAGTTGTGGAGTATTACGACTTCGACGATGTTTTTCGAAAGGTGCTATTGGATACGATTAAAAATATTGATACGCTAAGGCTGACCAATTCGAAGGTTAAGTTGAAAAAATTGATTGCCGAAGTGGGTTGGGCGAGCTTTGAGTATATGCACGACGTCGACAAGGCGGAACATATCGTGTATAACAATCCTTCTTTTAAGCTGGAAGCACAGGTCCTGATGCTGAAGGATATCAAGAACGGAGAACCGGTCCTTGTTGAAGACTTAGCCATTGATGCGAAAGATATTATTGCGGCAGGAATTGCGGCTGAAGAAGAAACGGCGGAGCGGCTGCTTCGGGCAGTGCTTTCGGACGTCCACAAGGATCCATCGGTTAACCGGAAAGAAATACTGTTGCGGCTCGTCGCAAAGTACAGACGAAATAAATTATTTACCCTCGGAAGATACATTAATTGGATTAAGTGATTCAGTTATTTAGTCTTTTAAAGAAAGGGAAAGCATCGTTTTCGAAAGATGCTTATGTAGAAGAATGGGTAAACGAATTCCAATGTGGCAAGTATTGCTCTGTACAGTATTTGCTTTAGGTATAATAGGTTATTCGATTTTCTTTTCATACGGAGAAGCTCACATGCCGCTCATTCTGGCTTGTGCCGTTGCATGCTTGATTGGTGCATGCAATGGGTGGAAGTGGAGCGTTATGGAAAAGGGGATGGTAACCGGTATTAGCAGATCCCTTCAGGCGGATATTCTGCTTCTGCTTGTAGGTGTCCTCGTTGCAACGTGGAAGGCCGGCGGAATTATTCCTTCGCTGATTTATTATGGTTTGAATATCATCAAACCATCCGCATTCCTCGTTACCGCAGCTCTGCTGTGTTCGATAATTTCACTGGTAATCGGATCGTCGTACACAACTGCAGGTACAATCGGCGTAGCGCTGATTGGGATCTCGATTGGTCTTGACATCAATCCTGCAATAACTGCGGGCGTTGTGGTTGCAGGTTCATATTTCGATGACAAAATGTCCCCGATGTCCGATACAACGAACCTGGCTTCCGGAATTGCGGGAAGCAATATATTCGAACACATAAAACATATGATATATACGGTGGCACCATCGTATCTCATCACGCTGATTGTATACTACATTATCGGAAAGAATGTCGTATCCGAAAGAGGAAATGTACAGATGGCGATGAAGGATGTCCTTCAGACTACAATCCAGAAGGAATTTGTCATCTCTCCATGGCTGATGCTGCCGGTACTGTTCCTGCTTGCGGCTGTGGTTTTGAAGCTTCCGGCACTGGTATCCATGTTTGTCGGTGTCGTTATGGGGGCTCTCTGTATGGGTTTTGTACAGGGTATTCCGTTTAAGGATTTCTTTAAAATAATGCATTACGGCTACGAGTCCACAAGTGCAGGCGTTCAGCTTACCGATACATACACCGTAGCGGATATCGTGGGCGGCGGAGGCTTCAGCGTAATGCTCTGGACCGTATCGGTGGTGCTCTGTTCAATGTCTTTTGCCGGAGTCATGGAAGTGACCGGTATGCTGGGACAGCTGGTAGAGAGCATCCTCAAGTTCTCAAAGAACACAGGAACGCTCGTTCTTACGACCATTTTAACCTGTATCACCATTAACCTGCTTACCGCAGACCAGTATTTGGCAATCATTCTTCCGGGAAGAATGTACCGCGAAGCTTTTGAAGACCGGCGACTGAAACACAAGAATCTTTCGCGTTGTCTAGAAGACTCCGCAACGCTTACATCGCCGCTTATTCCGTGGAACGTATGCGGTGCAACGATGTCCGGATTCCTTGGGATTCCGACAATTCAATATGCGCCATACGCTATACTGAATTACCTTAATCCGATTGTGTCTATCATTTACGGATTCCTGGGAATTACCATGGAAAAAATGACGGACGAGGAATACGAAAAGGTGATGCAGACAAGACAAGCGGAGCGTGAAGCCATGGAACGAGAGCTCACAGTGTAAAAACAGGTCGGGGAGGATTTCTTTTCCGGTTTTTCGGTGGATAGGAGGAACGCTATGGGTACGATGAATCAAGAATTTTTATACCAAAAAGTAGAGGTACTCGCGGATTCCGTATTCCCTGTTTGCGAATACCTTTCCGCTCATCCTGAAGTCGGCGGTGAGGAGAAGCTTGCAAACTCTTATATTACAGAGTTTCTTGCTAAGCGCGGATATGATATCGAGTTGGATTATGCGGGGCTGCAGTATGCATTTAAAGCGAGTAAACCATCTGACAAGCCAAGAGTTGCGTTAATGTGCGAATACGATGCACTGCCTGAAATCGGGCACGGATGCGGGCATTCGCTGAGCTGTGCCATTAGCATTCTTGCAGCCCTTGCGGTAGATGATGCATGCGAAGAGCTTCCTTTTACCGTAGACCTTATTGGAACGCCGGGAGAAGAAACTATCGGTGGCAAGGTTATAATTGCGGAAAATGGTGGTTTTGACGGATATCAATTTGCCATCATGGGACATGTAGATTCGATAAATGCGCCTCAATACAATGCGCTCGCCTGCAACGATATGTATATCACATTTGAGGGGGAAGCTTCTCATGCATCCGCCACGCCGTGGAAGGGAAAGAGTGCACTGAACGCTGCGCAACTGTTCATGCACGGGGTGGATTTGAACAAAACGTATTATAAGCCGTTCATGCAGATGCACGGAATCATGAGGGAAGGCGGAATTTCGCCCGGAATTATTCCGGACAAGGCGGTCCTGGAGTATTTTCCTCGGGCGGAAACGATGTCTGAGCTCAAGGAGCTCAACAATCAGACCCGATTGATGGCAGAGGGAGTGGCGCATGCAACCGGAACGTCGGTTAGGATTGAACAGCGCTATCCGACGTTTGCGGATATGCATGACGGTTCGACGGCGAATCGCGTAATCACGGAGCTATTTGAGGAACTGGGAGAGACGGTGGAGCCGATTAAATATCCGAATGGATCTTCGGATGTAGGAAATGTGGACTTGGTGATTCCGGGATTTCAGCTGGAAATTAAGGGAACGGATACACCAATCCCTTTTCATACCGTTGAATTCGAGCAACTGACCCATGGCGAGAGAGCAATGAAAACGCTTAAGCTGGGTGCGAAAGTGATTGCGGCTTTCATCGCTCGAACGGCGTATGACGAAGGCTTGATGAAACAAATTATCGATGATTAGACAAAATATCGATTGGAGAATTGAATTTTTCAATAGCAGAAGGGAGGCCGAAAACGGCTTCTCTTTTTAAATGCGCAAAAGTAGCGGATGAACAGCAGAACGTGGTCTGTAAGGTGACTTTGATTAATAAATTTTAATGATTTTAGTTTATCGTAAAAAACAACAACACTATTATGCGTTGACAGTGGTGACTACAGGTACTAAAATTTGGAACAGAAAAGAAAAATAGTGTATTTTGTTCCATATAACGGAACGAAAGCGTGGCTATTACTTAAGGAGGGAATCAAATGGATTTAACAAAGCTATTGAAACCAAATTCAATCGCTATTGTTGGAGCGAGTGAGAATGTAGATAGCTTCGGAGGCGGAACGAGCAAGAACCTGCTGGATTATGCAAAAGAACAGGACGTTGAAAGAATCTACTTCGTCAATCCTAAGCGCGAAAGCATCATGGAAAGACCGTGCTACAAGAGCGTGTCCGATATCGATGACACCATCGATTTGCTCGTAATCTGCACACCGCAGAAAACCGTTCTTTCGATTCTGAAGGAAGGTGCTGCGAAAGGTGTTGGCGGTGCGGTAGTATTCGCCAGCGGATACGGCGAGACCGGTACCCCGGAAGGTAAGCAGAACGAAGCAGAGCTTATCGCGACGGCGAAAGAACTGGGGATTGCAATCATGGGACCGAACTGTGCCGGATTTGTAAACTTTACCGATGACAAATGGCCTTTTGCATTTATTTCTGAAAAGAGAGATAGAAAGGGCAGCGTAGGAATCGTATCTCAGAGTGGACAGCTTTGCCTCTCCATGATGGATAATCCGGCAATGCGCTTCTCCTACACAATCTCCGCAGGAAATGCAAAGTGCGTAACCATAGAAGACTACCTGGAATTCCTTGTTAACGATGAGAATACAAAGGTGGTAGGAATGTACATCGAGGGCATCAAGGATGCGACTCGGTTCGCAGGAGTTCTGAAGAGAGCAAACGAGCTTCACAAGCCGGTTGTCATCCTGAAGGCAGGAAGAAGCTCGAAGGGCGGAGCCATTGCCGCTTCCCATACAGGAAGCCTTTCCGGGTCTGACAAGGCATTCGATGCAGTACTTAAGAAGTTCCATGCAATTCGAGTGGATGATTTGGAAGAGTTGATTGCAATGTCGATGCTGCTTTCCACTCTCCCACAGCTTCCGAAGAAAGGGTCTTTCTCCGCAATGTGCCTCTCCGGTGGAGAGACGGGAATCTGCGCGGACGTTGGAAGTCTGTACGGCGTTCGCTATCCGGACTTTACGGAGGAGACATTGGCTGCACTGAACGAAATGCTGCCATCCTATGCAACTCCGAACAATCCGTTGGACACCACAACAACACTTTCGTATGACGTTGACAGATATGCGAAGGCGGTTCAGACCGTAGTTGCGGATCCAGGGGTGGAGATGCTGGTAATCGGTTATACGCTTCTTCAGGAGATTGCAGACCCTGCGATTGTCTACATGTACGAAGCGCTGAAGAAGGTTCAGGAAGAAGGAAACACCGTTCCGATTGCAATGCTTCCGTTCGTGGAGAATACAAGAAACAGAGAGTATCAGGAAAAGCTGTTTAAGATTGGAATTCCGGTACTTCCGCCTCCAACATATGCGTTCAAGATGCTGAAATCTCTGTCAGATTATGTGGAGGGTCTTCAGGAAGAAACCACATTGGAACTTGCACTTCCGGATCAGAAGATTGAGAAGACAAGATCTCTTTCTGAAATTGAAAGTAAAAGAATCCTGGCAGACTTCGGTGTAGATGTTCCGGTAAGCATTATCGCAAAGACCGAAGAAGAAGCTTGCGAATACTGGAATGAGCATCAGCAGAAGCTGGTAATGAAGATTTCGTCGAAGGATATCATGCACAAGAGTGATGTTGGCGGTGTCGCTCTCAGTATTGAAGGGGAAGAGAATGTAAGAGAGACATTCCGCACCGTAATGAACAATTGCAAGAGCAATTGCCCGGATGCAGTAATCGATGGAATTCTGATGACACCGATGCTGGAGCAGGGTGTGGAGATGATTATCGGAGTGAACAACGACCCCCAGTTCGGACCGATGGTAATGGTCGGCATGGGCGGCGTATTCGTTGAAATCTTCAAGGACGTTGCGCTCTACCCGGCACCGCTAAGTCCGGAAGAAGCGAAGACAATGCTCAAGAGCCTCAAAGCGTTCCCACTTCTGAACGGAGCGAGAGGAAGAGCGAAGTGTGATGTGGACGCAATTGCGAATGCAATCTCTAAGATTGGTGATTTCGCCGTTGCGAATAAGAACACGGTTAAGGAATTAGACATTAATCCTATGTTCGTCTACGAGGAAGGCAAGGGCGTAGGAATTGCAGATGCACTTATCGTAATGAGTGAGTAATAGAGGTAAAGCAGCTAATAATAAGAAATTAATGCAAGTGGTTGGACAATTTTGAAATGATTTTGTGTTTGTAGTGTGTAGTGAAATTTAGGTGTTAATCGTTTCGGAGTTGCTCCAACCGACCTCCATTAATTTATGCCAACAGAAAGGGAGTAACATGGTAAAAATAACTTACAGCCCAGAAAGATGCAAAGGATGTCATTACTGCGTTAAGGCATGTCCGAAGAACGTGATATCTGTAAGCAAGACAATTAACTCAAAGGGCTACAATATTGTTGAGTTCGACGAACCAAATTGCATTGGATGCGGATCTTGCTACACTGTATGTCCGGATTACGCAATCATTATTAAGAAGGAGGTATAGTGATGTCAGAGAAGCAAGTCGTAATGAAAGGTAACGAGGCAATGGCTGAAACCTCTATGAGAGCAGGTTGCAGATTGTTTAGTGGTTACCCGATTACACCACAGACTGAAATCCTGGAGTACATGTCTTGGAGAATGCCTGAGGTAGGCGGAACTGTTGTTCAGACCGAGGATGAGATTGCCGGCGTTTACATGCTGATGGGTGCTACTGCCGCAGGTGCGAGAGTACTTTCCACATCCGCAGGTCCAGGATACTCGTTGTTTCAGGAAGGAATTTCCTATCTCGTAGGATCCGATCTTCCGGCAGTTCTGGTAGACGTTACGAGAATCGGTAACGCGTTGGGTGATATCAGCCAGTCTCAGGGAGACTATGAACTCGTTACAAAGGGTAACGGTCACGGCGATACGATGGTTCCTGTTTTTACACCGAACTCCGTACAGGAAATCGTCGATGATACGCTTCTTGCCTATGATATGGCAGAGAAGTATCGTCATCCGGTTGTCCTGATGTACGATGCGGCAATCGGCCAGATGATGGAAGGTGTTACTCTTCCGGAAATGAAGGAACACGACATCGATAAGTATGACTGGACAGTAAAAGGAAAGAAGCCGGGCGAGCACGGAAGAAAGATTACAAACGTTTCTTACTTCTGTGAGAATATGTACGTAGGTTATGAGACATATCTTCGCGATAAGTACCAGCAGATTAAGGACAACGAGCAGCGTTGGGAAAGCATCGAAGTAGCAGATGCGGAAGTGGTTGCCGTTGCATACGGTATTTCTTCCAGAGTCTGTAAGGAAGCGGTAAAGAATGCTCGTGAGCAGGGAATTAAGCTGGGTCTGATTCGTCCGAAGATGGTCGTACCGTTCCCAGAAAAGGCATTTGAGGAAATCTCCGAGAACTGCAAGGGACTTCTTGTTGTAGAGATGAGCGTGAAGGGACAAATGGTTGCCGACGTAGCTCTTGCAAGCAGATGCAAGTATCCAATCTACGGATATCTCTCATCCTATGAAGTGCCGGAGAGTGACGTAGTAATCGAGAAGGCGAAAGAAATTCTCGAAAACAAAGCAAAGGAGGTTTTCTAAACATGGCAGAGAAAATTTTTCAGGCTCCGGAGATGCTTCGTACAAGTGATCCTACCGGATTTTGTCCGGGCTGCGGACACGGAACCGCAGGAAGACTGCAGTTCGAAGTTCTGGAGGAAATGGGCTTGCTGGATGAGTCTATTACAGTATACGATGTAGCTTGCGACTCCCTGTATATGTGGGCAATCGATACGGATTGCGTGGGTTCTGCACATGGCAGAGCAATTGCAACCGCTTGCGGCGTGAAGCGCGTACGTCCGAACAACCCGGTTTGTGCATATGTTGGTGACGGTGCGACGTACTCCATCGGAATTCAGCACACAATCTGGTCCGCACTGAGAAACGAGAACATTACCGTAATCGTTGTGAACAACGGTGTATTCGGAATGACCGGCGGACAGATGGCACCGACCACACTGATTGGACAGAAGACAACAACATCCCCGGCGGGAAGATCCCTGGAGAGAAACGGACAGCCAATCGATGTTACCAAGCTGTTCACCGGAATTGATATTGCGTACCTGGCAAGAGGAAGCTTGGACAGCGTAGCGAACATCAATAAGACAAAGAAGTATATCCGTAAGGCATATGAGAAGCAGATGAACGGAGAAGGGTTATCTTTCGTAGAAATCCTATCACCTTGCCCAACGAACTGGGGTCTCACACCGGAGAAGTCCATCGAAAGAATTAAGGAAGTTGTTGAAAAAGAGTATCCACTCGGAGAGTTTATCGAAAGGGGCGTGAAATAATGTTGACACAGGTTATTTGCGCAGGTTTCGGAGGTCAGGGAATCCTGACCACAGGAATTCTTATCGCTAACGGCGCATTTAAGAGCGGTAAAAGAATCACTTGGTATCCTTCATACGGTTCCGAGATGAGAGGAGGATCCGCAAACTGCATCATCAAGATGACGGATGACGGAAGCGAAATTGCCAGCCCATACGCTAAGGAAATTGATATCCTGTTAGGAATGAGCACACCGGCGATTGATAAATTCCAGAGCAAGATTAAACCGGGAGGCTGGTTATTTGTAAATTCTTCCATCGTGGAACCGGCTGAATACAGAGATGATATCAATGTAGTATACGTCGATGCCGCAGCTCTGGCTGCAAAGGCAGAGAATCCGAAGGGTGGAAACATCGCGATGATCGGAGCAATCCTCAAGAAGACCGGAATTATCGATTTGGATGCATTCGAAACGTCTCTGGTAGACTACTTCACCGATCACGGAAAAGCAAAATTCAACGATGCCAACATCAGGGCACTGAGAATTGGATATGACAGTGTTGAATAAGACTGGTGCAATTGGGACTATTTATTAAACGGAGGCACTTGTGAATAATCAATCAAAAATTAGAAAGTACTTAACTGTGTTCGCACTGGGTCTTGCAGGCGGATCGATTTACTGCCTGCCTTACATCAAATACATCCTGTATGATGCACAGATTGCTGTAATGGGAATCAGTAATACACAGTCCGGACTTATCATGACGGCATACACAGTCGGCAACATGCTCCTCTACATTCCGGGAGGAATCATTGCAGATAAGCTTTCTCCTCGAAAGTCACTTACAGTTTCGCTGATTGCGACGACGGCCCTCGGGTTGTTCTACGCAGTAAATTCATCCTATAAGATAAGTATCCTTATTTGGATTGGATTCTCGATATCGTCCGCATTTGTATTCTGGTCGTCGCTGCTCAAAGCAGTTCGACTGATTGGTACGGAAGAAGAGCAGGGATTCATCTATGGATGTTACTATGCGTGCAACGGTATTGCAGCATCTGTGACAAACGCGATTGCGGTAAAAGTATTCGGTGCAGCAGGAGACACGGCAACGGGATTCAGATTAGCAGTAATCGTTCTGGCAGCGGTTCCTGCAATTGCCGGAATCATGCTCTGGTTCCTCATGAAGGATGATAAAGATGAAGCCGAAACGGTAAGCGTAGAAGACGATTCCAACTCCGTTCACGTGAAGGATATCGGTAAAGCGCTTAAGAATCCGATTGTTTGGGTATTCTCATTAACCGTATTTATCGGTTATGGATTCTATACCAGCAGTTCCTACTTTACGCCGTATCTCACAGCGGTGAGAGGAATTAATCCGGTGGATTCCGGATTAATCTCAATCCTCAGAACGAACCTGATGCTTCTAGTGGCACCGCTTGCCGGAATTATCGCAGATAAGTTCTTCAAGTCGACTGCAAGATGGCATAGGGTTTGCTTCCTGATTCTCGCACTTCTTTATGCGGGATGCATGGTTCTTCCGAAAGGAATCAGCAGCACAGCAGCTGCAATTTATACGCTCATTCCGGCATTCTTTGCCGTAATGATGTACGGAATCATGTTTGCGACTATCAGTGAACTTGGAATTCCGCGAGCGATGACCGGTACGGTTATCGGAATTGCATCCATCATTGGATACTTGCCGGATTCCGTATATTCGGTAATCTTCGGTAAATTCCTGGATGCAGGAGCGGTTACCGGATATAACTCCATTTTTACATTCCTGATTTGTACCGGAATCCTGGGAATGATAACTACAACCATTGAATTTAGATATGCGAAAAAACTAAAGGCAATGGAGAAATAGTGAACAACTTATTAGCAATTAACGATCGGCCATATAAGTAACGAAAGACGGGATGCTCAAACAAGCATCCCGTCTTTCGTTGTATTGTATTGACAGTAAAACTAATTTTAGAAGAATACCTTTTCCGTAATTTCCTTGCTCAACGCTTTCATGAATGCAATCTTGCCTTCGAGATCCATATCTCTCGTTCGGGTGACCGGTCCGGACATACTGATTGCAGTGATTGCATTGTCTCCGCTCATGATGGGAACACCGATGCAGAACAGTCCCAGAGCATACTCCTCGTCATCGACGGCATATCCCTGTTCCCGGATTTTGTCCAGTTCCAGAAGAAGGTCGTCGTAATTATCGATCGTATTCGGTGTCCATTTCTTCAGCTTACGATTTGGATAGGCTGAGAGATCCACAGTCTTATCAAAAGCCAACAGACATTTTCCTAAGGAGGAACAATAGCTTTCTACTTGATCATTTCCGTTAATGTTGATGGCGATATTCTGACGGCTCTTAACATAGGCAAGATTCTCAACATAATATATGTCATCGGAGTCCTTTGTAAGTTCGGCAAGCGTTACGGCATCCAGATATTTATCGTTCAGACGTTGAAGATACGGCATAATGCTTGAAACAAAAGAGTGCTTCTTGCGCATTCCATATACAAAAACTCTCTGCCCAAGGAAATATCGTTCTGTTTCCGGATTCTGGGCAACGTATCCCCGATGCTCGAGAGTTGTAAGTGTTCGATATACCGTGCTTTTACCAACGCCGAGATCTTTGCTGATTCGAGAAACAGAAACTTCATTTTCCTGTGTAAGAAGATACTCAAGTATATCGATTGCGCGGTCGATGGACTTCAGAATTACCGGTTCGCTTGGAGCTTTATTATTTATGTCCTTCATATTGTTAGAGTCCTTTTTTTGCATTTTGATAGTGATAATTATAAAACAAATCGTGCATTTATTCAAATAATGAATGGAAGTATTTCGCATAAAAACGGTAAAATATTGTATTTTTTGAGGTAAATACGTGCGTGAAAAGCTCCGAAGAAACAGCATGTTTAATTCGATGCAAATTGCTTTTAAAGAAACCAAAAACCCCCGGCAGAGGGCTTGCGATTATGCAAGTACCTGCTGCCGGGGGTTCGTATTTTATTGGAAATATAGATTAGTCATCCGTCATGCGGTCGATGGAGTTCTCCGCATCCAGCATTCCGCCGGACAGGATGTTCAGAGCGGCTTCGTTCTTGTCATCGTCCATGTCTTCCACAACCCATACGCCTTTTTCCTTCGTCAGATGGAAGGTAGCGGTTTTCTTGTATTCCTTCTTCTTTAGTGCGGAAATCTGCCGGTGCAGCTTCTCGCTCATCACCTTGCTGACCTGCTCGTCGGAAGCGTTGGAGTTGTACAGATCCATGGCTCCGGCAAAGAAATCTTTGAAACCGGCCACGAATGCGTCGCCCATCTTGTAGGTGGTGATATCTACTTTTACCGTGGCCTCATCGCCGTTAATCTCTTCCTCGCCGATTTTGTATTCGAAATCAATCAGTCTTGGGTAGAAGTCGTCGGTGAGCACTTTGTTCATTGCGGTGTCCATGCCTTCTTCGTCATCGTCGTCGTCCCAAGCTTCGGCGCCCAAATCAAAGGTACTCTCTTCATATACTTTTTTGATAGCATCCTGATCCTCATCCTGAATTCCTTTGAGAAACTGATCCACCGTCTTCGATGGGGTCACCTCCGGTTTGGATGAGGAAGAACCGCAAGCACACAGCAATACCAGTGTGCTCAGCAAAATCACAGATATTAATCTCTTCTTCATTTAATACTCCTTTCGTTATTAGAAACGGGATCCCGTTCATGTTCAACTTGAATTGATATAACCTTACACTATTGCCGGGAGGATATCAAGAAAGGCAGGTGAAATTTAAGAAAAGCTTTCGGAAATCTTAAGAAATGACAAAAACGAAACCGGCATTTGCATGCCGGCCTCGCCAAAGAAAGGAAAATATATATATATCCATGGGAGTTGCCGCCTGTGCACCCCCGGATGGAAAGCTAGAATGTGGAGAAGAAATCCTCGATGGAATCTTCCCAGCTGTCATCCTGATCCGGAACGTTGCTTCCGGAATTGCCGGACGAATCGGAACCGTTTTTGGTTCCGCTCTTGATGATTTTCTTTATGATGGAATCCACCTCATCAATCGGAATGGCGAACCCGATGTTGTCGATGGACGCCTCTGAGGAAGAACTGCCGGAGGAGTATTTGGCATTGGTGATGCCGATGACCTCTCCGTACAGGTTGAACAGCGGGCCGCCGGAATTGCCGGAGTTGATGGCCGCGTCAGTCTGAATCAGCTTCATGGTGTTGTTCTGAGAAAAAGTCACTTCCCGGTTCAGGGCGCTGATGGCGCCGGAGGTCAGTGAGAAAGTGAGTTCGCCCAGCGGATTTCCGATGGTCACCACTTCGTCCCCCACGTTTGCATCGGAGGACTTGCCCAGTGTTACCGTTCGGAGCCCGGTGGCGTTAATTTTCAGCACCGCTACATCGTAATTTTCGTTGTAGCCCCGCACCGTCGCCTCGTAGCTTTTGCCGTTGTTGGTGGAAACCGTGATGGAATCCGCCCCCTCGATTACGTGGTAGTTGGTGACGACATATCCATTGGACGAAACGATGAAGCCGGAACCGGAAGCCGCGGACTCCGTGGAGTAACCGAACATGTTCCGGGTGGTGGATTTGGTGGAGATTCCCACCGTCGCATCCACGTTCTTGGCGTAGACCTGCGCCGCCGTCATTTTCTTGCCGGTATTCACGTGTTTCACGCTTACCGTCCGGTCTCCGCCGTTCCCCTCCAGCAGGGTAGCAGCGCCGGTGCGCTCGGCAATCATAGCACCCCCAAAGCCGGAGGCGCCGCCGATGAGTGCGCAGCTCAGCACCGTGGCGATGGTCCGTTTCCTAAAAGCATGTTCTTTCGGCCGCTTCTGCCGAGGCGGTCGGTTTTTTTTATGGTCATCCCGATTCTCGTCATTCGGATTGATCAGAATGAAGTCGGTATTGGATTCGTTGAAATTATTATTCATGGGGAATCCTCCTTCATTGTCGTGCTGCATTTGATAGTACCAATATACTGAAAAAAACTTAAAGTGAACTTAAAGGAATATAAAAACTTTGAAAAGGAAATTGCAGGTTCAATCATATTTTCATCATAAAAACCGCCTCATGTATGCTATAATAATATGGTCATTTTATAGGAAGTCACTTGTAGGATAGAAAGGCAGTGGATGTTGAGAGGATTTATCGGAACAATGAAAGCGGGAAGAATTGCTGTTGCTGTGGTCGTAGTGATGATCATGGTCTTTTCGACTCTTCCGACGTATGCTCTCCCAACGAAGGACACCGTGCGCCAGCCGGGCAAGGTGTCGTCTAACCGCGCTTTCTATGGAATTGACGTTTCCGTATGGCAGGGAAACATCGATTGGCAGAAGGTGAAGCATGCCGGAGCGGATTATGCATTTGTCCGTGCCGGAGCCACCGGGCAGAATTCCTTTGAAATGATTAAGGATCGCACCTATGAAAAGAATATGGACGAGGCGGCAAAGGCCGGAGTGGCCCGGGGCGTGTATTGGTACTCCCAGGCGACTACCACGGAAGAAGCGGTAATCGAGGCAAAGGAAGTATGCAAGTATGCCGAGGGCAAAAAGCTGGAGCTTCCGATTGTAATGGATATGGAGTTTTCCAACGGCAGATTGGATGCGGCGTATGCAGGCTGGGTTTCGGAAGGCGGATCCGCCAATGCCCGGAAGCAGCTGACCCTGATTGCCGACGCGTTCCTCAATTACTGCAGGGATCACGGATATACCACCTGCCTGTACGTGTCGCAGAGCTTGACGTCTAAGACGTCCGGTGTGGATGTGGCGAAGCTGGTGAAGGACGGCCACGAGCTGTGGATTGCGCAGTACAATATTAACAACACTTCCTCGGAAGATTATACCTACTGGCAGTACAGCAGTATCGACCGCATCTCCGGAATTCGGGGCAGAGTGGACTCCAACTATATGTACATTCCGAAAAATAAAAACACCAACGGCAACAAGAAGATGGAAGCCACCATGGATTACGAGCAGCTGGCGTATACCGGCAATCCGGTGGAGCCGGAAGTGACCGTTCAGGATGGCGTGACGAAGCTCACGGAGAATCAGGACTACACTCTGGTGTACGCAAAGAACATTCGGAAAGGCACAGGCTATGTCATCGTAAAGGGCAAGGGCAAGTATCGCGGATATACGGAATGCGTTCCGTTCCGGATCGGCAGCAAGACCATCGAGAAAGAAGAGAGAGCCAATGAGGTAACGGATGTGGTTACTTCGGAGGTTAACGGAAAGACCCAAGTAAAGTTCACCGCAGCGGAGAGCAACGTGGGTAACTACCGAGTATTCTACAGGGATTCCAACAGTGAGGAATGGCAGCACGTGGATACCAACCGGACGGAAGTGTTCCTGAACGGCGAACAGAGTCAGGTGAAGGTCGCTACGGTGAAAGAAAACAAGGTCATTGCGACGGCGACCCCGAAGAACAACAAGAAGACCGATATTATCGATAAGGCCGTTCAGAACGACACCGAGCTTTCCGGTGTAAGCAAAGAGAAGACGAACAAGGTGCGACTGATTGATAAGGAGGTAAGCAACGATGTCACAACAAGTTCCGGAAAGAACTAGCCTTCGTGACCACCTTTCATCCGCACACGAGAAATGGCGAGAACATTCCCGTTTTCGCCGGCTTTCCAAGAAGAAGAAAATTATAGTAGGAATGCTGGTGTTTCTGGTATTCCTTCTATTTCTTTTGAGCGCAACGCTGAACCGCTATAACGGATACAATATTCTGTTGCTGGATCGGTACGTGTCCTTCGATATGCCGGAGGAAGATACCTTGACGACGAAGGAATGGAAAAAATTAGTGAAATCCGCAGAGGTAAGCAAGTATCCGGAAGCGCAGCTGAAGCGGGAAGAGAAGTACATCACCAGTCAGTACCACAAGCGGATTAAGGAATACGGATTGACGTATAAGGAATACCTGAAGGAGTCGGATTTTACGGAATCGGAATTCCAAGCGCAGGTGGAGAAGCTGGCAAAGGAGAATGTGAAGGAGAAACTGATTCTCCATTCCATTTCCAGAGAAAAGAAGATTTACGTTTCTTCCGAGGAGATGAAGGCGGCAAAACAGCAGCTGATGAAAGACCGAGGGGCAACCAGTGAGGCGGATTACAAGAAAATTGCCGGCGAGACTCTGGACGAGCACGCAGAGGAGATTGACTTGGAATCGAAACTCCTGTACGGAAAGATTGTAAAAAATTAACAGGGAGACGGAGAGGTATGAATCATTCCTCATTCACCGGAAATACACATTTAGACGAACAGCAGCGAGCGGCCGCAACGGATTGCAGCGGAAGCTCGCTGCTTCTTGCTGTGCCCGGAAGCGGGAAAACCACCACGCTTCTGGCCCGCCTGGAGAACCTGCTTCGTTCCGGCGTGCCGGACACCTCCGTGCTGGTAATTACTTTTACCAACAATGCGGCGGAGGAAATGAAGCAGCGGTTCCGGCGGCAGTACGGAAATAATCGGGTGGATTTTATGACCATCAACAGCTTCTGCTACCGCGTAGTTTGCTTTTATGCGGAAAAAACAGGACGGCAGAAACCGGAAGATTTGACGGACACCGGGCTGCTTTTGCGCCGGATTTTCGTGGGCGTGGCGGGAGATTCTTTTCCCGGGGAGAGCGACATTCGGGAGTTCGCGCAGAAGATCACCTATATCAAGAACATGCAGCTTTCGGATGGGGAGATTGAGAAGCTTCGAATCGGAGATTACCCGGCGAAGCCCTTGTACGACGCTTACGTCCGGAGCATGAAGGCGCAGAATGCCATGGATTACGACGATCAGCTGGTGTACGCCTGCAAATTCCTGGAGAAGGTGCCGGGGGTGCGGAACCATTACCGGCGGAAATATCCCTATGTGATGGTGGACGAGGCGCAGGATACCTCGTGGCTGCAGCATCGGATTCTGCAGATTCTCACGCAGGACGGGGGAAATCTGTTCATGGTGGGGGATGAAGATCAGAGCATCTACGGTTTTCGGGCGGCGTACCCGGAGGCCCTGCTGGATTTTCAGCGCCATTATCCCGGGGGTAAAGTGCATCGGCTGGAGACCAACTACCGGTCCGGAAAGGACATCGTGGCCCTGGCGGATCGTTTTATCCGGCACAACCGAAAGCGATACGATAAAAACATGAAGCCCGCGGCGGAGTCTTCCGGCCGTGTTCGGGTGGAACCGGTGGCGCGGCGGTCCGATCAGTATCGGCAGATTGCCGACTGGATTCGAGAGGATCCGGAGCGGGAAACGGCGGTGCTCTACCGGAACAACGACAGCGCCATCCCTCTGATGTATCACCTGAGAAATGCCGGGATTTCATTTCGAAATCGGGGGTTGGACACATTGTTCTTCAGCAACCGGGTGGTGCGGGATGTGAAGGATATCCTGGGATTCGTCATGCATCCGGCGGACAGCGAGCTGTTCTGGCGAATTTACTATAAGCTGAATTACCGGATTTCGAAAAACGCAGTGGGAGATGCGGTGCGGCGAATGGACTTTCGGCGAGAGGATCCCATCCTGGCGGTACTGACGGAATCACCGCTTCTGGGACGGCAGAAGAAGGAAGACCTTCAGATTCTTCGGGATAACTTGCGGGATATGCGCCTTCGGAATAACGCGAAAGAGGCGCTGGAAATGATTCGCACCGGCATTCGATACCGGAACGAGAAGAGCGAAAAGCTTTTCGTGCTGGAAGCGCTTGCGGAACCCACCGACACCATTGCGGATTTCCTGCAGAAGCTGTGGGAAATGGAGCAGATGATTTCCGCCGGCACCGGGAATTTGGAGTCAGCGGATGCCAAAGTGATTCTCAGCACGATTCACGGCAGCAAGGGAATGGAGTACGACCGGGTAATCCTGGTGGACGCCGTGAGGGATGTGCTTCCTTCCTCGGAAAACGACCGGGAGGAGGAGCGGCGCATCTTCTACGTGGCAATCACCCGTGCCCGGGAGGAACTGATTCTTCCGGATTACGGAGACTGTTCCTCCCCGTTCCTGCGGGAATGCTTCGGCAAACTGCCGGACCGCAGCGGCAAACAAAAAGACGTGTTCCGGATGGATTCCAAAGAGTTCCGGGAGAAGGCGGCGGAATTCGTCCCGGGAGCGGAGGTCCGGAGCCGGAATTTCGGCGTGGGCGTCATCCGCTCCAACGAAGGAGATTTCCTGGAGGTGTACTTCCCGAAGGACGGGAAGACCCGCAAATTTGTGAAGAGCATCTGCATTGAGAAGGGTTCGCTACGCCTTCTTCCTCGCCAGTCCGTTCTCCAGCGCAGCCGGCAGGAAAATGCTCAGCAGGATTAATCCGCAGCCGATGATTCCCAGGAAGGTGAACCGCTCGCCCAGGAAAATCACGCCCAGAATAACTGCCGCCAGCGGATTGGTCGCCACATACAGGCTGGCCCGTTCCGGCGTGGTGTATTTCTGCCCCACCGGCTGAATCGTGAAACCGATGGCGCCGCACACCAGTGCCAGGTACAGAATCGCACCCCACTCCGGCGCGGATGTCGGGATGGTGAAATCCTCGAAGGAGAACGCCGCCAGCAGGCTGAAGAATCCGATGAAGAACAGATGGAAAACTCCGATGTTCAGCGGGTTGTCGTCCACCGTAACGATATCCATGACCACAACGGTAATCGCATAGCTTACCGCACCGCCGAAGACCAGCAGTTCTCCCGGCGTAAATGCCAGCTTGCTGCCCTTCAGGGTCATGAGTGCAATGCCGGCGAGAGCAATCAGCGCACACAGGATATCCATGCGTTTCGGCAGCCGGCGATATACGATGGCCGCCAGCAATGGCACGATGACCACCGATGTATTTTCAATAAAAGCAGTTGTGGAGGACGGCGTCGTCCGAAGTCCCAAGAGTTCAAACGCCATGCAGCAGAAATAGAAGAAACCCACAATTGCGCTGTGCAATACTTCCTTTTTGGTAACACTGCGAATCTGCTTATGAAAGATCAGTGCCACCACCGCAAATGAAATCAGGAAACGAATGCCGCACAGCGTGAACGGCCCTATGGTTTGCATGGCCAGTTTGCTGAACAGCAGCGACGTTCCCCGTAAAGTGAGTCCAAGCGCAATCAGCGCTTCTGCTTTCCGTTGAGTCATCTCAATACCCCCTGTAAATCCTCCGACAAAAACATTTTCTTTTAACCATAGATGTTCCGTCCGTCCCCTTATGAACTGTAACATCGCTTGAATTATACCACCGCAGGGGAATCGAGGGCAATATTTTGTGCAATGAATTATTCCCGAGAAACCACCAGGATTCCGCCGCACACCAATACCAAAGCGATGAGGACGGAGCCGTTCAGCACGCCGTGTTCCGACAGGATGACGGAGGAGAGCAACACGCCGGCCACCGGTGTGACGAAGTTGAACACCGTCACATGGCTCACCGGGTGGTATTTCAGCAGAACACCCCACAGGGTGTAGGCAGCGGAGGAGATGAAGGCCATGTACAGGAGCAGCAGCAAGGATGTTGGGGTTCCCACCGTCATTCGGCCGCCGAAGAGGAAGGCCACGATGGCCATGGTCAGTCCGCCGGTGAAAAATTGCCAGCCGGAAAGCAGCACCGGGTTGTGGTCCCGGGAGAAGATTTTAATCAAAATCGACGCCATGGAGGAGGCAAACACGGAAAGGAGGATGAACCCCTCCCCGTTCCAGGCAAAGCCGAAATTCACCGTCTGACCGACGGTCTCCACCAGGAGCACCCCGGAAAACCCCAGGAAGCAGCCGATGAATTTTTTTAGCGTCATTTTCTCCAGCCGGAACATGTACACCGCCAGCAGAATCGCCACGAAGGCGCCGGTCCCGTTGATGATGGAGGAGCGCACCGCCGAGGCACGAGCCAGGCCCATATAAAAGAAGATATATTGCAGGATTGTCTGGAACAGGGCCAGCGCAGCGATGGGCTTCCAATCGGATTTCTCAGGTAAAAGCAGTTTCTTCTGCAGCAGACTGCCCGCCAGAATCACCAGGATTCCCGCCAGCGCGAAACGGCAGCCGGCGAAAAACAGCTGTCCGGGAACGTCGCCGGAAACGATGGAGAACAGGCGATAGCCGACCTTGATGCACGGGTAGGCGCTGCCCCACAGGGTGCAGCAGAAAATGGCGGTGATGACCAGCGTGGATGTTTTGGACCAGAATTGTTTCATAAGATTCTTCCTTCCATTTATATGTTATATGCGTTTTTGCAATCTTTCGGACATGATGAACATTATACATCAAAGGCGGTGACTTCGGTAGTGGCGGAGTGCATTCGCAAAATATGATTTTACAAGGACTCCGGTTCGGCATATAATGGAAAGGCCGCTTTGCGAAACGGGCGGCATAGGACGAATTAAGGAGAGTAAAATGAGTAACACGATTAAAGAGAAAGCTCCGGGCTTTGCGGTCTGCTTCCTGCTGGCGCTGCCGGCATGGTTCATCGGGAAACAGTTTCCGGTGGTGGGAAGCGCGGTAATCGCAATCCTGTTGGGCATGATCATCGCCTTGTTCTGGAAGGACCAGGGCAAAGCGAAGAAGGGAATTAAATTCACATCCAAGTACATCCTGCAGACGGCGGTCGTGCTACTGGGCTTCGGCATGGACCTGGGCGTGGTCCTCCGCACCGGCGGACAGTCCCTTCCGATTATCATCAGCACCATTGCCACCTCACTGATTCTGGCGTGGGTGCTCCACAAAGCAATGCACATTCCGGGAAACATTTCCACTCTGGTGGGCGTGGGTTCCTCCATCTGCGGCGGATCGGCCATCGCCGCCACCGCACCGGTTATCGATGCTGACGACAAGGAGGTCGCTCAGGCGATTTCCGTCATCTTCTTTTTCAATGTGATGGCCGCCATCTTCTTCCCGATGCTGGGCGCCGCCATCGGCTTCGATACCCACAGCGGCGAAGCTTTCGGCATTTTCACGGGAACAGCTATCAACGACACCTCCTCGGTGACCGCGGCCGCCGCGACCTGGGACAGCATGTGGAACCTGGGCGCCGAAACTCTGAACAAAGCCGTAACGGTTAAACTCACCCGGACGCTGGCGATTATCCCGATTACTTTGGGCCTGGCCATCCACCGCGCCCGCAAATCTTCCGGCTCCGGTAAAAACAATTTTAGCCTGAAGCGGGCATTTCCGATGTTCCTGCTGTATTTCGTAATCGCTTCGGTAATCACAACCCTTGCGGGTATGGCGGGTGTCTCGGCGGAAGTCTTTGCCCCGCTGAAGGAACTGAGCAAATTCTTCATCACCATGGCCATGGCCGCCATCGGTCTGAACAGCAACCTGGTGGAACTGGTAAAATCCGGTGGAAAGCCAATCGCTCTGGGGGCCGTGTGCTGGGCCGGCATCACCGCCGTGAGCTTGCTGATGCAGCACGTGATGGGCATTTGGTAAGGTAAAAACCACAATTGAAAAACGCAAACGCAAATCGAAGCGGACGTCTCCGGATGCCCCGCTTCTTTTTTGTGGAAAAATTAAACTGCGAATCGAATGACAGAAGAGGAGAATTACTATAGCCTCAGAATTTACAATGGACTGTATTTTGCGTTCAGTTCTGTGAAATGACTTTTACAACTAACTTTTCGAAAAAAGTTTGAAAAAGTTGTTGACAAGTGCCCGTAACGCGAGTATAATTCTATCTTGTCGTCACCGAAAAGCGAACGCTTCTCGGAGGCGCAGCGTGCAGGCTCCAAGCCTTTCGTGGCATTGGATGCGCTCGTCGGCACTGAAAACTTTTTAAAAAAGTTTTAAAAAGTGCTTGACAAGAGCCAACTGAAGCGCTATAATGAATAAGCTGTTTCGAATGAGACAGCAAGAACCTTGAAAACTTCATAGTGCAGAACCGGTCAAAGACGGAACACATTTCGATGGAGATTCTGTCTAAGATCAGTATAAGAGACAAACGATGTACAAATGATTTTCGAATCATACACTGTAATCGGATGTCCCTGTACAATTCTAAACACAAACAATAATGATTCGGAAACGAGTCGAGACGCGAACGCGTCATCTTAAATCAGGATTGATTTGAGCAGCGAAAGCTGAACAGATACTATTTTATAAAGAGTTTGATCCTGGCTCAGGATGAACGCTGGCGGCGTGCCTAATACATGCAAGTCGAACGAATCTTCTTCGGAAGATGAGTGGCGAACGGGTGAGTAATACATAGGTAACCTGCCCCTGTGCGGGGGATAACAGGAGGAAACTCCTGCTAATACCGCATAGCCATGAGCACCGCATGGAGCTCATGCCAAATATCCTTTCGGGGATAGCGCAGGGATGGACCTATGGCGCATTAGCTGGTTGGCGGGGCAACGGCCCACCAAGGCAACGATGCGTAGCCGGCCTGAGAGGGCGGACGGCCACATTGGGACTGAGACACGGCCCAGACTCCTACGGGAGGCAGCAGTAGGGAATTTTCGGCAATGGGGGAAACCCTGACCGAGCAACGCCGCGTGAGCGAAGAAGGCCTTCGGGTCGTAAAGCTCTGTTGTAAAGGAAGAACGGCGCATACAGGAAATGGTATGCGAGTGACGGTACTTTACCAGAAAGCCACGGCTAACTACGTGCCAGCAGCCGCGGTAATACGTAGGTGGCGAGCGTTATCCGGAATCATTGGGCGTAAAGAGGGAGCAGGCGGCCGCAAGGGTCTGTGGTGAAAGACCGAAGCTAAACTTCGGTAAGCCATGGAAACCGGGCGGCTAGAGTGCGGAAGAGGATCGTGGAATTCCATGTGTAGCGGTGAAATGCGTAGATATATGGAGGAACACCAGTGGCGAAGGCGACGGTCTGGGCCGCAACTGACGCTCATTCCCGAAAGCGTGGGGAGCAAATAGGATTAGATACCCTAGTAGTCCACGCCGTAAACGATGGTCACTAAGTGTCGGGGGTCAAACCCCGGTGCTGCAGTCAACGCAATAAGTGACCCGCCTGAGTAGTACGTTCGCAAGAATGAAACTCAAAGGAATTGACGGGGGCCCGCACAAGCGGTGGAGCATGTGGTTTAA
>OIYV01000443.1_pt1 | contig 24050 bp, 14 predicted proteins | sample 1588251 | NCBI WGS metagenome assembly OIYV01 (sample SAMN03283282) | human gut metagenome | biome: human-associated habitat; material: feces | host: Homo sapiens | place: Peru | collected 2012
AAAGTATGAGGACGACTTTGACGCGGGCATGGGCGCCGAGGCGGTCAAGAAGCTGCTTGCGGACGTCAATCTGGAGGAGCTTTCCACCCAACTGCGTTCCGAGCTGAAGAACGCCAACGGCCAGAAGAAGCTGCGCATCATCAAGCGCCTCGAGGTCGTCGACGCCTTCCGCCTGTCCGGCAACAAGCCGGAGTGGATGGTCATGGATGTGCTTCCGGTCATCCCGCCGGAGATCCGTCCCATGGTGCAGCTCGACGGCGGCCGCTTCGCAACGAGCGACCTGAACGACCTGTACCGCCGCGTCATCAACCGCAACAACCGCTTAAAGCGCCTCATTCAGCTCAGCGCGCCGGACATCATCATTCGCAATGAGAAGCGTATGCTTCAGGAAGCGGTCGACGCCCTGATCGACAACGGCCGCCGCGGCCGCGCCGTCACCGGTGCGAACAACCGCGCGCTCAAGTCCCTGTCCGATATGCTCAAGGGCAAGCAGGGTCGTTTCCGTCAGAACCTGCTGGGCAAGCGCGTCGACTACTCCGGCCGTAGCGTTATCGTCGTCGGACCGGAACTGAAGCTCTATCAGTGCGGCGTGCCGAAGGAAATGGCGATTGAGCTGTTCCGCCCGTTCGTCATGAAAAAGCTCGTCGAAGACGGCGTTGCGAACAACATTAAGAGCGCGAAGAAAAAGATCGACCGCGGTGAGCCGGAGGTTTGGGACGCGCTGGACGACATCATCAAGGATCGTCCCGTCATGCTCAACCGCGCGCCGACGCTGCACCGCCTCGGCATTCAGGCCTTTGAGCCGGTGCTGGTCGAAGGCCGCGCCATTAAGCTCCATCCGCTGTGCTGCACCGCGTTCAACGCGGACTTCGACGGCGACCAGATGGCAATTCACGTGCCGCTGTCCGCCGAAGCGCAGGCGGAGGCGCGTCTGCTGATGCTCTCGGCAAATAACTTGCTGCGCCCGCAGGACGGAAAGCCCGTCACGGTTCCGACGCAGGATATGATCCTCGGCACCTACTACCTGACCTATGTCCGTCTGGGCAAGAGCGAGAAGGGCGCGGAAGAGGTCTTTGTCACCGATAAGGGCGACTTCGACCTGCCCGAGGGTCAGCTGGTCGACGGCGATCTTGTGGAAAAGGCACTCGACGAGGCGGAGCGCTTCGGCAAGAAGGCGCCGCAGTTTATCGCAAAACACGCCTACTCCAGCGTGGACGAGGCGATCACCGCCTACGCCGGCGGCGCGATCGGCCTGCACGCGCCCATCCGCGTGCGCTACGGCAAGATGATCGACGGCGAGATGCGCTATCAGATCATCCACGCGACCGTCGGCCGCCTGATCTTCAACGAGCCGATCCCGCAGGATCTCGGTTTTGTGGATCGCTCCAAGCCGGAAAACGCGTTCGAGCTGGAGATCAGCTTCCTTGTCGGCAAGAAGAAGCTCGGCGTCATCATCGACAAGTGCATCCGCAAGCATGGCTTCACCATCGCGACGGAAATGCTCGACCGCGTGAAGGCGCTCGGCTACAAGTATTCCACCAAGGGCGCGATCACCGTTTCCATTGCGGATATGGCGATTCCGGAGAAGAAGTATGCGCTGGTCGACGCGGCCGAGCACGAAGCGGTCAAGATCGACCGTCAGTATAAGCGCGGCTTCATCACCAACGACGAGCGCTACCGTCTGGTCGTGCAGCAGTGGGAGCAGACCATCAAGGACGTCACCGGCGCTCTGCAAGAAAACCTCGACCGGTTCAACCCCATCTATATGATGGCGGACTCCGGCGCGCGCGGCAGCATGAACCAGATCCGTCAGCTTGCCGGTATGCGTGGCCTGATGGCCGACACCAACGGCCGCACCATTGAGATCCCAATCAAGGCGAACTTCCGTGAAGGTCTGTCCGTTCTGGAGTACTTCATTTCCTCCAGAGGCGCGCGTAAGGGTCTGACCGATACGGCGCTGCGTACCGCGGACTCCGGTTATCTGACCCGTCGTCTGGTCGATGTTTCGCAGGAGGTCATCATCCGTGAGCCGGACTGCGACACCGAGCGCGGCATCAACCTTGCCGAGGTCGTCGAAAAGGGACAGGTCATCGAGAGCTTTGCCTCCCGTATCCATGGCCGCTTCCCCGTGAGAGACATTTGCGACCCGCAGACCGGCGAAGTGCTCATCTCGAAGGATCAGATGATGCACGAAGAGGACGCGAAGCTCTTGGAGGCGCACGGCATTCACAACGTCTATGCCCGTACCGTGCTGGGCTGCCGCGCCGCGAGCGGCGTGTGCGCCAAGTGCTACGGTATGAACCTTGCCACCTCCGAGCTGGTCAACCTCGGCGAGGCGGTCGGCATCATCGCCGCGCAGTCCATCGGCGAGCCGGGCACGCAGCTTACCATGCGTACCTTCCACACCGGCGGCGTCGCGGGCGACGACATCACGCAGGGTCTTCCCCGTGTTGAAGAGCTCTTCGAGGCGCGCAAGCCCAAGAAGATGGCCGTCATTTCCGAGATCGAAGGCGTCGCGGCGGTCGACGAGAGCCACCGCAGCGCGCTGCGCGACATCACCATCACCGCCGACGACGGCGAGGTCAAGCTCTATCAGGTGCCTTACTCCGTCGGCCTCAAGGTCGAGAACGGCAAGCGTATCCGCAAGGGCGAGCCGATCACCGACGGCGCGCTTAACCCGCACGATGTGCTGCGCATTTCGGGCGTCGAGGCCGTGCAGAATTATCTGACGCAGGGCGTTCTTGCCGTTTATCGCCAGCAAGGCGTTGACATCAACGATAAGCACATCGAGGTCATTATCCGTCAGATGATGCGCAAGGTGCGCGTCGAGGAGCCGGGCGATACCGAACTGCTCAGCGGTTCCGTTGTGGATGTCTATGAGTTCGAGGCGGCCAACGAGAAGATCCGCGAGCGGATCGAGGCCGGTGAGACCGATCTGCGCTACGCGACCGACACGCTGATGCTCATGGGCATCACCAAGGCGTCGCTGGCAACGGAGTCCTTCCTTTCTGCCGCCTCCTTCCAGGAGACGACGAAGGTGTTGACCGAGGCCGCCATCAAGGGCAAGGTCGATCATCTGGTCGGCCTGAAGGAGAATGTCATCATCGGTAAGCTCATCCCCGCCGGTGCCGGTCTGGATATTTACCGCGATTATACCGCCGAGGCTTGGCCGGAGAGCGAAGTCACGCAGGATATGATCGACAACGAACAAAAGTAATGACCAAAGGGCGCGTTGCAAAATAAGGATTGCAGCGCGCTCTTATTTTATCTACCGGTGGAAACAAATGTGCTTTCTCCATTGCAAAAAACGTGGATTTGCGGTATGATATTCCCATCAATGATCGGGGGAGAGCGGATATGCACGCGTTACGATTTCGGGATTTTCTCGCGCGTGAGCGGTTTGCCGTTATAGCGGCCACCGTTCACTGGCTTACTTCGTTTGTTACCGAACGCTTTATTTTTGAGGTCGCGCCGACGGCCGACCTGCTGAACTATATTCTCTGCAAGGCCATCCTGTTTGCTGCGCTGTTCGGCTTCTGGCGTCTGATCTGGAAGGGACTGCTTGCTCCCGACCGCCGTACCAATCCGGAGCGCGCCTACCTGTCCTATGCGCTGCCGTATCTTTTTGCGCTGGTGCTGTGGATGCTCCTTGTGCGCCCCTATGAGCTGGTCGCGGACGAGCTGAGCCTGTATGAGCGCGCGCTCCGGCTGGACAGCTTTGCCTATTGGTTTAACTATCTTTCCGGCTTTTACTGGATCACCTGTCTGATGGTGCTGCCGCACTATCTCGGGCCGGTGCTGATCAAGCTGCTTTTACAGGCGCTCATCGCGGGCTACTGCGTCGCGCGGCAGGTTCGCCGCAGCGGCAGGCGGGGACTGCTGATGTACCTGCTGTTTTTGCTCCCCTTCACGATGGACATGGCGGTCTCCGCGCACCGCCTGCCCACCTACGGCATTGCCTACCTGTTTTTGATCGCCAAGCTGTATTATGATTGGCTCGACCACAAGGCGCTGACGCGCACGACCCTCATCCTGCTCAGTGCGCTGATCGGTGTGCTGGCCTTCTGGCGCTCCGAGGGCATCTACCTTGTGCCGTTGGGTGCGATCCTGCTTTTGGTTGCCTACCGCCTAAAGCCGTGCAAGGCGCTTTGGAAGCAGGCCGCGCTCTACGCGCTGACCCTGCTTGTCGTCTTTCTTCCGCAGTGCAAGGCCTATGCCGAGTCGGAGGCGAGCCTGAGCCTCAGAACGAAGCCGCTTTGCGGCTATCTCCTGTGCAATATGTTCCGAAACGGCCTGACGCCGGAGGACATTGCCGAGGAGCGCGCGGACATCGAGGCGTATCTCAAGCTCGACACGATCTATGATTATATCGAGCGCTATGGCGACGAGAACTATTATCAGGCCTACGTGATGGAAGGCGTGGAGGACGCGGACTATGCTGCGCAGGAGCGCTTTTGCGCGGCGGTCAAGCGCGTTGTCCTGAAGCACCCGATGATCTATCTGCGCGCGCAGTGGAACACATGGCGCTATCTCCACCGGCAGTATCCGCTCTCCGGCGCGAGAGCCGTGTTCCACCTGACCTATTGGCTGTGCATTCCCTGCGCGCTGGTGCTGGCAGCCTGCGTCTATGCGCTGCTGCGGCGCAGGTGGCTGGTCTTCTGGATCACGGGCGGCGGCATTGCAAACTGGCTGCTTGTCTTTTTGCTGATGCCCGCGGCTTATGCCAAGTATTTCTATGTTGACTACCTGATGGGTTATTTCTTCTTGCTTGCGTGGGTCTTAAAATGCAGAAAATCCTGAAAAAGTTTCTTCAATTTGTGCTGGTTTCCGGCGTGGGCTGGCTGATCGACTTCGGCATCTACACGGTGCTGACGCGGCTTTGCGCCTTTCCGGTGGCCGGAGCGAACTATCTCAGCTCCATGGTCTCCGTCACCTTTGTCTTCTTCGTCTCCACAAAGAAGATCTTGGAGACGCGCGGCGGCAGCTGGTGGCGGAAATACCTGCTCTATGTGCTCTATCAGTTGCTGCTGATCACGGCGGTGTCGTTCTTGGCGCAGTGGATCGACCGGCTGCTGCGCGGCTGGACACTGCTGTGCAGCGTGCCGCTGCTGCGGCGCAACACCGCGTTGCTTTCGAAGATTCTCATCACACCGATCACCATGGTTTGTAACTTCTTCGTCCTGAGACGAATTGCGGAGGGAAAACGTGAGTAAAATTCTGATCTTTATTCCGATGTATCGCTGCGAAAAGCAGATTCCCAGAGTGCTGGCGCGCATTGCCGCACTCGGAGAGGAGCAAAAGCGATTTGCCGAGGTGCTTGTGGTGGACAACCGCAGTCCGGATGGCAGCATTGCCGCTGCGCGGCAAGCGCTGTCGAAGCTGTCCATTCCGGCACGCGTCGTGCGCAACTGCGAAAACTACAGCCTCGGCGGGTCGCATAAGGTCGCCTTTCAGTACGCCGTCGAGCAAGGCTTTGACGGTGTCGTCGTGCTGCACGGCGACGATCAGGGCGACATCGCGGACATTCTGCCCTATCTTCGCAGCGGCGAGACGGAGCGCTATGACTCGCTGCTCGGCTCCCGCTTTTCCAAGGACTCAAAGCTCGTCAACTACAGCGGTTTTCGCATTTTCGGCAACCGCGTCTTCAATGCCGTCTTTTCCCTCTTTACCGGAAAACGGGTGCAGGATCTCGGCGCGGGGCTGAACTATTACAAGACGAGCTACCTCCGCTCAAAATTCTACCTGTCGTTTCCCAATGACCTGACATTTAATGTATATCTTCTGCTCTATGGGATCTATTGCAAGTCCGTCTTCCGCTTCTTCCCCCTGACGTGGCGGGAGGAGGATCAGGTCAGCAACGCAAAGCTGTTTTCGCAGACCAAGCGGATGCTCGGGCTGCTGATGCAATATCTCTTCTGCCGCAAAAAGCTGTTTTCCAGGGACGGCGGCGGGAAGGACTATCGCTATGAAGTCATGGCAGAATATCTGCCGGAGGGTTAACATGGATACCTATCTGATGATGCCGATGGCGGGCGCGGGCAGCCGCTTTTTTCGGGATGGCTACGAGTGTCCGAAGCCGCTGATCGAACTGCGTGGCAAGCCGTTTTTCTACTGGGCGGCAATGAGTGTGGTCGGGAAGATCCCCCTTGCGGGCGTCCGGTTTGTCGTTCTGCGGGAGCACATCGAGCGTTTCGCCATCGACCGCCGCATCCGCGACTACTTTTCGCAGGCAGAGGTGATCGTCCTTGACCACGTGCTCCGCGGGGCTGTCCTGACCTGCATGGAGGGCGTGAAGGATCTGTCCGCAGATGTACCACTGCTCTTTAACGACTGTGACCATCTGTTTTGCAGTGAGGCCATGGAGGCTCTGTGCCGTTTGCCGCAGCAGCAGCGCCCCGACGGCGTGCTGCTGACCTTCCACGCGACGGAGCCGAAATACAGCTTTGTTGCGCTGGATGCCGCCGGAAACGTAGAGCGGACGGTGGAAAAGCAGGCTATCAGCACGGAGGCCATCTGCGGCGCTTATTACTTTAACCGCAAGGAGCTTTTCGACCGTTACGCAGCGCGCTACCTTCAGGTGTGCCGCTATGAGGAGTTCTTCATGAGCGGCGTGTACAACGAGATGATCGCCGACGGCCGCACGGTGCGCAGCCTGAAAACGCAGCTCCATGTTTCCTTCGGAACGCCGGAGGAGTACACGGCGGCGGAATGCCACCCGTTTTTTGAGGGGAAAACATGACGGTACTGTATTTTCTGTGCGCTGTGGGCTTTTTGACCCTTGGGCACGTCTGCAAGGCGATCCGTTGGCGCAGGTTCGTCGGCGTCTATGAGGACACGCCGCTGCCCACGCTGCTCAGCGCGTTGGCCTCCGGCTATCTGGTCAGTTTCTATCTGCCGCTGCATCTGGGCGAGGTCGTCCGCGTTGCGCTCTCCGGCAGAAAGATGAAGAACGGCTACGGCTATGCCATGGCGACCATCGCAGTGGATCGCTGCCTTGACGTCGTGTGTGTGGCGCTGATCTTCCTTGCCCTTGCGACGATCACGGCGTCCAAGACGATCCTGCACACGGCGCTGACTTATCTTATTTTGACGGTGGCGCTGCTCGCGGTGCTGCTGCTTGTCGCGCTCAACAGCCGCCCCTGTAAAAAAATGGCGCTGCTGGGCTGCTCGGTCTTTAACGAAAAGATCAAGTTCCGTCTGCTGCTGTTTCTCTGGTCGCTGATCTCCTCCTTCAAGGATCTGATCCGGAAGGTCAACGTCTGGAAGCTGCTCCTCGACACCGTGATCATGTGGGCGGCCTACCTTGCTTCCTACGCGATGCTCGCACGGATGCTTTGCAGGCAGGGGGCGGCAGTCGGATTTGTCGATGTGTTTTACATGATGTTCCATACCGGTGCGCTGTTCCGCTCCACCTTCGCGGTGACGAGCGGGATGTTCCGGCTGGTGCCTGAGCTGCTGCTGTGCGCATTCATTCTCGTGCCGCTGCCGCTGCTCCTGCTGGCCTCCGTGCTGATGCGCAAGGCCAAGCCGGCGACCGCAAGTATGCGCCTTCTGCCGCATTTGGAGCCGGAGGAGCAAATGCAGTTTCTCAACGCGTACTTCGAGGGCGAGCGGCCGGAGGCGATGCACGAGTTTCTTTCCATGAATGCGGATGCCTGCATCATCCGCGACTGTTCCTCCGGTTCCGACGCGACCACGATGCTCTGCATGACAAAGGACGGGACGGTCTACCGCAAGTATGCCTTCGGTACGGCTGCTGCCGAAAAGCTCTTCGAGCAGGTGCAGTGGCTGCACGAGCAGACGGGTAAGCTCCCCCTGCCGGAGATCTGCAACGAAAAGCGGGGCAAGTACTCCTACCGCTATGATATGCCCTATGACAATTCCGCCGTGGGCTTTTTTGAGTATATCCACAGCCAGAGCGCGGAAAAAAGCTGGCACATCCTGCGCTCCGTGCTGGAGACCTTGCAGGAAAAGCTCTACACCGGTCAGACGGCCGCCATTGACGAGGCGATGATCGAGCGCTATGTTACGCAGAAGGTCGAGGGCAACCTGCAAACCATCAGCCAGAGCCGCGCGCTGCGCGCGCTCTGCGAATATGAAACGCTGGAGATCAACGGTGTGACCTATCGCGGCCTGCCGCGCCTGCGGAAGATGTTCGAGATCCCGCACCTGCGTGAGATTTTTCAGGCGGAGCGCCGGGCGAACGTCCACGGTGACCTGACGATCGAAAACATCGTCTGTCGGCCGGAGCACGACGATTTTTACATCATCGACCCCAATCCGGACAACCCCGTCAAAACGGCGGGCGTCGACTACGCGAAGCTGTTGCAGTCGCTGCACGGCGGCTATGAGTTCCTGCGCTATTCCCGTCCCGCTACGGTGGAGGGAAACGCCGTGAACTTCCTTCAGCCCAATTCCGAGCGCTACCGGCAGATTTACTGCCGCTTTGATGCGTGGATGGCGGAGCACATGACCTTCGAGGAGCACCGCAGCGTTTACTACCATGAGATGATCCACTGGCTGCGCCTGATGCCGTATAAGATGCGCAAGAGCGAAAAGGGCGCGATCAAATACTTCGCCGCGATGATCGTCGTGATGAACGACATTTATGATCGCTTTGAGGAGGAGAAATGAAACAGAGGCTTGCCATTTTTGACTTCGATGGTACTTTGTTTGACACCGTGCCCGCCAACTACGCCGCTTATCGGCAGGTGCTGGAGCCGTACGGCGTTTCGCTGAGCGAGAACTGCTTCGCGAGCGCGTGCAACGGGCGGTACTATCGGGATTTTCTGCCCCCGCTGCTGCCCGACGCAAGCCGCGAGCAGATCGACGCGATCCATCGGGCGAAGATCGAGTGCTACCCGAGCTTTTACGATCGGATCGTCGAGAACACGGCGCTTTTCGACCTTCTCGCGGCGCTTTCCGAGACATATTTTATTGCGCTGGTCTCCACGGCGACGAAGCAAAGCGTGCTTGACATCCTTACAAAATTCCGCCGCGTATCGGCCTTTGACCTGATCCTCACGCAGCAGGATGTGCCGAAGAAGAAACCGGCGCCGGACGGCTTCCTGATGGCGATGCGCCACTTTCATGTTGCGCCGGAGCAGACGATCATCTTTGAGGATTCGCCCGAGGGCGAGCAGGCGGCACAGGCCTGCGGCGCGGCCTGCCTGATGGTGCACGAGATCGTTTCGGGAGGGAAGACGGCATGAAACGCAGATCGCAGTTCGACGCTCTTCGCATTGCCGCCTGCTGCATGGTCGTCATGATCCATGTGAGCTTTTCCAAATGGGACGCCGCGCCGGTGCGGTCGCTCCATTTTACCGTCTGCAACCTCTTTGACAGCATGGTAAGCCCCGCCGCCGTTCCGCTGTTCGTCATGCTCTCCGGCGCGCTCTTCCTCGGCAGAGAGGAGCTGCCGCCGGTGCGGGTGCTTTTGAAAAAATACGTTCTGCGGCTGGTCGTCCTCTATCTGCTTGCCGCGCTGCTTTATGCGCTGGACGAGGTGGGGGTCGGGGCGCTTGCCGCGCCGGAGGGCTGGAAGCGTCTGGCCGCTGCCACCGTTCGGGGGAAGTATCACCTCTGGTACCTCCCGCGGCTGGCCGGAACTTACGCGCTGCTGCCGCTTCTGTGGTGCGCGGTGCGCTATGAAAACGGGAAATACGTGCGCTATCTGCTCGCCGCCTGCTTCTTCTTCGTCACGGTGAAGACGACGCTGCGGATGCTGCCCATTCCGCAGGCGGCTGCCGATTTTATCGAGCAGTTCGAGTTCCCGCTCAACTCCTTTGCACCCTACGCCCTGCTGGGCTGGTATCTCTCGGACAGACCGAAGCACAGCAGAACGCTGCTCCTGCTTGTCTGGGCGCTGGCGGTGGCGGCTGCGGCTGCGGCCAACTACCTCGACTCCCTGCGCAGCGGCACGCCGCAGTTTGCCCTGCTCGGCTCCGGAACGATCTTTGCCTATGTGCAGGCGGCGGCGCTCTTCGAGCTGTTCCGCACGCTGCCGGACGCGCCGGAAGGGCGCGCGCGGCGTCTTGCGGCGGTTTCGCGCGATACGCTCGGCATTTATATCCTGCACGTGTTCGTGCTGGAGCATCTGGAGCGCTGGTTCGGCTTTTCCGTGCTCTCCCTGCCGATCTACTGCGCCATCCCGCTGTTGACGGCGAGCGTGCTTTTGATCTGTCTGCCGCTCAGCGCCGCGCTGCGCCGCATCCCGGGCAACAAGCTCCTGTAGCGCTCTGCGGCTGCAAACAATTTTTGTTGCAAATCACGCGTTTGTCCGCTATAATGAACCTGTGTAAAACAATTTGGAAGGAGAACATAGTATCGTTATGACCAAGAAGTACACCGAGGAGCTGGAGCGCGGCTATACCATGTTGACCGTCATGGAAGAGGCGCAGCGTTGCCTGCTTTGCCATGACGCGCCTTGCTCTGCCACCTGCCCCGCCCAGACCGATCCGGCAAAATTCATCCGCAGCGTCCGCTTTCGCAATTTCAAGGGCGCTGCCGAGACTGTCCGCGCGCACAACGCGCTGGGCGCGGTTTGCGCTCGCGTTTGCCCGACGGAGCGCTATTGCGAGAGCGGCTGCTCCCGCAGCGGCATCGACCGTCCCATCCATATCGGAAAGATCCAGCGCTTCGTGACCGATTTTGAAGCGCAGTGCGGCATGACCATCCTTGAAAAAGGCACCGCCAAGGGAAAGCACGTTGCCGTCATCGGCGGCGGCCCCGCCGGCTTGCAGGCGGCGGCTTCTTTGCTCACGCTGGGCTACGACGTAACGATTTTTGAAAAGGACGCACAGGCGGGCGGCTTCCTGCGCGGCGGCATCCCCGAGTATCGTCTGCCGGATCGCGTGGTTGACGCGGAGATCGAGCGCATCGTGAAGCTGGGCGCTCAGCTCCGCTGCGGCGTGCAGGTCGGCAAGGATATTTCCATGGATGAGCTGCGGCAGGAATATGACGCCGTGCTGATCGCCGTGGGTGTTGGCAAGGCCAATATGCTGCCGATGTTTGAAGGCAACCCCTATGCCGTTCCCGCAGTGACCTTCCTGCGCGAGGTAGACGAAAAGCGCGGCGCGCTTTCGCTGCCGGACAACGCGCTGGTCATCGGCGGCGGCGACGCGGCGATGGACGTCTCCGCGACGCTGAAGCTGCTGGGCGTGACCAACGTGACCAACGTCACGCGCAAGGAGCTTTCCGACTTCCGCGCGTCGCGCGCGGAGCTGGAAACGGCGCGCGATGCGGGTGTTACCATCATCGACGGCTACGCGCCCGTGGCTGCGGAAGGGAAGACGGTCACGTTCCGCCACCGTAAGCTCAACAGTGAGCTGCGGATCGAGGCGGATCTCATCGTGCTGGCCGTCGGCCAGTCCACGACGGCCGACGCGCTCGGGCTGAAGACCGAGAAGAATGAAGTCCCGTTTGACGGCTATCAGGTCGAGGGCAAGGTCTTCGTCACCGGCGACCTTGCGCGCGGAGACAAGACCGTCGTCTGGGCGGTCAAAAAGGCGAAGGAAGCCGCTGCGGCGATCGACGCATATTTGGAGGGCAGATAACATGGTGAAAAAAGATTTATCCGTAACATTCCTCGGGGTGCACTTTGAAAACCCCTTCTGCCTGTCTTCTTCCCCCGTTGGAAACTGCTATGAGATGTGCGCCAAGGCCTACGACGAAGGCTGGGCAGGCGTGGTGTTCAAGACCATCGGCCCGAAGAGCTTCCTCATTGACGAGGTCTCCCCGCGTTTTGACGCGCTGACCAAGGAAGCGACGCCCTTTGTTGGATTTAAGAACATGGAGCAGATCGCCGAGCATACGCTGGAGCAGAATCTGGAGGATCTGCGGCGCCTCAAGCAGGACTACCCGCAGAAGGTCCTGATCGCCTCCATCATGGGGCCGACCGAGGCCGACTGGGAGGAGCTTGCGCGCCTTGTCACCGAGGCGGGTGCCGACATGATCGAGATGAACCTCTCCTGCCCGCAGATGACCTCTCACGCGATGGGCTCCGACGTCGGCACGAACGCCGAGCTTTGCAAGAGCTTCTGTCAGGCGGTCAAGCGCGGCTCCAAGCTGCCGCTGCTTGCGAAAATGACTCCGAATATCACGGACATGGTTCCCGTGGCAAAGGCGTGCCTTGAGGGCGGCGCCGACGGCATCGCCACGATCAACACCATCAAGTCCATCTGCAACGTTGACCTTGACCGCAAGGTCGGCCTGCCGATCATCAACGGAAAGTCCGCGCTCTCCGGCTACTCCGGCAAGGCGGTCAAGCCCATCGCGCTGCGCTTCATGCAGCAGCTTCGCACCGGCATCCCCGATGTCGCGATCTCCGGTATCGGCGGCATCGAGACGTGGGAAGACGCGGCGGAGTTCCTTCTGCTTGGCGCAACGACGCTTCAGGTCACGACCTCCATCATGCAGTACGGTTACCGCATCGTCGAGGACATGAAGCAGGGATTGGAATATTACATGGAAGAGCAGGGCGTGGACAGCCTGCACGAGCTGATCGGCAAGGCGAACGCCAATATCATCCCCGCCGAGTCGCTCGACCGTGACTATGTGGTCTATCCTGCCTTCGATGAGGAGGCCTGCATCGGCTGCGGCCGCTGCTATGTCTCCTGCTTCGACGGCGCGCATCAGGCGATCGTCTGGGACGCGCAGAAGCGCAAGCCCTCCTGCGACCATGACCGCTGCGTCGGCTGCCACCTGTGCGCGCTGGTCTGCCCCGTCAGGGCGATCAGCAAGGGCGAGGTCGTCATGAAACCCGGCCGCAAGGGAACCCCCGCTGAAAAAATGATCTGATAGAAAAGGAACGGCATTTGCCGTTCCTTTTTCCAGTGTGTCAAAACAAGAGGCCTTGCAGCGGGTGCTGCAAGGCCTCTTTCTTTATTGGTACAGCATCAGGCCGATGGCGGGCGGGAGCGCCAGCACGGCGGTGCAGATCAGTATGGTCGTCACGGTGGAACCGGTTTTTTTGGAAACGAAGAGGATCACCGCCGTGCTGACTGCGGCAAGCGCGAGCCGCACGAACCAAGTGAGGACGAAGACCATCCAGATATGCCAGCTCGCCGGAACGCCGGAGAGGATCGTAAGTCCGCCCGCAAGCGCGTTTTGCTGCGGCAGACCGAAGACGTGCTCGATCAGCAGCACCTGCGGCAGGTAAGAAACGACGGTCATGATCAGCGCCAAAAGCGCTGCGAGCAGCAGCTTTCTTCGGAAAACGCGCCGCTTCGCGCCCGCCGAGGTCTGCAAGACCTCCACGCCCGTCTCCTTTTCGCGGGAGAAGCAGCCGGAGAGCGACAGCACGAGGATCAGCTCAAAGAACACCGTGTGCAGCAGATCCTTTGTGATGCCCTGCCAGCCGAAAAGCCGCTGGTAGCCCGTCGAATGTACATAGGATTCGCCTTCCCGCAGCGACATATACCGCCCGTATGCGTCCACGAAGGCATCCTCCGGCCGTAGCTGCGTTCTCAGCTCCTGCGTCAGCATATCCGCCATAAACGTATCTTGGCAGTTTTCGTAATACGTGTTGATCTTCTCGTGGATCTCGACGAAACGATCCGCTTCTTCCTTCAAAAAGGCTTCCTTTTCCGGTGTTTGCGGGCCGCTGAGGATCTCCGAATAGTGCCGGTCATAGCGTTCCCGTTCGCTGATCTGCACGGGAACGGTGCGAATGCTGGCGTATTGCAGCAGGCACAGCACGATCAGCAAAATCGCGCCGTTCTGCGTGATCCAGACCTTGTACGCCTCGTGCCGCAGCAGGTTGGTGTGCCGTCCGATCGGCAGGCCGCTCAGCGCGCGCCGCTTGACCGCCACGGTGTCGCGCCGGCAGAAGACGAGCAGGGCTGCAAGACAGCTTAAAAGGATAGTTATGCCGCATAATGCGTAAAAAATGGCCATCTCCGTGGTCGGTATGCCGAGAATATTCAGCAGGAGATACTCCTGATAGCGGGCGGCCGCAGAGGTTTGTGTCACCAAGCTCAGATTTTGCAGGAGCAGCACCTTGCTCTGCCCGAGGAAGTAGGCAGCCGCGAACGCCGCCGCGTAAAGCAGCACCGCGATGACGGGTTTCTTCGCAAGCACGCTGAGCACCACAATGAGCGCGGACACCGCGCAGATCCACAGGAGCTTGTCGAAAAACCCTTGCAGCAGATACCCAAACACGGTCAGGGGCAGCGCGCAGGCGCGGAAGGAAGTCACGCTTTGCAGCGGGCGCGACAGGTCGCCCAGCCCCAGCAGCGTGGCCGAGAGCAGAAGATTTGTCCCGTAAAAGAGCAGACAGGCGGCGACGGCGAACAGCAGCATCGCAAGCAGCTTACGGAAAAACAGCCCGCTCTTTCCTCGCGCGGTGGGGCGCAGCAGCAGAAGCGTCCCCTTCGCTTGCTCTTCCGTGAAGAGCAGCAGGCCGCCTACCAGCAGGCAAACAAACAGCAAAAGGTCGGTCAGACGCCAGTCGGCGAGCACCTTAACGCCGCCAGAGAACACGGCGGGAACCTCCAGCCCGATCAGCGACCGATACTGCGCCTTTACCACGTCCTGCGCCCGATAGAGATAGCTGTCCGGTGCGCCGAGGAAGCCCATGTTTTGCAGCGCTTCGATCTCCGCGACCTTTTGGCTCAAAAAGTTGGGGTATTCTGTGGCCTCCTCGATCTGCCGCAGAACCTCTATGTCTAAGTTTATTTCATATACGACATCGCCGGTGAGCAGACTGTCGTCCTCTGTTGTGCCATAAAGGTCCGCCATGAGGCGCGCTTCCAGCTCCTCCGCCTCGTCGGGGAGCCGGTCTGCCTGCTGAAACTTCTCCTTTTGCTGCGCAAGCGTATAGCCTTTCTGCACGCGCGCCGTGCAATGCTTGTAAAACAGCACGCCGTTGAGGAGGAACATACACAGCAGCAGGAGGACGATGTACCGGCTGGCAAACAACTTTTTCAGTTCGTATTTCATAGCCGCTCACGCTCCAAAACAGTTCAGATATACGTCCTCCATGGACGGCGCGACGCAGTAAGCGGGGTAAGGGGGCGTCTCCTTTGCAAGCATTCGGAGCAGGAAGTTTTCGCCCTTTCGGCTTTCGCCGCAGACCAGACCGCAGCGGGAAGCCTGCTCGATCTCGTCCTGCCGGACCTCCACTTCCCACACTTGCCCTTGCAGTGCGCCGGTTAGCTGGGCAAAGCTGCCGCTTTTGCAGATCTCGCCGTCGGAGAGGAACAAAAATTCCTTTCCGATGTATTCCACGTCGGAGACGACATGGGTGGAAATGATAACGATCTTGTTGCGCGCAAGCTCGCCGATCAGGTTGCGCATCGTGATGCGCTGCTTCGGGTCAAGCCCCGCCGACGGCTCATCGAGCACCAGAATGTCCGGATCGTCCAGAATTGCCTGCGCGAAGAGCAGACGCTGGCGCATACCGCCGGAATAGCCGCCCAGCCGTTTGCGGCGCACATCGCTCAGCTCCACCTTTTCCAGCAGCTCGTCGATCCGCTGCGCGGCAAGGCGTTTGTCCATCCCGCGCAGCGATGCAACGTAAAACAGAAACTGTTCCGCCGTAAAGCTCGCATAGTAGGTTTGCTGCTGCGGCATATAGCCCAGACGCTTGCGGAAATCCTTGCCGAGCGCGAGAATGTCCGCCCCGTCCAGCGTGATGCTGCCGGAGGTAGCGGTGAGATTTCCCGTAAGGATGTTCATCAGAGTCGATTTTCCCGCGCCGTTCGGCCCCAAAAGCCCATAAACGCCCTCGGTCAGCGTCATGGAAACACCCTTCAGAGCCTCCTTTTTCCCGTAGTTTTTTCGCAGTTCGTGAAATTCAAGTTCCATAGGTATCCTCCGGTTTCATTGATTTCATGTTCGGTGCGCAGTGCCTGCGCGCGTGCGCGTGGGTCGCTTGCGTAATGCGCTTTGCGGATGCGGGTCAATAGAACACCACGTTTTCGTATGCATCAGTGAAGAAGTCCGCCTTGGAGATCATTGCTCTCTTTCCGTTATACAATCCAAAGAAGGCTGTCTTAGTCTGGTCATGCGCGCCGAAGACCATGTGTTCACGGTTGCCTTCGTTTTCCAGCTCCCACTGCTCGCCTGTCTCCGGATCGTAAAGGCGGAAATGCAAGCCGTCTTCCTCCGATAGGATGAGATAGAGATATGCATCGTACAGGAAAGCGTTGATGGCGTTCGGAGCGTGGGTAAGCACTTCAAACGTGTCAGTTCTCATGCTGTAGCGGCAGACATCCTCGCCGAGCGCGTAGAGGATATACTCGCCATAACCACACCCGTCGCTCGAAAGGTTGATGTTGGCTCTTTTATCCGTACCGTTTTGCAGCACGGAATAGAAGTCCGTGTACTCCAAGGTGTTTAGATCGTAACAGCGCAGCTCGGAGAGAATATGGGTTTTTGCAAATTCATTGGTATAATCAAAATACGCGTCCTCGTTTGCGTCAGGATGCTCCTGTAGGTACTCCTCCAGTTCAAGCGGCGCTTCCGTGTATTGACTCCAACTCACGATAGCACGGTCGCCATAGGCACAGCGGATTTCGGCATAGGATAGCGCATCGCCCTGAAAAATTGTGGTCAGTTTGTCCGTGACAAGATCGTAGTAGTGGAGACTGTACAGCGTGGCTTCTTCAGTCATTTCTGTCACATTGAAGAAAATCTTCTCCGTGGAGTAAAACGAACTTCCGATGTGGATCACATCTTCCGGCTTTTGGGGTGTCAAGGAAAACAAAACCGTTCGTTCTCCGGCCTGCGGCACATACCGCACAAGAGAGGCGCTATATGACTCCTTGCAAACCGCATAAATGCTGTCACCGTGTGCCAGTACTTCGCTCATGTTTTCAACCCGCGCCGGACAACTCGCGTCAGCGTGCTTGCACCCGGGCAGAGAGCAGGGAAAGACGGTTGCCTGCTGTGCGACGTCATAATAATAAAAACCGTCCGTGTAGGCTCCATCCTCCATGGGAAACACAGATGAGAGCCGAACCGATGCACCGTCAAGATTGTCGGCATAGTAAACGCCCTTGACTTGCGGCGCAGATTTGGTGACTTCGGCTTCAGTAGAGGAAGTCGGTGCTTTCGTGACTTGCGTGGAAGTACTGCTTTCCTTCGTGCGTGGTGCGGCATAGCATCCGCCGAGCAGAAGAGAGAGGCAGAGCAGCAGCGCCAGAAGACTGTATTTCTTCATCTCGTTCCATCCTTTCAGAAGGTGGGGCGTTCTAAAAAGGGTGCTTAGTAGAACACCACGTTCTCGTATGCTTCGGCGAAGAAGTCTGCCTTGGAGATCATTGCGCCCTTTCCGTTGTATAATCCGAAGAATGCCGTCTTGGTTTGCTTGTGGATGCCAAAGGCCATACCTCTCGGGTCGTTTTCGTTCTCTAAATCCCAATATTCACCCGTGTCCAAGTCATAGATACGGTAGGTCGAGACGCCGTCCTCCTTTAAGATGAGCAGCAGATACGCGTCTACCATCATGGCATTGATCGCGCTCGGCGCGTGGACAAGAACTTCAAAAGTATCCGTTCGCATATTGTAGCGGCAGACATCCTCGCCAAGCGCATAGAGAATATATTCGCCGTATGCGCAGCCGTTACTTGAAAGGTGAAGATTGGGCGTTAGGTCTGTGCCGTTTTGCAGCACGGGGCAGAAATCCGTGTATTCCAGCGTATTCAGGTCGTAACAGCGCAGCTCAGAGAGAACATGGGTTTTTACAAATTCGTTGGTATAATCAAAATACTCGTTCTCGTTTGCGTCAGGGTGTTCCTGTAGGTACTCCTCCAGTGCAAGCGGTGCATCTGTGTATTGATTCCAACGCACGATGGCACGGTCACCATAGGCACACTCTATCTCAACATTGGTTAATTCGTCGCCTGCAAAGAACAAAACCAGTTCACCCGTGGCGAGATCGTAATAATATAAACTTTCTGACGTAGTAATCTCTGTCATCCTTACGGCATTAATAAATATCTTTTCTGTTGAATAAAGCGATCCAGAGACATAAATCACTTTTTCTGGGTTTGAGGGCTCCAAAGAAAACAAAACCGTTTGCGTTCCGGCCTGTGGTACATACTGCACAAGGGAGACTTTATTTGTCTCATCACAGAATGCATAAATGCTGTCGCCGTGCGCCAACACCGCGCTCATGTTTTCAACCCGCGCCGGACAGCTTGTGTCAGCGTGCTTGCACCCGGGCAGAGAGCAGGGGAAAACGGCCGTCTGCTGTGCAACGTCGAAATAATAGAAACCGTCTGTGTAGGCACCGTCTTCCATTGGAAAAACCGCCGTAATTCTGGTCGATGCACCACGAAGATTGTCGGCATAGTAAATGCCCTTAACGACAGGAGGTTTCTTAATCGTTTCCGGTTCTATGGCGGTAGAGGTTTGCGTGTCTGCGTCCTGTGTGGATGCACCGTTTGTTTGCTTATGCGGTGCGGCATAGCATCCACTGAGCAGAATAGAGAGGCAGAGCAAGAGCGCCAGAAGACTGCATTTCTTCATCTCGTTCCATCCTTTCCATATGGTGTTGGGCGCGGGTGGAGCCAAAGCTCCACCCGCGTAGACTTTAATAGTTTTTAGCCAGCAGCCGCAGAGAAACTGAAAGACTGAGTGGTTCCGGTCTGATTTACCGTGGTCAGTTTTCCGGTTGCTGCAATGTGCGTAATGCCAGTTGCGGTATCTCTTCCTCTGTATGTGACATATCCAGAGTTTGAAGAACCTGCTTTAGCACCAACTGTTTTAGCACCGCCGGAATAAGTCTCTTGGCCGGTTCCCTGCGTAGAGAATACAACTTTAACAGAATAATGATAGCGAATACAATTAGCTTCGGTGTTAAATACAGAGTAGCCACCAGTAGTGACATTTCCGGCTAGGTATAGGGTTGCAACGTAGCTTTTTCCATTGATTGTGATATTCTGCGTATCATACCCGAGGCCAGCACGGGTGACACTGCTCGTCTCCTCATAGGCGAGCACGGGGATGAGGAGCGATGCAAGGATCATCAGGGACAACAGGATGACGATAAATTTTTTCATTAACCTTTTCATAAATTAACCTCCTTTTAATTACAAGTATTTCATGTACAAGCGTTGAAAGGGGAAAACGAAAGGTACTGTGCGTCTGCGGTGGCTGGGTATACGCGGGTCTTTACCGGATCATTGGAATCACCCCCTAAGATATGGACCCGATGGAAATGTGGATCGCTTGGGAAGTAACAACCGAAAATCTGAACAAGAACAAGACGCAAAAAATGTAGAATTTGGTCACACTGCTTAATTTCTGTTTTTAGTATACCTGCAAACCAATAGCGTGTCAAGGGCATTTTTGGGATAATTTGAGGTATTTTCGCAAAAACTAATATGCGAGCCGGATTAAAAGAAAAATCCGACGCAACTTTAGCATCATAAAGCGCAGTCGGTTTTTTCTCCCGCTCCGGCATAGAAAACGAAAAATTATGACGCGCGCCATAAATTTTCCCACGTTTTTAAGGAAAACCGCCCGCCATCCCGCAAATGAAACGGTATACACAAAAAAGTTTCCCATATTGATGCGGCGCCTGAAACGGCACACACAAAAAACCTCTCTCTGACGAGGGAGAGATTTTCGAGCGCTGCCCAGCGAGCAATAAGGTGTCGCAGCCGTTAGCGATGAAGGAGCTTTACGGATGGCATACCGCTTGCCGGTGCGTGGCAGCGGTCGAAATTTCGTGAGCGTTAGCGAACGGGAAATTTTGAACCCCACATCCGCTTTGTGGGGTTCATCGAAGCCTTTCCCTTCCGGCTTCGATGGGGAGCTGTCGGGCGATTGCGAGACTGAGGGGTTGACCGCTGGCAGTTACGTATTCTGTGTATTAGCGCTGCGGAGAGAAAAAGCCCGCCGCGACGGGAGGGTCGCGGCGGGCCGGTTTTCTTTTTCCTCAGGTCTTGACGAACGCGTGGCCTGCTCAAGGGACGAAGCATCTTTTGACCGCGCCGAAACACCTTAAAGTCCGCGCACGGAAGGTTCGGAACAATCGCTTCATCCAAGCACCCACATCGGATGCCGTCAATTCCTTTCGGGTTTTGCGGGGACGGAACCCCCTATTACGTCAGGGCTCCGCAGGGGTAGGAGCTGCTGCGTTCAGGGTCTCGCAGGAGTAGGAACCGCCGAGGTAGCGCATGACGATGCAGGCAAACTCCGCACGGGTCGCGTTGTCGGTCGGACGGAGGCTGCCGTTGTCGCCGGAGAAGATGCCCTTCTCAACTGCCCAAGCCATTGCGGTCTTGGCGTAGTCGCTGACGGAAGCAGCGTCCTTGAAGGAGCTGAGGTCGCCGGTGCTTTCGGGCTTGTTCTCATAGCGCCACAGGATCGTTGCGATCTGCTCACGGGTGACGTAATCGTTCGGCGCGAACTTGTCGGCAAGCACGCCGAGCACAATGCCGTTATCCTGCGCCCAAGCGATGGCATCGGTGTACCACTGGCCAGCCGGAACGTCGGTAAAGTTCGTCGTTGCGGTGACGGCGGGAGAACCTGCCATACGGTACAGGACGGTGACGACCATGGCGCGGGTCATCTGGCCGTTCGGGTCAAACTGATCGGCGCTGACGCCCTTCATCATGCCGTTTGCCACGGTGTAGTCCACAGCCTCATGATACCACTTCGCAGTGCAGTCCTTGAAGCTCTTAAAGTAGCAGGTCGGATATCCGGTCGCGGGGATGACCTCACCCTTCTTTACAAGCTGTTCGCAGACTTTGCACCAGATATCGCCGGTGTAGCCATCCTCCGTGTAGGTCGGCTCCTTCGCATCTCTGACCTCGGTTTCAGTGTGTTCGCAGATGAGTTTATCGATCTTGACGCCCTGCTGAATCATCTTGCCGCAGACGGTGCACCAGACATCGCCGGTGTAGCCATCCTCCGTGTAGGTCGGCTCTTTCGCGTCTCTGACCTCAGTGGAGGTGTGCTTGCACTCGGTCTTTGCGCCGGTGGTGTAGCCCTCAACCTCCAGCTCGGTCTCACTGTAGCGGTAGAGCCAGTTGAGGTAGTAGTCGGAGGCATAGATGCCAAGACCAAGGAAGGAGCCGATGGGGACAGTGTTATCGAAGATCTGGAACTTGCCCTCGTCGTCGTTGTAGGCAAGGATCCACTTCGCGTTGTCCGCGCTGCGGATGACAGCGCCGTTGACGCCTTCGCTGGAAACAACTTCCCAAGCGGCGGTCTCGTCTGCCTCATCGAGGAAAGCAAGCGCGCCGCCGGCAACCGCCATATACTTGCCGGTCTTGAAGTTCTTGATCGTATAGGTGTCCTTGCCGATCTTCTCGAAGGTGTAGCGGATGCCGCTCTCATCGGTGAAGAACTCAATGTAGGTCGTGCCGACCGTGCCGCCGAGATCGGCGACGACGCTCTTGGTAGCGCCCGTTTCATCCAGCGCAAGCGGATCACTGGTGTCATAATCGCCGGAAACATAGTTCAGGCCGCAGATCGCCCAGTCGCCGGAGTAGTCGTTCGCGGTGTCATAATAGTAGTTGGGAACGTCGAGCTTCTTCTCCTTGCCGAAAGCGTAGAGAGAATAGAAGGTCATGTCACCCTCAACGACGATCTTTTCACCGGCGGAGTACATTGCGGTCACCGCTCCGAAGATCGTGTCATCGTTGGCAAAATCGACAGGCTTATCGACCCAGAGGAGGAACTGCGCATCCTCGTACTGCTCGGTGCAGTCCTCCAGCACGTAGGTATCGCCGGTCTTGACGGTGACGGTCTTCGTGTTGTTCGGGGTGATGTAGGTGATGGTAGCATCCTTGCCGATCTCGTAGAGTGCGGCAGTGGTGCTGACCTCATTGGTCGCGTAGTCCATGGCGCAGACGTCGAGGCTCTTAATTCCCATCTCGACCAGCTTGGAAACGTCGAAGGTGGCGGTGAAGCCCTCGCCGGCCTTGTCGGAGGAGGTAGCGACCGCGTCAATGGCCTCGTCGTCGTAGACAAGGTAAATGCCGGCCAGATAGCTTTCGTCGCTTGCCTTGACGGTGAGGGTCTTGGCGGCGGCGTCATAGACGGTCTCTTCGATGACGGGGGCGGTGTAGTCCACCTCGACATAGAAGCTCCAGATCTCCTTCAGCTCGGTATCTCTGTAGGGCAGGGTCGCGTCGAAGACGACCTTAGCGACCGTGCCGGAGGGAACGAACCTGCCTTTCGCATCCTTACCGGTCCAGTAGAAGACGCCGAAGGACTGCCATACACCCTTATCGGTGTCATAAGCGCTCTTGGGCAGATACGGCGTGTCGTCGACGTAATACACCTCTCCGGTCTTGGCATCGAGGACGGTCATCTTCAGGCTCTTGCAGTTACGCAGCTGCGAGGGCGTGATGTACACACCGTTTGCATAGGCTCCGTCGGCATCGGTCTCCCCGGTGGAGAAGGCGTTGTGGACGCCGTAGTAGTCGGCATAGTCGAGCAGGTTGTCGCCGAGGTAGTAGCGCAGCTTCTGCGGCTCATCCTTACTGTTGAACACGGCGGTGTAGGCCATGTTCGGCTCGGTGTAGAAGGGATCCATCACGTCGGCCGCGGTGAAACCCAGCTGCGCATAGGTCTTATCTTCCTTCGCGATCGTCGTGTTGACGAAGTTGTTGGCCTCGATGTAGTCCTTGAAGTCAACCGATTCGAGCACGCTGCCCTTCGTCCAGTCGCCGTAGAAGGCAAGGAGGGTCGCATGGACGGTAGCGTAGCTGTTCAGCTCCAGATCGGAAAGCTCGCCTTTGTAATAGGTCTTCTCGCCGTCATCGTTCAGAACAGCGTCGTAGGTTTTGGTGTCAGTGTTGTAGGTAACGGCATAGGCGCCGGTCTCGTCCATAAGGTAAGCGTTGTCGCCGCTGTCGTAGTAGACAAGCTTGTCCTCGTCTGTGACCTCAACGTCGTCAAAGCTGACAAAGCCGTCGACGTAGTTGCCGTTGGGGAACATCTTGTCGAAGTATGCCTTGACCTCGTCGCCGAGCTTGATGTCCACGGTGACGGTGACGCTTTCGCCCACGGGAACGGTGAAGAGACCGACCTCTTCGCCGGCGATGGTGCAGGTCAGGTCAAAGTCGTCGGTGTCGAGATAGTCCTCGGTCAGGGTGTTCAGATAGAGCGGAGCCTTGGAGGGGTCGTCCTTGTTGTAGTTGTAGATGTAGTCATACAGCAGGAAGGCATCGGCAACATAGTTGGCGTCGTATTTACTCTCGTTCAGGAAGGTGACGTCAAAGGTGTAGTGGCCGGTCTTCTCAACATCGTCGCCCAGCTCCTTGATCGGGTCGGTGATGAAAGCACTGGTCGCATAGGTCTTGATCGCGTTATAGGCGTTTGCAAGGCCTGCGCCCTGCTTGCGCACGCTGTAGGGGTAGCCGTCCGCATCGGTCAGGATGATGGCGGCAGCCTCCAGCAGCGCCTTGGCGCGCGCGACCTGCTCGGCCTTGGTCAGGCTCACCCAGGAGCCGTCGGCGTTCTTCGCGCCCATGAGGTCGAGATACTGGAGGACGGTGGTAACGGTACCGGCAAAGTTCGGGGTAGCCATGGAGGTGCCGGAATAGACACCGTAGGTGTCGTTGCCCTCGGGCAGGGAGGAGTAGACGCGTCCGCCGACGGAGGTGACGGTCGGGTCGATCGTCAGCATCGGGCTTGCGCCCCAGCTTGAGAAGTCGCTCATGAGGAAGGCGCTGTCGTTCTGGACATACTCCTTCTCCAGCGGCGTGGTAAGCTCCTGCGGATCGGCCGCCTCAAACGCGCTCAGCGCAGCCTGCGGCACGCAGACGGCGGGGATCTCGAAGGTCTCGATGGACATATTGAGAATACCCGATTCGTTGTTGACAACGATGCAGCCGGCCGCGCCCGCCTTGGCGGCGTTCTCGACCTTCTCTTCGAAGCTCAGGCTGCCGCGCTGGATCACGGCGATCTTGCCGGTGACGTCGACGCCTTCCGCGGCGAAGTCCTGCGGAGCGCCGAGGCTGAGGTCGGAGGCCTTGTTTGTGCCGGTGGTGTCACGAACGATGACGAAGGGCGTGGTCTTGCCGCCGAAAACGGTGAGCCACTTCTGGTCGCCCTCGCAGGTGTCGGTGTAGGTGTAGTTCTTG
>OIYV01000450.1_pt1 | contig 23861 bp, 19 predicted proteins | sample 1588251 | NCBI WGS metagenome assembly OIYV01 (sample SAMN03283282) | human gut metagenome | biome: human-associated habitat; material: feces | host: Homo sapiens | place: Peru | collected 2012
GATTTTTCCTATTATTCCGTTCTTGCCGACGATTGTCAGAATGCTCAGCGCAACGTCCTCGATTCCGTACTCGCCGTGCATCATAGACGAAACGGTCATCGACGTGTCTGCCTCGGAGAAAATACATTTTACAATATGGCATACGGAGACTGCGACGGCGTAGAAGGTCGCGCCCTTGGACTTGATGACCTGCGCGCCGGATTTTTTGACGAAGGCTTCCACCTCGGCATAATCGCGATTCCATTCGATGCGGTCATGGTCGGGTGAGTTAAAGGCGTAGGAGTCGATGTGATTGTTTGCAATATGTACGAGCGACCAAGGGACAAAGGAGGAGTCGCCGTGCTCGCCGTATACATGAGCGTGGACATTGCGCGGACTGATGCAAAAGCGCTTTGCAAGCTCCGATTGCAGGCGGCTCGTGTCAAGAATGGTGCCGGAGCCGATGATCTGATGCTCGGGAAGTCCGGAGGTCTTGGTAAACACGTAGGTCAGAATGTCTACGGGGTTGGAAACAATGATGTAAATGGCGTTCGGCGCGGCCTGAACGATCTTCGGCGTGATGTCCCGAAGGATCTCAACATTCGCCTGTGCCAACTCCAGCCGCGTCTGGCCGGGCTTGCGCGGCAGGCCGGAGGTGATGATCACGATGTCGGAGGTTGCCGCTGCGCTGTAATCGCCGGAGCGCACGATAGCGGGGGAGCAGAAGGGCGCGCCCTGATAGATGTCCAGCGCTTCGCCAAAGGCCTTTTCCTTGTTGATGTCGATCAGGACGATCTCCGTTGCGATCCCTTGGATCATGAGGTCGTTTGCGATGGTAGCGCCGACGCTTCCGGCGCCGATCACGGTGATCTTGCTCATTATGATCTCTCCTTAAGTCTTTATTTGGCTCACGCCAATTCGATACATTTTTATCGTATCACACGGATGAAAAATTGTCAATAGAAACCGCAGACGCTTGCCTTATCTGTCTGGATTTGCTAAAATAAGAAAAACGGAATCAGGAGGACGACATGAAACACGACGTTGTAGAAGCAATCATTGAAATTCCCTACCGTTCGAGAAATAAGTATGAGATCGACAAGGCGAGTGGGCGCGTCCGGCTCGACCGCGTGCTGTATTCCGCGATGGGCTATCCCGCCGAATACGGCTTTTTGGAGCATACACTCGCGCCGGACGGAGATCCGCTGGACATCCTTGTCATCGGGACGGAGCCGACCTACCCGGGCTGCGTCGTCCCCGCGCGAGTCATCGGCTACCTGACCATGACGGACGACGGCAGCGAAGACTATAAGCTGCTTGCCGTGGTTGATTGCGACCCGCGTTATGACAAGGTCAACGAGCTTTCCGATGTCTCGCCCTTTGTTTTGGAGGAGATTCGGAATTTCTTTGAGAATTACAAGCACCTGCAGAATATTGAAGTGATCGTGCGCGATTACCACAGCAAGGCCGAGGCGCTTGAACTGATCGAGCAGTCCCGCCGTAATTATGAGCAAAATGCAAAATGAAATGGAGCGCCGCACGATGAACAGCACCCCATTTGTTAGACAGTGTGATATAATGTCTAACAGATGGGGTGATTATAATGCCAAAGGGAGTGCCGAACAAACGATACACGCCGGAATTCAAGAAGACGGTTGTAGAAACTATGATGAAAGAAAAGTTGAGTTACCGCGAAACAGCGAGACAGTTTGAAGTAAGCAGTGACACTCGGATCAGAGATTGGGAACGAATCTATCTGGAGGAAGGTTCTGAAGGGTTAGCCATTGAACGGCCTTGCCACGGGCGCATCGTGGCTGTGCTACTACAAGGCGCTGCAAGACGGCCTTGCCAGCGTAGTCGTTCCGATCGACAAGCTGAGCATTTTGGTGTCCATCGGTTTTTCAATATTCGTGCTGAAGGAGCGCCTTTCCAAAAAAGCGCTTCTCGGCCTCGGAGTGACCGTATTGGGTACGCTGATGATCATCATCACAAAGCTACCAACCTGACCGGTCTCCTGCGTGCAAGTACGGCTCTTTGCTTACCGTGCGGCGTATATGCGCGGCGAAGATGTCGAGCTTTGTCTCGATCCCTTCTTTTTGTGACACGGTCGCAAGATCGTTCCCCGTCTCCATCAGACAAAAATGCGGCGGGAGAATAGCGGTTTTGTTTAGACACATTGTCCCGAGGATCTGCCGCGCAACAAGGTCGCTGCCGGAATAGCCGGAGACGACGACGGCAAACAGGTACTTGTCGTACAGCGTGCTTTGCAGCAGCAGGCTGGTCAGCCGGTTAAACAGCGCTGTGATGTTGGCGCTCACCGCGTCGTTGTAATTTGGGCAGAGCAGCAGAAGAACGTCGCTCTGCGCGATGGCGGGCAGAATGGTCTCCGAGATCGCGCCGCCGTAAAAGCAGCTTCCGTTCTCGGCAAAGTGCAGACAGGTGCGATAGGAGCAGCCGCGGCAGTCGTGAATGGTTCCGTTTTGCAGCGAAAGCTCCGTGATTTGGAAGGTATCCTGCAAGCGCTCGCAGAGTGCCCGCCCCATCCAGAGCGTGCTCGAACGGCCGCTCTCGGACGAGTGCAGCATCAGCAGCTTGGGGCGGGTGTAGTGCGGCGGCTGAAAATCGCGCAGGCGCTCGACAAGCTCGCGTGACCGCACGCGGTAGGTCTCCTCCCATGTCATGCCGCGCCTGCGGGCAAGAATTTGCTGATTGTAAAGCGAACCGGTGCCCTCTACGGCGGGCTTCCCGAGGAAGAGGCATCCGGCGCCGTTCGCGGCAAGCACCATATCCTGCGCAAGCTGCTTGGTATACAGCTCGCACGTACCGTCGACGAGCAGTGCGCCGATGCTGCCCTCCATTGCTCCCTCGGACAGACGCAGACGGCGAAGCAGGCAAAGCGTCTTTTCGTCAAAGCCGCCGTCGTCCGTGCGCAGGGCAAAAAGCACGCGCCGCCCCAGCAGCGGAGCATCCGGCGCGAGAAAGCGGTGCTCGACCCCGTCCAGCGCGAAGCAGAGCGTCTGCTCCAGCCGGTCGCCGCCGGTGGGCATCAAAACGTCAATCATAGCAGACACCTTCCAGATCCTCCAGCACGCGGTCGATTCGGGCGACCAAGAGCGGATGGAGCGCTTCGCGCCGTGTCAGGATGCCCTGTGGCGTCGTGCGGCTCAGGCAGCCAAAGTAAGCTCCGCGCATCGGCACGGCGCTGTAGCATTCCTCCCCGCGCAGCAGGCGGAGCAGGCTCACGGCGGCGGAGGAGAGCGCGGGCGCAAGATAGGGCTTAAAGCCCAGCGCGCGCACCCGCATATTTGCGTCGGCCGTCAATTCGCTCAGGTGTGACGAAAGCGCCGGATCATAGTTCTGCGGGTCGTTTGCGACGATCAGTTGCTTGCCGTGCGGGCCGTAGAGACGACCGCTTGAAAAGTCGATCCCTTCGCGGCGTGCCATGTCGGCGGCGTGCGCCGCCATGACGCCGAGGCCGAAACCGCGCACCTGTTCCGGCAGCAGACCGCACGCGTCAAAGCGGTCGTTTGCGTCTTGGTTGCTGTCTAAGAAGACACTGCGGCAGAGCAGATCCACCGGATCGGAGATCTGGCAGAACAGACCGGTAAAGCGCGCCTGCCGTGCCTGCTGTGCATAGCTGCGCAGCATCTCACGATTGCGCGCAAACTGTGCCATGCGCACATCGTCGACATCGGCGCCGAGCGCCGGAACGCCGCGCGAGGCGGTAAACAGGAAAAGGTCGCAGTCAAATAGCGCGTCCGGCGCGCAGCGCTCGACCGGCGCAAGCGGCGCCCCGTCAAGGGAGAGCACCTGATTCAGCTCCAGCTCATAGCGGCGGCAGAGCGCTTCGTTCGGGTCGTAGATCGCGAGGCGGTCGAATGCGCCGCCCAGCAGCTTCAGCGCGGTCAGAAGCGTTCCGCCGACGTCGCCCAGACCGACGAGCGTGACGCGCGGCTTTTTTTGCAAATGCATGGCGCAGAGCCAGTCGTAGCAGCGCGAAAAGGCGGTGTTGAGCACGGTCGCGCCGTGCTGCGCCACGGCTCTTCGCAGCGTTTCGGCCGCCTGTGCGGGCGCGGCGGGGAGCAGCGCGCTGCTGCCCTCCGGCTCTAAGGCTTCGTCTATGGACGTGACGGCAAAGCAGCCGCGCGAACGCAGTGTGTCGCGCCTGACAGTCAGGCACAGAGGCGCAAACGGCGCTTCGACCGCGACGGCATCGCACGGAAAGCCGCCGCCAAGGTCACACAGACACCAGCCCCTCCAGCTTCTATACTCCATGGATCAGCCCTCCTTCGCTGCGTGTTCGATCCAGCATCAGTAGATCGTCCTCCAAATAGGCCGAGGCGGGAATGGAAAAGTCGTATTGCAGGCGCTTGCCCCGATCGGGAAGGCGCGGGCGCTCCAGCGCCTCGCCCAAGCGGCGTAACGTCAGCGCGGTGCTGAAAAGGCGCTGGTGTGCGCGCTCCAGCGCGCGCAGAACGGCAAAATCGTTTTCCAGCGCCGTGCGGCTCAGGGCGCGGACGGCATTTGGATCGGCGTCGATGAAGTGGCGCGGATAGATATAGGGAAGGATTAGATTTGCCGAGACGAGCATTCTGCCGGGGTTGCGGCGGTCGCTCACGGAGTCGCCGCCGATGAAGGGATAGAGCAGGCTTTCCGTTGCCCAGTAGTGCAGGTTCGGGATAAAGTATTCGCAGTCGACCGAACGGCGGCGGTCTTTGGCGAGATCGCGACCGCGGCCGGAGAGAATACCGACGATGATGCGGCTAATTTCCAGCCCCTCCTGCTCGAAGAGCGGGTTCAGCTTTCCGATGCGGTAGCCCTTATGCAGCAGATCGTCCACGAGAATGACCGGCCTGCGGAAGGATTTCAGTGTGCGCACCTGCGTCGGCAGCGGGCTGTAGCCCGGATATTCGACAACGGTAAAGCTGCTGCCGTCCGGCGCAAAGGACTTGTCGGCGTGCAGGGTCTTTGTGACGGTGTTCGGGACGACCTCGCCGGAGAGCACTTTGCCGTAGGGCACGCACATATATTCGCCAAGCGTCTTGCGGTCGGGGCATCGCAGAACGTGGTTGTGCTTCTGCACGCGGTACATCAGTGCCTGATTGAGCAGCTCCGCGTCGAAGCAAAGCAGCAGCTTGCCGGGGTAGAGCGCGGTCAGTGCCTGACGCAGGCGAGGGCGGGAACGCGCGATGGCCTGCTTTACCTCTGCGGCGTCTCGATGCGGCGCTTTTATACCGAGCAGCAAGTCTTCGATCAGCACCATCGGCGCACGCATATCCACGTAGTATAGATCCTCCTCGATCGGGACAAAGCCGAGCTGGCGCAGCGCCTGCTCCCACTGCGGCGCGCCTTGCGCGCAGCGGCACAGCGCATAGGTGTGGTCGTCGGAAAGACTGCGCACCAGCAGCTCGTTGAGCAGCATCCGCAGATGCTCCTGCGGCATACCGGACGCGGCGGCGTCGACAAGCAGGAGCTTTCCGGAGGTGCGGCGCCGGACGGCGGAGCAAAGCTCCACATCGTGCAGCTCGTCAAACAGTCCCGCGATCGTCACGCTGTGTCCGCAGACCCAGCCGAGCGCGGTGCGCTTCTTGCGCGAGCGCAGCACCACGCAGCGGTGATCGTGCCACTGCGGCGGCACGGATGCGCTTGCCTCATGGGAGAAATACAGATCCTGCGGCGTCAGAACGTGCTTCAGGATCGGCGAGCGCAGGTACAGCCCGTATTCGTAGATATACGCCTGCACAATGGGGTCGACCATGGCGGAAATGTCAAGATCTTTGTCGATGTCGTCCCGAATGCGGGTAGAGCTGATCTCCTCAAGCGGTATCGGGAGATTGAGTGTGATCACATTGCCGCGCAGTGTGTCGGGCGCTTGCGCGCCGGGACGGTGCACAAGTATGTGATCGAACCATGCGGCGCTGCCCGCCTCCGCCATTCGGTAAGCGGAGGCATTCTGCACGACGTCGCTGCCCGCCACAAGCCAGACGGGGCGCGCGGGGAAGCAGTCGCGCAGCGTTTGCAGGTCTGCGGGCACGGCAATATTGATCGGCAGATCGTCGGGGAATACATAGGCGTCCCACTGATCCGCAACGGACATTTGTACGATCTTGCGCCGCAGAAGCTTTGCGAGCGTCCGCTTGCTCCACGAAAACTCATCGACGGCGAGGTAGGTCTCAAAACCGCGTTTTGCGATCTGCTCGACAATGCCCTTGTGACTGGCGGTGAAGGGATCGAACGTCCCGGGGAAAAAGGCGACGGGACGCGGCGCTTCAAAGGCGCTCCCGTCTAACGTATGGTGCGTCATGAAGCGGTAAAGCTCATTGAGCATCGCAGCGCGGTTAAAGAAGGTGAGCTGACCGGAGGAAGGCTCTGAGAGCAGCGTCAGCAGTTTCTTTGCGACGCGCGTGAAGCAGTATTCGCGCCGCTGCGGCGAAAGCGCCTCGTTGCCGATGACATCGTGACAAAGCACACACAGCGCGTTTTGGTGGATTGCGGAGTGGTAGTGCGCGACGCCGACCAGAAGCAGACCGAGACAGCGGTCGAGCATCTCTTTTCCCTCCGGCAGGCAGACGATCACGCTGCCCAGTGTGCGCAGCGCGGGCGTGACCGGACGCAGCGTTCCGGAGCGCAGCAGCCCCTCCAGATAGTCGACCGCCTCGGTCAGCTCCTTCTCCGGCAGGGAGCAGATCAGCTTTCCCAGATACACGGGGATAAAACGTGAGATCTGTTCCTGCCCGTTTTCCAGCTCGCGCAGAAGATCGACGCAGATCTCGTTGCGCTGATCCACAGAAAGAGATTCGGAGACTTGGATAAGCGCCTCGCCCGCGTGCTCCCGAACGGGCAGATGTTCGCTGACGGAGAGCAGGTTCGAAAGGTGCATCGCCGTGTGGAATGCGTTTTCCGGATGGTGCGCGACATCGTCGCACAGCATATCGATCTGGACGTTTTTCACGGTCCAGTGAACGGCATTTTTGAGGTTGCTCAGATAGAGCGCAGACGGTGCCTGTGTCAGCTCCGGCGCGGGAATGCCGCACAGGAGCTTTTCGCGCAGATAGGTGACGACCGGCTCTTCCTGCGGACAGGGCTGCGCGGCGGTGCGAAGGAACGCCTCGCTTGCGCAGGCGCGCAGGTGATCGACGCAGCGGATGGCGACCAACTGCCAGCGCGCAGTTGCACTGTGCAGCATATGCAAAATTGGCTCCTCCGCACGGGCAAAAAGTGCTGGGCTGACGGCAGCGGGCGGCACATGGCAGAGCGCATCGAGCACAACGAAGCATTCCGTCTCCGGAAGCGCGTCAAAGTGATCGAACAGCGGTGCGGCCAGCGCAGGGTCGCCCTCGGCAAACAGCGTTTCGCAGATCGCTTTGAGCGAATTGGAGATGCGCAGTGCGTGCTTCTTCGCGATTTTGTGATCCGGATGCAGGCACAGACGGATATAGCTGTCCCAAAGAGCGACGGACTGATCCAGCAGCGCGAGCATGGTCGGCGCCATTGCACTGCGCGGCGCGGCAGACGGCAGCTCCTTGCGGTATTTCGGGCCACTGTTTGCCAAGAGCTGCCCCATGATGTTGCCGGCGATGCGGCGCACGTCGCCCTCCGGATACATCAGCAGCTCATAAAGAAAGCTCAGGAGCTTTAGCTTGTTGCCGCGCGACATATAGGTGTTGTATTCGTCAAACAGACGCAGATAGGTGCGGATGCGCTGCGTGTTCTTCTCGCCGCGCGCCTGCTCAAGCAGCAGGTCAAAGGAGGCGTCCGTGCTGACCGTGTGCATCAGGCGGATGTTGCTTTCAAACGTCATGTCGCGCAGACGCGGAAGGATCTCGTCGCGCGAAAGCAGCGCCGCGTCCTTCGATACGGTCTTTACCGGCGGCTGATCCTCGCGGACGCCGCGCGTGCGAAGAAACTGCTCAAAATCATGCAGCTTTGTGTAGACGAGCTGGTAGCGCCGCTGCTTCTCCGGCGTGACGTTTGAGAGCTTGGAGCGAATGATGTCGTAGGCCTCGTCCAGTGAGCAAATGCGCATAACCTCTTTCCCGTCGCGCCGCTCGCCGCGCACGCGGAAATCTGCGTAGATGAGCAGCAGCGACTCGATCGTCAGGTTCTCAAACTCCAGATCCCATGTGGAGTGGTTCGCGGAGATATGCGCGATGTCCTCCATGCCGCGCTCGGAGAGCCACTGCCATGTGTAGTAATAGTGCAGATAGGGCACACGTGCCGCCTCACTGCCCCGACAGGCAAATTTTCCGATGTCGTGACACAGCGCGGCGGAGGCGATCAGCGGAAGATCGACCGGAAGACCGACGGCGCGGGCGCTGAGCGCCGTTTGCACGGCAATGTTGCGCACACCGATGGTGTGAGAAGCGGCATCAAAGGGCATCAGTTCGCGGCTGATGCGCAGCGTGAGCAGAAAGTGCGCCTGCGTCACGGCGGCAAGAAAGCGCCGATATTTCGGCGTGTCCTCTTCTCCGAAGGGAAGCAGATCCGTCAGCGGGTCATAGGGTGCTTCCTCGCAGGCAAGCAGCGCCTCAAAAATGTCGATCAGGCGCGCCAGCGTCGCAGATTGTGCGGGACGCCGGTAGGAAGGGTCAGTGAACAGTCCGTTGGTCAGATCTAAGTAGACAGCGTTGAGCCAGCCGCCCTCCGGCGCGTCGGGAAGGAACGGCGCAATGTGCGCCGTCGCCTGCGTAAAGAGACGGGAACGCTCAAACTCCCCCTGACTGAGCGGCAGGATCGCCTCCTCAGCGGGTAGTATCTGTCTGAGCCGATCATATGAAAAACGCATGGCGAGTTCCTCCTGTTTTCCGTGTTCTTCCTGTTATTATATCGAATCTCGCGCCGTCACACAACAGGAAATGTCGCATCCGCCGAAAAAAACTGCACCGAAGCTCCCTGTAAGACAGTAAAATCAAATTTCTTGGAACAGGCATGATTTCGGTCATGCCTGTTCCGCTTTTAGCAGCTCATCCACGGGAATGTAGCCCACAAGGTCGTACTCGATATGTACCTTCTGCCTGCGCTTGCCGCTGCACTTGTCCTTATTGACACGATGGGTAAAAATCGTAATAAGACAGTCACGACTTTTGTGGTTCTCTCTGTTTAGAGATTTTCTTGCCATCGGCAGTTGGGAAAGTCCCCTCCATAGCCATGGTGCGAAGATAGGCACTAAGATTATCCGTGCCGGACTCCATCATTCGCTGCTTGATGGCAGCAAGCTCTTTTTCGTCCACAAAAAATTTGACCTGTATCGGTCGCTTACGATTTCTGTTATCCGGCATAAAATTTCCTCACTTGCTTGTTCTATAAAATACAAAGCAGCTCAGATAGCTTCTTGATCTGATAATCCACAATCCCTTCACCGAACTCTGCACCTTGATATTTTGCAAGCCCGTTCTTAATCCAAACAGTTTTCATACCCAGTGCTTTGGCAGGGATCATATCATTGTCCAGCCGATCACCGACCATCACGCTTTTCTCGGCACAGCACCCTGCGATTTCAAATGCTCTTTCAAAAATTTTCTTGTTCGGTTTGGCATATCCGATTTCTGCGGATGCAGCAATCACGCCAAAGAACTTCCGTAAGCCCCAAAACTCTAGGCGTTCGGCTGTTCCAGAACTCTGATTTGCGATAATCCCAAGTTGATACCCTTTACCACAGAGAGCAGCCAGTGTGTTGTGTGCATCTGAGTAGGGAACTTCATCTTCCGGGTGCCACGGCGTTTTCGTTAATCCAAAATGCTTGATCGCGACAGAATTGCCATCAAGACCTTGCTTTGCAAAAGCAATACGGGCATTGTCAAATCCCTGAAAGGTGATACTGGTGCCGGAAATCATATCTCGTACCCGATGATCGTAGGCGGCTGCTTCATCAACGAGTGTCGAGCCGACGTCAAAGAAAATCCACTGGGCCATGTGAAATCCCCTTTGCTTGTACTAGTTCATGTTCCAGCACATCTGCAAAGCGCTGTATCGGCACTGCAAGTGTTTCTGCATAGTCAAAGGTCAGTTTATCCTCCTTATATTTCAGCGGATTTCTGCGAACCTTTAACGCATATTGCATTGCGTCTGCATCGGGGCAAAGATTATTTTCCAATGCCCATTCTGCGGCGGCGGTCTTTGCGATGATTCTGCCGGTGCGAAGGGTATAAATGCACCGTGCAGTATCCAGCAGCCAGCCAAATGTGTAGAAGCTCCGTCCGGTGCTCTGTGCATATTGTCTGATTGTTTCATAGTGGTGTTTCACATCGGCATACAGCTCTTTGAAAGCGGGATAATTTAAGTTGTTTCTAATATCCGCCCCATACAAAAGAACGCCGCTCTCGACCAGCTCTGCCATGCAAAAGCTGTCAAACACATAACGGTCGGTAACTCTTTCTCCGCTGGTTCCCCAATATACGACCCGGTCAGACGCACCTGAGAGGAACGCATCTAACGTGAGCATACCGCCTTCAAAGGAACGGTAATAGAGGTTGCCCGGCTCATCTGCAAGCATCGCTTGCCGAAGTCCCACAAGCGATTGTGCCTGTCCCTCACTCATTTGGCTATCCGTCAGAACGAGAATATCAATATCACTCCATCCCAATTTGAAATCATCCAGGATGGATGAGCCATACAAATAAATCGACGGCTTAACATCTGAAAGAATACTGCTGATTTCGCGAACCATCTTATCTATTGCACGTTGCACAACATTTCGCCTCCATTCATTCCAGTCTGTCCGAAGGAATAACTTGTTGACCGCTGTCCATATTGGACATAAAAGACAATAAATTCTCCCTCCGGCAAACCTCTCGCTCGCCTGTGTGTACACACAATATATCACAAAGATAGCTGCGTTTTCAATAGGACTCGCAGAAGTTATCATCCTAATAATGTAACTTTTCTGTAAGCATAAGCCGATTTGATGGTTTTTACGTTGCCGAACATACTCCACATTGAAATAAACACCTGTCGGTTTTACTGTTTTGTAGTGTAATTAACGCAATCGCAAATATTCATGCTCATCAGGGAACGATATTCATCATAGCGTGATTTGCTATTTCGTGGGGATTTTTCAACGAGGATGACAACTACTTCACCCATTTCACTATCATTGCCTTACAGAGCAGAAAACAAGCGTTTTTCGACCCTTAAACGCACAAAAACAGGCGGCATCCAACCAATGTTGAATGTCGCCTGTTTTGTCCAATCCTGTCTGACAGATGCCGATTTCGTAATTTTCTCAAATTACTGTCTTATCGGCACACGCCCGAATCGCATTCGGTGCAGGATGTTTTGTACTAAGCGATCGGCAGCAAGTGCAGCAGCAGAAGCACACCGCCCGCGACCAGCGCGCCGCAGAGCAACTGCGGCAGGGTGTGCCGCTTCATGCGCAGGCTCGAAAGGATCACGGGCAGGGTCAGCAGCAAGCCGAGCGCGCCCCAGACTGGCTGATGAAAATAGAACAGGAGCAGGGACGGCCCGACGACCCCGCAGGTATGCGCGCTGATCTTCCAGTGCAGGAGCTTGTTGATCCCGACGATCGCCGCGCCGCAAAGTAGGTAGTCCAGGTAGATCAGCCACAGCGCGCCGGTGAAGGAGAAAAACAGACCGCAGACACAGCCGAGGATATAACCGGCCGTCGCGAAGACCATAGCCAGCGACCGCTGACCGGAGCGCCCCTTGTCTTTGTAGTGCGGGCAGATGGGCTGAAGCGGGTAGGCCAGCAGCGGAAGCACGGTCAGAAAGATCAGACTCAGCACAAAGTACCGCGTACCGGAAAAAATGTCGGGGTCGTCCAAAAAGAGGATCACGAGCAGCGCGCCTGCCATGATCGGTGTGACCGTCAGAATTCGGACGAGATAGGAAAGACGTTTCATGCCGTATTCCTCCGTACCTTTTTGCGGAGCATACCGCAGCGGATCAGAAAACGCAACCTATTCCTGCACCGCCGGACTCTACGGAGTAAAACACGGATCGTAGAGTCGAAAGAACACGACTCTACGATCCGTAGAACTGCGCTATTCCAAAGGTTTTTCGCGTTTCTGCCGCAGACGCGTGCAGAGAAAGACGATCGTCTCGGCGGGCAGCAGAAGCAGGTAAAGTTGCCACCAGTTCTTGCCGCCGAAGACAAGGAAAGTGAAATAAAGCGTGGCGATCAGGCTTACGATCAGCGCGCCGATGATGAGATAATTCCGCCTGCCGTTTTCCCAGAGGGAATGCAGCACGAGCAGGGTGATGAGCATGACGGGGATCGCGTAGAGGAAGATGATCCAGAGCATTTGACCGAGGATCCAGAAGATGATGAAAACGAGCAGGGCAAGCAGGCCGATGCCGATCAGCGCGATGTTCGTGATAACTCGCGTGCTGAAGGAGAGATGAACCTGCTGCGGCGCTTTACCGTCGTGCGGCGAGAGGAGATAATCCACCGTGACGCCGAAGATCTCCGCCATTGCCTTGAGAATGTAAGCGTCGGGGATCGCCTCACCGCGCTCCCATTTGGAAACGGATTTATCTGAATAGGAAAGCCGTTCAGCCAGCTCTGCCTGCGTCATTTTTTCCGCGGTACGCAGATGCGTGATATTGGCAGCGACAACTGCTTTCAGTTCTTCCATGATCAGAACGCCCAGTTGCCCTCGCGGAAGATGGGCACCGTTCTGCCGTCGCGCGTGACGGCGTCGATGGACAGGTCGGCCGAACCGATCATGAAGTCTTCGTGGATCATGGAATCGTTAATGCCAAACTTACGGCACTCCTCGAGCGTGTAGTTTTCATAGTTGCGGATCGTATCGGCAAAGCCCATGCCGAGCGCCAGATGGCAGGCGGCGTTCTCGTCGAAGAGAGTTTCGTAGAAGAGCAGGCCGGAGTTCTGGATCGGGGAGTTGTAGGGAACAAGGGCGCATTCGCCGAGGTAGGCGGAGCCTTCATCCATGGAAATGAGCTTTTTGAGCAGCTCCTCGTTCTTTTCCGCGTGCACCTCGACGGCTTTGCCGTTTTCAAAGCGGATGAAGAAGTTTTCAATGAGCTGACCGTTATAGGAAAGGGGCTTTGTCGAGTAGACGATGCCCTCTGCGACACCGCGCATCGGGGAGATGAAGACCTCTTCCGTCGGGATGTTCGGGTTAAAGTAGATGCCCTGCAGCGAGTTTTCGCCGCCGCCCTTAAACTCCGCTTCGGGGATCATTCCGACGCGGAAATCGGTGCCGTTGCTGCTCTTGTAGATCAGTGTTTCAATGCCCAAGGCGTTAAGGTAGGCGCAGCGGTCGGCGAGATCCTTGTTGTGCGCGTCCCACGCGGCGATGGGATCGTCGTCGACGCGAGAGGCAGCGAGAATCTCTTCCCAGAGACGTTCAATTGCCTGCGAGGTGCGCAGCGTGGGGAAGAGCTTCTTTGTCCATGCGGCGCCGGGGACGGCCGCGATGCACCACTGATATTTGTTTTCGATCTGATCACGGTAGGGCTTGATGACCTTAAAGCGCGCCTGATCCGCTTTTGCCATCTTTTCCTGATTCACGCCCTTCAGACCGTCGGGATCCTCAGAGACCAGATAAATGCGGCAGGGGATCTCCTTGACATAGTGCTGCCAGCGCGCCTCTTCCCACGCTTCCAGCGTGTTGAGGTTCTTCTGGCTGCGGTAACGGTAGTGCAGCTTGACCAGCGGCTGATAGGCCCAGTCGACGACGACGCGCTTTGCGCCGAGGCGGTAGCACTCCTCGACAAGCATTTTGACAAATTCCGGCTGATCCAGCTCGGCACTGATAAAGACTTCCTGTCCCTTTTGGACATTGGCACCCTTGACGGCGATCAGCTTGGCATAGCTGCGCAGCTTCGTTTTCTTCATATGCTGTAGCTCCTTTTTCGGTAATTTTACCACATTATAGCATACGCTGACCCATTTTTCAATATTGCATTCCGGCGCGCAAAAGGATAAAATAAGAAAAAACACAGGGGGAACACATATGACAAGACAGGAATTTGCGGCACTGTGCGAGCACCCGCCGGTGCTGCTCGACGGTGCGACCGGTTCTGAATTGATGAAGCGAGGGATGCCTCGCGGTGTGTGCACCGAGGCGTGGGTGGCGGAACATCCGCAGGCATTGCTTGACTTGCAGCGTGCCTATGTCGAGGCAGGCGCGCAGATCGTTTACGCCCCGACGTTTTCTGCCAACCGCCACAGTTTGCAGCGCAGCGGGTACGGTGCGCGCGTCGGCGAGCTGAACGGTGCGCTGGTGCGGCTTTCCCGCGAGGCGGTGCAGGGCAGCGCCTATGTGGCCGGCGACCTGACGACGACCGGCGTGCCGCTGGAGCCGAACGGCACGATGCCGTTTTCCACCCTGTTTTCCATCTATCAGGAGCAGATACGGGCGCTGTTCGAGGCGGGGGTAGATCTTCTTGTTATTGAGACGATGCTCGGCGTGGATGAGACGACGGTCGCGCTGGAGGCCGCTCAGAGCGTGTGCGAGCTGCCGGTGATGTGCAGCCTGAGCGTGCAGGCGGACGGTCATGCCTATTTTAACGGCGACTGTGTGGAGGCGGTGCAGACCTTGCAGGAGCTGGGCGCGAGCGCCGTCGGCGTCAACTGCTCCTGCGGGCCGGAACAGTTATGCAGCCTTGTGCGCCGCATGAAGGAGGTCGCGCGCGTTCCGCTTCTTGTTAAGCCGAATGCCGGAATGCCGATCATTTCCGATACCGGCGAGGCCGTCTATCCGATGGACAGCGAGCGCTTTGCGCAGTGTATGCAGCCGCTTGTTGACGCGGGTGCGTGCCTCATCGGCGGCTGCTGCGGCACGGATCCGTCCTTTATTGCCGCGCTGCGCGACCGCTTCAAGAAATAAAATAAAACAGCGCGCCGGAGGCTTCTCTCCGACGCGCTGACGCTTTATAACGGCCGAACCGATAGGTTTACATAATCTAAAAACTGGAAGGAGATCCCGTCCTCTTCCTCTATATCGCCCTCCCGCTCCAAACGCCAGTTCTCCGCATGGTCGAGGTCGGGGAAGTAGCGGTCGGCAGGAAACGTTTTTAACGTTTTTGTCACGAGCGCATGGCTGCAATAGGGCAAAAGCCGCCAATAAATGCTGCCGCCTCCGATGACGAAGATCTCCTCCGAAGGAAGCTCGCGCAGGCGGGCAAGCAGCTCCGTAAAGCTGCGGCAGACCTCCGCACCCTCCGGTGCAAAATGATAATCGGTTGACATAATAATATTCCTGCGGTGCTTCAGCGGCTGCTGATTCGGAAACGTGGAGAGCGTTTTGCGGCCGTAGACCACGGTCTTGCCGGAAGTAAGCGCGCGAAAATGGCGCAGGTCGGCGGATATGGAAAAGAGCAATCGGTTTTCATAGCCGATCCCCCAGTTTTCCGAGACGTTCACGATCGCTTTCATAAATTCCTCCCTGTCATATCGCCACGGGGATCGGCGCCCCGAGCGTATGGTAACGGTAGTTTTTTAGCTGGAAATCGGACGCTTGGAAGTCGTAAAAATCGGTGATTTTCGGGTCAATATAGAATTCAGGTGCGGGGTAGGGGTCAAATGCAAGCATTTTTTCCACCAGCGGGATATGTCGGTCGTAAATATGGCAGTCTGCGATCACATGGACAAGCTCGCCCGCCACAAGGCCGGAGACCTGCGCCATCATGTGCAGCAGCACGGCGTATTGCACAACGTTCCAGTTGTTTGCCGTTAGCATATCCTGCGAGCGCTGATTCAGGATCGCGTTGAGCGTCTTCCCGCTGACGTTGAATGTCATGGAGTAGGCGCAGGGATACAGCGCCATTTCGCTTAGATCGGCGAAATTGTAGAGATTGGTCAGGATGCGGCGGCTGGTCGGATGATACTTGAGGTCGAACAAGACGCGGTCGACCTGATCAAACATTCCCTCCGGATAGGCATGGGCAATGCCGAGCTGATAGCCGTAGGCCTTGCCGATCGTGCCGTTTTCGTCCGCCCAGCTGTCCCAGATGTGGCTGCCAAGCTCGCTGACGCGGTTGGATTTCTTTTGCCAGATCCAGAGCAGCTCATCGATGCAGGTGTGAAAGGCGGTGCGCCGCAGGGTCATGATCGGAAATTCTTTTTGCAGGTCGTAGCGCTCTACAACGCCGAAGAGTTTGACCGTGTGCGCGGGAGTACCGTCGCTCCAGTGCGGACGGACTTCCTGTCCGGTGTCCCAGACGCCCTCGCGGAGGATCCGTTGGCAGGTCTCGCGGTAGCGCAGGTCTGCATAGCTCATTTGTCATCACCTTATTAAACATAACAGACGGCGACGGCGTTGTCAAGGGCGGACAGGAAACAAATGCAGACAAATGTCCTTGACAAAAAAACAAATTGCTTGACACTCAAAGGAAAACAGTGGTATAATCTGTAAAACTTTTTGGGGAAAGGGGGCAGGGAAATGTTTGTTCGGCATGGCTGTCTGAACGTACTTCGGAGCTGGAAGAAGGCGCTGCTGTACTTTCTCCTGCTTGCGCTGACGACTGCGATGCTCGGCACCTCGCTCGGCATGACCTTTACCGTCCGGCAAGCGCTCGAGCGCTGCCGTGAAAGCTACACGACGATCGGGCTCGTTGAATATCTTGGCGAGAATTACCCCGACGTTACCCGCATTGGCGACGGCAAGGCACAGACGGCGTCGCTTTTTGAGCAGTCGTCCGCGCGAAAGGACGACGCGGTCTTGGCGTGGCAGCGCGAAGAGCGCGCCACGGCCTACGTGCTTAATGCGGAAAGCCGGTTTTCGGTGAATGCAGTTCGGAAAAACGCGGTGTTCCTCGTCAGCGTTGCGGCCGGGCTGGAGCCCTCGACGGGCGCTTATACGACAACGATCGAGCGGACGCTGTTTGCCGATCGGGACTATACCAGAACGCGGCTCTACGTCAGCTGCGACCTTATGCCGCTTGTCGCGGGCAGGTGCTATCTCATCCACGGCACGTTTGTCGACGGGCCGACGCAGATGAAATACTTCGAAGTCTCGCCCTATTTGGAAGGGGTGGAGGAGTCCGCTGTGCTCGACCTCGGTCAGCGCGCGGCCTACAAGGAGGACTGCCTCCTTTCCGGCATCGCGCAGTCCTATGCTGTTATGAGTAATGCCGTTGAGCTGCGCGCGATGGAGGATCTGTCCTCTTATCTGCCGTTTCAGCAGCAGACGCTTTATCTGACGCATGGACGCTACTTTACGACACAGGAGCGGCAGACCTGCATTCTCTCCGAACAGCTTGCGCAAACGATCGGCGTCGGCCTTTTCGACACGGTGCAGCTTGGCATCCGCACGCAGACGACACCGTTTTTGATCGACGACGGGTTCGACCTGACGGCGCAGTACACGGTCATCGGCCTGTTTTGCGCGCAGGACGGATGGAACGAGACGATCTTCCTCCCGCCGCAGGAAAACGTCTCGATGCAGGCACAGGACGACAGCTATACCATCGGTCAGCTTCGCCTGAAAAACGAGAGCGCGCAGGCCTTTGCGGCCTCGGCAGAGCTTCCGCCGCGCGTGCGCATCACGGTCTACGACCAAGGCTATGCTGCTGCGGCGGAGCCGCTGGAAAATATGCTGCGGACGGTGCGCCTGATCAGCGCCGTTTGTCTCTGCGCCGGTTTCGGTTTTTTGCTCCTGTTTGCCTATCTGACGGTTTATCGGCAGCGGCGGATCGGGAGCACCATGCTGCGCGTTGGCGCTTCGACCGGTAATGTTTGCGTTTACTTCCTTTCCGGTGCGGCGCTCATCGCGCTGCCCGCCTGTGCGCTTGGCGCGGGATGCAGCGCCTTGCTCTCCGGAAAAATGGTGACGCTTGTCGACCGGACGCTTGCCGCTGCAAGCCGCGATATGCGCTACAGCAACAGCAACCTGACCATGCGACTGGCGCTCAGCTCTTTCGCATCCCCGCCGCGCCTTGCGCTCTTTGTGGTGATTGGCTGTGCCGTGTGCCTGCTTTGCTTGCTGGCCTGCCTCCTCCTTGCGCGCCTGAGCGTGAAGCGGCGGAGAAAAGTCCGCACGCGTCGTCTGCGCGGCGGCGCGGTGCGCTCGCGTGACCTTTCCGGCGGCGCGATGAAATACGCGCTGCTGTCCGCCGTTCGCGGCGGTCCGCGGTCGGCGCTGCCTGTGGTCGCCGTTCTGTGCGCGGCGCTGCTCTTTGCGCGCTTTTCCCTCAGCTTGACAAACTGCCGCCGCGCCCTTTCCGAAATCCGGAGCAACACGGAGATCCGCGGCTATTTTACCGATATTCACGGAAAAACGCCGGATCAGCTCGCGCTGGATGCAGACACCGTCCGCACGCTCGCATCGTTTGACGGGGTGACAAGCCTGACGGTCACGATCAGCGAACCGTGCCATTTTGCCTTCGGCACGCACGGAACGGATCATGTGGGGCCGGGCTTTACCGATGTGCCGCAAGGCTCTTTTGCAAAAGAGTATGCGACCGGCCTGTTTTTGACCCAAAACCCGCGCCTTGTCTTTACAAACGGGCTGCGTGACGCGCCGGCCTTCCTCTTCAGCCCTTCTCTGGAGGTCTCCTTCTTGGAGGGGCATGACGAGGGCAGCCTGAAGAAGCTGCATGACGAGACGGTATGCGTCATGCCAAAGCGCGTGATGGAGGCGTACGGCCTTTCGCTTGGCGATGAGGTGACATATGAGGTGATGTTCACGCACATCGCGCAGAGCATCGACTCTCTCTACAATTTACCCATGCGCGTGATCGGATGCTACACCGACGCGCTCGGCGGGGAGAACGTTTATGCAAACCTGCCCGCGTTTTACGGCTGCGACCCGATCGAGGAGCCGGAGCTGCTGCCAAATACCTACTTTGCCGCACAGCGCCTGCAAAGCGCGGTGTTCCGTGTGAAAAACGGAGCGAGCCTTTCCTCGTTTAAGGATATGCTTACGCAGGCCGGTTTCTGCGAACCAAATCAGGTCGGGCGGCTGCGTACATGGCTGCTTGTGGAGGACGCGGCATACCATGCAACGGAAAAATCCGTCAGCCAGCGCCTGTGGTATATGGAGCATATTTTCCCTGCGGTCGAACTGCTGACGCTCGCGCTTGCGCCTGTTTTTGCGTTCCTTCAGGCACAAATGCGCAAAAGAGAGCAGCGTATGATGCGCTGCGTCGGAGCAAGCGCGGGACGGGCGCTGTGCAGTTTGCTGCTTGAGCAGGTCTTGCTCCTCCTGCCGGTCGGCGCGGCGGCGCTTCTCATCTGCCGCCTGCTGCATACCGCCGTGGCGGCGCAATACCTGACGGCGGCGTTCGTCATGCTGTGGCTGCTCGGGGCGCTGCTCTCCTTCCTGCGCGGAGGGAATCTATTAAAAAAGAGAAGGGAAGGGGAAACATGACGCTTTTGGAACTTCGCGATGTGACCTACCGTTATCACAAGACTGCTGCCGCCGTCCTGTGCGGCATGAGCTGTGCGTTTGAAACGGGAAAACTCTATGCGATCGTCGGGAAATCCGGCGCGGGTAAGAGCACGCTGATGTCTCTGATGGCGGGGCTTGACCTTCCGGACAGCGGCGAGATCCTCTTTGAAGGTACGCCGACGGGAAAGCTCGATCTAGACGAATACCGCCGCAGAAAGATCGCGGTGATCTATCAGGACTTTGCGTTGTTCCCGCTGCTGACCGTGCTGGAAAACATTCTCTATCCGATGGAGCTTTGCGGACTCGACCGCGCGCAGGCGCGACAGGAAGCGAAGCGTCTTGCGCAGAAGGTCTCACTGCCGGAGGCGCTGCTCGATCGCTATCCGTCGCGGATCAGCGGCGGCGAGCAGCAGCGCGTCGCCATAGCGCGCGGTCTGACGATGGATCGGCGGCTGCTTCTTGCCGACGAGCCGACCGGCAATCTCGACAGCGAGAACAGCTACATCATCATTGACCTGCTCCGTCAGCTTGCGCACGAGGAAAACCGCTGTGTCATCGTGGTAACGCACGACCTGACGGTCATGGATCGCGCCGATGAGGTATACCGGCTTTCCGACGGAAAGCTCACAAAACGCTAAACAGAGACCGCGCCGCTCAAAACCGAAGAGCGGCGCGGTCTCTGTTCATTTACAAGAGCTGCTCCAGCGCGGCGAGGCGCAGCGAGAGGCAGAAGATGTTCATCGCCGTGTCAAGCTCCTCCACGGGGGGAAGCGAGGGCGCGATGCGGATATTGGAATCGTTCGGGTCAATGCCGTAGGGGAAGGTCGCGCCAGCGGGCGTCATCGTCACACCGGCTTCCTTGCAGAGCGCGAGCGTGCGCCGCGCAAGCCCGGGGTTCGTGTTGACGGAGACGAAATAGCCGCCCTTCGGCGTCTGCCACTGCGCGAGCTGCAAGGGCGCGATCGCCTTGAGGTGCTCCAGCACGCAGCGAAATTTTGGCGCGAGGATCGCCGCGTGACGCTTCATCAGCGCCAGCGTGTGCGCCTTATCCTTGAGATAGCGCACGTGTCGGAGCTGATTTACTTTGTCGTAGGAAATGGTCTGCACGGAGAGCAGTTCTTCCATATAGCGCAGGTTATCCTCCGAGGTCGCCATGACGGAAATGCCGGCGCCAGGGAAGGTGATCTTCGAGGTCGACGCAAATTCAAAGACCATGTCCGCGTTGTCGTGCGCGCGGCAGAGCGACAGAATGTCGGGGAAGGGACGGAAGTCGCCTTCAAATTCGTGCACACAGTACGCGTTGTCCCACATCAGCACGAAATCCGGCGCGGCGGGACGCAGCGCGGCGATGCGCTCGATGACCTCGTCGGAATAAATGATGCCGTCGGGGTTTGAGTACTTCGGGACGCACCACATACCCTTGACCTCCGGATCACGCACGAGTGACTCCACAAGCGCCATGTCCGGCCCTTCCGGCGTCATCGGCACGCAGATCAGCTCACAGCCGAAGGATTCCGTGATGCGGAAATGTCGGTCATAGCCGGGGGAGGGACAGAGGAACTTGACCCGCTCCAGCTTGCACCACGGCTGCGGAGAGTGGAGCAGCCCGTGCGTGAAGGCCTTGGAGATCGTGTCGTACATCAGGGAGAGCGAAGCGTTGCCGCCGATGAAGCACTCTTCCGGACGGCAGCCGAGGAGCGACGCGAAGAGCTGCTTTGCTTCCCAGAGACCGCTTAGCTCGCCGTAATTTCTGGTGTCTACGCTACCCGCTCGGCACTCCTCCGCAGTGGTCAGCACCGTCAGAATATCGGACACCATGTCCAGCTGCGCGCGCGACGGCTTTCCGCGCGCCATGTTGAGCGATAAGCCCTTGGAGCGATACGCCTCGTAGGCCGTGCGTACCGTGTCATACTCGCTTTGCAGCGCCGCTTTCGACATTTCACGATAAGGAACCATAGCATTCACCCTTCCATGCAGTGTTTTTTACAGTATAGAGTCAAGCGCACCGAAAAGCAAGCACTAATTTGCAAACCTTTCTGTGCGCTCTTGACAACCCTCCCGCAGGACACTATATTAGTTTCAGAAAAAATGAGCAAAATGAAGGAGTGCCGGATGGAAAGACCGAGCGGACGTGCGGAGGAAGTGCAGCGCGAAGGTGTGACACAGTTTGATATTGGCATCGCGCAGATCGTCGTCCGCTTTTCCGCGCCGTTTGCGATGGAGGTAGCGCCGGAGCTGCGCCCGTTTCTGACGCAGGGAGGGACGCCGCAGGAGCACTACCGGTTTACCGCCGCGCACGAGGTGCCGTGCGGCGACGCGCCGCCGATTGCGCGCCTGCCGTCGATCTCCGTCTACCGTGCGGAGGGCGGACAGCTGCGCGTCTTTCATAATTTACGCGCGCCGGACGGAAACTGTGCCGCCGTCTTGCTGCGCGAGAACGGGATGCACACGGTCTACCTGCCGGAGAGCGACCTTGCGCGCTATACATCGAACTGCACGATGGCGCCGCTGCTTTGCGGCGAATATTTGTTTTATCGTCACGCGGCGATGCTCCTACACAGCTCGCTCGTTTCATGGGCGGGGGAGGCAATCCTCTTCTGCGGCGCGTCAGGCGCTGGGAAATCCACGCAGGCGGAGCTGTGGAGGCGCTACCGAAATGCCGACGTTCTTAACGGCGACCGCTGCGTGATCCGCAGGCGGGAGGCGCGGTTCTGGGGCTATGGCTCGCCCTTTTGCGGTTCCTCCGGCATCTACCGGCCGGAAGGCGCGCCGATCCGCGCGGTGTTCTTTCCGGAGAAGGCCGAAACCCTTTCCGTCACGCCGCTCTCTCCGGTGCAGGCGCTGCGCAGGCTCTACCCGCAGCTGACGGTTAATACTTGGGACACGGCATTTTTGCAGAGGATCACGGACTTGCTGTCCCGGTTTGTCATGGAGGTTCCCGCGTTTTGCCTCCGCTGCCGTCCGGATGAGGCGGCGGTGCAGGCGGCGCAGGAGGCGATGGAAAAAATCTGATCATTTGAAATGGAGAAACCTATGCGGCATTTGCTTCCTTATTTGAAAAAATACAAGCTTCAGGCGATCCTTGCCCCGCTGTTTAAGATGCTGGAGGCGGGATTCGACCTCGCTGTCCCGCTGATCGTCGCGCGCATCATCAATGTCGGCATTCTTGAAAATGACCGGCATTATATCTTCACGCGCTTTGCGCTGCTGCTCGTTATGGCGCTGATGGGGCTGTTGTGCAGCTTCGTTGCGCAGTACTTCGCGGCGAAGGCTGCCGTAGGAACGGCAAGCGGCCTGCGCCATACGCTCCTCGAGAAGATCCAAGGCTTCGGCTTTACCGAGCTTGACCGTTTGGGCGCGTCCACGCTCGTTACGCGCATGACCAGTGACATCAATCAGGTGCAGAGCGGGATCAATATGTTCCTGCGCCTGTTTTTACGCAGCCCGTTTGTCGTATTCGGTGCGATGGCGCTTGCCTTTACGATCGACACACGCATCGCACTTGTCTTTGTCGGTGTGATCGCTGTGCTGCTGGGCATTGTGTTTGCGATCCTTCACTTTACCGCGCCGCTCTACCGCGATGTGCAGCAGCGCCTTGACGATGTGACAAACGAGACACGCGAGGATCTGAACGGTGTGCGTGTTATCCGCGCCTTCGGCAGAGAGGCCGTGCAGCAAAAGCGCTTTCATGCGGTCAACGCGGCGCTGAAAAAGACGCAGCTGCTTGCCGGTAAGGTCGCGGCGCTGATGAACCCGCTGACCTATGTCGTCATTAACGCCGGTATCGTGCTGATCCTTTGGCTCGGCGCGGACGGTGTGGAGACCGGAACGCTGGCGACGGGCGACGTTATCGCGCTGATCAACTACATCGGGCAGATCTTGATCGAGACCGTGAAGCTTGCGAACCTTGTCGTATTGCTTGGCAAATCCGTCTCCTGCATGGGCCGCATCGGTCAGATCCTCGACACGCCCTGCGCCATGTCCTTCGGCGATGCGCGCGGGACGGATACGGAGCAGGTCTTGCGCTTTGACCATGTGAGCCTCCGCTACGCGCAGGGCGGCGCGGACGCGCTGAGCGACATTTCCTTCTCGGTTCGTAGCGGACAAACGGTCGGCATCATCGGCGGCATACCAAACAGTGCGCTCCGGAGCAGCGGCGTCACCGCCCCCACGGCAAGCCCGTACTGCCATCCGCATATAAGTCCGCACAGGAAAACCGGGAGATGCATTGGCAAAAGCATATTCCCAACTTTTTGAATTTGCCCTGTGAAAAAAGGCAGCACAAAACCTATAGCAATAAACATTGCCGTAAGGAAAACTTTTCTGAGAGAATCTTTCTTCACAAAAACACTTCCCCTATCTGAAATTTTTATCAAAGCATTTCTTCCATGCCTCGGCTATAAGCATATGTCCCGCCGCCATCGGATGCACCCCGTCAAACGTCCAGTATGAAGGGTCATCATAAAGCTTTAGAGCATCGTCAAATACCTTCTGAAGCGCTATGTACGGCAAACCGTATTTTTCGGCAATTCCGATTGCCTCCTCCTCGCGCAGCTTGACTTCTCT
>OIYV01000451.1_pt1 | contig 23852 bp, 22 predicted proteins | sample 1588251 | NCBI WGS metagenome assembly OIYV01 (sample SAMN03283282) | human gut metagenome | biome: human-associated habitat; material: feces | host: Homo sapiens | place: Peru | collected 2012
TTATTCATCATTCACTATTAATTAAATTATATGTAGGGGCGGACGCCTCTGTCCGCTCGAGAGTGATTTATTCCGCTTTGTTTATTTATAAAGTGTTTACCCAATTGTTTAGGTCTTTTTGTTTATTAAATATTAAAATTTTTTTATGAAATTCTATTATACATTATTATCTCCTTTATACAATATTAGATGTATTATAATATAATATCATATAAATTGTTAACAATCTACAAAAAACATTAATATAATATATAAAGAGCGAAACAAAAAAAGCTTTTGAAAGGGGAGAATAAGTATGAATCGAAAAAATTGCGGTTGCTTAATAACCCTATTTATTGGAATTATATTAGGGATAATTGTAGGATATAATGCATATTTAGCAGTTATACCAGGAATAGTTACAGCATTATGGATAGCATTTGGAATAGGAATAGGTGCATTAATATTATTAGTAATAATGGCTCAAGCAAGATGTGAAAGAAGAGAAAAATGCATTTGTAAAAACGGAACATGCATTGCAATACCAGCAGTTGGAACAATAATAACAGCAATAATAGGTTTATCTATAACAATAACAACAGGATCTATAGGAATAGCGATTTTAATTGGTTTAGCAACATTATTCTTAACAATGACAATATTAAATATATTAGATTATATTTTGTGTTTAATAAATGAAAAATGCGAATGTAGATAATAGATGTATTACCAGTAAATAGAATTTACTGGTAATACAATATTTAATAATAAGTTTTAAAATTAACTTATAAAATTTGGACAAGCATTAATTTACAAAACAATTGATATATAGTATACTAATTAAAGAATTAATGAGAGGAGTTAATTATGGAAGAATCAGTTTTAAAATGTGAAAATTTGTGCAAAAAATTTGGCAAAAAACAAATTTTAAAAAATGTTTCATTAGAACTAAAACAAGGAGATATACTTGGATTTATAGGACCAAATGGAGCAGGAAAAACAACAACCATAAAATTAATTTTAGGATTACAGAGTATTGATAGTGGAAGTGTAACAATAAAAGGATATAATATACAAAAAGAATTTGAAAAAGCTATAGTAAATGTAGGAACAATTGTAGAAAACCCAGATTTATATATGTATATGACAGGATATCAGAATTTAAAGCTTATAAAGAATATGTATAAAAATGTAGATGACAAAAGAATAGACGAAGTAGTAAAATTAGTAAGATTAGAGCAAAGAATAAATGATAAAGTATCTAAATACTCATTAGGAATGAGACAAAGATTAGGAATTGCTCAAGCAATTCTTCATAAACCAGAAGTTTTAATATTAGATGAACCAACAAATGGATTGGACCCAGAAGGAATAAAGGAATTAAGAGATTTATTAAAAGAACTTGCCCAAAAAGAAAATATGGGAATTTTAATTTCAAGTCATAATCTAGCGGAATTAGAAAGTTTCTGCAACAAGATAACAATAATAAAAAATGGAGAAGTAGTAGAAACTAGTGAAATAAACAAAGTTAAAAAAGTAGAAGAATCTTATATAATAGAAGTTAACAATTTAGATTCTATAGAGGAAATAATAGGTATAAAAATAGAAAAAATTAATGAGAACAAATTCAGAATTCATGTAGGTAGAGAGCAGATACCTGAAATTGTAAAAAAATTAGTAAAAGCCAAAAAAGAAATTTATTTGGTAGTAGAAGAAACTTTAAGCTTAGAAGATGCATTTTTAAAAAAGACAGGAGGGAATGTAATTGAGTAATTTAATAAAAAATGAAATAACTAAAGTATTAAGGAAAAAAGGTATATATATAATGCTTATAATTATAATAGCCTATGTGGTACTATCAAATTTTCTATACAAATACTTTTATAATAAAACATCAATAAGTGATGAATATAGTGAGGAAAATATTTCTATATTAAAAGACGAAATGCAAAGTTTAGATACTAATTTAAGTTCCGATTTAGAAATATATGTGAGTGACAAAACAACAATAGATACATATGAGTTATTAAAAAAATATGATAAAAATTCATGGCAATATGAAATAATTAAAGAGAATGGGACAGATTATATATCACAGATAAATCAATGTAAATATATATTAAAAAATGAGAATGCACTAAAAACTGTGCAGAATCAATATGATGAATTCTTAAAAAAATTAGATAAAAACAATTGGAGAACATTTGCAGAAGAAGAACTTGCAATGTTAAAACAAACTACAAAAGATCAAACAGAGATAGATAAATCAGATAATTCACAAGATATACAAATTGAAGCATTAGAGATGAGATTAAAATATAATATAGAGTATGGAAATAATTATAAAAATAAAGCTTTATCTAACTATGTACAAAATAGCTTAATGGTAGCAGACTTAGAAAAGAATAATAATAAAACTTATGAAGAAAAACAACAATATCAAGAAGCAAAAGCAGAACAAGCAAAAAGTAAATATGCTATAGAAAATGATAAGGATATTTATTCAGAAAATAACTTAAGATCAATGCTCTTGAAAACACTTTCTGAATATGAATTATTTATAATAATAACAATAGTTCTAGTATCGGGAGCAATAGTAAGTGACGAATTTAACAAAGGAACAATAAAATTACTTTTAGTAAGACCATATAAAAGAAGTAAGATTTTACTAGCAAAATTCATTACAGTGCTAATAACATTATTAGCTACAATAATTGTAGTATGCATATTACAATTTATTATAAGTGGAATCTTTTTTGGATTTAACTCATTAAACATACCAGTGGTTGAGTACAACTTTAATTCGGAAAAGATTATAGAAATGAGCATATTCAAAAAAATGTTAATACAAATAGCAGGAAAATTACCTATCTATATATTATTAGGAACCCTAGCGTTCTCACTTAGTACATTATTTAATAATACTGCAGTTGCAATATCTGTAACATTATTAGGATATATGAGCTCAGATATAATTAATCAGTTTGCGCATTATTTTAAAATAAAGTGGTTGAAATTTTTTGTAACTCCAAATTGGGATTTTACACAATTTTATTTTGGAAAACTTCCAAATATGGAAGGAATAACATTACTATTTTCAGCTGCAATATGCCTAGTATATTTTATAATAATGTTAACATATTCATTTTTAGTATTTAAGCATAGAAACATAAAAAATGTGTAGTAAAATAATAGGAAAGACTTAACTAATATTGAAAAATTGAAATTGCAAAAAAGCGAAGTTGAATCTGTTTGTTGGCTAGCTACAAATGAAATTAGGAAATTAGAAAAAGAAGGAAAATTTTTTAGAAATAATATTGATGAATTTGATAGACTTCTTGATTGGCTAGAAAATAAAAAATAGACTAGGAATGGTTAAATATATGGTGCTATATCCAAGCATTATATAATAATTGATGGAATAATAGCGATAGGAGAAAATATAGTTTTAAAGAAAGCATTTTAAAATGCTTTCTTTATCTTTCCACAAGCAATTTTGGTACCAGAGTTACCACTGGGCTGAGTAGTAAAGTCATCAGGCATATCATGAATAATTACAACTTTTCCTATAATATCTTTTACTTTAAATTTATTAAGAAGAACACGCATATAACTATACCCATTATTTTCAATTAATGGAGGTAAATCTCCAACATGATATGGATGAGGACAATTTAGAGGATTATAATGGAATTTTGCATTTGCAAATTCATCTTCTGAGTTTCCAGTGCAAGAAGTCCCGTTCATGTATATGAAGCCCAAAAAATCTTCCTTTACAATGATTTTTTGATTGTGGTAGGCCACTAATTTTTGCAGTCAATACTACACCATCAATTACTTCATTAAAAGTAATAGTTCCCTTAATCTTCGGAAATTTCATTCCGCCTTTTATATTTGCTTTAGCAGTATTAAAAAACATATTTGTTTCACCTCTATGTAAGTATATGCAATATGTTTGTTAAAAGAGATAAGAAGTTGTTGTATTTTATTCAGCCTTTTTACCTAAATCTTGCATAAACCTTAACAAATATTTGATTTCTAAAGTGTTATTTAAATATACTATATTATTCATGATTATTCTCCTAATTCTATATTCTTAATAATAATAGATTCCTCATTCTTACCTATAAATTCAATAGACACTTCATTAACTATAGTTGTAAATTCATAATTGAAATTAGAAAAATCTTCTAAATTATTAGCTTGACCAAGTGTTATATGTGGAACATATGGTATTGATTTTTGATAATGATTTGGTATTATTTTTTCATATATAGCATCGTGTAATTTTAATATATCTTTAGATCCTTTTATACAATTTAATAAAATATAATTATCTTCATATAAAGAAACACCTTTAAAAGTGACCTCAAAAGGAGAGTAGTTTTTTAGTAGGAAAGATAATTTATTAATTAAATCCTCATCACTTATTCCATCTTCAAAAGGAAAGGCTAAAGTTATATGAGGTCTTACTAAAGTTGCTAATCTATCGTATTTATTTCTAATTTCATCAATTATATTCATATTATCAAACTTAGGGAAAATTAATATATCTCGCTTACCAATATTGTTATACATTTTCTATTCCTCCTTTTGAAAATTCTAATTAATTTATTTTTCTAATTTTTTTATCATTGTGTGCATTCTGGAATGATAATTTTTTTTAGAATAAAAGTTAAAAGCATTTTCGTTATATGCAAAAACATCAACTAAAATATACTCGCAGCCAATACTATTAAAATATTCTTCTATTCTATCTATCAGTTTTTGTCCAATTCCAGTAGAACGCAAGTTTTTTGAAACTATTAGTTCTGTAATGATACCTGTTTTAGGACATTTGTAATCTAAATAATCATAGTTATCATAAGGTCTAACACATCCCATAATTAATGCAAGAGCTTTGTTATCTTCAACATAAAGATAACATTTACCGTTATTTTTTTCTAATTCTTCAAGATCTACAATCGCCATTTTTTCTTTGTAGTCAGGATGAATTACATCTAAATTATCTTTATCAATTGAAATAATATATTCTTCTAATTCAACAAGCAAATCTCTAACATTATCTAAATATTTCTCTTTGTATTCTATAATCATAAATACTCCTTAAATGCAAAAATAATGTATAGTTATTATATAAATGTTTATGAACAAAGTCAATTTTATAAATAATTAAATTAGAATATAAATATATTGAAGAAGAGTTTTGAAAGATCTATAAAAAATACTAAAAATATGATAAAATATCAGTAAATATTTTTATAGGAGAAATTATGAAAATAAAATACATAGAAAGAACACCAACACCTATTGAGTTTAATATGTTAACAAAGTCAGTTGGTTGGGGAATAAGAGAAAATAATATAGTAGAAGAAGCCTTAAACAATACATTATACTCACTTTGTGTTTATGATAATGATAAATTAATTGGTTACGGAAGAATCATTGGAGATAAAACAATATTTTTATACATACAAGATATAATGGTAATTCCAGAATATCAAAGTCAAAAAATAGGAACAGGGATAATGAATAAGTTAATAGAAAAAGTTAATGAATATAAGAAAATAAATCCAAATATAAGAACATATTTAGGAGCGTCAAAAGGCAAAGAAAGTTTTTATGAGCAGTTTGGATTCATATCAAGACCTAATAAAGAACTTGGGGCAGGAATGATTTTATATAATGATTAAATAAAAGCGGAAAGTTTAATGAAAATTAAATTTTCTGCTTTTTATATTATAGTTCGACAAAATTTGCGACAATATCATAATATAATTTTTGTGTAATTATATTTTAGGGGGAAAATAAAAAAAGATAGGATAATTAAAAAAATAAAGAAGGGGGAAAACAAATTTGAAAAATACATTTCAAACAACAGAAGAACTTCAGGCAGAATTTAAAAATAAAATTAATAAGATTATAAATTATATTAAGAAATTTTCAATGTATGATATTTTCTCATATTTTTATTTTGAATATAAAAGTAGCTATGGAGAAAATGGGCATAGAGATGAAAGATGGTTAAAAAGTAAAAAAATATTGCATTTGCATATATTGTTTTCTTGTATAAACGAGAGTGACTTTAGGTCAAAAAAAATACAACAAAAAGATTTTGATAAAATTGAAAAAATATTAGATGAGTTACAAATATGCACTTATAGATATAAATTAGTACAAAGATCTTCTAAAAAATTAACAAAAGATGAGGCAGATTATATAATGCATTCAGATTCTTTTAAAGACTGGAGTGGTAAAAGGTATGATGTTTTTGAAGTGCAGCATCATAAGGACTTGTTAGAGTGTTTAAAAGAAGAATTTTTAGATACATATAATTTCTCATTAAATGATTTGTATAATGGAATATTAGAATTAAAGAATAATTTTTATTTTAAATTTGAAAATAGTGTAAACGAGTTAAGAAGTATAGTAAAGAAAGAAAAGATAGATATTAATGATGATGGAACTTATAACATTCCAGAAAGACTTGATGATAATAAGAAAGAAAAAATAGCAGAATATTCAAATAATATATTTAGTTTGGAATTGGCAAATATTCAGGAAAATACTAAATGGACTACTTTTTTTATAGAGCAATTTATTGTTGATAAAGAAGAATATAAAGAGTTTTGGGATAATATAAGTATAGAAAATTGGGATAGATTAATAAATAAAATAAAGTATAGACCATTAATAAAAATTGATGATAATTACTATATACTATTGGAACAACAATTTTATGATAATTTTGACAGAATAGCAATACTAGGAATGTGCCAAAAGTTAACAAATAAAAGAGAAGAAATTAGAGCAAGATATACTTCTAATGTGGAACAAGTAGTATTAAATTATTTTAAAAATATATTTAATACTAAACAAAGTTATATTGGAAATTATTATGAATATAATCAAAAAATTATAGAAAATGATATTCTTCTAATATATGATAATAATGTTTTCATTATTGAAGTAAAAGCCGGAAATTTTACTCCAGAATTAGCAAGTAGTGATTTGGATTCACATAAAGAAACATTAAATAATTTAATAGTAAAAGCGAATCAGCAACAAGACTCTCTTGAAAAATGCTTAATTGATAAGAAGAGTGTTACTATATTTGATAGTAATAATAAAAAAACAAGAAATAAAAAAGCTGAAATAAAAATAAACGACGACACAAAGATATTTAAAATTATAATAACAGCAGAGGCATTTAATGATATTGAAGCAAGAATAGATAAAGTGAAAATAATATCATTAAGTGAAAATACACTTGTTTTTTGTTTAGATGATTTAAGAGTATATAGTGAATATTTCAGACAGCATCCTTGTTATTTTATACAATATTTATTACAAAGAAAAAAGGCTATTGGTAATAAAAATATTGATTTAGTAGACGAATTATATCATTTAGGAATGTGGATTGAATATAACTTTTATAATGAGTATATAAATAAGAGAATAAAAGGCTTTGAAGAAGAAAATGATATAATGGGAGAATTAGGAATAGTAGCTATTAGTGGAGAAGATTGGATGGAAGAGTTAGATACCTATTATAATAGTTTATGGTTTAAGAAGTCAAAAGTAAGTAAACCATTTAGGAAAACTCCAAAAGAAATAAAAAAAGTTATAAAATTTTGTGAAGAAAATATAGAACTTGAAAATCATACATATTTAACTACATTTTTATTAAACCTAAATTTTGACACACAAAATCAAATAGAAAAAATAATTTTACAATCAAAAGAATTTTACAAAAATAATAGAAGACCTAAATATGGATATATGACATTAACTAAAAAGGATGAAAATGACATAGATGGTGTATGTATATCATCTATCTATGACGAACAGGATATAGATAAAGAAGTTTTATTTAAAGATGCATATGCCAATATGTATCTTGCTAAAAACAATAAAGTTTTAGTTGTATTTTTATATTATGATAAAAAAGATGAAATTGTTAAGGTTTTTTTAAGGATTTTATCTCCACTTGATTATGGTGCAAGAACAACAGAAATTTTAAATTTAGCAGAAGCCTTGAGATGTAAACGAGGAATAAAGTTAGAAAGCAAAAAAATAGGAAGAAATGAATTGTGCCCTTGTGGTAGTGGCAAGAAATATAAGCGATGTTGCTTATTAAAATAAAGAGTTGCCAATATAATAAATATGAAATAAAATTAATACAAATAATAAATGTATAAAAAATAGGCGGGATTAATTATAAAATCTCGTCTATTTTAGTTTGTTTTTGAAGTAAGAAATTCTTCCATAACATTGATATATACTTGAATTCATCTTCAAAGAAAAATTAGAATAAATTCTAAATTAATTATAAAATCGTATATTAAATATAAAGAGAAAATACTTGTTACCATAGAATAGATAAAAAATTAAATAATTTGTTAAGTTCTCTAAAAAATAAAATTCGACAGATTATTTGTAAATTGTGGAAAAAATAGTAAATTTATGATAGAATACCAGTAAATATTTTTATGGGAGAAAAAGGTATGAAGGAATTAGAAGAAAAAATAGTTAAATTTGCAGAAGATAGAGATTGGTTACAGTTTAATACACCAGAAAATTTAGCAAAGTCAATATCTATTGAGGCAGGAGAATTATTGGAATGTTTTCAATGGAATAATAATTATAATAAAGATGAACTTAAATTTGAAATTGCAGATGTTATGAATTATTGTATTCTTTTATGTCATCAAATAGGAGTTGATCCTAAGCAAGTAATTTTAGATAAAATGAAAATATCAGAGAAAAAATATCCTGTAGAAAAAGCTAAGGGAGTTAGTACAAAATATAATAAATTATAAAATATAAAACTAAGTAATAATGTGGGGGAAATTATTATGATAGTATATCAAGAAATAAAAAAAGATTTTTTAGAGGATGTTTATCAAGATAGAATAGCAAGAAAAATCCTGGAAAAATTTAATACAGGAAGTAGCGAGAAAGAATCTTGGATTGATGTAGCAAATCATATGGAAAAAATATTAAGAGATGATAGATTTCCAGATGATATAACGGTTGCAATGGAATTTAAATTATATAATACTTCAATGAGAATTGATTTTATAATAACAGGTCTAAATGAAGAAAAAAAGAATGCAATAGTAATAATTGAATTTAAGAGATGGGAAAAAGTAAAAGTAGTAACTGATAGAGATGATATGGTAGAATTAAGTCCACAAAATATAAAACAACACCCATCTTATCAAGCATTGGGATATGCAAAAGTAATAAGAAATTTTTATGTTGCTGCAGAAGATGATAAGATGGATATAATCCCATGTTCATGCTTACATAGATATGAAAAAAAAGATGATAATAATGATATAGTAAATGAACATTATAGAGAATTACTTGAAGAGTCACCTATTTTTTTAAATGGAGAAAATGATAAATTAAAAGAATTTATTGCAAAATATATAAAATACGGAGATAACAAAGAAACATTATATAAACTTGAAAATGGAGAAATAAAACCATCAAAACAATTACAAGATAAAATAGCTAGTATGATAGATGGAAATGATGAGTTTTCAATGATAGGAAGGCAAAAAGATGTAGTCGAAAATGCAAAAAAACTTGCTCAATTATCAAATGTTAGAAAAGATGGAAAAAAGAGAGTATATATAGTAGAGGGAGGACCAGGTACAGGAAAATCTGTAATAGCAATAAATCTACTAGGTAAACTTATGAAGAAATATGGAATGAATTGTCAATATATAACTAAAAATCAAAATATACGAGATGTATATGCTACTAAGTTAAATGGTACTCGTAAAAAAACGGAAATAAATAACTTATTTTCTGGTTCAGGAGCGTATATGAAATGCAAAAAAAATCTTTTTGATGCTTTAATTGTTGATGAAGCACATAGAATCACAGAAAAGACAGGATTTATAAAAATGGGAGATAACCAAGTAAAAGAAATAATTAATTCTTCTAGATTCTCTGTTTTTTTTATTGATCCAAAACAAAGAGTTCATATTAATGATTATGCAACAATAGATAGAATAAGAGCTATAGCAGAAAAATTAGATGCAAATGTTTATTATGATAAGTTAGATATACAATTTAGATGTAGTGGAGCTGAGCAATTTATTTCTTGGGTAGAAAAGGCATTACAATATGAGGATATAGATAAATGTGATGTGGATACAAAATTTTCAAAAAAATATGAGGTAAAGATCTTTGATGATCCAAATGATATGAAAAATAAAATTATAGAGCGTAATAAAATAGAAAATAAATCTAGAATAGTAGCAGGTTACTGTTGGGACTGGATTTCTAAAAAAGATCCTAGAGGAGATAAATATGATATTGTAATTTCTAAAGATGAAGATTCTAGATTAAAAAGTGATTTCAAGATGAAATGGAACTTTAACAATACTCTTTGGTCAATAGAAAAATCTGTAGAACAAGTTGGATGCATACATACTTCTCAAGGGTTAGATTTTGATTATATAGGAGTAATTATTGGTAATGATTTAAGATACGAAAATGGAAAAATAATTACTGATTACACGAAACGAGCTAAAATAGATAGAAATTATGGATCATTTAAAGGTATGAAAAAATTATACAATAATAATCCAATAGAAGCTGCTAAATTAGAAGAAGAGATTATAAAAAATACATATAGAACATTACTTACAAGAGGACAAAAAGGCTGCTATATTTATTGTGCGGACAAGCCTTTAGCTGAATATTTAAAAAGAAGAATAATAGATGTAATGTAATTACTTATGCAATAGGTGAAAATGAAGAAAATTACGAATATACAAGAGAAAGATAATTAAATATACTAAGGAAAAGCAAGATAACAATGTAATGAAAAATACAAAGTTATTTTGCTTTTTATATTTAAAATAATAAAAGGAGTAATAAATGCTAGAACAAACTAGAAAATTATATGAGGTTTTTAATGAAGATCAAAAAAATAAAATCAATTCAATAATACGAGAGATAGAAAGTCAAGGGACGAGCTATAAAACAACAAGACTATGGGAGTTTGACCAAACTTTAGGAGGAATAGGAGGATATTGTCAATGTTGTGATCCTGCAAGAGAAAATTATTTTCAAGGAACTGAACTTAGAAATGTATATAGATGTTTACAATATGTAAGAAGTGATATTGACATATTAGATATTAACTATACAGCGAGATATATAATACAAAACTGTGGGCATCATTTTGAAGAAGCAATTAAATTATATTTAAAACGAACTAATAAAATTAGATTAATAAAAGTTTATAAATATTCGCTAGGTAAGTTGTTACAATATGTTACAGATAAAAAAATATTACGAGAAGAAATTATTGGTAAATTAAAGTTATTTGTAGACTTATATAACATATCAAAACATGAGATTTTATCGGATGATGAATTAGATAGAACATTTCATGCTGATGATGCAATAATATGTTATTTTGCTTGCAGGATTGTTGGAAAGGAAATATTATTACTTATAGATAATGAAAGAGAAAAAGAAAAATATGAAATAAATTGGAATAAGTATAATTTTGATATAAATCGATTTTAGTCTTATATGCTTAGATAGAAGTTGAAAAAGTTTTATATAATAAAGCAAGAACCAAGTAGACATTTATGATATAATGATGACAGGATATAAATTTATATCTTATTTATATTATAGACAAAATGTTAATTTTAAATGTATAAAATTACTGAAAAAGGATGAAAAGGGCGAATATTATCCAGTTGCTCAAATGGCGCTTTTATACATAATATAGATGAGGCAGAAGATGATGTATTACAAGAATTTAGTAAAGAGTTTCAGAAAAAAAGAGCTAGATGAGTATGCCAAAAATGATAAAAATATATTTGACAAGATACATACAGTAACAAGAAATTGTAAATATATGGAAAAGCTAAATGAGAAAGGAAAAGCATTACAAATAAATCCAATGACTAAAGTGTATAAAATCGTTGATGAATTAAAAAAAATATTTAGAATAAAATATTACAGAAAAAAACAAAATATGAAAGTAATTGATTGTTACAAGATTATTTTACTTTTTTGACAATGTGAAAAATTTAATCTAATAATATTATTGGTCAATAGAAATAGCTATATTATAAAAAGGGAGAAAGAAATTTATGATAAATAGTAATGAATTATATGGTGTTAATGAGAGAATAAATGATGTTTTAAAAATAACTAATTATTATAATTATGAAGATTTAGTTAAAGCGATATTCTGTATTAATATATGTATTAAGAACAGATCCGCATTATCCTCTCAAATGACACTAAATTTAAGCTTGCTGGAATATAAAAAGTGTGGAAATTTAAGAATAAATACTTATAGTGAATTTAAGGATTTTTTTAATAAAATTGAGAATATTTTAAAGACAACTCATTTTGACGATTATATTATTGAAGATTTTGGAGAGGTAAAATTTAAATATAGGGATAAATATTACAAAGTAATTATAGGAACAGGACACAATTTAGTTTATGGACAACTTTTTTGTATAGAAAGCTTAGCTAAAATAATAAAAAAAGAAAATGAATTAGAAGAGGTATTTAATTATAATTCAAATATAATAGAATATTTCGAAGAATTTAATAAAAGTGATGAAAAAAGAGAAATAAAATTTAAAATTCCAAGTGAAATACTATTTAACAAAGTGCAAGAATTTTTTAATACTGAGTTGAAAAAAATAAATTTAGATAGGATAAAAAAAGTACTTGAAAATGAAAATGCACCTATAGAAAAAATATATTTTGTAGTGAAGGAAAATAGTATTTATCCATTATATAATACAGCTATTTTAGTAGACTTATTTGATATGTGGTACAAAGAATTAAGCGATAATGATAAAAGAGATTTAGCCGACATTTCAATTAGTAAAGTTCTTTCTGACATTAGTATTTTAGACCAAGGTGAACAACCAAACATAATGTATCCAGTATCGCTAATTGACAATGGAGGTTTTAAATCGAAGTATATTTATACATTTGTAATAAAATGTGATAAAGGTGCTATTATTGGAATTAATAGAGAACAATTTGAAAATGATATGGAATTAGATAAGGAAATAAATATGATACAACAATATCATAAAGATAATAAACTAAATTTAGGTGAGATAGTTAAAAGGAATGGCAACAAATATAGTTTGGGTGTGACTATAACTAAAGAATGTGATATAAATTTTATTATATATGATAGTTTTGTGAATATTTCAGAAATTTATCCAAGATTGGTTAAAAGAGATAAAAAATATTACAAATGTTCAGCATTAGATTTAATATATATGTTATTATTTATGGAAGATCAAGATGAACTGTTAAAATATATATCTGAAAAAAACGATGGTGACTACGAGCAAATATTTGGCTTCGGAGGAGATTCTAGTAGATTTTTAATGTGGAAAGATTCGGGACATATGCTTGTCCAAGGTGCATTGCAATATGGAATGATAGATATAGGATATACAGAAGAAAACGATTATGTATTAGATTATTTTAAAAATACTCTAAAAAATTTCCCTTTTGATTGCAAAGATGATTTTTTATTTAGAAGTCCATTTATTTGGCAAATAAATGAAACTGAGAACGGAGAATTCCAATATGTAAATAAAATAAAAAAGAATTTTGGTGGAACCATTATTAAATTAGATAATGGAGGTGCAGTATTTTTTGTACATAATGTTGAATTTTATGAGAAACAAGAACTTAAAGAAGAATACTTTAATAGGATTCACTTAATTGATGATTTAAATTTAAGAAAAATAAAAAGAATAAAAAAAATATTAAGTGAATCTAAAAAACTAAAAAACAAGTTGATAGAAGTTATGTTTATGCCATCAAATTACGGAAAAAAAGCTAGAATAAGATTGGAAGATGATAGGAAATATGTTTACAGCGATTTATACGAAGATTCTAATACAATAAATATAAGGTATATGGTGAATTATCTAAAATTACAAAAAGATATAATGAATTCAGAAAATAGAATTATAGAAAACCAATACTATAAAGAGCTACTAAAACCACTAAATAAATCATATAAAGTTGAATACGAGAAAATATGTAAAGTATTGGATGAAGAAAATGATTTGAAAAAGGAAGTTGATGTGTTTGCTATTGAAATAGATTACATTTATAATATGAGTTTTGAATTGTATAATGTAAAGGAAATAGATTATTTAAATGCAAAAAAGGAAATATCTAAAATATGTTTAGAAAGTCATATAGAACCCGGAGAATACTTTGGAAAGGAAGCTAATAAAGTAATAAGAAATATGCAACAAAAATTAATAGAACATTTTGAAAATAGGATAAAACAATTTGACAGAACTGATATTCATAAAAAATTAACGGAGATATGCGCTAATACATATAATAGTATAAATGTACATAAAAAGAGATTTAATTCTTTCAATAATATAGATGAAACAGTATTAAATGAAGTACAATTAAAAACAATTAAAGATAGAGAACAAGAAAAACATAATCTAAGAGTTATTTTATATTTTATTGAAAGTAACCTATTTTTAGAAAGAGAGGCTAAAAAAGAAATTACTCAGGAAGAGTTAAATGAATTATTGGCATTCTCAAATTGGCTTGTTGTTTTAAGTGACAATGCAGATATATGCTATTTTACAGATAATGAAGCTCACATTAATGTGAATTTTGATTATGTAGTTGATACATTTGTTGAAGATAATGATAACAAAAAAATAGAAGAATTTAATATGAGAGTGTATTCTAATAGCGATTATACTATAAAAGGTGATGAAAATGATATGAAATATTTAGAAAAAACAAAAGAAGCATTTCATATTGACACATCCATAGAATTGATAAATTTATTTGATGTATGTTTTTATTTTCAAAGATATGCAATAGAAGATAATAAATGTATAAAACTTAAAGATAATGTATACTCAATAAGTGAGGTTAATTTGATTAGTGACATTAAAGAACGCATAAAAAAAATTAGTAATGAAGTAGTTAGTGAAGAGTCAATAAAGAAAGCAATAGAATTTTTAACAATAGATGTATCTAAACTAAAAAGTATAAAAGACAAAACAGATTATTATTTACCGATTGGAGAAAGAAGAAAAAGAGATAATAGATTTGATATTAAGCCATTGCTTAATGAGAATGGAAGTATTATTTTTTCTCCAGTGATAGTTAGTAATGTGAAAGAGCAGTGGAAAAATGGATTATTAGATAATTATTTGCCATATGAAATAGGATTAGATAATACAGTAAAAAGTTTGATTGAGTGGAAAAAAAGATATGAAAAAGAAATGGTTTATGATATACAAAGAATATTTCAAAATCAAGGAATTAGTTTCGTAAAAACCAATGTTGAATTGCATAAGATAGATAAAAAAGGAGGACATCCTTTAGAATTAGGAGATTATGATATATTAGCAATAGATGATAGCAAATTAAAGATATGGATAATTGAAAGTAAGGTATTAAAAAAAGTAGGAAGTTTTTTTGAAATGTTTAATCAACAAAGAGGGTTCTTTTTAGAACATAAGGATGATGAGGATTTTCAAAGAAGAATTGATTATATAGAAAAAAATTATAAAAAAATTTTAAGAGCACTTAAATTTGATACTAGTAATAATTATACAATATTACCGTATATGGTTATGAACAAGGTTATGGAATCAAGATACAAAAAAATAAAATTTCCAATTATTTCAATAGGAGAATTGAAAGAAATAATAAAAAATGAAAATAATTGATGCATGTATTTATTAATGAAAAAAGTGGAAAGTTCGAGTAAAAAAATCAAACTTCCCACTTTTAAAAGATTTTACATAGCAAAACTTATTTTTCTATACATCCACCAATTAATTCAACTCCATCCACAACCCCATTCCTATAATACTTCTCATTCCAATAATCACAATAATCTAAAAAATTATAATCAAGTTTATGGAATTGCTGTCTCATTACATTCAGGTATATTTTTTAAAATATTTTCAGTTATTTCATCAAAATAAATCCAATGTTTTTTATCTTCAGTAGATTTTAAAGCAGAGATATCTTCATCTCTATTAATAAACTAATTTTAAAATTGCATAAATATTCAATAAATCAAATCTTCTATAAATGGCTAAATACCAACAAAAACTTAAGTTTTCATAAATCTTCAAAAGTGCCTTTGCCGGCGCTTATAACCCGAAGGTATATTATTTCAAATATTTATCATAAACCACATTGTACGAGCATATAGTTTATAAACTAGAAAGCGAAGGAAGAGGTGTTTGTTTTGGAAAGGACATTATCAGACGAAGAAAAAATAAGAAAAGCAATAGAAATTTCTCAAAGAAGAAATAATAATAGAAGAGCAAGTTATCAGGAAGTAAGCATACCAAGCAGTAATTCCAAAAAAGAATATAAATTATTTAAAAGAATGATTATGCAAGTTATGATTTGTGCATTGATTTATTTAATTTTTTATTTAATAACAACCACCAATTATGTATTTTCAGAAGATGTAATTAATAAAACAAATTCAATATTAAATTATGATATTGAATTTTATAATATATATAAACAAGGAATAAATAAGATCAAAGGTTTTGTAAGCGAATTTAATTCAAAAAATGGAGGGAATGTTGAAGCAAACGAAATAAAAAGTGAAGATAATAATGAAATTAAAGAAAGTGAGAATGCAGAAACTAAAAATAATGAGACTCTAGTTAGTAGCATTTCACAAATGGAGAAAGACGCAGAAGATGTAAAAAAGATTTGTGATTTTCAAAAACCATTAAGTGGAAAAATAACATCAGAATTTGGAGAACGAGAAGTGATTTCTAGTGTTATGACAGCAGACCATAAGGGAATTGATATTGCAGCAAATTTCGGAACGGATATTCAAGCTGCTATTTCAGGACAAGTTGTTGAAGCGGATAGCAATAGTGAATATGGTAAATTTATAAAAATAAAAAATGAAGATGTTTTAACAGTGTATGCACATTGTAGTAAATTAAAAGTAAAAAAAGGAGATAGTATAGAAAAAGGAGATGTAATAGCAGAGGTTGGATCCACAGGAAAATCAACAGGACCACACCTACATTTTGAAATTAGGTTGTCTGATAGATATATTAATCCAAGATTAGTAATACAATTTTAATAGGGTGATAGTTTAATGAATATAAAAGTAAATTTAAATATATTCTTTTTTTTAGTCTTATTTTTTATAACGAATCAAATAGAATTGTATGCTTTAATAATGTTATTTGCACTAATTCATGAAATAGGACATTTACTGTGTGGGGTTTTATTAGGATTTGAAGTGGAAAATTTTAGAATTATGCCATTAGGCTTTTCGATTGAGTTTAAAATAGATATAAATGATTATAATAAAAAGATACTAAAATCAAATAAAGTAATAGTTAAAAAATTATTAATAAATATTGCAGGACCTCTTGTAAATATTATTATAATTTTACTAAGTCTATTAATGAATTGGGAAGACAATATTTTATACTCTAATTTACTTATTTTAGTATTTAATCTAATTCCTATATATCCATTAGATGGAGGCAGGATTATAAAAAATTTGTTAAAGATATGCATAGGCAATAAAAAGGCATATTTTTATCAAAATAAAGTTTCAAACTTTTTTACTGTTATAATTACTGTTATTTCTAGTATAGCAATTTATTATTATAAAAACATTGCAATATTAATTGCGCTAGTGTTTATTTGGGCTTTAGTAATTAAAGAAAATAAGAGGTATAATTTATATTGTAGGGTTAATAAAATAATTGACAAACAAGCTTTTTATATATAAAATATAAAAAGAAAAGGAGAAAAATAAAATGAAAAACGAAAGAGGAATCACGCTTACTGCTCTAATAATTATTATAATTTTACTTCTTATTATTACAACAACAACTATATATACATCTACCAATAAATACAAAATAAACAATGTAAAAAAGATGTATAACGATATAGAATTATTAAACGACAAAGTGGCAAGTTATTATTTAAAATATGGTGGACTACCAATAAAAAAAGATGCCCAGAATAAAGATATAATTTATAAGTCTGCAGATTTGGACTTTGATAAAAATGTAAATGATGATGATAAATATTATATTATAGATGTAGAAGCAATTGGAAATATTACATTGAACTTTGGTAAAGCTGGAGGAGAAGATCCTGGCTCATCAGACGATGTTTATATAATTAATAAAAAAACACAAACTATATATTATTTAAAAGGTGTAGAATATAAAAATGGAGAAATATTCCATAGTAAAAAAGTAAATACAGAAGTATCAGAAGACAAAATACCACCTTCAAAGCCAAGTATTAATATTGTTTCCGGGGAAAAGGATGAAACAAAAACAGAAGATGCAAACAATATATATTATAAAGGTAGCTTGATTATTGAAGTTGTTCCAGGAAAGGATAATTGGTCAGGCGTAAGTAAAACAACTTATTCAATAAACAACGAAGGAGAAACGGATATTGAAGCATTAATAAATAGTCAATGTAAATTTACAGAAGTTGGAAAGTATGAGCTTGTAGTAAAAACTTACGATAATTCATCAAATGTATCTCAAATTGCAATAACAATAAATATTACTTAAAAGCTAGAACAAAGAAACTTTATGCTACACTTTGTTATCGCTAAATAAAAAATGTTCACTATTGTGAACATTTTTTTATTTAGATAAATCAGATAATTTATCTACTAATTTATTATATTCATTTGATAAAGATTTGGCATTAAAAACTATAGTATCATTTTCTAAGTTCCAACTTCTTTTGTTTTTTGCTAATAAGTTAATAGCATCTTCTTCTGTGCTTAATATTGAATTTAATTTTTCTAAATTCTTTGAATAGTTGTTTTTTTCATTTTCAAGAGCAGAAGATTTATCTTCAAAAACATAGTCTTTAAAAAGATTAATATAATAATCATCTAAATTTTTATCGTTTATGTAAGTCATAGTTTTTTCTTCTGTAAAATATGTATCTAAATCAGAAGTGATTTTAGCTAAGTTATTTTTTGTATCTGATAATAATTGTTTAGATTTAGTAAAATCTGGTCCATCGTTTTTTATATTTTCGGCAGACAATACTGTATAAGCATCTTCATTTGTGCAAACTTTTTCTAATTCTTCAATAGATTTCATTATATCAGATATATAAGTTTTTATAGATGATTCTAAAACTTCATAATCACCAGAAGTAACTCTTTGGTCTAATTTTTTATTAACTTCAGTATAATCTATATTATCAGCTTCAATTAAATTATATAAAGAATCTAATTCGCTTATTAAAGTTTTCTCTTGGTTTAAATCTTTAATAACAAAAAAAGCAATGCAAGCAGCTAAAATAAGTACAATAACGATTATAGCTATAGCAATTTTAGTTCCTTTCTTCATAAAAATCCTCCTTTCAAATTAACATAGAAATTATATCATAAAAAATTTAAAAAACATATTATTTATAAAAAATATTACAATTTATAAATCTTGAAGTATAATTTTTATATGATATAATATATAAAAAATTAAAGAAATGGAGATAAAAATGTCAAATATAGTAGATTATTTAAAATGGAGAGGGGACTTAACCTTTGATAAAGATCCAATTAATGAAATAGATAATTTAATTTTTTCAAGAATATCATATTTACCATTTGAGAAAATACAATTTCAAGATAAAAGCAAATTTATAGAATTTGCTGATCAATTTAAAACATTAGCAAATGAAGATTTCTATCAAATTGATGATTTAGATTTAATTGCCGAACTTGCTAAATCTGCAAGATTTAAAAATTTAATTTTTTCAGATTATTTTGAAAAATTGGATTTAGTAGAAGAAAAACAATTTGCAGCAATAACTGTAACCTTACCAGATAATGAAATTTATATTTCATATAGGGGAACAGATGCCTCAATAATTGGCTGGAAAGAAGATTTTAATATGAGCTTTATGACAAATGTTCCATCACAATTAGAAGGCGTAAATTATTTAGAAAAAATAGCAAAGAAATATCCAAGGAAAAAAATAAGAATAGGTGGACACTCTAAAGGTGGTAATGTAGCAGTTTATGCAGGAATATTTTGTAACCACAAAATAAAAAATAGAATAATAGAAATAACAAATGCAGATGGTCCTGGATTTGATGCATCAATTATAAACACTAAAGAATATAATGAAATACTAAATAAAATTCATACATATATACCACAATCTTCTGTTATAGGAAGATTACTAGAACATGAAGAGAAATACGAAATTATAAAAAGTACACAAAAAGGTATTATGCAACATGATATCTATTCTTGGCAGTTAGAAGGAAAGAAAATTATCAATATATCTAAAGTAACAAATGGTAGCGAGATGGTAAATGGACTTACTAGAACATGGTTAAAGAATACAACTCCAAAGCAAAGAGAGAATTTTATTAATATGGCTTATGAAATTATTGCAAAAACTAATGTTACAACTGTACACGAATTATCATCAGCATTGATAAAAAATATTGGTACAGTTGTAAGTACATATAGAAACATTGATGAATCAGAAAGAAAAGAATTATCACAAGTATTTAAAACTTTAGTAAAAACATCATTTAATACAATAAAAGAAGAAATACCAAGTTTTTTAGATAATAAATAAAAGAAAAGGCGGACAGTTATATCCGCCTTTTCATATAGTAAGAAATTTCTAATTTTCTACTATTTTAAAATAGCTAAACACATGTTATTTGAGTTTTATAAAAATTTCTTTAGGTCATCAATATTTTTTTCTTGTAATCTAACAAAATCAGATAACAAGTTTTCTATCTCTGGTGTTGTAAAATTAGATTCATTTAACAATTTAGTTCCTTTTATTACTCCCATGTCATTACCTTGAATTAGTAATTCTGAAAGTTTAGAATTACTTTTATCATTTAAAGTATTCATTTGAATACCAGTCCAAGCCATAACCTTTTGCATTGTAGGAACATCTTGTATATTTTTATTTTCTTGTACCAATAATTCTTGAGTTCTATCAAAAATGTTTTGGTATTCATCATGTTGATTATTCAAAAGTTTTTTAAATTTTTCATCTTGTACTTTTTTAGTAACCATTGTAAGTGAATCCATTCCCATTTTTGCATCTTTATTAATTTCTTTTAAAATTTCAATTTCTTGCATAACTACCTCCTAATAATAATTATTATTGAAAAAAATGGTTAAATTATACATAAAAAATAGTAAAAAATTACAATATATTAATGAGAAATATTGACTTTTTTTAAATATGGGTGTACAATATTAGCAGTCTAATATGTAGAGTGCTAAAAAAGAAGATTCATTTAAAATTACTAAAACTAGAAAGGAGGTAATATTTATGGATATTCAAAAATTTACACAAAAATCATTAGAAGCTATTCAAAAAGCACAGGAAATAGCAATACAAAATCAAAATCCACAAATAGAACAAGAACATATATTATTAGCTTTAATAGATGACGAAAATGGTTTAATTAAAGAACTATTAAGCAAAATGCAAGTAAGCAAAGAGCTAAAGAATGAAATTAAAAAAATCATAGAAAACAAACCTAAGATCATTAGCAAAACAAATCAAAACGAAAATATTTATATATCACAAGAATTAGAACAAGCATTAGTAGAGGCAGAAAAAATAGCTCAAAAAATGAAAGATGAGTATATTTCTGTTGAGCATATTATGCTTGGAATTATTAACAAACCTAGTAGAGAGGTTTTAAATTTACTAAAAACATTTAATATTACTAAAGATAGGTTTTTAAAAGTATTATTAGAAGTAAGAGGAGGTGCAAGAGTTATGAACGATAATCCAGAAGAAACTTATGAAGTATTAAAAAAATATGGGTCAGATTTAGTGGAGCTTGCTAAGGCTCAAAAATTAGATCCAGTTATAGGAAGAGATGACGAAATTAGAAATGTTATAAGAATTTTGTCAAGAAAAACAAAAAATAACCCAGTCTTAATAGGTGAACCAGGTGTTGGTAAAACAGCAATAGCAGAAGGATTAGCATTAAGAATAGTAAGAGGAGATGTGCCAGAAGGACTAAAAGAATGTACAATATTCTCACTAGATATGGGAGCATTAGTAGCAGGTGCTAAATATAGAGGAGAATTTGAGGAAAGATTAAAAGCCGTATTACAAGAAGTAAAAAAGAGTGAAGGAAAAATTATTTTGTTTATAGATGAGCTTCATACAATAGTTGGAGCAGGAAAAACAGATGGAGCAATGGATGCAGGAAACTTGCTAAAACCAATGCTAGCAAGAGGAGAGCTTCATTGTATAGGTGCTACTACTCTAAATGAATATAGACAATATATAGAAAAAGATCCAGCATTAGAAAGAAGATTTCAACCAGTAATGGTAGATGAGCCATCTGTAGAAGATACAATTTCTATTTTAAGAGGTCTAAAAGAAAGATATGAAGTATACCATGGTGTAAAAATAGCAGATAGTGCAATTATTGCAGCAGCAACATTATCACACAGATATATATCAGATAGATTTTTACCAGATAAAGCAATAGACTTAATAGATGAAGCATGTGCTTTAATAAAAACAGAAATGGAATCAATGCCAACAGAACTTGATGAAATATCTCGTAAAATTATGCAACATGAAATAGAAGAAACAGCATTAAAAAAAGAAAAAGATGAGTTTTCTAAAAAGCGTTTAGAAGATATTCAAAAAGAAAAAGCAGAATTAAAAGAAAAATTTAATCAAATGAAAGCAAAATGGGAAAATGAAAAAGAGGCAATTTCAAAAGTACAAAAACTAAGAGGAGAAATAGAAAGCGTAAATGCACAAATAGAATTAGCAGAGAGAAATTATGAATTAAATAAAGCTGCAGAATTAAAATATGGTAAATTACCAGCATTACAAGAAAAACTAAAACAAGAAGAAGAAATTGCAGAAAAAAATAGTAATTCTTCTAATTCATTATTAAGAAATAAAATTACAGAAGAAGAAATTGCTAAAATAATTTCAAGATGGACAGGAATACCTGTTTCAAAACTAGTAGAAAGTGAGAGAAATAAAATATTAAACCTAGATAAAATATTACACAAAAGAGTAATAGGCCAAGATGAAGCAGTAGAAAAAGTTACAGAAGCAATTATTCGTTCTAGAGCTGGAATACAAGATGAAAAAAGACCAATAGGATCATTTTTATTCTTAGGCCCAACAGGTGTTGGTAAAACAGAGCTTGCTAAAGCATTGGCAGAGAGTTTATTTGATGATGAGCACAATATGGTAAGAATAGATATGTCTGAATATATGGAAAAATATTCAGTATCTAGATTAATAGGTGCTCCTCCAGGATATGTAGGATATGAAGAAGGAGGTCAATTAACAGAAGCAGTAAGAAGAAAACCATATAGTGTAATCCTATTTGATGAAATTGAAAAGGCACATCCGGATGTATTTAATGTCTTGCTTCAGGTACTTGATGATGGACATATAACAGATTCAACAGGCAGAGTAATAGATTTCAAGAATACTATAATCATAATGACAAGTAATGCCGGAGCTGAGAATATTGTATCTCCTAAATCACTTGGATTCTCATCAGGAATGACTGCACAGCAGAATCATGAAGAAATGAAGAGTAAAGTTATGGATGAGGTTAAGAGAATATTCAAGCCTGAGTTCATTAACAGAATAGATGATATAGTTGTATTCCACGTTCTTGGAAAAGAACAGATATCTAAGATTGTAGATATAATGATAGCCAACGTAAACAAGCGTATTATGGAGCAGATGAAGTTATCAATAGAGCTTGATGAAGCTGCGAGACAGTGGCTTGTGGATAAGGGATATGATTCCAAATATGGAGC
>OIYV01000452.1_pt1 | contig 23846 bp, 20 predicted proteins | sample 1588251 | NCBI WGS metagenome assembly OIYV01 (sample SAMN03283282) | human gut metagenome | biome: human-associated habitat; material: feces | host: Homo sapiens | place: Peru | collected 2012
TAATAATGCCATTTCATCAAAAAATTCAAAAGCATCAAAAATAAATGATTCAAATTTATAAGAATTTGGTTCTTCTGGTATTATTTCTTTTCCTGTTTCATCTATGTATGAATTCTTTTTAAATGCACTATGATACATTAATGTTTCTTTACTTATTTTCTCTATTGCTTCTATAGTATATAAGTGGCACATAATATTTGATTCTCCATATTTTAACTCTCCTTTGTTATCTACTTCTTCTGCCATTTTTTCTGGTAATTCTGCATATTCAATAATTTTTGGATGACCATTTATTTTACAGAAAACTCCTACTTTTTCATGAGGATTTGCCTTTACTACTGATTTAGAAGCAATTTGAACTCCTTGTTTTGCTGTCATTCCTAATAATGTTACATCTGCCATTTTTAATAAAACATTATCTACTCCTCCAATAAATACCCATTTAATTCCTTTTTCTTTCATATCTGCTAAACAACCACTAGCTCTTAAAGAAGAATATGTTCCTCCGTTTCCATCAGAAGCTTCTTTAATTTTTAATTCTTTGCTTATAAGAAGTTTTCCTTCTGTATCAACTAATGGTAATTCACTTTGCATGAATATTGTTACATGGTCTCTATCGTATCCAAAGTAATTATTTTTTTCTAGAAAATCTGTTGTTTCTTTATTATTTTCTTTACTTGTCATAATATACCATGGTATTACTGTATCATATTTTTTATTTGCTTCTTTTAAATTTTCTATTAATATTTCAAATAAATATTTTCCTTTTCCATATACATCTAATTTAAAAGTTCCTTTTGGTCCTGTGTGTCCTAATCTAGTTCCTTGTCCTCCTGCCATAGTAACAACAGCATATTTACCACTTTTTATAATTTCTTCTCCTATAGTGTCAAATTCATTTTTTTGTTCTTTTGTTAATTTTTCTTTATCATAGTAAGGAATTGATTCTATTATGTTTTCTTTTATTTCAATTTCTTTTTTTGTATTATCATATAATTCCATAATTTGATGAAAGTCTATTTTGTTTATTTGTTCTAATAATTCTTGTTTTTTTGGCTCCTCTAATTTATTTAATAAATTTATAATATGTTCTTGATTATATTCTTTTAATACATCAACCACATCTTGTATTTTTTTATCCATATTATTCATCCCTTTCAATGTATTAACCTAGTACATTATATGCTTTGTTCTATAATGTTGCTATTTTATCATATCTCTTTCTTTTTATCAAGTTTTTTAATTAATTTAGGAATGTTTAAAGCTTGCTCTTTTGATTGCATATTTTAAATGTAAAATTTAAATTTAAATAAAACTTGTCATATTATAAAACTTTCCACCATATATATTAACTAAAGTAATTTCGTACAAACATTTTCTTAGAATTGAAGGAGGTATATAGATGGAAAATACTAGATTGTATCAAGACATCGCAAAAAGAACGGATGGTGACATTTATGTAGGAGTTGTTGGACCTGTGCGAACAGGAAAATCTACATTTATAAAAAAATTTATGGACTTACTTGTAATTCCTAATATTGACAACGAATATAAAAAAGAAAGAGCAAAAGATGAATTGCCACAAAGTGCTGGTGGAAAAACAATTATGACAACAGAACCAAAATTTGTTCCTAACGAAGCAATTGAAATCACATTAGATAATAACTTAAAATTTAAAACTAGACTTGTTGATTGTGTTGGATATTTAGTAGACAATGCTATTGGATACTTAGAAGATGATATGCCAAGAATGGTAAAAACACCTTGGTCAGAAGAAGAAATCCCATTTGAAACAGCTGCTGAAATTGGAACAAAAAAAGTTATTGAAGAACATTCGACTATTGGAATACTAGTAACAACAGATGGTTCAATTACAGACATTCCTAGAGAGGATTATATCAAAGCAGAAGAAAGAGTTGTTTCTGAATTAAAAGCCTTAAGAAAACCTTTTATTATACTTTTAAATTCTGAAACACCTTCTTCTAGCTATACTCAAGAATTAGCTAATACTCTTAGTGAAAAATATGAAACACCTGTTATTCCAACAAACTGTGAAGATTTAACAATTGATGATATTAACAATATGTTTTCTAAAGTTCTATATGAATTTCCAGTAGAACAAATAAAAATAAAATTTCCTAGATGGATCGATGGATTAGAGTTTACTCATCCTTTAAAAGCTGAATTATATAAAGAAATTAAGGAAGCATTTGAAAAAGTTACTGTATTAAAAGATGTCTCAACATGTGCAAGTTCAATTAAAAAGACTGAAATTATATCTAATACTTCTATTGCTGATATTCAACTAGGTTCTGGTAATGTTAATATTGAAATCACATTAAAAGAAGAATTGTTCTATAATGTTCTTACTGAAATTACTGGTGTTAATGTAAAAAATGAAGGAGATTTATTTAGTATCATTGCAGAGCTTTCAACTACCAAGAAAAAATATGATAAAATAGCATATGCATTAGATGAGGTAAATCGCAAAGGGTATGGAATTGTAACTCCTTCTATGGATGAACTTATTTTAGAAGAACCTGAAATGGTAAAACAAGGTTCAAGATTTGGTGTTAAACTAAAGGCCACAGCTCCTTCTATACATTTAATAAAAACAAATGTAGAAACAGAAGTTTCTCCTATTGTTGGCTCTGAAAAACAATCAGAAGAGCTTGTGAATTATTTACTTTCTGGTTTTGAAAGTGATCCAAAGAAAATTTGGGAATCTAATATATTTGGTAAAAGTTTGCATGAACTTGTAAATGAAGGATTACAAACAAAACTTTCAAAAATGCCAGAGGATGCTCAAATAAAATTACAAGAAACATTAGAAAGAATTGTAAATGAAGGTAGTGGCGGATTAATTTGTATTATATTATAATATAAAAGAAACTCTTAAAATATTAAGTATAAATTAATATTTTAAGAGTCTTTTTTATTTTTCTATCTTCAAATACTTCCTAAACAAAATCGTAAGTACTATAAAATTTATAATTGATACAACTATAATTCTTGCAATTTTCTCTATCATTGGTTCAATAGGTGCAATATTAAACCACCAATTTAAAACCGTTAAACCAAAAACAAACATTCCAGTTAATATTATAGCAAGTGACAATCTAAAAATAGAAACCGGAAACATAGTTTCTTCACTTTTTCTAGATTTAGCAAGTGTAAATAATAATATTATCCCACAAATTCCTGTAGCAATTACACACAAACTTGAATATTGTTCTGTTGGAATTATTCCATTTTTATACAATATTGATATTACAAATATATTAAGTGCAACTGTTAGACCAGTAGGTAATGCTCTTGCTACAACATTTTTCAAGAATTCTCCTTTTATCCTTTCTTTATTTGGCTCTAATGCTAATATAAATGATGGGATTCCTATTGTTACTGTACTAATCAAACTTAATTGAATTGGTACAAATGGATATGCTGACCCCATAAATAAAAACATTAACGCAAGAATTGTTGAATATATTGTCTTAACTAAAAATAATGATGCTGAACGCTGGATATTATTAATTGTTCTTCTTCCTTCTGCTACTACCTTTGGCATAGAAGCAAAATTAGAATCTAATAAAATTAATTGTGCAACACTTTTAGTTGCGTCACTTCCATTTGCCATAGCAATGCTACAATCAGATGCTTTTAATGCTAAAACATCATTTACTCCGTCTCCTGTCATTGCAACTGTTTTCTCTTTTTCTTGAAGAGCTAATACTAAAGCCTTTTTCTGTGTTGGAGAAACTCTACCAAAAATAGTATATTTTAAAGCTGCCTCTTTGACCTCTTTATCACTTTTTAATGTAGACATATCTATATAGTTATTATATTCCTTTATTCCAACTTGCTTTGCTATTTTTGATACTGTAATTGGATTATCTCCTGAAATAATTTTTACATCTACACCTTGTCTTTCAAAATACTCTAATGTATTTTTTGCTTCTTTCCTTATTTTATCTAAAATTAAAACAAATCCAATAAGCTCAACATTATCTGGTAATTCATTTTTTATAAAATTTTCTTTTGAATTTGCTAACACAATTACTCTATAATCTTTCGCGTATTTTTCTATCATATTTTTATATTTATCAAATTTATCTCTTAATACAAACTCTGGTGCTCCTATTATATAACTTCCCTCGTCCTCAAAGTAAATTCCAGACCACTTAGTTTTAGATGAAAAAGCTACCTTCTGTGTTGGCTTAAACTCATTTTTTGTCTCTCTAAAATAATCTCTAATAGCTTCAATTGTAGAATTTTCATCTTCAGAAAATTTACCTATATTAGATAAAATATTTGACATTTTTTCTTGTGATGTATTTACTGGTACAAAATCTTTTACTTCCATTATTCCTTCTGTCAATGTTCCAGTTTTATCTAAACACAAAGTATCTACTCTAGCCAATGTTTCAATACAATATAATTCTTGAACTAATACCTTTGACTTTGATAATCTAATAACACTGACAGCTAAAACTGTACTCGTTAATAGAACTAATCCTTCTGGTATCATTCCTATTATCGCAGCTACACTTTTTATAACTGCGTCTTGCATACTTGCTCCTTGTAAATGTAGTTGTGTATAAAATAATGCAATTCCAATTGGTATAATAGCAAAAGTTAGAATTCTAATAATTTTATTTAGTGATGTCATTATTTCAGAATTAATTTTCTTTACATACTTTGCTCCACTTGAAATCTTAGCTGTATAATTTTCTTCTCCTATATGCTCTACTTTTGCTATACATTTTCCACTTACAATATAGCTTCCAGATAATAGTTCTTCTCCTTCTTTTTTTAAAATAGTATCTGGCTCTCCTGTAAGAAAAGATTCATTTACTTGAACTTCTCCTTGTAATATTTTACTATCTGTTGCGACTTGATTTCCTGTATTAAATTCGACTACATCATCCAAAACTAAATCATTAATTGATATTTCTTGTTTCTTTCCATTACGTATCACTCTTGCTTTGCTACTTGCCATTACTGAAAGTTTATCTACTATTCTTTTAGAATGAATTTCTTGAAAAGTACTAATTGCTGTATTTATAATTACTATTCCTAAAAATAGCATATTTTTATATGAACCTACCAAAAATATAGCAACCGCTAAAAATAAGTTTAAAAAATTAAAAAGTGTAAAAAAGTTTTCCAAAAGTATTCTTTTTATGCTTTTAGTTGGTACAGAAGTATCATAATTAACTAGATTTTTCCTTTTTCTTTCTTCTACTTCTTCTATTGTTAGTCCTATTATTATTTTAGTATCTTTTGCTTCCATTTTTATTTCCTTCTTAATATATTTTTTATAAATCCTCTTTACTAATATCTGGATATTCAAATACTTTTCCATTTGGTGTAAACTGTCCACTTGGCACATGGTCTTGTAAAAAAGTATTAGAACCCTTTAAAAAATATTTATATCTTGATTCTTTACTTGCTCTTCCACCACCTGTTACCACAGGATCATCCCATGTGACATCAATTGCATACCATTTATTATTTAGTTCGACATAATTCCATGCATGATTCTCAGTTTGCCCTTGAGAATTTTTTCCCTGTCCAATTACTAATACACATGGTATATTCATTTCATCCATAATGTATTTAAAAGCTCTTGCATATCCTTCGCAAACAGCAACATTGTTTACTAATGCTCCATATATATCATAAATATTACTTTGTGATATACTTGTATCATATTCTACATTATTCACTAAATAATCATGTACCATTTTTATGTCATCATAAGTATTTCCTGTTTTATTAGCTATAATATTATTTTTTACTTTTTCAATTTTTTGACTAGCTGTATCTACTTGTTCTTTTGATGAGAAATCATCAGTAAAATAGTTATTTTGCTCTCCTGTATTAATATAAACATTATATGTATTTCCATTTCTACTAGTCGTAGTCTCGATATTTAAATACATTTTATTAGGGTCTAAATAAAATACATCTGGATTATCATAATTATAAGCTTCAAAAGCAGATTGATAATACTTTCCTAGTTGTTCTTGCCCATCTTCTTTTTTTAATAAATTTGAAAAACTATTTCCTAATTCAATTTTATAATTACCCGTTTTCAAGTTTTCTTGGTTTGCTTCAAATGCTTTATATATTGTTTTTGATTCATCTTCTAATTGATTATAAAAATATTTATCAACTTTTATATTACTATAATCTACTGAAGTATTTTGATTACTGTCTTTTATATCATCAAATACATTTTCCTTTACTGCTGGAGTTTCTATGTTTTTATTAACTGTATTTGAATTTTCAGAAAAAACTGTTTTAAAAGATTCTGGCTCTATTGATGTTTCTGTTTGTTGTATTTCTTCCCATAAAATTATTCCAAATATACTAATAATTCCTATAATTAATATGATAATAATAGACATAATTATAGTTGCAAATTTATTTTTCATAATTAATCTCCTTGTATATCTTTCTCTATGTTTGATTATATCATTTTTTTATTTTTTAAACTAGTATATTTTTTGTTTTTTTACCAAATAATATTAAAAATAATTATATTTTAGAATTATTCATTCTAAATAGTAATTAAATACAAAAATTGGAGAAATTTATGAATTTAAAAGATTTATTTAATAACTTTTTTGCATATACACCTAAAAACAATTATGAATTTGATATTCCTGAAAGTAGTAATACAACATCTTATAATAATTCAGACGAAAATGCACCAAAAGAGAAAACAAAAATATTTCCTAGTTTAATTGTAAATATAGAATATATAAAAACAAAATATAACTTATTAATTAATAGCGACGTTATCTTACGCGAGTTTACAATGAACGCTCGTGGTAAACAATATAATGCCTTTCTAATCTACATTGATGGAATGGTAGATTCTCAAATAATGGATGATTTTATTTTAAAACCTTTAATGTTACGAAATAAAAATAATCTTTATGATGGCTCTCAAAATAAAGTAATTTCTGAATCAGTAACTAATAATATAACTATTAGAAAAGTAAAAAAATTCGACCTACCTAATTATCTTATGGGTTGCCTAATGCCTCAAAATGCTGTAAAAGAAATCTTTGACTTTGATGAAGCAGCAAATGGAATAAATTCACGGAAATTGTATTTTATTTGTTGATACTTTAAATCAAGCATTTGATATTGAAGTAAAAGGATTTAAACAAAGAAGTGTAGATGCTCCTAATAATGAAATTGTTATAAAAGGTCCTCATGAAGCTTTTGTTGAAAATCTTCGTACAAACACATCTCTAATCAGAAGAATTATTAATAATGAAAATCTGATTATAGAAACAATTGAAGTTGGAAAAATAACAAAAACAAAATGTGCAGTATGTTATATGCACGGTCTTACAAATTCAGATTTAGTAAATGAAGTAAAATATAGATTAAATAATTTAGAAGTTGACTCTTTATTTTCAGCTGGAGAATTAGAACAATTAATATCTGATTCTAATATTTTAGGTATTCCTCAAATAATATCAACAGAAAGACCCGACAAAGTTAGTAAACACCTTCTAAAGGGCAGGGTTATTGTAATTGTAAATGGTACTCCTTATGGACTTATCATGCCATCTATTTTAATTGATTTTCTTTCCTCTCCTGAAGATACCAATTTAAAGCCTAATTTTGCTAACTTTCTAAGAGGTCTTAGACTTTTTGCTGTTTTTATTACTTTATTGTTACCTGGTATGTATGTTGCAATTACTGGATTTCACGAAGAAATCCTTCCAACTAGCCTCCTATATTCCATCCTTGCTTCAAGAGAAAATGTTCCTTTTCCTATTATTGTTGAAATTTTAATAATGGAAGTCTCTTTTGAATTAATACGTGAAGCAGGTCTAAGAGTTCCATCTCCTATAGGTCCTACTATACGGAATTGTTGGTGCACTGGTTTTAGGACAAGCTGCTGTAAGTGCTGGCATTGTTAGTCCAATATTAATAATTATTGTAGCCATTACTGGTATTGCTTCTTTTGCTATTCCAGACTATTCTTTTGGATTCCATTTAAGATATTTTAGATTTTTATTTATACTACTTGGTTTTATTGCTGGATTCTTAGGCATATCTCTTGGATTATTTGTCTATATTTCTATCATTTGTAGTATAAAATCTTTTGGAGTTCCTTTTGCAGTTCCTTTTGCTCCTACAAGCAATACTAAAGGAAATGGATATTTATTACCACCTATTTGGAAAAGAGAATATCGTGCTCCTTATCTTGCTACCAAGAAGCAGAATAATCAAGATGAAATTGCCATGAAATGGAAATATAATCCTAATTTAAATAAATAAAAAAAGGAGGTTTGTTATGTCAAATCAAAAAATTGGTACTGTAGAAGCTATTATGATGATTCTTGCAATCGTGGTATCTCACACTCTTCTATACCTTCCAAAGAACATCTTATCTTTTATGAAATCAGCTAGTATTCTAAATATAATATATGTAAGTATTTTTGCCATATTAATAGCATATTTAATATATCGTCTATTAAGGAATTTTCCTGGCCTAGACATTATTGATATTTCTGAATTCGTTGGTGGTAAAATATTTAAAAATATTATTGGTATTATATTTATACTTTATTTTATAACAAGTTTTAGTATGTTTCTTCGTAGTTTTTGTGAAAGTATAAAAATTATTTACTATCCTATGACAAATATATTTTTCATTTTATCTTTTTTTATCATTGCCATTTGCATTGCAAACAGATTAGATTTTAATGCTACTTTAAAAACAACTTTAATTATCTTACCTATAGTATTAATTTCTGTTATATTTTTATTTTTGACTAATTTAGGGCAATTTACCCCTCAAAGAATGTTTCCCATTTTTGGTGAAGGCATTTATAATACTTTTGTTTTAGGCCTTGTAAATTTATACTCATTTGCTGGTATTGAATACATTTATTTTTTACCGCCATTTTTAAAGAAACCTGAAAACATGAAAAAAATTCTGCTTATTTCTATTGGTATTAGTGCATTATATTTACTTTTAAGTGTAGCTACTTTATTATTTATTTTTGCTTTTTTTGTATCAACAAATGAAATTACACCTCTATATAATGCTACTAGATATATAGAATTTGGTAACTTCTTCCAAAGACTTGAATCAATTTTCTTGTTATTTTGGATTTTGGTTTTTGCAAGTTATTTAAGTATTGTTATCAAATTTTCTATGGAAATATTTAAAAAATTAACTAATATATCAACTAAAAAACCTTTAATTGATGTCTTTGGATTATTAATTCTAGGAATATCATTAATTCCTAAAAATTACGCAATATCTCAAAAATTTGAAAGAAGTATTTATCCATATTTAGTGCTTGGTATTGTATTCTTTTTAGGATTAAGTATTTTAATTGTTGCTAATTTTAAAAAGAAAGGAATCAAAAATGAAAAAACTACTTAAAAAAATCTTTATACTATCATTAATAGTAATATTTATTATTGCATTTTCCAGCTCTTATTCTTCACTTAGTATTGATAATTTGGCTTATGTATTAGCAATCGCAATTGATACTTCTACTGATAATAAATTAGAAGTTAGTTTTCAATTTTCTACTTCATTATCCCCCGAATCTGGATCTAATAATAAGCCTTCCACTATTATTAATACAGTTACCGCTTCTTCTTTAAGTAATGCTACTAATCTAATTAATGGATATCTTGGAAAACAAATCAATATGTCACATTGTAAAGTTATTATATTTTCAGAAGAATTAGCCTCTCAGGGAATATCTGATGAAATTTATACTTTAATTAATGATACTCAAGTAAGACCTTCTGCTAATATTGTAATTAGTAAATGCACTGCGAAATATTATTTAGAACAAACAAAACCAGAATTAGAGAACTTAATTTCTAATTATTATGAAAAATTCACTAATTCGAGTCAATATACAGGCTATATGCCTGATGCTACAATTGGTAATTTCTTTAATGCTTTAATTTGTAACAATTGTGAACCTTATGCAATATTAGGAGGTGTTAATGAAGGAACTCCTAACAACTCTGTTGAAATTGATTCTCAAAAAGATTACACTATAAAAGCAAATAGTTCCTCTATTTTTGGTGAAAATGGTGCCGAAAATATTGGAGTGGCAGTTTTTAAGTCAGATAAACTTGTAGGTGAATTAAACGCTTTAGAAACAATATCATTTTTAAATATAAAAAATGACTTAGACCGTTTTCTTATTTCCATACCTGACCCTGAAAATAATAATAATTATTTAGATGTTTATTTATCTCCATCTAAGAATACTAATGTAACTGTAGATACCTCAACACCTGCCCCTTATATTAAAATAAAGTGTAAATTTAGAGGAAGGATTTACTCTATGTCTAAAGATTCTAAATATCTATCTCCAGAAGTTTTAAATTCTATCTCTAATTCTTGTAATAGTTATTTAAAAAACATTTTTTCTGACTATTTATATAAAACTTCAAAAAACTTTAACTCAGATATTGATGGATTAGGAAAGTATTCTTTGCAAAACTTTTTTACTTCTAAACAATTTGAACAATATTCATGGTTAGAAAATTATAAAAATGCATTTTTTGATGTTGAAATAGATACTTCTGTTAAATCTGGAATGTTATTAACAGAAACATAAAGAAGGAGTTTTTTATGACAAGTATTATTTATAGATTAATTTTTTTATTGCTTACTATTTGGATTTTATTAAAAACCATTGGTTTTGCTATTTATGAAATAAAAGAGCTTGATAATAAAACTGGTGGTGTAGTTGTTATATGCTTTTCCGTTTTAGTTATTATTTTTGCTAATATTATGATGTGGATTAGATAATATTTTTGCTATAAATAGGTAATTAGTACTAAAAGTAAGCTAAGAGGATGGAAACTTTTTCGAAATTAGAAGATATTAAAAAATATGTTAGGAGAATCTCAATTTTTACATTGAGAGGTGCCTAACATATTTTTTTTATATATTCTATTAGAAAAAGCTGACAGGAAAGTAGCTTACTTTTAGTACTAATTACCTATTTATAGTATTTATTTATTTTCTATAATTTCAAAATCAATCTGTCTTAATAATTTATTAGCTGATATAACTCTTATTTTTACTTTATCTCCAATCTTATAGACTTTATTGCTTCTTTCTCCAATTAATCTTTTTCTATCTTCATCATAAATAAAATACTCATTTCCTAATTTATCAAATCTTATTAATCCCTCTACTGTATTATCTAATTCAACAAACATACCAAATGAAGTAATAGAAGAAACAATTCCATCATATTCTTCACCTATTCTAGATTCCATATACTCTGCTTTTTTAATATTCTCAGCTTCTCTTTCTACCTCTGTAGCAACTTTTTCTCTTTCTGAAGATTGTTTTGCTCTATCTTCTGCTTGTTGCTTATATTTAGTAACAAACTTTTCATTTACAACATAATTTTCTTCTAGATATTTTGATATAATTCTATGAATAAACAAATCAGGATATCTTCTAATTGGTGAAGTAAAATGACAATAATATTTACTTGCAATACCAAAATGTCCTTTATTTTCTGCTTCATATCTAGCTACTTTTAAAGTTCTTAATACTAAATTTGAAATAACCCTTTCCTCTTCCTTTCCTTTTATTTCATCTAGTATTTTAGCAAATTCCTTTGGATAAATATTATCTTTGTTAGCTTTTATTTTTAATCCAAAATTAAATAAAAATTTATTTAGTTCTTGTACTTTTTCCAAATCAGGTTGTTCATGCACTCTATAAATAAATGGTGCTTCTAACCAGAAAAATTTTTCTGCTATTGTTTCATTAGCTGTAAGCATAAATTGTTCAATTATTTCATGTGCAAATGTTGTTTCATATTTAGATATATTTGTTACATGTCCATCTATATCTAAATCAATCTTACTTTCTGGTATATCTAAATTTAAATATCCTTCTTCTATTCTCCTATTTTTTAAAATGATTGCCAACTCTTCCATGTTTTTAAATTCTTGAATATATGGCTCATATCTTTTTAAAGTTACTTCATCTGAAGCATCTATAATTTTTTGTACATCTGTATAACTCATTCTTTCTGTAACTTTAATAATTCCTTTATATATTTCTGATGAAATAACTTTACCTTTTTTATCAATTTCCATAGAGCATGATAATGTAAATCTATCTTTTCCAGCATTTAAGCTACAAATACCATTAGATAACTCTCTAGGCAACATTGGAATTACTCTTCCTAACATATATATACTTGTTCCTCTAATTAGAGCTTCTTGGTCTAATAAACTATTTTCTCTTACATAATAACTAACATCTGCTATATGAACATCTAACTTATAGTTTCCATTTTCTAATTTTACTACCCTTACTGCATCATCTAAATCTTTTGCATCTTCTCCGTCAATTGTAAAAATTATTTTATCTCTTAAGTCAACCCTATTAGGTATATCTTTTTTATCAACTCTATCTCCACATCTTTTTGCTTCTTCTACTACAGCTTCCGGAAATCTTGCTGGCAATTTATGTTCTTTTATTAAAGAAAGCATGTCTACTCCCGCTTCATTTACATTTCCTAATACCTCTATTATCTTTCCTTCTGCCTTTTTGCCCTTTTGTGGATATTTTGTAATTTGTACTAATACTTTATGATTAGTTCTTGCTTTTCCAAAATTCTTTTTTGAAATATATATGTCTGTTCCAAAATTTTTATCGTCTGGAACAACAAATCCAAATGTTTTATTGTTTTGAAATATTCCTACAACAGTATCCTTCTCATGTTTTAGTACTTTTATAATTTTTCCTTCTGCTTTTTTTACTTTATTGCTTTCTTCTACTATCTCTATTAAAACTCTGTCTCCATTTAAAGCATTTAATGAATTTTCTTTTGATATATAAATTTCATCTTCTTGCTCTTCTATTTTTACAAATCCAAATCCTTTTTGATTTTTTCTATAATAGCCTTCATAATAAGTTTTTTCACTAATTCTATAACGATTCTTCCTATTTTTCTGAATCTTTAATTCTAATTCTAGCTTTCCTATTATCTCTAAAAAGTTATTATACTCATTTTTTGGTACTCTCATAAGCATTGCTATTTCTTTTGCCTTCATTGGTACATAATCTTCATTTTTCATAAAATCTAAAATTTTTTGTTCTTTTTCTTCCATTGCTTAACTTTTAATTCCTCTCCTTTTCAAAAAGTTTTAATTTCGGTACAAAAAAGGGTAGTTTCCTTATGAAAACCGCCCCTTTTATTACGTTTTATGCCATATATACAATTCCTAATGCTATTGTTAATACTACAAATACAACTGATAAAATAACTGTCCACTTTTTTTGTTTTCCTTCTTTTGTTCTACTTTTATTTTTCTCATAGAAGTTATTAGTTGATGAACCTGTTATTGTAGAAGATAGTCCTGGATCTTCTTTTGTTTGTATTAATGTTAATACTATTAAAACTAGTGCTATAACAAGATATATCGCTATTAATATTCCTTTTACTATTCCCATCTTATTTATTCCTCCTAACGGTCTTTCTCATAATTACCTATGTATTGTAACATAGTTTAATTTAAAATGCAAATATTTTTACTCATTATTATAATTTTTTAATATACACCATGTTCCTATTGGTTCTGGCAAATCTTCAAAAGTCATTTTTTCTTTAGTTATTGGATGCTCAATTGTAAGCTTATATGCCCATAATGCTATCTGTTTTCCCTTTCCTCTTGTTCCATATTTTTGATCTCCAAATATACTATGACCAAAATTAGACAATTGAACTCTAATTTGATGATGCCTACCAGTATGTAAATTTATTTCAACCAAGCTTAAGTCTTTTACCTCATTATATTTTAAAACCTCATAATCTAACTTTGCAAATTTCGCATTTTTCTTTTGATTACTTACAACCTTACTAATATTATTTCTCTCATCTTTATATAAATAATCTTCCAAAGTTCCATTATTTTTTTCAAACTTTCCATCTACCACAGCTAAATATTTCTTTTTAAAAACCTTCTCTCTTACCTGATTACTCAATCTAGACGCTGCCTTTGAAGTTTTAGCAAAAATCATAATACCTCCAACAGGTCTATCTAATCTATGCACCAATCCCAAATAAACATTTCCTGGTTTATTATATTTCTCTTTAATATATCCTTTAACCAAAGTAAGCATATCCATATCTCCAGTTTTATCAGACTGAGACGGAACATTAGGTATCTTCTCGACCACAATTATATGATTATCCTCATAAATTACTTTTAAATCTTGCATCTACTTCTCCTTCTGAGACAGGAGGGACAGGTCTTAAATGTCCTATATTTTGTCGAATTTTGTAATTATTGCTAATATATAAACACTTTTGACAAATTTCGATATTTTTCTCAATATTATAGGACATTTAAGACCTGTCCCTCCTGTCTCATTTTCTTATTTCTCCCATTTTCCGTAAATTCCACATGGTAACACTAGTTTCGATTCTTCCATTGGTATTCCTATTTCTCCACATTCTACTTTTCCTTTGTGATTTTTTTCAACTGTTATGTTTAATATATTCTTTAATACTGTACTTGATATTCCTGTTGTGTATGAATTTATTAAAAAGAATAGAGGGTCATCTGATAATACTTTTGTACATAATTCTACTAAATCATAAATGTTTTCTTCAAATTGCCACACTTCTCCTTTTGCTCCTCTTCCATAAGATGGTGGATCCATTACGATAGCATCGTATTTATTGCCTCTTCTAATTTCTCTATTTACAAATTTTACAACATCATCTACTATAAATCTTACTTTTTTATCTTCTAGTCCTGATGATATTACATTTTCTTTTGCCCAAGTTGTCATTCCTTTTGAACTATCAACATGACATACAGATGCTCCTGCTGATAAACAAGCAACTGTTGCTCCTCCTGTATAAGCAAATAGGTTTAATACTTTTATTTCTCTTTTTTCTGATTTTATTTTATTTATCATCCAATCCCAATTAACTGCTTGCTCTGGGAACAGCCCTGTATGTTTGAATCCCATTGGTTTGATATTAAAAGTTAAATTTTTATAATGTATTTGCCATTGTTTTGGAATCTTTTTATTAAATTGCCATGCTCCTCCACCTGTTTTACTTCTATGGTATGTTGCATTAATTTCTTTCCATTTCTTTGGATAACTTTTATCTTTCCATATAATTTGAGGATCAGGTCTTGCTAATATAACATCTCCCCATCTTTCTAACTTTTGCCCCTCTGCCATATCTAAAATTTTATATTCTTTCCATTCACTTGCTAATTTCATTCTTTTTTAGTAGTAAAATACTACTATCCTCCTTTTATTAGAATAGTAGTATTTTATCATACTTTTATATATTTTGCAAAATTTTCATAAAACTATATATCATAATTATATTTACAATTGAAAACATAAAAAATGCTATACTTACTGTTGTTATAAATTTATGAGTTTTAATTAATCTTCTTATTTTACTAATCCACCTTTCCTTTTTTATTACTAACTTGTCCAATTTAGTATTATACATAACCTCAAAAAATTTTTCTCTCGTATATTCCACAAAAGATTCCCCCTTATTTTTATTTATTATATGTATATTCTTCAACTTTATTTTTATTCTTCTTTTATTATTCTTTTTTAAAAATCATTCAGAAATATCTATTTTTTATTCTATTTTTTTTCATTTGCTTTGCAAAACTTGTTTTTTCCGCAATTTTATGCTATATTATTATTCTACATTTTTGTAGTGGCTTGCTTTATAATTAGGAGGACAAAAAATGAAAGATATTAAAAAAAGTCTTTTGACTATAGTTATAGTCTTTATAACTTTGGGAATTGTTGGGGCTGAAACCTGGCTAATTTATAGTCAGATATTAGGTCCTATTATTCCGGTAATAGGAGCTGTTTTCATTACTTCTTGTTTGACATTGTTTATTTACAAATTAATTTCAAACGCACGACCAAAAAGTAATGAAGAATTACTTGATATAAATACTTACAAAACCTTTGATTCAACCGAAATATCAAATTTTGATGTTCCAAATTCAGAAGAATCAGATAACTTAAAAAAAGAAAATAAAAAAGACATTATTATTTAAGTCATTTTACTGCAAGCCAAATAGATGCTAGGAAATTTCCTAGCATCTATTACTTTGCTACTAAATTTGATTTTCACGAAAATTTGTGTTATAATTAATATAATCGAACAAATAGTTCAAAAGGATACAAAATATACTGTAGGAGGTTTTTTTCATGAAGAAATTCTTTTTTGTATTCATATTTTTAAGTGGCGGCTTAGTATTATTATACTTAGTGCTGACGTTGACACCTTATCTTTTAAAAGGTATTTCTATGATCCCTTTAAATTATTTTGTAATATATGCTCTTGGTAGCATTGTTGCATTAGGGATAATGTCTCTTATTGTAAGGAACAAAAAAGTTTTTAAAATACTGTTGATGTGGCTTGTTTGTTCTATAATGTTAGCTACCTTATATGGTGTCATTTTAAATTGGAATTCTATTGTTGTTGAATTTGAGAAAGTTCTTCCTCTTAAATTTATTTTAGGATTTATAGTTTGTTTCGTTATTTGTTTGGTAAGCATTTTTGCTTCCAAAATATTATCTAAAAAAAAGACAACTAAAAATAATTCCAATGAGGAGCCTAAACAGGAGTAATTCTGTTAGGCTTTTTATTATATATTCTTAAGCTTTTTCGCTAATTCTTCATTAATCCCTTTTACATTAATCAAATCTTCTATACTAGCCTGTTTTATCTTCTCAACACTTCCAAAAGCCTTTAGTAGAGCTTGTTTTTTTACTTTTCCAATTCCATCAATTTCATCTAATTCAGATTTAGTAATAGCTTTATCTCGTAATTTTCTATGGTATGTAATTGCTGTATCATGTACTGTATCTTGAAAATTAGTAATTAAATTCATTAACCTTGGTGATATTTTTAATTCTTTTCTATTTTCGTCCATTAAAGCTCGTGTTTGATGTTTATCATTTTTAACCATACCAAATACCGGAATGTTTAAATCATATTTTTGAATAGCTTTCTTTGTTGCCCTTATTTGAGTAATTCCACCATCTGCAAAAATAACATCTGGCAAAATTCCAAATCCCCCTTTAGGATTTTCAATAGAATGTTTCAACCTTCTTGTTATAACTTCTTCCATACATCTTGGATCATCTTGATTATATACAGTTTTTATTTTAAATCTTCTTGATAAATTCTTTTTTATTACACCATCTTGCATTACACACATACCAGCCACCATATATTCTCCAGATATATTTGAAATATCATATGTTTCAATTTTTCTAGGTAATTTATCTAGACTTAATACATCTTTTAATTCTAATAAAATTTCACTCTTATCTTTTTCTTTATTTTCTAAAGTCACTTTACTATTCATTTCCGCCATTTCAACAAATCGTAGCTTTTCACCCTTTTTAGGAGTTTTTATTTCCACTTTTTTTCCTAAAATTGTGGACAACCATTTCTCTATTGTTTCCTTATCTTCTATTTCATCCCTTATCATAATTTTATTTGGAATATTAGGATTATCTAAATAATATTGTTTTATAAAACCTGACAGTATTTCTTTATCTTCCATATCTTTTAAATCTGTATAGAAATAATGCTCTCTTCCTACCATTTTACTTCCACGAACAAAAAAGATTTCTATACATATTTGAATATCTGATTTTGCAATTCCAATTACATCTATATTGTTTTCTGATATATTAGATACTTTTTGTTTCTCTGATACTCTTTCAATTGATTGAATTCTATCTCTTAACTCTGCTGCTTTTTCAAACTCTAATTTAATTGAAGCCTCTTGCATTTGGTTTTCTAGTTCTTTTATTATTTTTTCTGTTTTTCCTTCTAATAAATCAATAATTTCATCTATCTGTTTTTTATATTCTTGTGGTGTTACATATCCCATACATGGTGCTAAGCATCTATTTATATGATAATTAAGACAAGGTCTTTCTCTATTTTTTAATGTTCTACATTGACGTATTTTATATTTTTGCTTAATAAAGTCTATCATCTCTTTAGCGGCTCCTGGATTAGCATATGGGCCAAAATATTTTGAGCCATCATTAATTACTCTCCTTGTTATAAAAACTCCTGGATAATCTGATTTCACGTCAATTTTTATATACGGATATGTTTTATCATCTTTTAATAATACATTAAATTTTGGTCTGTTCTTTTTTATTAGGTTACATTCTAAAATTAATGCTTCTGCTTCATTATCTACTACTATATATTCAAAATGGTCTATTAAACTTACCATTTTTTCTATCCTTGCTGTTTTATTGTTTTTTCTAAAATATTGTCTTACTCTATTTTTTAAAGATATTGCTTTTCCAACATAAATAATAGTGTCATTTTTATCTCTCATTACATAAACACCTGGCTTGTTGGGCAATTTTTTTAGCTCTTCTTCTATATTAAACATTCTTATTTCCTTTTCTTTTTTATTACAATATTATTATACTCTTTTTTGCTTCTTTTATCAATATAAGCTTTTTTACATAAAAATAAGCAGGAGATATTAATACCTCCTGCTTACCTTTTTAATATATCTCCAACTTAAGGTTTAAAACTTCGGAAATATACAAAGCACTTTCATAAATGCTTTTATTTCTTGCATAGTCTTTGCTGATACTTACGTATCTAAAGCAACCATATCTAGCTACTTTTATGTAGCCCTTACTTAATAGGAAATCTGAAGCTGAATACATTCCAGATTTTTCCCATTCACATAGCCATTTGTTCTTATCACAAATAGTTATGGCTAATTCCTCATGGAGTCCTTTCGTACTATAAAATTATCCTTGTGGATCCACAAAAAATTTCTCAAGACTTCCAACACTTTCTCTTAAATCTTTTACGTTCATGTTTCTTTTCTCCTTTATTTTCGGAGAACTATATTTTGTCCTCCGAAGTTTTCGGAAGACAATTTTAAAAGTCTTCTATATATATTATAACTGCATTTACATAAAAAGTCAATTTTTTCTCAAACATGGCCATTAATATGACTACAGAGCTCAGTATTCAGTTCTACTGCCATTGTAGTTTCTACTAATTCCAAATAACTGGCCTAAATGTAACATGATTGTACGCACCACCCGTAGTACAGAAACCGAAGTTGGTGCCACCGTTGCCACCAATAAAGGTTCCAAACAACCCATTTTTTACGCTAACCGGACTTGAATTTGAAGAACCCCAAACAGTAGTTCCTCCCATCCATCCATAAGTTCCATTTGATGATGAATCAAGGAATCCCACAAAGTTTGTTTCTGCTCTTGTTGTAGACCATTGTTTTATATATTTTTTCACACTTCCATCTTCATTAAACAAGCCTGAAATATATGGTGTAGAATTTTTATTTGCTGTACTTAAAATTCCTGTTGATTGTGTCCATTTACTTCCTACATTATAAATTCCTGAAGAATTTCCAGTTGTAGTTTCTGGAGAATTAGTAGTTGCACCTCCATATTGACTAACAGAAAATATTGCCATTGCACTCCAATCTGCATCTGTTGTTAAATGTGCTTTTAATGATGAAGTTCCTAATGTAGATGTTGGAGAGTTTAAAGATTCACATTCAGCATATGATTCTGATATATTTATATTTGTCCATGCTGGTCCACCATTTATTTGCATTCTTACTGTACCGCTTTCTACTCCATAACTATTGGTACAATATAATAATAAAGCTATAAAACTAATTATCATTATTTTCAAAGTATTCTTTTTCATATTTTCTTCCTTTCTTTATTTTTTATTAAATTTATTTCGATGGCTGATATTTACTAAACCATATTCCCTTTAAGCCATCTTGCTGTTTAAATGCTTCATGTACTGTATATCCTTCTGGTAATGAATTTCCATACACACTCGTATTTAATGGTTTATCGTTTTCATCAACAAATATTACTTTTGTTGTTCCACTTTCTAATTTATATGCATATCTTGGTATCCATGTCCAATAACTAATTGCTCCATTTGCTTGACATTTTACATTTGCCCATATCTTGCTTCCATAATTATAAAAATAATATGTTTTTCCATCTTGTTCTTTTGTTTGTTCTGGTGTTTCTGTATAATCTACTTCTATACTATTTTTTCCATCTGCTGTATAATAAATTAATTTTGTATCATTTGCTACAAATTTACTTAAATCAGGTTTTTCTGGTTCTGTGCTATCTATTGCTGAACTTTCTAATGCTGATGGTTGATATTTACTAACCCATATTCCTTTTAATCCATCTTGCTGTTTAAATGCTTCATGCACTGTATATCCTTCTTCTAAACTTTCTCCATTTTTTTCTGTATCAATTGGTTTATCATTAATATCTACAAATATTATTTCTACTGTTTTACTTTTAGAATCTATTTTATATGCATATCTTGGTATCCACGTCCAATATCCTTCTAATCCATTTGCTGATGTTTTTATATTTGCCCATATTCTTGTTTTTCCATTTTCTTTTGAAACATAATCTGCAAATGTATATGTTTCTCCATCATAAGTTGTTGTTGATGGTTTTCCCTGTTCTAAAAATTCTTTTATACTCATTGTATATTGTTTTTTTAAGTCTGCTGAATAATATACTACTTCTGTCTTATAACTAAAGTTATTTAAATTCGGCTCATAACATTTTGTTCCATCTGATGCTGTAGCAATTTTAGAGTCATCATCTACAATTCCAACTCCTTTTGCATTTTCTCCATCTATAATAAGTTTCGCATATTCAATACTATGTACAATGTGTGAGCCTATTTTTGTATCTTCAATTTTAAAACATATATCTGTTGTTTTGTCATAAATATATTTTTGTGACTCTCCTGACGTCTCTTTACTGATATAACTAATATCACTAGTTAAACCAGCTAATTTCTCTTCATTTTTAAATATATCTTGACAATCATAAAAATTTTCTTTCCATATTTTCTCAGTTTCTAGTGGTTGTCCTCTATCATATGACTCTCTAGTAAATATTATTTCTGCTTTTAATGTATTACTAAATTTTGTTATTTCATCTTTTGTTACTGCTTTTTCTAAAAACTTATTTTCAACAGTATCAGAATCTCCTTCATACATAAAATTTATAATTTTACTTAAATCTCTTTGGTCGTTTATCCCTGCCATCTCTGAATAAAATTTAGCTTTTATTGCTTTTGTAATTAATCCATTATCTCCTGTTAGAAAAGCTATACTTATTCCGTGCTAATATTATTAATACAATTATCGTTATTACTAAAGCAATTAATGTAATCCCTTTTGTGCTTGCTTTGCTGTTTCTCACAACTTTCCCCCCCTATTCTTTTTTATTCTAAACACAAAAACAAGACCAATAGCCTATATTTCAATTAATATAGGTTATTGATCTTGTTTTTATTTATAATTTTTTTATTCTTTAAGCTATAGCTCTCTCTCTCTCTCTCTCTCTCTCTCTCTCTACAGCTTCAAGGCTTTCATCCATCTCTAGTCTCAACATATTTTTCTCCTCTTATTTTATATTTTTTTAATTTATACTTTTTTTATTTTTATTGCTTCTATTTTATAAATAATAACTAATTAAGTCAATACATTATTAAAATTTAAATTAATTTTATTTTTATTTTCAATATGCTACATATAATCATTTATTTTATTTCAATATAAATAAAAAAATATGTATAACTCTTGACAAATCTAGGAAAACTATGTAAAATAATACTTATAGTTAAAAAATATATTACGTTTGTACAATACAAAGCTTTTAGAAGTTACTTTTAGAGAATAAGGGTCATAGGCTGTAAGCCCTTTAAGGTCAACCTAAAAAGTGAAACATATTGGAGTAAAATAAATAAAGTGGAAAATATTATATTTTCAAGCTGGGTGGCACCGCGGAAAGTTTATTTCGTCCCTGCATATAATGCATAGGACGTTTTTTTGTGCTTATTTTATATATTACACAATTAAAAATGTCTAATAATAGGAGGTTAAAAATGAATAAGTATAAGACACATACTTGTAATGAAATTAGTTTAGAAGATGTAGGAAAGAAGGTTAGAATTGCTGGTTTTGTAGAAACTATACGTGACCTTGGTGGTCTAGTATTTTTAGATATCCGCGATATGTATGGTATTACACAAGTAGTAACTTCTGGTAACCCTGAAGATGTTGACTTTGCATCTCATATTCCTATCGAATCTTCTGTTACTGTTTTTGGTGAAGTTAAAAAAAGAGATGAAGAAACAGTTAATCCAAAACTAAAAACTGGTTTAGTTGAAATTCGTATTGAAGAGATTGAAGTATTAGGTAAAAGAACAAAAATGTTACCTTTCGAAATCAATACAGATCAAGATATTAGAGAAGATTTAAGACTTCAATATCGTTTTCTTGACTTAAGAAATAATAAATTAAAAAATAACATAATCTTGAGAGCAAAAGTTCTTCAATTCTTAAGAAATCAAATGATAGAACAAGGATTTTTAGAAGTTCAAACTCCTATCTTAACTAGCTCATCTCCAGAAGGTGCAAGAGATTATTTAGTACCTAGTAGATTACATGCTGGAAAATTTTATGCCCTTCCTCAAGCGCCTCAACAATTCAAACAATTGTTAATGGTTTCTGGAATCGATAAATATTTCCAAATTGCTCCATGTTTTAGAGATGAAGATGCTAGAGCTGATAGAGCCCCTGGTGAATTTTATCAATTAGATATGGAAATGTCATATGCAACTCAAGAAGATGTATTTAATGTAATTGAACCTGTTATTTACAATACTTTTAAGGAATTCTCTGATAAAGCTATTTCTAATACACCTTTTACTAGAATTGCTTACAAAGAAGCTATGGTTAAATATGGTACTGATAAGCCAGATTTAAGAAATCCTCTATATATTATTGATTTATCAGATTTCTTTAATAAATGTACTTTTAAACCATTTATTAATAGAACTGTCAGAGCCATTAAAGTTAAAGGTCATATGTCTAAAGGATTCCATGAAAAAATGCTAAAATATGCAACTTCAATTGGAATGGGTGGACTTGGATATTTGGAAGTTCAAGAGGATTTATCTTACAAAGGCCCTATTGATAAATTTATTCCAGATGATTTGAAAAAAGAATTATTAGATTTGGCAGGTTTAGAAAAGGAAGATACTATTTTCTTTATAGCAGACAATGAAAAAAGAGCAACAGAACTAGCTGGACAAATTAGAACTGAACTTGGTAAAAGATTAGACTTGATAAAAAAAGACGTATTCGAATTTTGCTGGATTGTAGATTTTCCAATGTTTGAATTAGATGAACATGATAAGCTACAATTTAGTCATAATCCATTCTCAATGCCACAAGGTGGCTTAGATGCATTAACAAATGAAAAACCATTAGATATATTAGCATATCAATATGATTTAGTATGTAATGGTGTCGAACTTTCTTCAGGAGCTGTTCGTAATCATGATATTAACATTATGATTAAAGCATTTGAAATGGCTGGCTATACTGAAGAAGAAGTAAAATCAAAATTTGGAGCTTTGTATACAGCATTCCAATTCGGTGCTCCTCCACATGCTGGTATCGCACCTGGATTTGATAGAATGCTTATGCTTTTAACAGATTCTGATACAATAAGAGATGTTATAGCTTTCCCTCTAAATAGTAAAGCTCAAGACTTAATGATGGGTGCTCCTGGCGAAGTTAAATATGATCAATTAAAAGATATTCATATTAAAGTAGATATTAAAAAGTGAGACACAAGGGGACAGGTCTTAACTGAGACACAAGGGGGACAGGTCTTAAATGTCCTATAATATTTTTTTAATATT